>Ga0068714_10006743_pt1 | contig 11517 bp, 8 predicted proteins | sample MTBNYHSulfiMetaG_FD_62988 | JGI IMG/M metagenome (GOLD analysis project Ga0068714, IMG submission 62988) | Enrichment culture microbial communities from rom New York Harbor, USA that are MTBE-degrading - MTBE-NYH (New York Harbor Sulfidogenic)... | ecosystem: Environmental > Aquatic > Marine >... | reverse complement strand
TTCTACGTACTGGATGAACTCGGTACTCGGGCTTTCGATCTTGGGTTTCATGGACCATCCGCCCGCGTACTTGACTCCGAACGGGATGATCTTGAACGGGTTCAGCGTGAGGCCGATCTCTCCGTCAAAGGAGTGGCCGTAGGTGATGTGCCAGAAATCTCCCATGTCGCTCAGGTCGGGGAACAACATGGCCAGGTCCGGCTCCTCGGACTTCAGGAGCTGGAAAACGCCTTCCCAGATGGGGGCGCGTTTTGGAAAGGTCGGAGAAGCGCGCCGGGTGCGGAACCGGTATTCGTAGGTGAACTCCAGGTTCAAGATCACCCAGTCCAGCGGGCCGGGTAGGCGAAAATCGAACCCTTGCGTGGTGCTGAGGCCCCACGCGGCCGTGCCCGCGGGAAACCCGGCACCCGTGAACAGCTCGATGCTGTTGTTGGGGGCAGGTTGCCAACCCGTGGGAAAGTAGACCCGCCCGGTGGTGGCCGCGGCGAAGTGTTTGGCCTTGTAGTAGTTCCAGCTGAACCCGGCGTGGATGTCCCCCAGGTCCCAGCCGTCGGACTTGTAGTGTTCCACGAGGCGCGGGCGGCCCAGGGCCTCGATGAAGTTCCAGAAGCCGCCCACGGTGCGCAGGTCGATGGCGGGCCCTCCGGACACGGCGTTGATCCCCGTCAGGAGGCTGTTGATGATGCTCCATTCATCCTCGGTGAGATTGCCAGGTTTGTACGTCACGTCGAACAGGACCTCGGCTCGCTGGAACGGCAGTTCCACGTAGAAGTCCAGGGCGTCGGTGATGCCGTAGCTCATCTGGATGGTGTGCCCGAATCCCTCTCCTCCACCCTGGGGGCCCTGGAGATCTACGAAAAAGATGTCGTCCGTGGAGGGGAAAATGTCGGGTAGCAAGTCATGAAAGACGTTGGGAAACTCCAGGCTAGGCGCGAACGGCCCCTTGTTTCCGCTGTCGTCGTAGCGCTGCGTGACCTTCTGGTGCTCAGCCTTGTACTTGATCTTCAGGATCCCCTTGGGGAGCTGGGGGGTGGAGATACCCCACAGGTCCAGGGCGATGACGTTTTCGAGCACGGAGTCCATGTGCTTCGTGTAGCGTTTCCACAGCTGGATGAGCCGGGAGCTTTCCTCTTCCAGAGCCTCCACCCGGGTCAGGGTGCTTGTGTCTGGGGACCCAGGGGAATGGGGGTCCGGTGCGGAGGGAGACGCCCCGGAGGGTTCCTCAGTCGGCGTGGGAGTGTGCGCGTGGGTGGGGGATACGCCCGAGGCGCAGAGCCACAGGCAGTAGAGGAGGCAGAGCGAGGATGAGAGGATTCCGGACCTGGGGAGGCGCAGCATGGGGAACTCCTTCCTGAGGTTGATCGGAACGCATGAGCGGGCACCCGCCCGTTGAGGCCTGGCCGTCCGGCAACCGCCGGGGTTTTTTCCCGGGGACGGTTGTTGTTTCGCAGCGGTGTCCAGCGGGCGGCCATGACCGGAAAACGTGTCACGACACCTCGACACGATCGCCGGGGATCCGCGGCAGTCCGGGCATCCGGTCAGCGCGGCTTGAGCGAACGCTGGATCTCTTTCCGGGCATCCTCCTTCCGGAGTGCGTCCCGCTTTTCGTACTTCCGCTTCCCCCGGCCCAGCCCCAGTTCGACCTTGGCCTTTCCGTTCTTCAAATAGAGCCGCAGCGGCAGCAAGGAGAGCCCTTTTTCCTTGGTCTTTCCGTACAGTCGCTGGATTTCGCCCTTGTGGAGCAGAAGCTTTCGCTGTCGGACCGGGTCGTGGTTGAAGGTGCTGGCGTTATCGTAAGGAGCGATGTAGGTGTCCACGAGAAACGCCTCGCCGTCGGAGATCTTTGCGTACCCCTCCTGGAGTCGAACGTGCCCCCCCCGCACCGACTTGATTTCCGTCCCGGTGAGGACCAGCCCGGCCTCCACCGTAGAGAGAATCTCGAAGTCGAAGCGGGCCTTCTTGTTCGTGGCGACGGAGCGGATTCCTTCCTTCTTCATGCCAAGACTTCGAAGTGCCGGATGTCGCCCAGGGTGCCGCGACGCGTATCGCGGAATACGGCCCGCATGCGAGCCCCGATGTGGATACGGGCCTCGTCCCGGATCTCGATGAAGTGCTGGAAGGCGTTGTCCGAACCGTCCAGTTGGATGAAACCGTAACCGTACGGGACCGGCTTCTGCTTGCCGGTTTCCGGGTCCAGGAAGCTGAAGCGCAGGATCGTGTACGCCACCAGCGTCCCGGTGGAGGCCACCTCCACCAGTTCCTCCATCCTTTCGAAGCACGGGCCGCATACCTGGCGCGGCGGCACGTACACCTTCCGGCACCTGGGGCAACGGATTCCGAGCAGGCGTTTCTCGTCGCGCAGCGCCATGAAGAATCTCGATCCGTACCGGCCGACCGCGTACCGGAACGGCTGCTGGGCATCTCCGGAATGCATGACGAGGCGCTCCGGCTCTGAGGTCTGGGTCATGGGTCCTCCTCCTTGTTTTCCCTGGATCGGCGCGGGCATGCCTGGAAACCTCGTCGCGGCCCGTGCGTTACGCCGGCTTGGTGGATCCCACCATGACCAGATCGGACCACCAGCAACCGCCGAACCCGGAACTCAACGCCACGTGCACGTCCGGCACCTGGCGCTCTCCTGCCTTGCCCATCACCTGCAGAGCCGCTTCGGCGCAACGGATGAGTCCGGTGGCACCGATGGGGTTACAGGAGATCACGCCGCCGGAGGGGTTGATGGGAAGTTCGCCCCCCAGGTCCGTGACACCGTCCCACAGGAGGCGGGGGCCCTCGCCGGGAGGGCAGAGCCCAAGCTCCTCGATCCAGGAAAGCCCCGCAAAGGAGTAAGGCAAGTAGAGTTCCATGACGTCGATTTCCTTGAGAGGCTCCCGGATGCCCACCTTCTCGTACAACTCCCGGCTGGCGTGCCGCAGAGACTTCAATCCTACGTAGTCCGCGTCTCCCAGATACGTGTACAGGTGCCGGTTGGCGGTTCCGAGGATCCATGCCGGACGCGGGCAGATCCTTTCCGCCACCCCTTCCGAGGCAAAGATGACCGCGCAGGCGCCGTCCGTTCGGGGGCACATGTCCAGCAGTTTGAGCGGGTCGGCCAAGGGAGGGGAGGAAAGGACCTCTTCCAGGGTCACCTCCTTACGCAAATGCGCAAACGGGTTCAGGCAGGCGTGCCTTCGGTCCCGCACGGTGACCCGTGCCGCGTCCCGTTCCGTGGCCCCGTACGTGTGCATGTACACCGAAGCTTCCACCGCCAGGCCGGAGATGGCGCCAGCGAACACGGAGCGGTCCCAAACCGGGTCGAACGCGGTGGTGATGGCCGCGGTCGTGTCCGATTCCGAGTTTTTCTCCCAACCGATCACCAGGAGCCTGTCGAACAGGCCCGAGGCCACCATGTGATACCCCGCGATGGCCAAGGTGCTCCCCGTGGTGCCGCCGGTGGTCAGTTTCAGGGTGGGCTTGCCCCAGCCGCCCGACCCGTCGATGCTCCAGCAGTCCACGTAGTTGATCCCCTCGAAGTGGTCCATATTGCCGATGATCACCCCGTCGATGTCCTTCATCGTGAGGCCGGTGTCCTCCAGGGCCCGTTGCGTTGCCTCATAGATCAGCTCGACCCCGTTCACATCCAGCCGGCGGGTGCGGTGATGGGTTTGTCCCGATCCGACGATGGCCACCCGGTTTGCCATGGGTTCCCCTCTCTCTGAACACGTGGTGGTTTTCCTGGACATGGAGCGCCCGGGGCTCAAGCGCCCAGCACCCAAACGCAGTGGGACTGGCCGCAAGGTCCGTTCACCCCATGCGCTACGGCGGTGCGCACAGCCGGCACCTGACGCTGGTCCGCCTCGCCGCGGATCTGCAGAACCGCCTCGGCGATGCGCACCAGGCCGGCCACGGTCACGGTGTGTGCGGAAAGCAGACCCCCGCTGGGGTTGACCGGAATCGAGCCGTCCGTCCGGGTGGCACCGGACGCCGCCAGCTTTCCGCCCTCCCCGCGGCCGCAGAGTCCGAGGCCCTCGGTCCAGAGGAGTTCCTGGTAGGAGAAGGCATCGTAGAGTTCCACCAGGTCGATCTCTTCGGCGGGGTCGGCGATGCCGGCCATGCCATAGGCGCGCTTGGCGGCCGCCACCAGCGCATCGCAGTCGGCCAGGTCGCGGTCTCCCAGGTGGTACGGGTCTGCCGCGTACCCCACGCCGCGCACCCAGACCGGGCGGTCCGTATACCGGGCGGCGGCGGATTCCCGGGCCAGGATGAGGGCGCAAGCCCCGTCCGAGACCGGGGAGGCATCCAGGAGTTTGATGGGGTCCGCCAACAGGCGGGAGCGGAGAACGTCCTCCACGGTGAGGCGCATGGGCAGGTGCGCGTTGGGGTTGCGGTACGCGTTTTCGTGGTTCTTGACCGAGACCAGCGCGCACTGTTCCTCGGTAATGCCGTACCGGGTCATATATCGGTTCGCCTGCATGGCCGCGGTACTGATGTTGTCCAGTCCGAGGGGGCGCAGGTAGACCGGGTCGAACATCGCGTTGGTGATGTGCTTGGCGTCGCTTTCCGACCCCTTGCAGTGCGCCACGACCAAGGTGGTGTCATAGGCGCCGGACAGAATCCGGGTCATCCCGTAGAAGGCCGCAAAGGTCCCGTCCCCCTCCACCGTGGAGATGTTCTTGTCGTACGAGCCGCAGGCGTCGTTTACCGCCATGCTGGAGATGGTGCGGCCGTCCCAGAAATCGTTGGATGCGGTCACCACGTTGTCGATCTCCCGGATGCCGATCCGGGCGTGCTCAAGGGCCTGCTGCACGGCCTCGAAAACCATGTCCGCAAACGTTTCGTGAACCTTGTTGCGCTCCTGCCGCGTCTGGCCCACCCCAATGATCGCGATCCGATCCATCATCCGTTGCCTCCGTCGTAAAAGAGAGAGAACCGCGCACGGGGTTCCGGTCCCGGGGCTCCGTTCAGCGGTGTGTGGGCCGGAAGTAGGCGATGTCCAGGATATGCCCGGTGCGCGGTTCGCGGAAGACAGGTTCCAGGCGCATCTCCGGGCGGAGTGCGTTGGGTTCCACCTCGCCCAGCAGGTGAACCAGACCGGTGGTGCTCCCGTCGAGCCGGATGATGCCGTACGTAGGGGGGACGTGGCCCGGGTGCAGTTCCGATGCGTATCGGACCCGGGTGAAGGCGACCAGGGTTCCGGACGGACCGACCTCCACCCAGGGACCCGTGTCTACAAAACAGCGGGGGCACATCTTTCGGGGAGGAACGTAAACGGATTCGCAGGCCTCGCACCGTTTTCCAAGGATCCGTTTGTGATCGCGGATCTCCGTGAGAAACCGACTCCCCGTGTCTCCCACGGACCAAGAGTACGGGACCTGGATCCGGCTTTCGTACACCATGGGTTCCGTGTCCTGCAACCAATCGTAGGCCATGGATTGCCTCCTTCGGGGGGATGAACGGGGCAACTATAGAAATCCAAACGGGGATTGTCAATTCGGCGAAGACGTTCCTGGAGCAAAACGAATGAGCCTCGAAAGGGGTGGCGATGAGGGGGGAGGGAGAGGGGGGGGCGGCAGAGAATCCCGTTGATTGGGATGAACACGAGGGTCGATTGCGGTTCGATCCACGGACAGGGGCTTCCCCGCGGCAACAGGATCAGGACGGGATCTTTTCGATGGGGGCGCTCTGTGCCAGGAGCTTTCGGATTCTGCCGTTGGAAAACAGGACCACGATCTTGTCCCGGCCTGCGCTGGGTTCCACCTTGAGGACGCGCCCTTCCCCCAGCGATTCGTGCAGAATCCGGTCTCCGATCCGATAGGCGGGAAGCGCCCGGATAGGGGTCGGGGGGGCAAACGTCGGGAAGGTTGGCGAGGCGGTCGCGCCACCGGGCCCGAGTTCCGGCCCGTGGAACCCTCGGGGATCCGGGTCGGCCGGCGGATGAGCGCCCTGTTCATCCGGGGCGGGTCGGACCAGTTCCGGTGGAATGGCGTGCAGGAACGGGCTGGGGGGGGAAAGGCGTCTGTTCCCATAGACCTGGCGCGTTCTGGCTCGGCACAGGTAGAGCTTCTGTTTGGCCCGGGTCATGCCTACGTAGCAAAGCCGCCTCTCTTCCGAGACCCCATCCTCCGACAGGGCGGCCCGCTGATGGGGGAGGAGTCCATCCTCCATGCCCGTCAAGAAGACCACGCCAAACTCCAGGCCTTTGGCACAGTGGAGCGTCATGAGCGTGACCCCGTCCGCCCTGCCGTCGGTCGAGTCCGCGCCGGTGACCAGGGCGACCCGTTCACAGAAGGCCCCCAAGCACTCCCGGCTGTTCGCTGCGGCGGCCCGTTGGAAATCGGCGGCGGTGTGAATCAACTCGTCCACGTTCTCGCGCCGACGATCGGCGTCCGGCAAGGTATTGAGAAAATCATCGTACCGGGTCGTCTCAAGGACCCGTTTCAGGAGGTCGGCGGGGCCGCTGCCTGCCTGCAGGGCCCGAGTGAGCGAGAGGACGGTCTCTCGGAACGCCTCCACATTCTTGCGGGCGACCCCCTTCCACGGGCCGGTCGCAACGCCCTCTTCCAGAACGTCCCACACGGAGCGGCCGGTCTCGGCCGCCTGGGCTTCCAGCCGTTCCTGGGTGACGGGGCCGATGCCTCGTGGCGGCCGGTTGAGTACACGAAGAGCACTGACGGAGTCCCTGGGGTTGTAGACAACGCGCAGGTAGGCCATGAGATCCTTGACCTCGGCCCTTTCGTAGAAGCGCAGTGCCCCCACGACGCGGTAGGGGATTCCAACCAAGAGAAACCGTTCCTCCAGGGACCGGGATTGCGCGTTGGTGCGGTAGAATACGCCTACGTCCCGGAAGGAGGCGGTCCCCCGATCCACCAGCGAACGAATCTGGTCGGCCACGTACGCGGCCTCGGCTTCCTGGTTGTCCCCCTCGAAGGAGACGAGGGGGTCCCCGGGTGCGTTGGCCGTCCAGAGCTGTTTCTCCAACCGCCGTGGGTTTTCCCGGGCCACCGCCTGGGCGGCCTGTAGGATGTTGCCCGTGGAGCGGTAGTTCTGTTCCAGCGTGATGGTGCGGGAGCCTGGGAAGTCGGTTGCAAACGAGAGCATGTTCTCCACGTCCGCCCCGCGCCACCGGTAGATGGCCTGGTCGTCGTCCCCGACCACGCACAGCCCCCCGGCCGGGGGAACCAAGGCCTTGAGCAAGGCGTGCTGGGCCCGGTTCGTGTCCTGGTATTCGTCCACCAGGATGGACGGAAACCGGGTTCGATACGCGTCCAGGATGTCCGGGTGCCGCTGAAACAGGTGCAAAACGAAGACGATCAAGTCTCCGAAATCCAGGGCGTTGGCCGCTTTCATGCTCTGGGCGTAAGCGCAGATCAGGGTGCGTAGAACCTCTGGATCTCGGATGGATTCGGTTGCCAGCTCCAGGGGGTCTACCGCCTGGTTTTTGGCCCGGTCTAGGAGGGCCAAGATCACGGGAGGGCGCACGGCCTTCTCCGCAACCCGGCACGCCTTCAGGCAGCTGCGAATCACGCGGAGCTGGTCCGCGTTGTCATAGATCACAAAGTTTCGTTCGAATCCGAGTCGGTCGATGTGCCGGCGGAGAATGCGGGCGCACGTGGCGTGGAAGGTGCCGATCCACATCTCCCGGCTCACCGAGCCTACGAGGCGCTCCACGCGAGAACGCATCTCCTGCGCCGCCTTGTTGGTGAAGGTAATGGCCAGCACGGACTGCGGGTCGGCGCCCTTTTGCAGGACGAGATGGGCGATGCGCTGGGTCAGAACCCGGGTCTTTCCGCTGCCCGGGCCGGCCAGGATCAGCAGGGGACCCTGGTCGTGGTGCACCGCTTCGAGCTGCCTCGGGTTCAGAGAGTCGTTCAGATGCATGCTGTCGTTGGGTGCGTCATTCCACCGTGACGCTTTTGGCCAGGTTTCGTGGCTGATCCACGTCGGTTCCCTTGATGACCGCAATGTGGTAGGCGAGCAGCTGCAAGGGGATGGTCATGAGGATGGGGGTGATGTAGGATGAGCCGGGCGGAACGTACAGCAGGTCGTCCGCTACCTTCTCGGCCTCGGTGTCCCCGTAATTGACCACGGCGATGACCTTGCCGTCGCGCGCCTTCACCTCCTCCAGGTTGTTGAAGACCTTCTGATACAGCTCATCGGAGGGAAGGGTAGCCACGGTGGGGCAGTTCTCGTCGATCAGTGCGATGGGGCCGTGTTTCATCTCACCCGCAGGGTACCCCTCGGCGTGGATGTAAGAGATCTCCTTGAGTTTCAGGGCCCCCTCCAGCGCTACCGGGTAGTGGATGCCCCTTCCAAGATACAGAAAATCATGGTATTGGGCGTACTTACGAGCCACCGATTCCACGGAACTCTCCCGGGCCAGGACATCTTCCATGAGCAGTGGCAGCTTGCGCAGTTCCTGCAGGTGGTTTTCCATGGCCTGCTTCTGGATCTTTCCGTGGATGGTTCCCAGGTAGAGACTCAGCAGGTAGAGAGAGGTGACCTGCGTGAGGAAGGCTTTGGTGGATGCCACGCTGATTTCCGGCCCGGCGTGCGTGTAGAGGACGCCCTGGCATTTCCGGACCAGGCTGCTGTCCACCACGTTGCAGACGCCCAGGGTGAGCACGTCTTTGCGGGTTGCTTGTTCCAGAGCGGCCAGGGTATCGGCGGTCTCTCCGGACTGGGAAATACAGACAAAGAGCGTGTGGCGTAACAGGACGGGGGAACGATACCGAAACTCGGAAGCGAGGTCCACCTCGGTGGGGATGCGGCAGAGCCCCTCCAGCATGAATTTCCCGATGAGACCGGCGTGCCAAGACGTGCCACAGGCCACGATGCAGATCTTCTTCACCTTCTTGAGTTCGTCCGGCTCGATCCCCATCCCCTCCAGGTAGACCCGACGTTCGCGACCGAGAATCCGGCCTCGGATCGTGTCGGTGATCACCCGAGGTTGTTCGTGGATCTCCTTGAGCATGAAATGCTTGTAGCCCCCCTTTTCCGCCATCATAGGAGACCAGGTAATCTGGGTGGGGGGGCGCTCCACCGGGATGCTCTTGCGGTCCAGAATGGTGTACCCATCCGGGCGAAGCACCACCATCTCCTCGTCGTCCAGGAAGACCATCTTGCGGGTGTGGTCCAGCAGTGCCGGGATGTCCGAAGCGAGGAAGTACTCAGAATCGCCGATGCCCATGACCAGAGGGCTGGCCTTCTTGGCCCCGATGAGGCAGGTCGGGTCCTCCTGGGAAATCACGGCGATGGCATAGGACCCTTTGATCTTTCCCAGGGCGTGTCGCACGGCCTCGGGCAACGCCAGCCTGGCTTGAAGGCCCTCATCGATGAGATGGGCAATGATCTCCGTGTCGGTCTCGGACAGGAATGTTCTTCCCCCGGCTTGCAGGAGGTCTCTCAGTTCCAGGTAGTTTTCGATGATTCCGTTGTGGACCACCACTACCGGGCCGGATCGGTGAGGGTGCGCGTTGGTTTCCGAGGGCTTTCCGTGCGTGGCCCAGCGGGTGTGCCCGATCCCGAGGGAGCCGTCGCACGGGTGGGCCCGCACCTCTTCCACGAGGCGTGAAAGCTTGCCTTCGGTGCGCCGAATCTGGAGTTCCCCCGTGTCGTCCACCACGGCGATACCCGCCGAATCGTACCCCCGGTACTCCAGCTTTCGCAGACCGTCCAACAGCAGTTGCACAGACCTCTTCTTGCCGACGTACCCCGTGATTCCGCACATGAACGAACCCCTTCGCTGTCTTCCCTGTTTCCGACGAGGCGCAAGGTGGGCGCCGTGGCTCACCGTCTCCCGGGCTGCAGGGCGCCCCCGCTCTGTCCTTTGCAGCGGTGCGCGTTTTTTTTCGGTCAACGAACGTACGTTCGAAGCACGCCTTCTTCAGGATTCCACGGCCTTTTGCGTCGGGCACCTATTCAACGGCCTACCCACGCACACCCCTGTTCAAGCGGCGGCTAGTCGTCGGAGTCGCACGGGCCGTCCTTCTTCTCTCTACGGGCCTTTCCCGCGTGTTGGCGGATGGTCTGAGGCGCGCGGCTCAACGCCAGGGCTCCCGCGGGAACGTCCTCCGTGATGGTCGAACCGGAACCGATGTACGCGTCCCGGCCAATCCGCACCGGGGCGATCAACTGGCAATCGCTGCCCACAAACACGTCGTCCTCGATCACCGTGGCGTGCTTCCGGAGCCCGTCATGGTTGCAGGTGATCGCACCGCAGCCGATGTTGACGCGGGCACCGATCTGGCAGTCGCCCAAATAGCTCAGGTGCGCGGCCATGGTCCCGGGTCCCAGGTGGGCATTCTTGGTCTCCACGAAGTTGCCCACGCACACGTCTGGGGCCAGCACGGTGCCGGAACGCAGGTGCGCCATGGGGCCCACGCGGACACGATCCCCCACGTGGCATGCCTCGAGCACGGAGTAAGGCCGTATCCATGCGCCCTGGCCCACGGTGGAATCCACGATGACGCTTCCCGTTCCCAGCCGGCAGGAGCGGCCGATCCGCGTGTTGCCCCGCAGGTGGCAGCCGGGTTCCACGACCGTGTCGGGCTCCAAGGAGACCCCAGGATCGATGTAGGTGGCGTGCGGATCGTGAAGGGTCACCCCCTCCTGCATCCAGCGGGTGCAGATCTCCTCCCGAAGTACCTGTTCGGCCCGGGCCAGGTCGATTCTGGAATTGATGCCCAGGGCACGGAACGGTTCGTCCGTGGAGTCTGAACCGATGAGCTCCCCCCGACTGCACCCGAGTGCCACCAGATCCGTGAGGTAATATTCCCCCTGAGCGTTGTCCGACGTCAGGTGTCCGATGGCCTCCACAAGAAAGGTCCTCTCGATACAGTAGATGCCCGTGTTGATCTCCCGGATCTGCTTCTCCCGCTCGTCCGCATCCGCCTGTTCGACAATCCGCTGGATCCGGCCGCTCGAGGGGTCGCGCACGATCCGGCCGTATCCATGCGGGTTATCCATAGGTGCGGTCAGGACCGTCATGGCCGAACCCTGGGCGAGGTGCTTTGCCAGCAGGCTGTCCAGGGTTCGCCTGTTCAGCAGCGGAACATCCCCGTACAGGACCACGAGCGTGGACACCGTTTGGCGGATCCACGGAAGGACGCAGCGGACCGCATCCGCGGTGCCCTTCTGTGAGGGCTGAACGACCCACACCGGAGACGGCCGGTACCCGTGGAACGTTTCTCGGACCCGGTCACCCTGAAACCCCACCACCACGAAGAGTTCGCGCGGTTCCATCCGCCACCCCAGGTCCAGGATGTAGGCCAGCAAGGGACGCGAGCCCAGTGGGTGAAGCACCTTGACGGTGTCGGACTTCATGCGGGTTCCCTTCCCCGCGGCCAGAATGATTACGGAATGGTCCATGGATGCCTCCGGTGGAACGGGGGGCGGGGCGCATCTGCCGTCGCTGCCTCCATCGCTGTGCCTAAGGCTCGAATCGCTCCCGGGCCTCTGGCAAAGGCTACAAGGCGGCGCACAAAGATTCCCAGGTCGAGGACCGGCCGGGACAGGGCGGCCAACGGC
>Ga0068714_10006742_pt1 | contig 11519 bp, 9 predicted proteins | sample MTBNYHSulfiMetaG_FD_62988 | JGI IMG/M metagenome (GOLD analysis project Ga0068714, IMG submission 62988) | Enrichment culture microbial communities from rom New York Harbor, USA that are MTBE-degrading - MTBE-NYH (New York Harbor Sulfidogenic)... | ecosystem: Environmental > Aquatic > Marine >... | reverse complement strand
TTCCGCCCCCTGCCTCTGGCGGACCGGATTCGCTTCGGCCTGGGCGCGCTTCGCCTGAGGCGCACCCGGGATTGGCAATCGCTCGAAGGGACGACCGCCGTCGAGGCGATGCCGCGATTCGTCGGCCGGGCGGCGACCGAGGTCATCTGGAAACCCTTGCTGCGCGGCAAATTCGGCCGCCACTGGGATGAAGTGTCTATGGTCTGGCTCTGGGGCAAGATCGCCCTGCGAGGAAAATCCCGAAAGGGCGGCGGAGCCAAAGAATGCCTGATCTATCCCCGAGGCTCCTTCAAGACTATCACCGACCGCATCGAGCAGGAGATCGTGCGCCTTGGAGGCAGAATCCACACCGGTCAGGAAGTCACCCGCGTGCGCACCGAAGCAGGCGCGGTGCGCGGGGTTGAGACCTCGCAAGGGGCGCATGACCTGGACTGCCTGGTTCATACCGCGATGTCCAAGATTCTGACCGACGTGACGCCCGGGCTGCCCCCGGAGTACGTCGAACGAATCAACCGGCTGAGCTATGTGGCCGTCGTCTGTATGGTGCTTGAGATGGACCGGCGCTTCAGCCGCATTTACTGGATGAACAACGGCGATCCTTCCCTGCCCTTCGGCGGCCTGATCGAGCAAACCAATTTCATCCCGCCGGAGAATTACGGCGGGCGCCACCTCCTTTACATCTCCCGCTACCTCGATGCCGATGATCCGATTTACCGCTTCACCGCCGAGCAGGGATTGGAGTTCTTCACCCCCCACCTTCAGAAGGTTAACCCGGAGTTCTCCCGGGACTGGGTGCGCAAGGCGCACCTGTTTCGCTACCCCTATGCTCAGCCGATCATCCGAACCCATTACAGCAAGATGCTTCCCGAGTTCGGCACACCGATCCGGGGCCTGTACATTGCCAACCTTTCGCAGATCTACCCTGAGGACCGGGGCACCAATTACTCGGTCCGCCTGGCAGAGCAGGTGGCCGCACAGATTGAGCAGGATGGACCACCCCGGTGAGCGATTCTCCCCCTGCCGTTCCTTTCCTCGACCTTCAGGCGCAGTATGCCGCCATCCGCGACGAAGTCCTCCAGGTCGTTCAAGACGTCATAGACAAGCAGTCCTTTGTCCTCGGCGAAGAAGTCGCGGCCCTGGAGCGGGAGGTCGCTGCGGAAACAGGCTCTGCTTACGCGATAGGGTGCGCTTCGGGAACGGACGCCCTGCTGCTTTCCCTGAAGGCCTTGGACATCGGGCCGGAAGACGAAGTCCTCGTTCCTGTTTTTACTTTCTTTTCGACCGCCGGGGCCGTCTGTAGCGCCGGAGCAAAGCCGGTCTTTGTGGATATTGAGCCGGAGGGATTTGGTATTGACCCATCAAAGGCCGAAGCCTGCCTCAGCCCCTGGACCCGGGCAATGATTCCTGTTCACCTTTTCGGCCAATGCGCCGACATGGAATCGCTTCTCGCGCTCGCCCGGGACTACAACCTGAAGGTCATCGAAGACGCCGCCCAGGCCATCGGCGCGAAATACCAGGACAAGGTCGCGGGCATACTGGGCGACACCGGAGCGCTCAGCTTCTATCCGACCAAGAATCTCGGCGGATACGGCGACGGCGGGATGATCCTGACCCAGGATGAACAGTTGGCGGCGAAGCTGAAGATGCTGCGCGTCCATGGCGACGCGGGAGGATACGACCATCGCCTCATGGGCACGAACAGCCGCCTCGACGCGCTCCAGGCGGCCGTCTTGCGCGTCAAGCTGCGACATCTGGCGCGGTGGACCGCGCTGCGGCGGGAGAAAGCGCAGACGTACTGCGAGCTGCTGGCCGGCTCACCGGTCGAGCTGCCCACCGAGCGGCCCGAGCGCTACCATGTCTACAACCTGTTTGTGATTCGAGCGCCCCGGCGCGATGCCTTGAGGGAATACTTAGGCAAGCGGGCAATCGGATGCAACGTTTACTATCCCAAGCCGCTCCATTTGCAGGAATGCTTCAAGGATTGGGGCTATGAGGAGGGGCAGTTTCCCGTGGCCGAGCAGGCCAGCAAGGAAGTGCTCGCCCTGCCGATCTATCCCGAACTCCAGCCGGAACAGCAAGCGCGCGTCGCCGAGGCCATCCGGAGTTTCTACCGCATGAGGCGCCCCTGCCGCAGCGCTTCATAGGTGCGCCGCGCGCTCTCGATCAGCGCCTCGTTCTCGGGCGCTTCGCGCACGTAAATCGAATAGCCGAAATCTTCGTATACCTTGGCCCAGCCCGAGCCGCTGCGGCCGGTGAGGTACAGGTGCAGCCGGCTGTCCCGGCCCAGAATCATAAAGTTGACCCCATAGGCATCCAGCGCCCGCTTCCAGTAAGGAGCCAGCCGCCCCTGCTCGACCTGCCAGCGAAGCAGCTCCTGTTGCTGCGGCGGGTAACTATACTCCTCCGGCGAAAGGGTGTTGGCTGCATCAATGGCCAGACAATCGAGCATCACGTCGCTGCCGAAAATATCAAACCGGCTGTCGGTGAACGTCTGGAAGTGTTCCGGCGAAAGCCGCCAGATCAGATAGCCGGCAAAGTTGATCGGGTTGTACATCTTCCCCCGGAAGTCGTGATGGAGGATAAAGTCAACGGCGTCGGCGGGCGTGCCTTGGCGGACATACCCCGGCCCTTGAAGATAGGGGCGGGTAAAAGGCCGCCAGCGGCTAGCGACCAGGCCGAGGGCGCCCGCCAGGACAAGCGCCACCAGCATCCGGGGAACGAGCCGGGCATAGCGTTGCCTCCCTGCCATCTTCCCTGAGGGAAGCCCTTGATGCCATGCGGCGATGCTCTCGAAGAGAATCGGCGTGACCACGACGGCAAACAGCGGAAGATGACGCACGTGGCTCAGGGACTGATGCAGGAAGAAGAGGACCAGCAAGGCGTCCGAGGCCTTCACCCGCCGAATCGCCGCCAGGCCGAAGGCGACCAGAAGGATCAGCAGCGCCAGATAGCCTTTCGTATATCGAAGGTCGGGAGGCTGAAGCTCGCTGACAAAACGGGTCAGCTCCGGGTTGCCCATCACCTTGAGCGTCAGCAGATGAATGTGATAGGTGAAGGGATTGCACAGCGAGGCGACCACAACGATCGCGAGATTCAAAGCATAGCGGCCTGCCTTGGCGCGGAGCTCCACCGCCGCCACGCTTGCTTCGGCCTCGCCTCCCAATCGCTTTGCCGACCAGGCAAGAAGGCTCCCCACGAGGCAAAGCCCGGCAATGACGAGGCCCACAATCGCCCCGCCATGCAAGTTGACCCACAGCACCATCAAGGGAAAACAGAGCGCTTGCGTCAGGCGAACCCGCTGCCCCCGCTCCAGATTGAGCAACAGGTGAAGATAGACGGCTGTGAAAAAGTAGGTCAAAACCGGCGGGCGCAGATGCACCGAGTACTGGGAGGCCCAAGCCGCCAGTAGTGCGCCGGCCGCCGCCCAGTCAGCCCGACCCGTCCGGCGATAGATCAAGCCGCCCACCAGGAGAAAGATGGCCGACAGCAACAGCGCCTTCAAGGCAATCAGCCCGCGAAGCCCCAGCGCCCGGTACCCCGCGTACATCAGCGCATCGGACAGCCACTCGTGATTGGCCCAGCGATGCCCGCCACTGGTCCAGGAGAAAACGTCCTCCTCGGGGAAATCAAACCTGCTTTCCAGCAGATACTTCCCGGTCTTCAGGTGCCACCACTGGTCACCGGCGTCGCGAATGGGAAACAGGCCGATACTGAAAGCGGCGAGGGCGACCGCCCCCAAAAGAGCGCACGCCGTCAGGAACTTGACAGGAGAGCGCGGCGAGACCTCGGCACCCATTCTTGTCCCTTTACCTTGATGGGAAGAATATGATAACTTATTAGGTTATCGGGGGTTACTTGTCAAGAGAGCGATCGGGTGTTTTGGAGAGATCGCCGGTGTATGGCTGAGCGTCTATCGAAAACGGGCTCACTTCGCTTGAAGAGCAGCATTGTCATTCTAAGAGCAGTAATTGTCATTCTGAGTAATTGTCATTCTGAGCGAAGCGAAGAATCTGACCTTCTGGAGATACACCGGGAGCGTGAGATTCTTCATCCCGATGAATCGGGATTCAGAATGACAGACAGGCAACGTTGTCCGCTCGGGTCCTGGCTGCACACCTGGCGGAGATGGAGGCCACCCGGGAGGTGGACTCCATCCGGGGGAACACATCCAACAAATGAACTCCGAACCCATCGAGGAGAGTCGTCCACCTGAGGAGCCTCTGTCGCTGCGGCCGGTGGAGAAAGTCTGGGGACGTCCCTCGGACGCGCTGGCTGCCGCCGCGCTAGGTCTGATTTGCTGCGCCGTCCTTGTGGCCACCGCCGACGACTACGGCATCACTTGGGACGAGGCAGCGCCGAACTTCGTGGCCGCTCGCCAGCAGGCCGAGTGGTTCCGGCAGCTCTTTTCCTTCGAGCATCCCTTCTCGCGGGAAACGATTGACGCGTACTGGCACAGCCCCTCGACGCACCCTTCCCTGACCCGTTCGCTGATGGCGCTTTCCCTGCTCGCGTTCGAGCCGGTGCTCGGAGAGCTCGGCGCCATGCGCCTACCTTCGGCGCTGCTGGCCTCCCTGCTCGTGGGAGCGCTGTACTACTGGCTGGCCCGGAGAGTCAACCCGGTGGTCGCTCTGGGAGCGGTCGCCGCCTGGGTCACGCTGCCCCGGGTGTACGGCCACCTGCACATCGCCAGTCTCGACGTGCCAATGATGGTCTGGTGGGCGCTGACCGTCATCGCCTTCTACGAAGGGGCGCAGCGCCCGATCTTCAGCCGCTGGCATATCCTGACCGGATTGCTGTATGGTCTAGCCCTATCCACTAAGCTGCATTCTTTCTTTCTGCCTGTACCGCTGCTGGTGTGGATGGTCGCGGGCCGAAAATGGACCGCCTGGCGCTGCTGGGTCGCAATGGCGGTCCTCTCCCCCCTGGTTTATCTGTGTACGCAAGTTTACCTCTGGCACGACTTCTGGCCCCGGCTGCTGGATCGCTTCATCGCCTATTCGACCAAGGATGCTGCCGCGCCGGTGCGGGTGCTCTACTTCGGCCTCCAGTTCAGCGACCGCACACCCTGGCATTACCCTATCGTGATGACGCTGATCACGATCCCGGCTGTGACGCTGTTTTTTCTCATTCTCGGGGCCATCGGGCTTAGCCGAATAGAAAGAAAACTCCAGTTGCGTTCCCTCATTCTGCTCAACATTCTTGTTCCCGTGTCGCTGGTGACTCTGCCTCACGCTCAAGGCTATGACGGCATCCGGCTGATCCTGCCGGCCTTTCCCTGGCTGGCCATCCTGGGCGGCTTCGGGCTGGACCGACTGGTGCACTTCGCCCGCCTGCTGCTCGGCGTTGGGGGCGGTCGCTGGGCAGGCAAACTCCTCTTAAGCGGGTGCTTCCTGATTTTCTTTGTTCCCAACCTGTGGACCTTGCGGCAGGTACGCCCCTTTCACTTGGAATACTATGCCGACTGGATCGGGGGAATCCCTGGCGGCCACCGGCTGGGCATGGAATCCACTTATTGGTGCGACGCGCTCCAAGAGGACCTGCTCGAGGCCATCAACCAAAGGGTGCCCGACGGCGCCCGGCTGCGTCCTCTGGCTATGAGCTACGAAGTCCTCACCACCTATCAGCGCCTGGGGCGGCTGAAACCAGGCATCGTCATCGGGGGTGACCCACCCTACGATTACCATCTCCTGCAATGCCGCCAGGGATTCTTCGGACGGACGGAATGGGCCTTCTACCAACAGCAGTTCGGCCCCCCGCTGGCCGGAGTGGAGTATGAGTCGGTGCCGTTCTTCATGTTTTTCGGTCCCCTGCCGGACTTCACCCAGCCCCCCCGGTCAACTTGACGGCCACGCCTCTTTTCGCCACAATCCCCTATCGGGCGTGAAAGCAGAGCTTCCGCGTACGATACCCGGGAGCAGAAGCTGCGCTTCTGCACTCCAGAAACCCCGTTTCAAGAGGTGTCAACATGGGAAAGACGATTGTGGAGAAGATCCTCGCCGAGCGCAGCGGCCGCAAAGCGGTCAAGCCAGGCGATGAAATCTACACGAAAGTCGATCTGTGTCTAGGCAATGACGTCACCGCGCCGATTGCCATCCAACAGTTCTACAGCGCAGGCGGCGAGCAGGTGGTCGATCCCGGCAAGTTCGTCCTGGTGCCCGATCACTACACGCCGAGCCGGGATATTGACGCCGCCGAGCGCTGCCAGTCTATGCGAAGATTCGCCCTGGAGCAGGATATCGAGAACTTCTTCGACGTCGGGCAGATGGGAATCGCCCATAACCTGCTGTTGGAAAGAGGCCTGGTCACGGCGGGAGATTTGGCCATCGGAGCCGACTCCCACACCTGCACCTATGGCGCGCTGGGGGCGTTCGCCCTGGGAGTCGGCAGCACCGACCTGGCCGGGGCGATGCTGACGGGCAAATGCTGGTTCCAAGTGCCGGAAACCATCCGAGTCTATTTCCGGGGTGATCTCCAGCCCTGGGTTTCGGGCAAGGATCTGGCCCTCTACCTGCTGAAGCACATCGGAGTGGACGGCGCCCGCTACCAGGCGCTCGAATTTCATGGAGAAGCGGTGCGCAGTCTCAGTCAGGAGGGGCGATTCACCCTGTGCAACATGGTCGTCGAGATGGGAGCGAAAGTGGGGATCATCGAGCCGGATGAGGTGACGAAGGCTTACCTGAAAAACCGCTCCCAACGCAAACCCAAGTACCTCAGCAGCGACAGCAACGCCGAATACATCGCCACCCTGGAGTACGACGCCACCCGCATCCGCCCCCAAGTGGCCTTCCCCTCGTCGCCAGCCAACGTCCACAATGCCGACGAGGTCGGCCCTGAGCCCATTGACCAAGTCTTCATCGGCTCCTGCACCAATGGATGGCTGGAGGACTTGCGCATGGCAGCCGAGGTGCTCCTGGTCGCGCGCCGCCCGGTCCACCCGAGGGTTCGACTCATTGTCGTTCCGGCGACGCCCGACATCTACCGGCAGGCTCTGCGGGAGGGCGTACTCCAGACCTTTGCCGACGCCGGGGGAGTGATCGGCCCGCCCAACTGCGGGCCTTGCATGGGAGCCCATATGGGCGTGCTCGGCGACGGCGAACGCTGCCTGAGCACGGCGAGCCGAAACTCGGTCGGGCGTATGGGTTCTCCCAAGGCGGAGATCTTTCTCGCCGGGCCGGCCGTGGCGGCCGCGACAGCGGTCCTGGGACGCATTGGAACTCCGGAAGATATTTAGCCCCGGGTACCCGGTGGAGGCCACCTCCAAGGTGGCCTCCACCGGAGAGCCGGAAAGGAGTCGAGCAATGAAACCATTATCCGGAAAAACCTTCATTTTCGGCGACGACATTGATACCGAGGAGATCATTCCCGCCCGGTTTCTCAGCAGCGGCAACGCCGAGGAGCTGGCCCGGCATTGTATGCAGGACATTGACCCTGAATTTGTGCGGCGCTTGAAACCGGGCGATATGATCGTAGCGGGCCGCAACTTCGGCTCAGGCTCGGGCCGCGAGCACGCCCCCCTGGCCCTGAAGGGCGCGGGCCTGTCCTGCATCATCGCGAAGAGCTTCGGCCGCATTTTCTACCGCAACGCTATCAACATCGGCCTGCCGATCCTGATCTGCGAGGAAGCCTTCGAGTCGGTCAATCAGGGGGATGAGCTGGAAGCCGATATCGAGACAGGACAGATTCGCAACAAGACCAAGCAAGAGACCTATCAGGCCGAAGGTTTCTCCCCCTTGCTGAGAAAGATCATTGACAGCGGCGGCTTGATCGAGGCAATCCGGCAGGGGGTACTGAAATAGCCCTTATCGTAGTAAGGACTTCAGTCCTTCAAACGACTAAAGTCGTTACTACAACGCCCGGACAGCTGGACCCGTCGTAGTAAAGACTTCAGTCCTTAGAACGACTAAAGTCGTTACTACCGTGAGTGTATCCCGACAGGCACCCTAGATACCGATTCTCACTTGACTTAACCCCTGATTCTGCTATGTTACAGTCCAATTCACCGGGTGCCTCAGTTCGAGGCACAAACTCGTTTTGATTCGGAGGAACGTTTCATGTACAGGATTGCTGTCATTCCCGGAGACGGGATCGGCCCCGAGGTGACTCGCGAGGCGCTGAAGGTCGTCGAGGCCACGGCGCAGATTGAGGGATTCAAGTGGGAGGGTGTGGAATACGACTGGGGCGGCGAGCGTTACAAGAAAACCGGGGAGACTTTGCCCCCGGGCGCGCTCGACGAGCTGCGACAGTACGACGCCATTTACCTCGGCGCCATCGGCCATCCCGACGTCAAGACCGGAATCCTCGAGAAAGGCATTCTGCTGGATATCCGTTTCGGGCTGGACCAGTACATCAACTTGCGGCCTATCAAGCTGTATCCGGGCGTGTGGACACCCATCAAGGACAAAGGGCCGGAGGAGATTGACTTTGTCGTTGTCCGGGAGAACACCGAAAGCCTGTACGTCGGCATCGGCGGCTTCTTCAAGAAAGATACCCCGGACGAGGTGGCCATCCAGGAAATGATCGCGACCCGCAAGGGGGTTGAGCGCTGCGTTCGCTACGCCTACGAGTATTGCATGAAACGCAACCGGAGAAAGCAACTGACCCTGTGCGACAAGAGCAACGTCCTGACCTACGCGCACGACCTCTGGCAACGGGTCTTTCACGCGGTGGGCGAGGAGTATCCGGACGTCCGGCGGGACCACGCTCACGTTGACGCGATCTGTATGTGGATGGTGAAGAATCCCGAGTGGTTCGACGTCATCGTCACCGATAATATGTTCGGCGACATCATCACCGACCTGGGAGCGATGATCCAGGGAGGCATGGGAATCGCCGCCGGGGCCAACCTGAACCCGGAAGGGGTTTCGATGTTCGAGCCGATTCACGGCTCAGCGCCCAAGTATACCGGCAAGAACGTGATCAATCCCCTGGCCGCCATCGCCTCGGCCGGGCTGATGCTGGAGACGTTGGGGGAAACCCGCGCGGCCGAACGCGTAGATAAGGCAATCGCGAAGGCCCTCGGGGAAAAACATATCAAGAGCCTTTCCGCCGGCGGCGACAAAAGCACCACCGAGATTGGAGACCTGATCGCCAGGTTTGTCGGGGAGGTCGAGGTCTAGTTCGGGGAGCAAGCCAAGTGATGTCAAGCCGGACGATGGTGATCCTGGCCGCCGTAGGATGGGCTTGCTTCGGCGTGTCGGGCTGCGGCGGACGAGTGAACAGCCTGAACGAGGCGGCTCTCACCCAACTCCAGAAGGGGAATTTGCCGCAGGCGGCGACTTTGCTCGAGGAAGCCGCGCGAGTCGCTCCGAACCGATATGAGCTGCATCTGAACCGGGCCGAGGTGTACCGGCGCCAGGGCCGCTGGGGAATGGCCCTCGAAGCGGTGGAAACCGCAGCGCGCCTTGCGCCCCGGCAAGCGGACGTGGTCACCGCCCGGGCCAGGTTGCAGCTGCTGGCCGGTCGCGCCGGCGATGCCTTGGCCGCTCTGGAGGCCGTCCATGAGCCGCTGCGGAGCAGGCCCGTAGTCCAGTTCTATCATGGCCTGGCTTTGATGGAAACCGGGCGTCTGAAGGAAGCGCAGCCGCTGCTGGAAACGTTCGTCCAGCGCCATCCCACCTCGGCCGCCGGCCATGCCGCCCTGGGACGGCTGCACCTGCGGCTGGGCGCTTTTACCGAGGGGAAACACCAGCTCGAGCTGGCCCTGCGGCAAGACCCCAACCTGATCGAAGCCCACCTGTATCTGGCCCAGCACTTTCTGGGGGACGTTCAAGATTACCGGCGCGCCAAAGAGCAGCTCTACACGGCGCGCGGGCGCGCCCCCGCCGATCCTCGAGTGCATCTCCTGCTCGGGGAGACCAACCTGGCCCTGCAACTGCTCAACGAGGCCGACCGGGCCTTTGAAAGAACCATTCAGCTGAACCCCGACGCCTGGAGGGCCTATCTGGGTATGGCGGAAGCCGCTCTGCGCCGAGGCCAGGCGGAACAATCCCTGTCGTTCGCCAGGCGGGCCGAGGAAAAGGGCTCCGAGCATCCCGAGGTCTATAACTTCCTCGCCCGCGTCTATAGCCAGAGACATCAGACTACCCTGGCCATCGAAGCCTACCGGGAATCCCTCAAGAGGAACCCGAACCAGCCGGAGGTCCGCGAGGCCCTGGCCAAACTCGAACAGTCTTGAGAACAGGATGCACGAAGACCTGGAACAGCTGCTGCTGGACGAAGAGGCCATCCGCAAACGAACGGAGGAGCTCGGCCATCAAATCTCCCGCGATTACGCCGGGAAGAACCTGTTCGTGATGAGCGTCCTGAAAGGCTCGGTGATCTTCCTCGCCGATATCATTCGCTGCGTCACGATTCCTCTGGAATACGGCTTCGTGACCATCTCCACCTACAAGGGCGGGGTGCGCGCGCAGGAAAAACCGACCGTCGTCAACACCACCTTCCTCTCGCTGGAAGGCAAGGACGTGCTGCTGGTCGAGGACATCCTGGACACCGGCGCGACGATTCGCTTCGCCACCGAATGGATCGCCACCCTCGGGGTGGCGAGTTTGAAGACGTGCGTCCTGGTCGCCAAAGAGGGGTATGAGCACTCGCAGTTCCCGAACCCGGACTATGTCGGATTCACCATTCCCAACCGGTTCGTCGTCGGTTACGGTCTCGACTACGAAGAAAAGTATCGCAATCTGCGCTCGATCGGCATTCTCAAACCCGAGGTTTATGGCGGGTAGGAGGCGCTCGCGGGCGGGTTTTGCTATTGTGCGGATGACGCGGATCGGCTAAGATAGAGGTAAGATTCTGAGGAGGTGAAGGAAACTTGGAACAGGGAAAAGCACTGGGACTGATTGAGACCAAAGGTCTGGTGGGGTCGATCGAGGCGGCCGACGCGATGGTCAAGGCGGCCAACGTTCGACTCATCGGCAAAGAGAAAATCGGGGGCGGTTACGTCACGGTGATGGTTCGAGGCGACGTGGGGGCCGTCAAAGCCTCGACGGATGCCGGCGCTGCCGCGGCGAAGAAGGTCGGCGAGCTGGTATCGGTGCATGTGATCCCCCGTCCTCATGCCGATTTGGAGAAGATTCTGCCGGCGGAAGAGTAATCCCTTCCATCGGTTTTCCCGCCCGCCGGAATCCGGGGATCAGGCTGGGGCTTTCGCCCATTGTCCGCCCGACCGCGGGAAGGGGTGGGGTTGTCTCCAAAGCACGGCGAAGCGCTATGCCCGGCCGGGGGAAAGCCGTCCGGCCGGGATCTCGCCGGGGAAATGAGTGGCATGCAAGCCCAAGAGCTGGAATCGCTGGTGCGGATGGTGGTCGAGGAGGTCCAGCGCGCCCTCCCTCAGGCCGCTTCGGCCGCTTCACCTTCCGCCCCGGAGGTCACGGGGGGGGATGTGTTCTGCCTCTTTTACGATGCCTCCACCGGCCTGGAGACCGTCGGCCTTCAGCTGCAACGCCTGCAGGAACAAGGCGTCACGCTGGGTTGCTTCGGGCCGGATCTGCCCCTGCCGGAAACGTTTCGGCCCATCGAGT
>Ga0068714_10006741_pt1 | contig 11520 bp, 8 predicted proteins | sample MTBNYHSulfiMetaG_FD_62988 | JGI IMG/M metagenome (GOLD analysis project Ga0068714, IMG submission 62988) | Enrichment culture microbial communities from rom New York Harbor, USA that are MTBE-degrading - MTBE-NYH (New York Harbor Sulfidogenic)... | ecosystem: Environmental > Aquatic > Marine >... | reverse complement strand
TTCGTCGGCCTGATCGGCATGATCGACCCGGCGCGGCCTGAGGTGCGAGACGCAGTGCAGTCCGCCCGGCAGGCGGGACTGAAGTCGGTGATGATCACCGGCGACTACAAAAACACGGCGGTCGCTATTGCCAGGGAGTTGACTCTGTTGCGCCCCGCTGGTCGAGTGCTGTCGGGAGCTGACCTGGACACGCTCAGTGACGAGGCGTTTACGGCCTGTGTCGAGGACGTAGATGTATATGCGCGTGTCTCGCCGCAACACAAGGTGCGTATTGTGGAAGCGCTCAAGAGCCACGGACACATCGTGGCGATGACCGGGGATGGGGTCAACGATGCGCCCGCTCTGAAACGTGCCAATATCGGGGTGGCGATGGGGATCACCGGAACAGACGTGTCCAAAGAGACGGCGGATATGGTGTTGACCGATGACAACTACGCTTCGATCGTATCCGCCATTGAGGCTGGACGCATCATCTATTCCAACATCCGCAAGTTCGTCTACTACCTGCTGTCGTGCAACATGGGAGAAATTCTGGTGATCTTTCTCGCCATGTTGGCCAATTTGGGCATTCCACTGACGCCGATCCAACTGCTGTGGTTGAATCTGCTGACGGACGGTGCACCTGCCTTGGCGCTTGGGTTGGAGAAGGGTGATCCCGACATCATGAAACACCCGCCTCGCAAACCAAATGAGCCGATTATCGATTCGTCAATGATCGTCGGGATCGCCGTGCAAACCGTTTTCATCACGGTTGCGACGCTGTCTGCCTACATCATCGGCCTCAGGATGTTTCCGGACAAAGTTGAACACGCCCGGACGATGGCTTTCGTCACCCTGTCCGCTTCCGAGCTGTTCCGGGCCTACACGGCCCGTTCGGAATACTATTCGGTATTCCAGATCGGGTTGTTCTCGAACAAATACATGCAGATGGCGGTTGGTTTGTCCATTGTGCTGTTGGGCCTGGTTATTTATGTGCCGTTTCTGAATCCGGTGTTTAATACCTTTCCACTCACGTGGGAGGAATGGGGTGTGATTCTGCCGCTTATCCTGCTCCCTTCTATTGCCGCAGAAGTCATGAAGTGGGTGATGAGGCGCGTGCGAAGCGGCGCCATGTAGTCCAAATCACAATCAACAGTCAGAGGAAAGGAGAATTGCGATGGATGAAGTGCTTCGTATCGATAATCTTTTCGCCAGGCGAAGTATCCGCAAATACACTGGAGAACCGGTGACCGCTGAGCAGGTTGATTTGCTGCTCAAGGCGGCGATGGCAGCACCGTCTGCGTCGAACCTGAAACCCTGGCATTTTGTGGCTATCACCCGGCGACCTGTTCTGAACCAGTTGGCCGAGATCCACCCGCATGGGAAGATGCTCACGGAAGCCGCGTTGGCGATCTGTGTGTGCGGAGACCCGGCAATCAACGAACGTATGTGGAGCCAGGATGCTGCAGCCGCGACGGAGAATATCTTGCTCGCTGTCACCGGGCTCGGATTGGGTGCAGTCTGGCTGGGCGTCTATCCACGAGAAGAACGAATGCAACCTATCCGCAGCCTGCTGGGCATTCCGGATGATATCGTGCCGTTCAGTGTGGTTTCGATCGGCCACCCCGCTGAGGCGCGCCCGGCGCGTACCCAATATGACGAGAGCCGGGTGCATCGCGAAGCGTGGTAGGGGCAATTCGACCGTTTGAGCGACGATACGCTAACCCTTTGCCGAGGAGTTAAAACGTGGACTTTCGTGAGGATTTTCGCAATGCAGGATACGATTCTCGGTTGGCATGGTACAACGAACCGGGGGAGTATTCCGTCGCAGACGGCTGTTTGGTCGTGCGGCCCGACGCGGATACGGATTTCTGGCAGAAGACCTGCTACGGTTTCACTCCGGACAGCGGGCATTTGCTGTACCTGGAGTTGGTTGGCGACTTCGACCTGGAGACACATGTCCATTTCAGTTTCGCAAACCAGTACGATCAGGCGGGATTGCTGGTGCGTACCGATACGGAACACTGGGTGAAGACGTCGGTCGAATTCGAGCCGGCGGGCCCTGCTTCGCTGGGCGTGGTCATGACCGACATATACTCCAACTGGTCCATATCCGGGTTCTACGGCGACCATATTTATTTGCGCATCCGTCGGGTGGGTGACGTGTTTGGTGTCTATCACGCGCTCGATGGTCAATCGTGGAATCTAATGCGCCTGGGCTGGCTGGCGCTGTCGGACCCACTGCAGGCGGGGCTGTATGCCTGTGCTCCGAAGGGAGCAGGGATGGAGGCGCGATTCGACTATCTGCAGATTTCCCCGCCACAAAGTAAAGAGTTTCACTAGCCGAGAGACAACGGAAAGGACTGCCTGTAGCATTCGGAGCGGGCAGTCCTTCGTTGCTTTGTTTTGTGTGTGGTGTTGCCGGTTACGGCAGATCTTCGCCTGCCAAAATTCGCGTTTCTACGACTAACCCCGCTTTCAGATATACCCGTGGGATGCGCGGGGCCAGCGCCGAAGTGATTTCATTGACATGGGTGTCTACCAGTCTCGCGACATCTTCGCTTAGAATACATTCTGAGCCCTGGCTGCCGATGAGGACAACTTCATCGTAGAGCGCGGCCTCCGGAATGTGCGCTACGTCGATCATGAATTGGTCCATGCAGACTCGGCCCACGATCGGCGCACGCTGTCCGCGGACGAGGACGAACCCACGGTTGGATAACACACGGCGATACCCGTCACCGTATCCGACCGGTACAACAGCGATGCGAGTTGGTTTCGGCGTGACATAAGTTCTGCCGTAGCTGATCGCGCTCCCTTCCGCCTGGACTTCCACTCGAACGAGATGGCTCTTCAATGCCAGGACAGGGCGCAGCTCAATGGTCCCCGCATCCTTTTGTCCGCTGAATGGGTCGAACCCATGAAGGGCCGTGCCGCATCTGACCATGTCCAAACGCATTTCAGGGTACTTGATTGCTGCTGCGGAGTTACAGAAATGGCAGATTGAAATAGCATACCCTGCTTGTCTCAAGGCTTCTCTGGCCCCGATGAGACGCTCAAACTGCATACGCGTGTAGGCGATATCACTCTCGGATGCTTCATCGGCGACCGCCGGGTGCGAGTATAAGCCCTCCAGGGCCAGTCCCGGCATTTGCGAGACGGCTCGCGCGAAGTCGATCGCCTGTGTGGGGAATACCCCCAGCCTACCCATACCCGTGTCGATCTTGAGATGCACGGGTACTTCTTTTCCGTAGTATTCAGCCGCTCGCGAGAGCGCTTGTGCTTGCTCTGGCTGTGTCAAAGTCGGTCGCAGACCCCAGCGGACCATCGTGTCGGCTTCGTCCGGCATGGTATGCCCAAGGACGAGGATGGGAGCGGAGATGTGCGCCTTACGCAGCTCGACGCCTTCGACGGAACGGTTGACCATGATCCACTTCGCGCCGTTCTGCAAGGCCTCGCGTGCGATCTGTACAGCGCCGTGACCGTACGCATCGGCCTTGACCACCGCGGCTAGTAGCACATCGCGCCCAATACGTTGCTTCAGCGCCCGCACGTTCGCCGCCGCCGCATCCAGATTGATCTCCGCCCAACTGAGTAGTGCTTGCTTCGTCAAAGTGTTTCTCCTCGTACGCCAACAGATGATCCCGACGGTGTCGAAGTGCCTCCGCCCGCCGGGGATGGGGCCCGCTGTGGTAGAAGCGATGCCCACAGTGAAAACTGCGCTCCCGGTTACGACTCCAGCGCCTGCCGGACCACCTCGACGATGTCGATGACCTTCATGCGCACGTGGTTCCGGCGTACCGCGGCACTTAAGGTCCGTTCGCACTGCTGGCAAGCACTCACGAGCAGCTGAGCACCAGTGCGTTGGGCCTCCGCCAGCCGGTGACTTCCAACTTCCGCTGAAACCTCTGGGTTCAGTGACTCCTGGTTCCCTCCACCGCCGCAGCAGATTGCATTCGCCCGGTTATTGGTCATCTCGACGAACTCCAGACCAGGGATAGCGGTCAGAATGCGCCGTGGTGCATCGAATTCCTGGCTCTTTCGCCCCAGGTCGCACGGGTCGTGATAGGTGACGCGCTGTTTGACTTCGCGCAAGGGAACGCATCCAGTTTCGAGCAGCTCGGCGAGGTATTGTGTGGCGTGCATGACCTCGAATTCGCCCACCGGATAGTATTCACGCCAGGTGTGATAACACGAGGGACATGTGGCGACGAGCTTCTTGACGCCCAGGCGTTTGATCTCATTGATGTTGTGCTCGATGAGACTACTGATGTCCAACCCGGCGGTGAGCAGGGGATAACCGCAACACCATTCCGCACCGCCCAGAGTTGTGTAGTTCACGCCCGTCGCTTCGAGTATTTCGATGAAGCTCTGCGGAATGGTGTAGGCCCTTGGGTAGAGACTGGAGACGCACCCGATGTAAAACAGGACTTCTGCCTGGGCTTTTCCTACCAGTCCGTCGGGTTTGTGTTCGAGGTTCCCCTGCCACAACAAGCGATTCTCATTGTCTTCGCCTGAGATGTTGTGTTGTGTTTCGACCCGGCGACCCAGTTCAGCCAGTTCGTCGGGGAAGTATTCTGTCTCTGCCAGTGCACGGCGTGCTATGCTGAAGATTTCGTAGGCACGCACGCCGCCGGGGCAATTCTGCAAACAGGAACGGCAATCCATACATGAGTAGATATAGCGGCTGACCGCTTCGGACATGGGCAATTTGTGCTGCAAGATACCCAGCAAGAGCTGCACCTTGCCGCGTGCGGTGGCCGACTCCCGGCGTAGCACGTCGTAGGTGGGACATGCGGCCTGGCAGAATCCACAGCGCGTACAGCGCAACATCTCGTCGTAATAGGCTCTCAGAAGCTCTTCCAAAGGGTACTCCTCAACGAACAAGTGTGATGACTAGACGGTTGCAAAGTATACTCAGCGTTCAGCCCTCCGTCAAAGCGGGAGGAATTGCTTTGGGAACTTCGCGACGACGGTATAATTGGGATCCACGACGTTACCGATACGCGCCGCACCAGCTTGTGTGACTATCTGCAGCGCTTCCAGACGGTCGAAGCCGTAATCCGTCACCAGCCAATCGATCAACTCGACATGTGCAATCCGAAAAGCGTCGATGAGTGGACGGGTGCTGCCGGTTGCCATGATGTAGTCATCGTTCTCGAAACGGGGCCAACCGATGTGTTTCCCCTTGTCGATGTTCACTTCGAGGGTTACCTCAGCGGTGGTCTCGATCGCACTACCACCGGTCTCACCATCGCCCTGTGCAGCATGGACGTCTCCGAAGAACAGATAGGCTCCGTGGACGAAAACGGGTAAGTAAATCATCGTCCCCACCCGAGTCTCCGGACTATCCATGTTGCCGCCGTGCTCGGCTGGAGCCATGGAAAAAATGACCTGCCCGAAACGTGGGGCAACACCAATGCAACCCAGGAAAGGAGTCAGTGGGATCTCGATGTGCTTCAGCCGGCTATTGGGCAGCAGCAGTCTTCCGCGCATCCGTTCGCGGTCCAACTCCCAGCGATAGAATTGCTCGGGGAGTGCCGCGTTGAGTCCTGTCGGACCGTTGATTCGTGATTCGATCACCAGGCCGCCGAAACCCGGATTGAGCGCAGACCAACCCCAATCTCGATTCAACTTGATCTCCAGGATGCGGACTGCGAGCGTGTCGCCCGGCTCTGCACCTTCGACGTAGATCGGTCCGATCTGGGGGTTGGAATCGCGCAGCCGGGTGTCCGGCGCCGCCTGCCGCCGCGATTCCGGAATCTGCTCGCCGGTCTCGTCCCAGTTTCGGGCATCGACCGTGCCGGCAGTGACGCGCTCGCCCGGATGGATGTGCAAGATAGGAGGGTGAGGCCCGAATGTGTAGTACACAACTGCCGGATTGATGTGATGCGTCTTAGTCGCCATGAGGTTTTCCTCGCCGCAGGATTTGTCGTAGCGCTATTCTAGCACGGTTTCGCACCACTGCCAACAGCGAAGGGTGCCTCGGGTGCATTCAGCTATTTTAGCGACAATTGCATCGTCTCCGGCACAATAAATTCGCCTCAAAGCACGCCTGCTGGCCCACACTGGGCCAATCTCCGCACAGGTCGTGTGGGTGCCTGGCCACCCGTTCACGTACGCTACTTCACAAGTGGAACGTGTCCGGGATTGGAACAGTCTCGACCGGCAAGAAGACGTTCGTGTGAACCTGTCCGGTCGTGTCGAAAACGTGACCGGCCCACTGCTCGGTGGGCTCCCATTTTGGCCGTACGCCGGAGGTAACGTGGCGGTTGACAGACTGCACGAAACGCACTACAATTATGTTAATATCTGGAGTTGACCTCGTGGGTGTTCTTGCGGAGGGTATGGTTATGCCAGCAGAGCAATTGGAGTTGTTTCCTTCGATGGGGTCTTCAGGTGATACCGATGTACCCGATTTGGTCGTACGCCAGCAATCGCCCGGTGCCCAGTCGGGAGAACAGACTCTCGATGCCCGGACATCACTTGCCGAAGCTATTGAAGGATTTCGCGGATATATGCGGGAAAAGGGATTCACCCAACACACCATCAATTCCTTCTTGGGCGATCTGTCTATCCTCACGCGTTATTTGAAACCGGGGCGAGCGATTGGCTCGATCTCGACGAAAGACCTCAAAGACTTCTTGCACTACTTGCTATATGGGAGAGGGACGCCGTGTAACCCGAAATCGTACGCGCGCCGCCTGACTACACTCAAGGTCTTTTTCCTCTGGTTGGCGGACACAGAGGTGATCTCTGTCGATCCGGCTGCCCCGATCGTACACGAACCGGTATCCACCCCGCTGCCGGAGATTCTGTTCGACGACGAAGTCGAGCGGTTGCTTGGCGCCGCACAAATGTGGCGCATGGGCGAGAAGCCGGACACACGCCCTTTGCTGCTGTTCCGTCTGCTGCTCGCGACGGGGATTAAGAAGGCCGAATGTATGGCGATCAAACTGAGTGATCTGGACCTTTCGCAGGAAGATGCCGGGGCGTTGCTGGTCAGGTACGACAACCCGCGGCGCAAACACAAGGAGCGTAAGCTCAGCCTGGGGGCGGGGTTCGCCGGCCTGTTGCGGGAGTATCGCAGCCAGTACCACCCTCAGGTCCACCTGTTCGAGTGTACCAATCGCAATCTGGAATACGTGTTGCGCGATCTGGGAAGAGCGGCCGCAATCGAAAAACCGGTCTCCTTTGAGACACTGCGCATGACCTGCGCCGTGCGTGACTTTCGGCGCGGTATGGATTCCGAGGCGCTGCGGCTCAAGCTGGGTTTGTCTCGCATCAGTTGGGAAGAGACCGCAAAGAAAATCGAGCTGCTCGCAGCGGATCCGCTGTAAGCCGGGGGTTTTGCGCATGGCGAGCGCTCGCGCTGATAAGGACACGGGGCATTCGTTGCTAGCGAGGTGGCGGGTTATGGGTGGCGCATGGGTAGGATGATGCGGTACAGCGCCTGATATTCCTCGTTCGTGTTGAGGTATTCTCCGCTCCACCCACCTATCGCATACAGGCTGACGTCGATTGCCGTCAGCCCCAAGTTGCGCCACTGCCCGATGATTGGGCTTTCGAAGCTGAACCAGGTGTCGCTGCGTGGGTCATAGCGTTCGTTGTAAGCCAGATAGTTCTGCCAGCCCCCACCGATGGCGAACACGCTGTCCCCCACTGTGGCCACCGCCAGGCCGCCGCGGGGCAGGCTCATCGAGCGCCGTTCTCTCCAAGGCGAACGGTTGCCGCCTTCCCAGTGGGGGTTGTACTCCTGGCAGACGGCGAATTCCTGTTTTTCATCGTATCCACCGATCACGTAAATCCGGTCTCTGAGCGCAGCGGCTCCGGCAAACGCTCGCGGGGTGGGCATGGGTGTCCCGGCGCTCCAGGTATCGGTCGCAGTGTCGTAGATGTGTACTGCGTCCAGGTACGATTCCCCGTCCCATCCGCCAAAGAGATAGACCTTGCCTTCCATAGTGGCAATCGCATAGGCGCAGACAGGTCTTGGCAACGAACTCAACGTGATCCACTCGTCACCGGTCGGCGCGTAAGCCTCGAGCGCGTCAGTGACCTGCCCGTTGCTCAATATGCCCCCTGGGACGTAAATCAGGTTGCCCACCGTGACGGCGCCAATATTGCTTACGGCCGTTGGCTTGGGCCTGCCCAGTTGCCAGGTATTACTGTGCGGATCATACGCTTCGACTTCGGAACTGACCCCATCGCCGGTATCCCCACCGATGGTGTAGACCCACCCATCGAATGCCGCCGCAGCCAGCCGGGCGCGCGGAGACAGCATGCGTGCACGGCTGCTCCACCGTGAGGTTGGAGCCAGCGAGTTGTCTTCCTTCGAGATATCTTGGTCCGTGAAAACGTTGGGCGTAGACGTTGCCTTCCAGCTGGAGCTGTGTAACAACGGTGGGAGCAAAGCCAGCGTGAACAGCGCAGCTGCGCTGGTGATGAAGAATATCCGCTTCCAGAGTGGGAGCGGCAACTTTGGAAGTGGTGCCGGACTTTCGACAGGGATATCTGTGTCCTCATCCGGTTGGAGATGATCTGCCGCTTCCTGCCGGTGGTTGGACACGACGACCAAACCCTGCTGTACAGCCCACATCGTTGCTTCGGTACGTGATTCTACCTCAAGTTTGGAGAAAACGTTGCGCAAGTGCACTTTGACCGTGTTGATACTGATACACAGCTCGTGTGCAATCTGCTGATTTGTAGCCCCAGTCGCTACCAGGTTAAGAATTTCCTGCTCTCGTTCGCTAAGTGGGTTGGGCACTTCGGTCATGATGATCTCCAAAGTGGGGTATCCATCAAAACCATGATAGTTTGTTTACAGTATATCAAGAGCAAGCGGATTTTACAAACGCGAGGAAGGTTGCGCGAACACTGGCATGGACAGTTGCGGCGATCTGATGTAGAATGGAAGAGCGGTGAACACGATCGAGCGGTCGTGCCGGCCTGCGGTTGTTTGGACCGAGCGCGCACAGTGACGATGAGGTGGTGTCAGTGAAGAATAAGTTGCCCGATCAGGCTGTATTGGCTGCAAGTGCTCAGGCTCCCGACCTGTTGGATTCCCTGGACAAACTGGAATCCGTTCTGGCGACTGCATCACCCGGGAACGAGGCGCTCTCCGCTCAAGCACACGAGTTGTTGTACAGGATACGCACGGATGCACAGCGGCTCGCGAACAATCAGATGCAGTTGGCGACACTGTGCGAAATCGGGCGAGAGGCTGCGTCGATTCTAGCGCTAGACGACTTGCTGACTTCCATCTTGGATCAGGCCATACGTCTGGTACAAGCAGAACGTGGGTTGCTTGTCCTCTGTCGGGACGGCAGCGAAGATGACTTCGACATCCCGCTAGTCAGAGGGATGGATCGGTCCGCGGTTGAGGCGACCGATGACCGCGCGGTCAGCCAGAAGTTGATCAGGCACGTCCTGCGGCGGCGATGTCCGTTGATTACAACCGACGCACAGAGTGACGCGCGGTTCGACACCAGTGCAAGCGTCGTGGCGCTGCAGATCCGATCTGTGCTGGCGGTTCCCTTGATTTTCCAGCAGGATTTGATTGGGGCGATCTATCTCGATACGCGCATGACCGCGCGGACGTTTGCGGCTGAAGATTTGAATCTGCTCAACGCGATGGCGAACCAGGTCGCCGTTGCCATCCACATTGCTCAACTCTACGCAGACCTGGAAGCGAAGAACCGTGAGCTGGCGACGATGGTGCAGGAACTGCGGGAGACTCAGGAAGAACTGGTTCGTCGCGAGCGGCTATCCGCCATCGGACAAATGTCCAGTACGATCATCCACGATATCAAGAACCCTATGGCGAGTGTCAAAGGGTTCGCTCAGTTGTTGGGCAAGCCCGATTTGACCGACGAGCAGCGCAAGCGATTTTCGGAATTTGCTGTCCAGGCGATAGACAGTTTCATCGGAATGACGCAGGAAATCCTGGACTATGCACGCGGTGAGCAGACTTTGACCGTGGAGCGTTTCGATGTCAGCGAATTCCTGGTCAGCCTACGCGATTTCGTAAGCAGGGACTGCGCGGGCTACGAAATCGATGTTGAACTCGAGCCCGGTTACGGTGGAGAACTGGTCGGCGATCGTCAAAAGCTCTGGAGAGCCTTCTACAACATTGCGCGGAACGCAGCAGAGGCGATGGAGGGTTCAGAGAAGAGAAGAGTTTTGACCATTGCCTCTCAGCGATCCGATTCCGGAGTTGTGTTTACGTTGAGTGATACAGGCTCAGGTATTGCTCCGGCGTTGAAAGAGCACATGTTCAAACCGTTTGCGACATTCGGCAAAAGGTATGGTACCGGCTTGGGGCTTTCTATCGCCAAAAGTATCATCGAAGCTCATGGAGGTCAAATTTCTTGTGTTTCGGAATTGGGTCGTGGGTCCACGTTTACCGTGAGTCTGCCTGTGACGGGAGACACGCTGCATGAGTGAGCAATGGCGTGGCGTTGCCGGGTCCAAGTGGTTCCTGTTTGCCGTGGTGGGCGTGGTTATGTTTCTCAGTGTGGCCGTACGCACCTATGGGATCAAAGATCCCTGGGTGCAGGGACACCTCGGCTGGTCGGGATACCGCAGCGGCAACATCGCCCGTAACTTCGTGCGTTTCGGTTACGCAGATACACGGATGGGTGCAGTCCGCGATGTAGGCCCGGTCCGTCCCGAGAAATTCACCTACGACGAGCACCCTCCGCTGATCTACTGGCTGACTTCCCTCAGCTTCCACTTCTTCGGCATTGCCGAATGGAGTGCTACGCTGGTGCCTATCGCCTGTTCGGCAGGCAGCATCGCCCTGCTCTTCATGCTTGCCTTCAGGTGGTGGGGGCTGTCCGTCGCCCTGTTGTCCGCTGCATTTATGGTGTTGGTGCCGATGGATGCCTATTATGGTCGGATGGTGGATCACGAGGCGCCTACGCTGCTGTTTTCGTTGCTGGCTTTCTATCTCTATACATTATGGAAGGAAAAGCGTTCGAGAAGCTACCTGATCGGCGTCTTTGGGGCACTGATTCTGGCGATGTTATCCGGTTTTCCCGGTTATTTCGTTGCTCCCTGGTTGGCCCTGTATCATATCTTCTCTGAACGCTACAGCAAGAGCCGCTGGACGATCGCGATTCTGCTCCTGTTATCTGGCCCGCTGTTCTTCCTTATCTCGGCGGTTTATCTTCGCTGGCTCAGTGGCTCCTTCGCTATTCTGGCTAACCGTTTTGCCATCCGTATTGCTGGTGGCTGGGGACCGTGGGTATTTACACTGCCGGAGCTGTACCGTCTGGAGTTCGAGCGCATTCGCGGGTTATACACGTCTACTTTGATGTTGTTGAGCGTGATATGGATCGCTTTCATGGCGTGGGATGTGTGGCACAAGCGAAATTGGGAACGTCACGGGTTCGTCGCCATGTTGGGAGGGTTCGGTATCACGTATGTGGTACTATTCCAACAGAGTGCGTACCAGCACGATTTTATGGTGTACTACCTGACCCCATTCTTCTGTATCGCCTCTGGGTGGGCGCTCGTACTCCTGATCGAACGATTCCTGTA
>Ga0068714_10006740_pt1 | contig 11521 bp, 7 predicted proteins | sample MTBNYHSulfiMetaG_FD_62988 | JGI IMG/M metagenome (GOLD analysis project Ga0068714, IMG submission 62988) | Enrichment culture microbial communities from rom New York Harbor, USA that are MTBE-degrading - MTBE-NYH (New York Harbor Sulfidogenic)... | ecosystem: Environmental > Aquatic > Marine >... | reverse complement strand
CAGCTTTTCATAAGCGGATGACCCAAAAACCGATTGACACACAGAATATGTTTGCTATTTTACAGACTTATTTATGTAGCGATTAAGCGGTCTTCGCCGCTCCCTGTTTCTACTCTTCCGAGAAGTAATCCGAGTCTACTCTTTTGAGTTCGTAGGTCTGCTCCACAGATACACCCACGTTATGTTCGATCATGAGTTCCGCCAAACGCACACCGTCGATCAGAACAAGCTTGCTTTCGATGCTTCCGGCAAATTCGACAGCCTGATCCGTAAATCCAGAAGTAGTAATAAATACGCCTTTTCTGGCTCTCTTTCCCTGCAGCGCCCCGGCGAACTTTTGTATTTCCGGCCTTGTCACGTTTTGTTCCCACCGTTTGGCTTGAAGGTATATAACATTGAGACCAAGCCTATCCTCGTTTATGATGCCATCAATCCCCCCGTCTGCGGATTTCGATGTGATGCTTCCGGCCTCCACTCGGGAACCTCCATATCCCATGGAAATGAGTAGATCAACGACCAGCCGTTCGAAAAAATAAGGTGAACTCTCTTTGACACTCTTCAATAGCTCGACTGTTAGCTGTTCCATCATCTGGTTAAAGCCGGATTCGAATTGCTCTTGAGGTGTCTGATCGCTTTGCGTTGGTAGTTCTTTGCCGCTTTGCCTGCTCCTGATGTTCAGGTAGTTCTTGATTTCCAATAAATCCTTCACCTGAATGCCGGATGGGTCTCGATTCAGCATGTCCTTGCCGTCCTGCGTGATTCTATAGGAACCTTTTGCTGGACATTCTATCAAACCGGCGCCCTTCAGATGCGCTTTTGCCCAACCGAGCCGCTGTACGAAAACCCGTTTCTTGCCGGTAGGAAGCAGTTCTTGCTTTTCTTGCTCGCTGAGGTCGAATTGGCGAGCAAGACCCTCGAAGATATCTGCGTTTGATCTCGGGTTTCCATCCGATAGGTATTGTAACAGTGGGAGCATGACGGACTGAAAATCGGGTATAGCCACTTTAGTGCCTCCCTTTTCAGCATTTGTATAGCGGGTGCGCATTGCCCGGACTGTGAGTAGTGGTCCCCAAAAAGAGAAAACCATTTTCTTGACTAAGGCCGTACCGTGACGTCAAGGACTGATCCGTAACCGCTCACTTCTATTGTTTTTTCAAGACTTTTGGAAGCATAACTACGGAAAAGGGGACTTCGTCGTTCTTTTGACAAACTACACGCTTCGCATCTCATCGTCAAAGCATTTCCGACGCCCGTTATCTTCGCTCAAGAATGGCTTGATCGCAATGTATCAGAGGCACGTAAAAAGGCTTCTACGTTGAAAAAAGAATTGCAGACCGTCCCATCGCATCGGATAGGGACAGCCTGCAAAGTTTGGAAAGTGGTTGCGTATAGGGTGCAAATCACGGCAAAATATATTGCACCCGCAGTTAATAACTCATTGAAATCATTACTTCATATTCCTACTTTTCGTCTCCCATCATCTCCACCAAAAGACTATTTCAGGCGTAATCCCGATGGGTTGCGCCTTTTGCATTTTCGGAGTTCAGATGTGCGTATGTTGTTGAGTTCATTCCCTCAAAATAGATGATTTACCCGATATGAATTGTGCGCCGGCCTGACCATTATTAGATGCCATTATCGTGCTGCAAATCCTATCTCCGACCGATTGGATCTTGACCGCCGACGGCAGGTGCAAAATATACACCGGCACATGCCCCTGAATTACAACCTAGACCGGCAAAGCGAACCCATCTCAAAACACAAGGTAAGGAGATTCAAATGAAGCTTGAAATCTCACGGTGTTGACCCCGCACGATGTCTGTTAGCTGCCTACAAATGCTGCTTCAGGCGCTGTATAAAACCAAAGAGTAGGCTTATGTTGCCAAACCGGCGAACTAGTCAAAAGGAGGTAATAAAAGCATGGAATCCAATCCGGCTGTCGATAAGTATAACCAAGGAGGCAACACCAAACACGGGCAGTATGTCTGTTTGGTCTGCGGCTTTAATATGATCGGCTTTCATCCCGAGCGTTGCCCATTTTGTGGTGCGGCAAGGAAGCATTTCATCACCTCTGAGGAATGCTCGGCCCGCTACCAGGTGGTGGAAACTCCGGTGGACGAGAAAGTGACGAGGCTGAATTCCACTCCACCGCTCGGCCTTGAACATGCCGCATATCATATCGAGACCAGCGGCGGCGCCTGTTGGATTGACTGTCCTTCATCTTTTGATTCCTCTCTGAAAAGGGCGGACAAGATTTTTTTCACGCACCACCATTTCCTCGGCGCGTCCAATCAATACAGGGAACGCTTCACCGCCGAGATACACATCCATCGCAACGACTCGGTTCACGAGATCTGCCGCCCCTTCACTTTCGATATCACCTTTGAAGGGAACTTTCGCCATGAGGGCATCAAAGCCTTCCATATTGATGGCCACACCCCTGGCTTTACGTTCTATATTTTCGAAGATCTGCTTTTCATTTGTGACTACGTCTTTCTTCAAGGTGAGAGCATGAAGTACAATCCTTTTGGTCCCGTAGGACAAACCGTCGAAGGAGGTAGGCGAATCCACGAAATTCTCGAAGGACGGCGCCTCAGTACTGTCTGCGGTTACAATTACGTCTGCGCATACGATGATTGGAAACGACGGTTCGCCGCCGGTCCGCTATTTGGCGGATTTTGAGAAATGAAGAATCGATTCTGGATGTGATTTTGGATCAAGATTTGTACCTGAAAAGCCGAAATAGATTAAAATCCAGAAAAACAGGCCGGGGATGAATAAGAAACAAGTCGAGTGGCGCAGGATGGTCGCTGGGGTTAAGGGTGTTCGATTTGCCATGTTATGGAGTGCGGTCTTGCTCGCATTCCTGATGCCGGCATGCTCCGGCGACCATTCCAATGAAACGAACTACGCGGAAGCCATCGAAAGCACGCGAGCCTACATTCTGGATCGAATGGCCGAGGAAAGCGTTGCAGGGTTTGCCGTCGCCCTCGTGGATGGCGATCGAATCGTCTGGGCCGAAGGATTCGGTGCGGCCGATCGGGGTGAGGGTCGGAAAGTTGACCCGGATACGGTTTTTGAAATCGGGTCGGTTTCCAAAACCATGACCGCCGCCTTGATTATGCGCCTTGTAGCCGATGGAACCCTCGAGCTCGATCGGCCGCTCACGGATTATCTGCCCCGATTTTCCATGCAGCCGTGCTTTGCGGGCGACGCCGCCATCACCGTACGTATGTTGCTGACCCATCATGCCGGTGTTCCGGGCGATATCCTGACCAATACCATGGCCACTCAACCGATGCCGGATTTCGCCGATTGGTTGTTGGACTACTTGGCCGGTTATTACCCAAGCTATCCCACCAATACATTTTGGGCATACAGCAATTCAGGGCTCGTTCTGGCCGGCGAAGCCGCGGCGGTCGCAGCCGGCCGTACTCTTGTCCAACTGGGCGACGCTCTTCTGGCGGACTTCCAGATGCGGGACTCCGCCTTTTCCCGTCCGGAGTACCTCCAAGAACGCCTGGCCAAATCCTATTATCTGGACGAGGAATTGCCGTACTTCGAAAACAACGTTCAAGCCGCGGGCGGGGTGATTTCCACAATCCGGGACATGGCCCGCTATGCCGGGGCTCTGCTCGTGAACGATGGCCGTGTTCTCCACCCGGACCGTGCGGACGGGATGTTCATCCCACAGAATACCGATGTCCCTTTGGATTTGGGAAAAGACTTCGGTTTGACCTGGTTCTTGTCCGATCCTCTTCTGGGTTATACCGGCCGTGTGGCCCGGCACGCCGGGGCCACTCTCGGGCACGTCAGCTATTTGGCTCTGCTTTTGGACCAGGGTCTGGCCGCCGTTGCTCTCAGCAATTCGGCCCAAGCGGGCGAACTGGTCGACGAGGCGGTCCATCGGCTGTTAATCGCGGCAGTGGAGGCGAAAACCGGCGTAAAGCCTCCTCCGCCTACCATCCAAACATCCGAGCCCACGCCGCTTTCCCTGGAAATGGCGGAGGCCTGGGCCGGGACCTACGTGGTCGTCGAGCAGGGCGTGGACCGTGTCCGGGCCCAAGGCGATTCTCTGCAGATTTTTCCCGCCGGAGGCCAAGAATGGCTTCCATTGGTGCACCGTGAAAACGGCTGGTTCACCGTGGGCGATGATCTGAGTGCGTTTTACGAGTTCGCCACCATTGCGAACCGAGATCTCATTGTGGTGCACGAAGTTGGTGAGCACCGCATTCGGGGTCGAAAATACGACCCCCCTCCCATTCCTCAGCCCTGGCTGGACCGGATCGGAGCCTGGCAGGTAGTGGACCTTCCGCCCACGGATGCATCGAACTACGTACCGGATGAGTTGGCGCTCGTCTCTTTTGCAGTGGAAATCTACCTGGACGATGACGTGTTGATGATCGACATCGGCGATGGCTTACAGGTCATTGATCCGGCCACGGAGGACCTTGGATTTTTCCATGGATTCGGCCGTATCGCCGGATCGGCCATCATCGCCGAGAACGCGGGCCGAAACGAGCGGCTGACCTTTCTGGGCGTATATTACGAAAAAGCGATGGACTGAACCGGAGCATTTAAGAAGCCTGATTTGTCTGACCGCAAGGCAGCAGAGGCCCATGGACGGCTGGGGGCCGGACGAAGCGTACATCGCGCCTCTTGTATAAGGCGTTCCGCCTCCATTCGCAGAATCGAGCGTTTGAGCCCTGCATCAATAAAGGATATACTACCCAGACCTTTTTGATCCCATGATCAGGAGGAAATCAAACATCTCATAGATCATTTCTGTTCGGAACATTAATCTAAAACGACTGTGCGGAATAAAACAGCGGAAGTCTCCATTCCTTGAAAATCAACCCCCACTGGGAGGAGGCCGTAATGAGTGAACCGAACGAAACGAAAACCTCCAGGTCCACCAAAGCCCTCGACGCGTCCAACCAGGTTTTTCCCCGCCTCATCGAGTATTACAAACGCGCATACAAAGCCAAGTCATCGGGCTCCAGCCAAATCGTGTATCACACGGGCAACGATCCCATCGAGATCGACTATGCCATGGGCCTCATTCCCATGTTTCCGGAGAACTTTTCCGCCGCATGCGGAGCCGTTCAACTGGCCCGTACCTTGATCGACGTGTCCGAAAGCATGGGCGCTCCGGAAGATCTCTGTTCCTACTTTAAAACGCACTACGGCTTCATGAAGGGAACGTTCCCCGACGGCGTAAATCAGGCCTTGAAGCGGATCCGTCTGCCGGACCCTGATCTGGTGGTGTCCAACAAGAATCTCTGCCGGCTGCATCCCTTGTGGATGAAAATCGCAGCGGAACATTACCGGGTTCCGTATTTTTCCATGGACGCGCCCGTCATGCCGCCTCGGTATCAGAAAAACGAAACGGCTTTTGAAGGGTTGTGGGGGTCGCATTACCGTTACCAGGTAGGCCGGGAAGCACTGGACTATTGCGTGGCGCAGCTCGAGGAATACATTGCGTTTCTCGAGGCGCATACGGGCCGACGAATGGATTGGGATCGATTGCGAGAGGTGGTGGCGCGGGCGGCGGAGCTGAACGAGCTGTTTCAGCGCATTCTCGAACTTCGCCGGACCGTGCCGTGTCCGGTGGGCGGCGAAGATCTCAATACGCTGGTGTTCTTCCCCGTGTGTCTGGCGGGAACCCAGGAAGCGGTGGATGTGATCCGCGCCGCCCTGACCGAGATCGAAGAGCGGGTGGACGCGGGCCGAGGCGCGGTTCCGGAGGAACGTTTCCGGCTCATTTTCGACGGCATACCTCCCTGGTTCAACATGGGACTGTTCAACTATTTTCACAAATTCGGAGCCGTCAGCGTGGAGGAAGCCTATCCCAGGGCCTGGGTGGGCCGACTGGACCCCGAAAAACCCCTGGAGTCGCTGGCGATCAAGTACATGCTGTCCATGAACGCCACGGCCACCTACAGCGCTGTCAGCGAGCGCATTCAGGATCGTGTGCGGACGTACCGTGTGGACGGCGCCATCCTGTGGAACCTGCGCACGTGCCGCCTGGTGAGCTGCATCGGATTTCCCCGGGTCCAGACCAGCTTCGAACAGGATTGCGGCGTTCCCGTCCTGTTGTTGGATTCGGACCAGGTGGACCCCCGGCGATACAACGAAGCCCTGGTTCTGGGCAGAATCGACGCGTTCATGGAAATGCTCGAAGAGCGGAAATACGGAGGCGCCGGGAGGGCATCAGGAGCATAGACGACCGGGGGAACAACGTTCCCCCGGACCCCCTGTGCGGACTCCGTTCCGCCCCGGCGGAACGGAGTCGTCATGCCGAGTTGGCTTCATGGGGCAACAGCTGCAAGGCGTCTTCCAGTGAGCGCCTCCCGCAGGGTGGCGCCTTGATGAACGGTTTTGAAAGGGGGGAGACGGGGGGAAAACTTTTTCAAAAGTTTTCCCCCCGTGGATAAATGCCAAGAGGAGAACATCACCATGCCGAGACTCGTTGCGGGCGATGCGTTGAGGGCTACGGCCCGGAGGCTTCCTCACAAGACGGCTTTTATCTTCAGGGATCGGCGAATTACGTACGCAGCCTTTGAGGAACGCGTGAACCGGCTGGCCAACGGGCTTCTGGTCAGAGGCTACCGTCCCGGAGACCACATTGCCGTCTTGGCATACAACTGCATCGAGTATTACGAGATCCTGTTCGCCCTGGCCAAGTCCGGGATGACGGCCGTACCCGTGAATTTCCGCCTGACGGAAGCCGAAATCGGTTATGTGATCGACCAGTCCGACTCGAGGGCCCTGATCTACGAAGCGCCGTTTCGGGACCAAATCCGGAATACGCGCGCCGGCTTTGTAAGGATAGGGCGGGGGGACGTGGTGGTTTTCGGAGGTCCCGGAGATCCGGACGATACGGATTACGAGGATTTGGTCTCGGCCTCGAGCCCCTCGGATCCCGAGATCGCGGTGGACGAAACCAAGACCTGGTACATTGGATACACGTCCGGAACCACGGGACGGCCCAAGGGCGCCATGCGCTCTCACCGCTCGAATATTCTCCTGGCGGCCAACACATTCTATTTGGGCGAAGAGGACATTATCCTCCTGATCATGCCCATCTTCCACTCGAATTCCATCTGGTTCGGCGCCATCAGCGTGTATTGGGGGGCCACTACGGTGATCTATCCTTCCGGCGGCTTCAATCCCCTCGAGATCCTCGAGGTCATGGAACGGGAACAGGTCACGTTCAGCTCGATGGTGCCCACCATGTACAGCCTGATTCTGCAGGCGCCGGACAAGGAAACCTTCGATACCCGTTCCCTTAAAACCCTGCTCTGTTCATCGGCCCCGCTCATGACCACGACCAAGGAGCAGATCCTGGAATTTTTTGGACACGCGCAGCTCTATGAAGGGTACGGGGCCACCGAGTCCGGAGCAGTGACCATCCTCGGTCCCAAAGACCAATATCGGAAAGTCCGTAGCTGCGGGACCGCCCGGCCGTTCACCCGGATCAAAATCCTCGATGGAGAAGGCAACGAATGCGCTCCGGGTGAAGTGGGAGAGCTTTTCGCCGTGAGCCCCGGCATGTTCGAGGGATATTACAAACAGCCCGAAGCCGACGCCGCGGCCTTTCGCGGGGAGTATCTTTCCGTCGGGGACATGGCCAGGGTGGACGAGGAGGGCTACTACTACATCGTAGATCGCAAGCACGACATGATCATCTCCGGAGGAGAGAACATCTACCCTACCGAGATCGACGACATCCTGTCCAAACATCCGCAGATCCTTCAGGTGGCCGTCATCGGGGTTCCGGACGAGAAATGGGGGGAGGCCGTCAAGGCGGTGGTGGTACCCAAACCGGGGGCCGTTCTTACGGAGGCCCAAGTCATCGCCTATGCCAAAGCGCATCTGGCCGGATACAAGTGCCCCAAGTCCGTGGATTTCCGCGATTCCCTTCCCATGAGCCCCACGGGCAAAATTCTCAAACGGGAAATACGGAAATTGTACTGGGAAAGCCGCGAGGTGAAGATTTGAGGGGATAGTCGCACCCAGGCGGCTAGCGACATACCGTCTCTGATTCCGGGAGTAGAGCTGCTTCCTGTGCTTCGGCCCCATAACAACGAGTTGTCTGGGGTGCCCGTCATCAATCGATTTGGGTATAAGAATCTATCCGTCTTTTTTTGGCTTCTTTGTGTCCAATCCTTTGATGATCTCCCAGACTGGTTTTTCGTCTGTAATTACAGGTATCCACATCATCCTTTTCTTGTGGTCATAGCGGAAATGACCGACGGGGTAGGGAATTGGTGCCTTATTCTCTCTATGGCACGTAAGATTGATGAACATGGTTAGTTCGGGATCAACTCCACATTCCTCTTGATTTATGGATGCGAATAGGAATTTCAATAAGTTGATATTACATCTGATAGCATTATCTGCTCCCATCCTATAAGCATCTATTCTTTTGGATTTTTCTCTCTCGATAATCTCTTCGGGAAGAAGTCCACATTTGTTAAATAGGCCGATAAGGGGGATATAGCCTTTCTTGCCGCCAAAAGGCCCCATATTCCAAAAGTTTTTCCCATTATAATCATCACCATAGTCGATCATTTTGCAACCCAACTTAATGTTGCAGTTCATTTGTACGGCCACGATCTGGTCAGACAGATTTGTTAGGGTGATAAAGGTATGCAGATCACCTAGTTTTTGATCAATAGAGCAGGAAACTTTCGGAAACTCCTTTCTCTTCAATTCAGCTTTGGCTATCTTTGTGTATTGTTTTACTCTATGCAACGTGAAGAAAAGCACTATTAGTGTGGCAATTCCGACTGCACAATCTATTGAATCAGTTGTTATTAAATTAAAGATTGATTCTTTGTGACTGGAAGAACTATCCTTTTTCAGTTTGTAAGTATCTGATCCTTCACGAGGCATATCTGATGGGGAGACATGTATTAGGTCTTCCTGAATAGATTGCGATTCAGAAAAGGATACATCGGACAATAGAATGCATGTACACGCTGACAGAACAGCACAATATAACAATGGCCTAAGTTTTTTCATATAAAGCCCTATACTATCAAGCTTACCAAGGCATTTACAATTTGAACTTATTAATGAAGTCACATGTGTATATTGCTGATATTGATGAAGTGAAATTTTGTGTACAGTTTGTATTCTTATGCCTAAGTCTTCATTTAGCTTCTCCCACAAGCACTCAGCCGTATCGATCTATCTTCTAAACTTATTCCTCAACGCCAAAGCGAACAAAGCGAACTGGATGGGGATGAGGATGCGGGTGAAAAAAGTCTGCATGAGTCCATCGGGGATCGGGATTATCGGCTTATGCAAGGTCTCTTTGAAAAAGAGGGCGTTTTCGATGGTATTATAGAAGAGAAGCCAGAAGTGACTGAAACCGATCAGCATATCTTCTCCCGGTGCCGCCGATGTCAGCCCGTACAAGCCCATGATAATGGTTATCCCCAGAATCAGGCATATCAGCACGATCCCCGCGCGCAAAGGCCTTTCTCCATAACCGCTGGAACCCCAATATAGGCACAATATAGGCAAAGCCCAGCATCCTGCTTTCGGTGGTTTTTCTTCCTTCGATGATATCCATCTCAGGAGCAGCCAATAAGCAAGAAACCTCTTCCATTCAAGCCATGCTCTTTTCAAGGCGATCTGTTTTTCGCAATAGTGCCATTCGGAGACCTCGGACTGGTTATGTTCATCTTTGGCTCTCTTCTTCAGCCTCCGGTAATAGGCCTCGATTCGCCAAGAAGAGCTCTCACTCGACTTCTCTTCAATCAATTGGTAGCGTTTGCTATCTTTACCATCTTTTCTTGGCCAAGTAGCATCTATGAATTGGATGTTATCCAGCTCGACGTCGATCAATGAGACACAAAACAAATCAACGTTTTCGAAGCGTAACCGCCTTTCAATCATCAAATCTTCGAAGCGGGCCCTTTTCTTGAAGGCCGTTTGCTTAAAATAGCACTTCGCCCTGAAAGAAGTACGGATGAAGTCTGCTTCGCCACAAAACTGAGCGACTATCGGGCTGGAATCGACGCTAAATCCAGATAAATGAATCGGAGGATAAGGATAGAAGGTCACAATATTATGGAATTGCGTGTGAGAAAAGTCGGCACGATTTTGAAAGATCGCACCATCGAATCGTGCTTCCGCCGCGTCGCTGAAACTGGCACACATGAACGTCACGTCTCTCGCGAAAACTGTGGTGAGAAACTCGATAGGCGAATTGATGTTGGCTTCTTGAAATGATACTTGTTTTCCGAAAACAGCACCGTTGAAGCGTGAAGGATGGCTGAAAGTTGCGCGATAAAATGTGGTGTATAGATGAAACCTGCTTCCGGAAAAGTTCACCCCGTCGGAAAAATACGCTGCTCGAAAGTCAGCGTGTTGATCTGGACCTGACTGTTGAAAAGAAGCAAATTGGAAATCAGCGTATCCCATAAAACCAGCCTGTTGAAAGTCGGTTTTCCCAATGAAGCTAGCCCCACCGAAATTGGCGTTGTGGTTGAACTGGGCTGCGGCGAATGACGCGTTTCGGCTGAAAATGGATGCTTCGAAAGATGCCACATCGCTGAAAGCGGCCTTGCCAAATTCTGCATTTTCTTTGAAGTTGATTCCGCTAAATTGTGCGCGACCGTTAAATCTGGTACGAGTGAAGTTCGCTCTCTTAACGAATGAACGATTGTGAAAATCTGCCATTCCGGCGATGACGGTCCCGCTGAAATCAACCTCTTCCCTAAAGACACCTCCTGTAAAATTAACTGGTCCCTTGAATTCGGCTTCGTTGAAGTAGGCTTCGCTATCGAATATGGCATCTGAGAAATCGACGCTACGCTTGGAATGGACGCCATCAAAGTGTGCCGGCCAAGGAAAGTAGGCCTCCTTAAAGGACGCGCCTTCATTGAATTGTGAACCCACGAAGTTCGCGCCTTCATTGAAGATGGTTTTATTGAAGGTCACATTTCCAGCAAAAGTGGCTTTACTAAAGTTTGCATCTCCGCTGAAAACCACAGTGTGGAAGTTGGCGTTTCTGGTAAATTCGGCCGAAGTGAGATCGATCGGTGGCAAAGGATATTGCTCGTTAAAACGCGAAAAATCGATATCGCCCGGGAAGATTGTGCCGGCTAAGTTGCAGCTTTCTCCTTGCCGAGAGCGTGCGTTGTTGATTCTTAGGAAGACGCGTTCGTTGAACTCGTCTAAAGAGACTTCCTTTTTGTTCCATGGTGCATGAAACGTGCAGTATTCTTTGGGTCCATCTCTATGTACTACGGTCCCAAGATTTTGGCACCAACCGTCAAATTCTTCCGCCCTGCAGCACGCCATGCCCGGTCCTCCGCTTTCCTTTCTTCACAGCGGGTTGTGGAAGCTTTACCTCATGGTTGTTTCTAGACCCGCCTCCCGGAAGCATGTCAAGGAAGTGAATCCTCCATCGCCTGAAGGCGATGGCTTCAAACCTGAGACGACTGAAGTCGGCTGAGTTAGTCTACGGTGAAGTCGTCATCGCGGGCTCGCTCGATTTGCC
>Ga0068714_10006739_pt1 | contig 11522 bp, 5 predicted proteins | sample MTBNYHSulfiMetaG_FD_62988 | JGI IMG/M metagenome (GOLD analysis project Ga0068714, IMG submission 62988) | Enrichment culture microbial communities from rom New York Harbor, USA that are MTBE-degrading - MTBE-NYH (New York Harbor Sulfidogenic)... | ecosystem: Environmental > Aquatic > Marine >... | reverse complement strand
AGACCGATGATGCCCGACCGGATACCCCTCTGGAGGTTGTCGGCGCCGACGGACGGACCGATGACGCGTTCCGAGATGGGCTGCTCGATCAGACGCGCCGGCAGAGAACCGGCGTTCAGCTTGTTGACCATGTCCGTGATCTGCGTCATGGTGAAACTGCCCGTGATGATGCCCTCGCTGCCGATCGGGCTGTCGGGATTGATCTCCGGCGCGGAGACGGCGATGCCGTCGAGCAGAATACACAAGGGCCGTCCGGGGTTCTCTCGCGTGACATTGTAGAACAGGGCGCCGCCGCGATCGTCCAGGTGGAAACCGATGGCCCTTCGGCCCATGTTGTCCGACGAGGGGAACGATTTCTCCAGCTTCCAGCCGCGCCCGCCGGTCGCCCGCAGGATGGCCTCGTTGGGTCGGTTGCTGGCCAGCACATAGTCTTTGTCGCCGAACTTGCCGAAGATGGCGCTGCGGGCGCCGAACTCGCTGGTATCCTCGATCTCACACCAGACGTACTGGCTGTCGGAGGCGGACTTAGGCCCCTTTTCCGTCAGTGCCTGGGTATACCGTTCGATCTCCGCCTCGCTCAGCTCGGTGCGTCCCCGGGTCGGGAGGATGCGCCACTCGAGGATGCCGGCGCCCTTGAGCATGCGCTGAAGGTCTTTGGGATCGTCGAGCTGGCCGCGGTACGGTCGGTACTTGTCGTAGGCCGCCATGAGGCTGTCGATCGCCGCAACACGATCCGGGAAGGTCGCCTTGAGCTGTTCGATCCTCCTGGCCCGGTCTGTCGACTTCTGATCCATTTCCAGGACGTACGTGATCTGGTCGATCGTCAGATTCAGTTGATCCAGCTTGCGTCTGGCGGCTTCGTATCGATCGTTCAGGCCCAACTCGGCCGTGAGCTGATTGAGCACGCTCACCAATTCCTTGTACGTCGTGACGTACTCGGTCAGCGGCGCGACCTGCTCCTCGGAACCGGCAAAGTCCTTCAGGGTGTTCGCCAGCTCGCTCGCGGCCAGCTTGGTCCAGTCGCCTCGGTTGGCCTCGACGCGGTCCACCGCCACACCCGCGTCGCCTAAAGCCTTCTTGAGATCGTCGAGCTTCTGATAGAGGGCGTCCCGCTTTTCCTGGGCCTGCTGGCGGGCGTCGTACGTCAAGACCAGAGTATCGATGATGGCCACGCGATTCGGATCGCCCTTCGCAAAGCGGGCCAGCGTCTCGGTGCGTTCGGCCACCGGCTCCTGGAGCGACCGCATGATGGTCGCGGGGTTGATGTTCCTGGCGAGAAGATCGTTCAGGGCCGCCTCGTACGCCTGGCGGAACTGCTGCGTGGCCTTGCTGGCCAGAGGCATCTGGATTTCGAAGCGCGTGTTGCCCAGAGGCCGCCAGACGAGGTTCTGGATGTTGGCCGGGTCGATGCGCCGGCGCAGCACCGCGATCATCCGCTGGGCGAGGTCCATCTCCTCACTGGCGGTCAGGCCCTCCGTGTTGATCGCGTAGATCAGGCTGGTTCCACCGGCCAGATCGATGCCGGGCTTGAGCTTCTTGTCGGGGGGGTACAGGCCAATCACCGCCAGCGCCACCAGAATGAGGATCAGGACAATCTTCGGTACCAGATTCTTGTTCATAGCGTTTTCCTGTTAGGTTCTCTCCTGAGTCAGTCTCTCTTCGACCATTCGCGAAAGGAGCTTAATCTTTCCCTTCCTGGGAGAGATTCTTGCCGATCGCGGAGGTGCTGACCCGTATCTTGGTGTTGTTCGATTCATCGATCTTGAGCACGACCTCGTCGCCTTTGACCTCCACGACCGTTCCGAAAATCCCCCCGATAGTTCGGACCCGGTCGTTCTTGTTGAGTGACTGCACCATCTGCTTGTGCTTCTGCTGCTGCTTGCGAGGCCCTCGCATCAGGAACAGGTACATGACCGCGAAGATGAGGATCAGAGGCAGAAACGACATTAACGGCGAAACCTGCTTCGTGGGGGCCGGCGCCGCGGCATCGCCACCGGGGTCCCGTACGACGGTAGTGCCTTCGTCGCCGCCGGTCACGGGCTCCGAGGCGATTCGCGACGGCGCTTCGCTATTGTCTGCCTGCGCTATGATCCACACGTTTGCCATGATGAATTCCTTTCTAAGGCCCTGGGTATATTCGCGATAGCGTATACAGTGGGGACAGAATTGTCAAATTCAAATGGGATTGCGGTGTCGAAAACCCTTCGAGCGGCGGGGCTTATCGGACGCCCTCGCCTCGGGCCAGCTCCGCGGCGGCCCATCGCTCGAACCGGCCCTCCTCGATCTGCCTGCGAATCTCGGACATCAGTCGCTGGTAGAACCTCAGGTTGTGCAGGGACAGCAGGATGGGACCGAGCATTTCGCCGCAGTTGAAGAAGTGCCGGATCGCTCCTCGTGTGAAGTGCCGACAGGCGTAGCAGTCACAGCCTGCCTCGATCGGTTCGCCCGAGTCGCTATGGATGCTGTTGCGGAACCGCAGGGGACCCTGACGGGTGAACGCGAAGGCGTTGCGTCCATTGCGGGTCGGCAGGACGCAATCGAACATGTCCACGCCGGCACGGACCGCCGCGATGATGTCGGCGGGCATCCCGACGCCCATCAGGTAGCGCGGGTGGTCGGCCGGCAGCAGGGCGGCGGTGTGCTCCACGGTGCGAACCATGTGCTCGTGGCCTTCTCCGACGCTGAGGCCGCCGATGGCATATCCGTCAAAACCGATACGAACGATCTCCTCGACACAATGGCTACGAAGCGCAGGATCGATTCCTCCCTGGATGATGCCGAAGAGCAGTTGCCCATCGCGCGTGTGGGCGTCTTTGCACCGCCGGGCCCAGGCGATGGTTCGGTCCACGGCCCTTCGGACCTGCTCGGGCTGGGCCGGAAAAGGGGTGCATTCATCGAAACACATGATGATGTCGGCGCCGAGCCGATTCTGGATATCGGTGGCGGTCTCGGCGTTCAGATGGACGCGCGCGCCATCGACGTGGCTGGCGAACTCGACGCCTTCGTCGTCGATCCGGGTCAACGCACTGAGCGAGAATACCTGGTAGCCTCCGCTGTCGGTCAATATCGGACGATTCCAGCCCATGAAGCGATGGAGCCCTCCGAGCCGCTCGACGACCTCCGCCCCTGGGCGAAGCATGAGGTGGTAGGTGTTGGCCAGGATGATCTCCGTGCCGGTGGCCTCAATCTGGTCCGGCGTGACGCCTTTGATGGTTCCGGCGGTGCCGACGGGCATGAACGCCGGGGTCTGGACGGGCCCATGGGCCGTCTGCAACACGCCGCGACGCGCGCCGCAGTGAGGATCGGCTGTGGTAATCTCAAAATGCCGCATGTGGAATTCGCTGTTCTGCGGTCCAGTGACAGGACCTATGCTTCAATAGAGGCTCACGATTGCCGAGCCGGAGTAGTAGTGCTGCAGGATCTGCTCGGCGGTCTTGCCAAGCCGGGCCATTCCTTCGGCGCCACACTGGCACATGCCGACACCGTGGCCCCAACCGCGTCCGGAGAGGAAAGCCCAGCCATTGCCCCAGGGAACGACGTGACAGATCGTGCTCTGGATCTTGCGCCCGCTCGGGTCGAGGGACAAGCGAAGGTCTTCGGCGCGCAGGGTGTCCATTTGACCCGTCGAGCCGGTCAGGCGGATTCGGGTGAGGCGCGCGAACTGGCCGTAGTCGCTCTTCTCGACAGCGACGATGCCGGTGATCTCTCCGAGCCTCTCCAAGCTCGGATACCGCGCGATCAGACGGCTCGTGACCGTGGTCTTGTCGAACTGGGCCATCGGCCAGAAGAACAGCCCCATTTTCGCGACTTCTTTGCAGTAGGGGCAGGGTACCGCCTTGAGCGGTCCGAAGGCCTCCCCGAAGACGCGTTCGCAGTCTTCGGTGTGTCCGCCGCATATCGAGCTGAAGTAGGCCGGGAACAGGTCGGTCCGGCCGGTGCGCGAGTCTTTGGAGACCAGGACTTTCCCGTACGTGGCGTTCACGGCGTTCCAGACCTGCGCCGATTCGGCGCCGATGCCGCCATACACCTGGGTGGCCTGCGTGCTGCTGACGTCCCAATCGCGGTTCGCCCCGAAGCGTTTCTTTGTGTAGAGGCAGTAGGTCCTGGCCGCGATGGTCTGGGCCTGGAGGGCCTGGGGTTCCCAGTAATCCGGCATCTCGGCGCCGATGACGCCGGCCAGATACGGCTCCAGGGGTACGAAGTTGACCGCGCGGAAAGTCCGGCCGTCTCCGTTGAGGATGAGCTTGAGTCGGCCGCGGTAGCTCTGCTGGTTCAGGGTGAACACATGGGGCCGTTCGGTGCTGAGGACCACCCTGTCGCTCGGCTGGACTGCTGTTCCCAGCACGATCTGTCCGTCGGAAAGCGTCACCTTGACGGGTCCTTCGAGCGAGGAGGCCATCTCGCCGGCCGGGACCTCCGCAGAAAAATCATGATGGCCCACGTGCAGGACCGATGCCGACGCCACCGTGCACTCCGTGGCGTTGGACAGCAGAAGGACGCGCACCCAGAACTGCGATTCGACATCCATCTGTGGCGTGGGCCGGACGATCTCGCGCCGGCCGCACCCTGAAAAGACGGCCACCGGCCCGAGCAGTACCATGAAGACAGCCATGCCACGCCTGCTATGTGTCGCGGCATGAAAGCTCCTCACGGGGGCCCCGTTCGACAATAGCTGGTTAGGCAGCGGCACAGGCATCCGGCATAAGCGAGTCGACTACTCAAGATTCCGCAGCGACAGGCCAAGACCCGACAGGGCTTTCTTGATCTCGTTCAGGCTGGTGACGCCGAAGTTCTTGCAGCCGAGAAGCTCGGCCTCGGTCGTACGCGTCAGTTCGCCGACGGTGTGGAGGTTGAGCTTCTGGAGGCACTTGCGGGCCCGGACGGACAGTTGGAGATCGTCCACCAGCTTGTTCAGAAGGCCCTGATCTTCCGGGCTGCTCGGGCTGGCAAGCTCTCCCGAGGCGAGGCTCTTGTCCTCCAGGGCCATGCCCAGGCGCAGCCCCTTGGTTTCGAGAATCACCTTGATCTCGCGAAGAGACGTTTCGCCGAAGTTCTTATAGGACAGCAACTCGGCCTCGGTGATGTTAAGCAGGTCGCCCAGCGTGCGGATGTTCATCTTTCTCAGGCAGTTCCGGCTGCGGACGGACAGCTCAAAGTCGGAGATAGGCGTTTCGAGGATCTGATTCTTCCGGCTTCTTTTCTTCTCTCGCTCCTCGTCATAGTACATCGTCTTGGAGCTGTCGACGTCCTTCTTGAAGAGCAGGGCGCGCGGGTGGTTGGGATGGCACTCCAGGACCTTGTCGACACAGTGGCAGGCCTTTTCGAACTCCCCGCGGTCCTCGTACAACACGGCCAGATTCAGCAGGGCGCTGACGTAGGCCGGCGCGCAGGCGATGGCCTGCTTGTAGTAGTCGATCGCTGTCGATTCGTAGCCGGACAGATCATGGCGATAGGCCAGGTGAAACAGGGCTCGGTGGTGGTCCGGGGCCAGCTCCAGAACGGTCCTGTAGTTCTGCACCGCCTTATCGTATTCGCCCAGGGTTTCCTGGAGACGACCGAGCTGGTAATGGTACTCGGCGCTGACATTCTCGAAATTCTTGCAGGCGTCAAGCTCCTTGGCCGCCGCGTCCAGGTCGCGCCCTTCTCGGTAGGTTGCGGCCTTTTCCAGGTTGACGTTCAGCGAGTCGGCCCCGCAATCCAGGGCGCGTTGCAGGCAGTTGACTGCCTCGCCGTACCGTTTGCGTCTGCGGAGCGCATAGGCCAAATAGGTGAACTTCTCCAGGCAGTCTTTGGCCTTCTGGAGCTTCTCGACGGCTTCGGCGTGCTTTCCGAGCATGAACAGGCCGATCCCCGCTGCCAGGTTTGCTTCCGCCGATGTTCTGCCGCATTCCGCTGCGACCTGCTCGGCGAATCTGGTGCGATTGGACTCATTGGAGTTGACGACGCGCGACAACGCGTGCAACTCCTTCATCGACGGCAGTTGCTCGGCGAAAAGGTTGATCTCCAGTCCGGCGGTTTGCTCCATGGATATCGTCTCCCAAAAGGATCTATTCACGTCGGTCCTATGTCGACCCCTGAAACGGACAAACCGGTATTATAGGCTGGTTGCCACCCTTTGCAACAGCTTTTTGCAGGGGCTGCGGCGCCCGCCGTAGACAGGAGGAAAGACCCGGGGCCTGTGCCCGTATTGACGCAGGCCCCTGGGCATACTGCTGAGAGAGTGCAAATCCTGAGGCGTCCGCCAGGGGCGAGACAACCTCGGGTATTCGTCGATCCTACCGGGCAGAGGCGGGATGGCCGAATGCGATGTCGTCGATGTAGATCAGACCCTTGCCGCCTGCCGTCGGATTGTCGCGGTCGCCGACGCCGACGTACATCTTCTCAATGCTGTTGAGCCGGACCCCGGCCGAGCTGAAGTCGCTCAGGGGGATCTGCCATTCCTGCCAGACCGGCGTTACCGTCACAGCCGAATTGCCATGCGACACCGCCTTGACCTTGCCGCTGGTGTCTTCGAGGGCCACGTACAGCGTATCCGGCGTATTGCCGGTCGGCTGTTCGGCTCCTATGCCTGCGTCGAGCCACTGGCCCGTGACGTTGCCCGTTGTGGCAACATTGGAGAACTCCGCCAGCGTGGCCACGTTAGCGTTGTGGCTTGTCACGGCCAGTCCGATGTACACGTCGGTTGCCATCGCGATCTGCACAGGAGCCGCCGGCGCAAGATCCACCCAGGCGCTTCCGTCTTCGGACCGCTGCGCGGTGAACGTGTTGCCCGTCCGCGTCAGCTTCACCCAGTATGGTGCGGTCAGCCCGGCCGCATCGGTGTTAGCGCTGGCGGCGTCCGCCTGCACGCGGCGCTGGAACGACACGCCGTTTGCGGGGGTCACCACCACCATCGCATGGGTCGAGCCGGCTTCGAGAGTCTCGCGGATCATAACGCCGGCCTTCGCCCAGACGTCGCTCTGCACGATGCTGTCGACGCGGGCGACGATCGAGCCGTCTCCGTTGAGCTGTTTGTAGACGAAACGGAACTGATCGGAGGTGCCCCAGATGTCACTGCCGATGGCCCCCATCAGGATGCTGCTGTCGGCTCGCTCCAGAACGCCCGGCGCGCTGCCGCGCACATACAGCACGAGGGTATCGGCGCCGTGGATGGTCCAATCCTGGGCCGAATCGAAAGTCCGTTCCGTCTCGGAATACCAGGGAGACGCGGTGTTGTCGTAGGCCAGCGGCATCGACTGCGCGCTGTTGTGGATGATCGTCTGCTCGGCGAACGGCGCATCGAGGTAGCCTACCATCGAGCCGGTATCGTTCTCCCAGCCGTCGATCCAGGTCTGGAAGATGGCCTGGCCCGCGTCGAGGTCGTCGGTGTAGCCGGAGAAGTCTTCGATCACGAAGTACTCCTTCGTGGAGAAGCTCCAGACCTCGCCCTCCCAGACGGCAGGCGCACCGGCTTCGTTGACCTCATCGACTCGCCAGTAGTACGTCGTGCCCAGATCGAGCGAGCCGGGATCGTATCGGGTTTCCGCGACGGTGTCGATAGGAGCGGCGCCGCTCGCGACGGCCTCCTGGTTGCTGCCGAAGTAGACGTTGTGCGACGTTGCGGATCGGCCTCCTCGCCAGCCGAGCACGACCTGCGGGTTCAGGCCGGTCCGGCCGGAACCGGGTTCCGGATCGCGCGCCGCGGCGGGGATCTGGTAGAAGCGGACCTCGCTCAGACCGTACTGGCCCAGCATGCCCCATCCGCTGTTGACGGTCAGTCGGACGAACCGGGCCGCCGCCCGCGCTATGTCGATCCGGGTGTCGGCGGTGTACGTGGCCAGGCCGTCGGCCTGCGCGAATTCGAAGTCGCCCAGCGTGGTCCATTCGACGCCATCGGTGGACGTGTCGATGGTGACGTCCTTGAGGCCGAAGCCGAGGATCGGTTCGAACTGGACGTTGTAATTCCAGACCCGCATCTCGGCGAGCATGTAGAGCCGGTCGAACTCGTACTGGATGACGATCGGCTCGCCGGCAGGGGAGGCGCCAAGCCACATGTCGGGTCCGTTCGTCGAGTGCTCGTCGCTGGCGTTCAGGCCCGATCCGTTGACGGTGTTCTCGATTCCTGCACCCGCCTGCGGGATCGCATTGGTCATAGCGACGATGCCTTCGATGGGATAGGCGTAAGGTTCGGTGGTGAAACTCCAGACCGCACCCTTGAAGATCTCATTGCCGGGGGCGGCGTTGACCTCGTCAACGCGCCAGTAGTAGGTCGTCTCGAATTCGAGTCCCGGCACGCCGGGAGCCGGATCGTACGTGTTGGCGTCCTGGCTTTGGCTCAGAAGAACCCCCATCGGATTGGCTCGGTCGGCGGCACTGACGTCGTCGAACGTGCTACCGAGATAGACGTCGTGTGCAATTGCCGTTTCGCCGGGCCGCCAGCTCAAGACCGCGTCGCGCCGCACGTCCACCGCACCGTCGGCTGGACTCGGAGACGAAGCGGTCGGATCGGCAAATCCGTTCATGGCCGCTGCCACATCCTCAACGGACAAGGGTCTGTCGAAGATCATCACCTCGTCGAGCACGCCGTTGAAGGTGCCGAGTCCGTCGGCGGTGTTGACTACTCCGATTCCCACGTTCAGATTGCTGAAGTTGCCGCTCGGGAGGCTCCAGGAACCTGTCAGCCTTTCCTCGCCGTTGAGATAGACGGCGCCGGCCCCGGCCGCCGCGTCGTGGGAGCAGGCATAGTGCGTCCACTCATCTTCGATCAGGTGTGGGCTCGTGAGGTACAGATTGCTCTGAGGGCTGGTATTGGACTTGAACCGCAGTTGGCCGGCATCCGTCGACAGCTCCGTCCACCAATACATCGTGCCCTGGCGCTGACTGATCAAGCCCTGATAGAGGCCGTTCGACCCGGCCCACTTGACCCACACGGCCAAGCCCAGACCGGCCGGGCCGTTCGTCTGCCAGGCGCCGAGGTTCACGAAAGGCGAGCCGTTGCCGCCCACGAATTGCAGGGCATTGCCGTCCTTGCCGGGGACCCACGCCAGTTGACCGGTCAGGGTTCCCTCGTGGGCGCCGGTCTCATCGACGGCGGTCAGACCCGACGTCGCGTCCAGTTTGTAGTAGGCGACCAGCCCGTCCGGCACCGCCGCCTGCACCGAGCACGCCGTCGCCAGCACACAGATGCCAGCCATCACTAACTGCTGTCGATTCACCCTTGATCGTCTCATACCGAACCTCCTTAACCGTGCGCTGTGGCAGAGCTGGTGCCGTTCCGCCCTCCATTCATAGCGATCGTGGCTGTGGGCGCTTGCCCGGCTGAGCCAGGATCTTCACGACAGCGTCTATGGTAACCGATGGCCGCCGCCCAGAGGAGAGGAATACACGAGCGAAGGCGACCTCGCCCCCAGGAGGATGAATGTGAATGTCTGGCCGAGACCAGGAGTCCCACCGACCATTGACAAAAGCGTGGCTTCGGCCGGTGAGGACCGAAGCCACGCTGCATTGCTGCTGTCGATGCGATGACGTTGTTCGCCTGCATCCCCGCAAGGGCGAATGATCATTCGCCCCTACTCGGTTGCGACCGGGCGGCCGTAGCCGATATCGTCGATGTAAACGGTGCCGGTGCCTCCCGCGGCAGGAGCATTGCGGTCGCCGACGCCGATATACATCTTTGTGACCCGGCTCAAATTCACGCCGCTCAGGTCGCTGTACGGAATCTGCCACTGGTTCCAGCCCGTCTTCGTCGTTGCGGCCGGGTCCGGGTTCTTCACGAACTTGATCTTACCGGCGGCGTCCTCCACGGCGACGTACAGGCCCGCGGACGCATTGCCCACCGGCTGGGTGGCGCCGATACCTGCGGCCTGCCATTGCCCGCTGACGCTTCCCGTGGTCGAGATGTTGGAGAACTCGGCGCTGGTCGGAATGGCGGCATCGTGACTGGTCAGGGCCAGCCCGATGTAGACGTTGGCGGCCATCTGAATCTCCAGCGCAGGACTGACGGTGATGTCCGCCCAGCTCGTTCCATCGGCCGAATGCTGCGCGGTGAACGTATTGTTCGTCCGCGTCAGTTTGACCCAGTACGGCGCCGCCAGGCCGGCCGCGTCGGTATTGGCGCTGGCCTGTCCTGCGATCGGGCGCCGCTGGAAGCTGATGCCATGGTCCGGCGTCACCGCCACGAAGGCGTGCTTCGAGCCGGGTTCGAGCGTCTCGCGAATCATCACGCCCGCCTTGGCCCACTCGTTGCTGCGCTCCAGGCTGTCGACGCGGGCGATGATCGAGCCGTTCCCGCTGAGGCTCTTGTACGCGAAGCGGAACTGGTCGGCAGTGTCCCAGATGTCCGTCCCGATCGCGCTCATGACGATACCCTGGGCGCTCTCGACGAAGGCTGGCGCGTTGCCTCGGAAGTAGAGCGACAACGTGTTCGCCCCGTGCGCCGTCCAGTCCTGGGCCGTTCCGAAGTCGCGTTCGGTCTCGGAATACCAGGGCGAGGCGCTGTTGTCGTACTGCAACGGCATGGACTGCTTGCCGCTGTTGACGATCGTCTTCTCGGCGAACGGCGCATTGAGATAGCCGACCGTCGAGCCGGTGTCGTTGACCCATCCGTCGATCCACGTGTCGAAGATCGCTTCACCCGCATCGACGTTATCCGTGTAGGTCTCGAACCCGTCGATCACGGCATACTCTCTCGTCCCAAAGCTCCAGAGATCGCCTTCCCACGCGCTGATCATCTCGGCCTCGTTGACCTCGACGACCTTCCAGTAGTAGGTGCCTCCGAATTCCAGACCTGCGGGAGTGAAGCTCGGCTGGGCGGCCGTGCCGGCCAGCGCCAGCGACTGCTCATCGGAACCGAGGTAGACCTCGTGGGAGACGGCCTCTCTTCCGGTCTGCCATCTCAGGACGGCGTCCGGGTCCACACCGGCGGCGCCGTCGGCCGGCTGCGGCTTCTGCGCGTAGACGGGAATCTGGAGGAACCGCACTTCGCTCAGGCCGTACTGGCCCATGAGCCCGTAGCCGCTGTTGATGGTCAGGCGGACAAACTTGGCGGCGACGCCGCCGAAATCCACCGTCGTGTTGGCCGCATAGGTGGCCTTCGCGGTGGCCTTGGCAAACTCGAAATCCCCCAGAGCGGTCCAGTCGGCGCCGTTCTCGGAGTACTCGAGGGTGACGTTCTTGAGACCGAACCCGAGGATCAGCTCGAACTGCACGTTGTAGTTCCAGACCAGCATCTGATAGAGCTTCTCGACTCTCGGGAATTCATACTGGATCCAGGTGGCCTCGCCTACCGGGGGTGTAGCCAGCCACATGTCCTTGGCCGCGATCGAGTGTTGATCCTGGGCATTGAGTCCGGACCCGTTGATGGTATTCTCGATGGGGCTGTCTTCCTCGCTGGCGGCATTGGTCGTGGCGATGATGTCTTGGACGGGGTAGGCGAAGGACTCGGCGGTGAAGGTCCAGACGTCTCCTTTGTGGATCGCGTTGTCCGGCGGCGCGTTGACCTCGTCGATTCGCCAGTAGTACGTCTGATCGAATTCCAGACGTCC
>Ga0068714_10006738_pt1 | contig 11522 bp, 10 predicted proteins | sample MTBNYHSulfiMetaG_FD_62988 | JGI IMG/M metagenome (GOLD analysis project Ga0068714, IMG submission 62988) | Enrichment culture microbial communities from rom New York Harbor, USA that are MTBE-degrading - MTBE-NYH (New York Harbor Sulfidogenic)... | ecosystem: Environmental > Aquatic > Marine >... | reverse complement strand
CACTGCCTTCGACGTCCGGCTCCGGTTGGGCCTGCAAGCGCCCGCGGTGGAGGTCCCGCAGGACGACGGGGACCGGTTCAGGTCTTTTGAAGGTCCCCTGAGGACGAGGGAACCTCCCCGGGGGCGCGGCCCACACAGCGATGAAGCTCGGCGCCGGACCTCCGGCTTCATGCCTCGGGGTCGGCCCGCGGCTGATGGGAAACGACGGAAGACGGCGCTGAACCGTTGTGCACGGAGCCGGATGGCTTCTGTACCCTGAGGAGTTCTCGATGGAATGGACCGCCGTGGAGGGAGAGGACCGGGGGGAGGTCCGACTGTACACGCTTTCCTCCTGTGCCTGGTGCGGGAAGGTCAAGGACCTCCTGAACCGGCTGGGGGTGAAATACCAGTACGCGGACACCGACCTCCTGTCGCAGCCGGAACAGGAGCAGATCGTGGCGTTTCTGGATTCCATCACCGAACAGTGGGGTTTCCCCGTGCTCCTGATTCACAATCAATACATGCTGTCAGGGTACAAGGAGAAGGCAACCCGGAGACTCTTGGGGTTCGGAGAGACGGAAGCCGTCGTCGACATCCCGGGCGCGCAACCCGCGGCGGATCCAGACCCAGCGGTGGAAAAGGCTTATGAACGGTTGCAGCGTTTCTGCGCGGGCAAAGGGTGGTTTCTGAATCAGGACGCCTCGTTCACCCGGGCCCTGGTGAAGGGTCTTCTGGACAACCAGAAGCGATACGGAACCTGGGCATGCCCCTGCCGGCTTGTCACGGGCGATCGGGACCAGGACCGGGACATCCTCTGCCCCTGCGTGTACAGGGAGCCGGACGTTCGTGAGTTCGGGGCCTGCTACTGCGGGCTCTACGTTTCGGAGAGGGTTTTTCGGGGCGAGGCCGCGGCGGAACCGGTCCCGGAACGGCGCAAGAAGAACGAGCCGCGTCAGCCCTGAAACTCTCCCCGTCGTCCTGCGGGACCTCCACCGCGGGCGCTTGCAGGCCCAACCGGATGCTGGATTTCGCGTACCGAGCTTCGTCGTAGAGAGGCCTGGCCTTCTCTGATCTAGCCGTGGGGGACCGGGCCGGATGCGCTTTCCGGAAGGGTCCCGGAAGACCCGGTTGCGTCCGTGCCGCCACGGAAGGGGCTTGACTCCGTGAAACGGCCAACGGGGGCCGGTGGATCCCCTTTCCGCGTTGGGACATCCAAACAGAAAGGCTGTACATCGGGCTTTCCGGAGTTTGCTGTCAGCATGGAAAGGAAGCCAGGGAGGCCACCGGCCGTCTGATGGCAGACGGAGGTGAATGAGCCGGAGGGTCACGGGGAATCAACAGGGTCCGGGCCCTTGGTACGGAACGAAGGGCGCGAGGTGGACGGGTGAAGCATGGTGAATAGCCTGGAAGCTGGCCCCACGGCCGGAAGCTCCCCAAGGGGTTTGGCTGTTCAGGAGGTGCCATGAGCGAGGTGAAGACCCTCTCTCTGTTTCCCCTGGGCGTGGTCCTGTTTCCAGAGATGGACCTGCCCCTCCACATCTTTGAGGATCGTTACAAGCGCATGATCCGTGAGTGTATCCAACAGGAAACGGAGTTCGGCGTCGTGCTTCTGGACGGCAGTCGTTTCTTGGAGGTGGGTTGCACTGCCCAGGTGGTGCACGTCCTGAAACGGTACGAAGACGGCCGGATGGACATCCTGACCCGCGGGCGGAACCGGTTCCGCGTCCAGCAGGTGGTTCAGAGCCAGCCCTGCCTGGAAGCCCGGGTGGAATTCTTCGACGATGAACCCGAGGAACTGACTTCGGAACTGGAGGGCTTTGCCCGCGAGGGTATGGATTTGCTCCACCAGCTCTCCGAGATTGCGGAAGAGCCGACGCGGTGCTCCATGGGAGACAACCGGGACCTGAAGCGGATCTCCTTTGCACTGGCCGGGAACCCCACCTTCCAACTCAGGGAGAAACAGCAGTTCATGGAAATGACCTCCACGGGATCCCGCCTCCGCAAGTGCATCCAGGCCATGCAGAAAACCCTGGACCGACTCCGACTGACCCAGGAAATCGAGAAGATCATCCACGGAAACGGACGCATCCCGGAGCGTCTGAGGAGTCGATATTCCCGTTGAAACGTTCGGTAGCGGGATTCTCCTGCGTGCCCCCTCGTTCCATCTCCCGCTTCGGGCCCTTGCCGTGCGCCACGGGAGCGACCCTGATTCCGACCCTGGACCCATACGGACCGCAGCCGCCTTCCGGCCGGGTCAATTTTTGGGTGAACCGGGACCTCTTCCCCACATCGACTTCACAACTCCACCGGGTAGGTGCCGTGGCGGAGACGGTAGAGCATGTTCCGCTTCATGTTCCCGCCCAGGCCGATGCGTCCGAAACCCAAATCCTGGCGGGAGAAGGACCTCAGGTCCTTGCACAGGAGCTGCAACTCCCGGAGGGAGTGGTTGCGCCAGACCGAGAGGTTGTCCACGCGGATGGGGGATGTGAAGAACATCCGGAGCGGGTTGAACTGGTCCAGGCACAAGTCCACCTCGGGACGGACGATGCGCCGGTAGACGTCGTGGGCGGACCCCCCGGCCCGTTGCGCCTCCAGGATGGCCAGACCGGCCCGCTGGCCTGGGCCAGGAACCGGTCGAAGGGGCCCCGCCAGACGTTGGGTACAGGGTCCCGGGTAGGGATCGACACCGGGGTCGCTCGGGACGGGACGTGAAGCGACACCCCGGTGATGAACGCCGGCGAGCCGTAGACGTCCCGCGGCAGGGGCCCGAACATCCGGTGTACGAAGGTGAGGGTCCAGTTGGACAGGATGCCGGAGCAGATCTTCTGCCGCGGCATCTTCCTCTTCTCCACGATCAGGGTCTTCATGCCCCCCTGGGTCAGGGTGGGGCCGCGGAGGCACCGGCCGGGCCTGCCCCCACCACCACGGCATCCCAGAGCGTCTCCGCCATGTCACTCCGCCTCTACGGCCTCGATCACGTCCTCCAGGGTTCGGACGGTTTCCACGGGTCGTCCCGCGAAGGCATCCGGCGCGGTCTCGGGAAAACCGGGGAACATGCCGTGGGGGGTCCGGTCCATGAGGAAGGGGCGGATGCCCAGACCGTGCGCGCCGAGGACATCCTCCAGTACCATGTCTCCCACATGCACCGCCTGCCCCGCGTGCACGCTCGCCCGGTCCAGGGCGATCCGGAATAGCCGGGGGTCCGGCTTCCGAGTCCCCTCGATCGCGGATACGATGATTCCGTCCAGGTGGGAGGCCAGCCCGATCTCCTCCAGAAACCCCACCAGCTCCGAGCTGGCGTTGGACAGGGCCAGCACCCGTACCCCTCGGTCGCGCAGGCGGCAGACCGCGGGCACGACGTCCGGGAAGACCGCCCAGTTGTCCGTTTCCCAGAAGCGCTGGAGGGTTCGTTCCGTCCACACCTCGTGATCGGACCGGATCCCGGCCGTGCGAAAGACCCACTGCCCCAGCGCGTGAAACATCCCCCGGAACAGTTCGTCCGAATCCTCGTACCGGGCGCCGGACCGGAACGCTTCCCGTTCTTGTGCGCGCTTAGCGGTCATTAGGGCGTGCACGAACCCCTCCACCTGTCCCGCGTCCCAGGAGCCGCCGGCCTGGCCGATGATCTCCGCCAGCACGGTCCACAGGGATCTCCGGGGGTAGACCAGGGTCCAGCCCACGTCCAGAAACACGGCTTGGGGGAAGGGCATTCCGCTCCTTGGGGCCCGCGTGCCGAGCCGGTAGCGCGGTGGTTGCGGTTGGGAAGATCAGTACGCCTTTCCCATGCTCCGTAGCAGGAAGAGACTCAGGTCCGGCCAGTAGGTGATCACCAGCACCGATCCCACGAGCATGGCGATGAACGGGAGACAGGCCAGGGTGATCTGTAGGATCCCCTTGTCGAATCGGTAGCTGGCGATGAACAGACCCATGCCCAAGGGGGGGGTCAGGTAACCGATCTGCATGTTGGCCAGAAAGATGATGCCCAGGTGCACCATGTTCACGTCGTAGCCCAAGGCCACGGGCGTGATGATGGGTACCACCACCACCAGGGCGGAGAAGATGTCCAACAGCATCCCCAGCAGGAACAGGAAGCAGTTCAGCAAGATCAGAAACACGAGCTTGGAACTCACGAACGACTGGATGAAGTCGAAGATCTTCTGCGGCACGTCCACGTCGATGAAGTAGTTGGTGGAGGCCATGGCCGATGCCATGATGATCAGGATGCCGCCCACCATGACCATGCTGTCCCGGATCACCTGTTTCAATTTGGCGAAGGAGATCTCCCGGTAGATCAACACCTCCACGATCAGGACCCAGAACGCGGTCACGGCCGCGGCCTCGCTCACCGCAAAGAACCCGCCGTAGATGCCGCCCAGCACCACCACCGGAAGCGGCACCTCCCACTTGGCCTCCCACAGCGATTGGGCCACCGGCCTCCAGTGGAACGGCGTCCGCCGGATCTCGGACCGCACGGCCACGAACACCCCGAACCCGCACAGCACGATGAGCATGAGGACCCCGGGGATCACCCCGGCAATGAACATGTCCGAGATCGGGGTCTCCGTGATGACACCGTAAATGATCAGGGGAACGCTGGGGGCGAAGAGCAGGCCCAGGCTACCCCCGGTGGTGACCAGACCCAGGGAGAAGTTCTCCCGGTACCGGTCCTGCAGCAGCGCGGGCAGGAGTAAGGCGCCCAGCGCCACGATGGTGACACCCGAGGCGCCGGTAAAAGCGGTGAATAGGGAGCAGGCCAGGATGGAGACGATGGCCAACCCGCCCGGCATCCAGCCGAAGAAAGCCCGGGAGAGCTTCACCAGCCGGTGGGGGGCCCCGCTCTCGCCGAGGAGGTAGCCGGCAAAGGTGAACAGGGGGATGGTGATCAGCACGAAGTTGCTGCTCAGCCGGAACAGGTCCGTTCCCACCACGGAGATGGAGGTACCGTCCATGGCCCAGCCCAGCAAGGCCGCCGCCGCAAAGACGGAGAAAACCGGGGCGCCCAGAAACAGGGCCACGAGGATGGCGAGGATGGCCAACGTCAGGATCATGATGCGCCCTCCCCGCCACGCACGAGGTGGATCAAGGAGAGAACGCTGAACCGGACGAACCGGAGCGTCATGACGGCAAAGGCCAGGGGGAGGGTGGCCAGGGATCCCCAGAGGGGGATGCCGGGCATGATGTAGCCGCCCTGGGGGTCCTGGAACTCCATCCGGAAGACCAGGAAGGTGGAGTAGGTCAGAAGCGCGCAGATGATCATGGCAAAGGTGTCGCACAGGAAACCGGCCCCGGAACGGAACCGGCCTGGGGGGAGAAATCGGCTCACCGCGTCCACGGTGATGTGGTTGTGGTCCCGGGTGGCCACCACAGCGCCCGTGAGGGCCACCCAGAGCAGCATCTGCCGGACCAGCGGATCAATCCAGACCAGCCCGATTCCCAGGACGTTCCTCAGTACGATCTGGAGGAAGGACAGAACGATCATGCCCACCAGGATGAGCATCAGAAGCCCGTCCTCCACCTTCCAGAAGAAGGACATGGGGTTGGTTTTCGCTTGATCGGAAATGGCCTGTTCCCTCCCTGTTCTTGACCGTTTCGTGGTGGACGTCGGCCGGCGTGGATGCCCGTGCCGCTACGGCGACCGGGGGTCCGATCAACGGGCCTCAGCCGGTGGCGAGGCCCGGTACTCCTTCAGCAACGTATCCATCTCCTGGAGGGTGTCTGCGGAAAAGTCCTTGCCCGCCAGGTTCGCCATGGCCCCGTCGATGACCTGCCGGAGCTGCTGGTACCGCTCCGGGGTCACGGGGACGAACTGAATGCCCTGCTTGAGGAGGGTTTCCCTGGACTCCAGGTTGTCCTTGCGGATGTCCTTCTTGAGGGTGGCGAAATACTTGTCCACGGTCTCCTGCACCGTACCCCGGTGTGGCTCGGGAATCTTGTCGTACGCGTCCTTGGCGACCATGAGGAGCCCGTAGACATAGAGCAGGGGCCTGTCGGTGATGTATTTTACCCGTGTGTACCACTGGAGTGCGATGGCGCCCACGAAGGAGTTGGCCACGGTGTCGATCTGCCCGGTCTGGAGGGCCACCATGACGTCTGCAATGGTCAGGGGGATGGGCGGAACCCCCATGGCCTCGAAGGCGGCCTGGCCCACGGGATCACCCTGGGGGATCCAGACCTTCTTCCCCTTCATGTCTCCCAGGCTCGCGATGGGATCCGTGGACATGAGGTAGGCAAAGCCCATCTCCAGCCAGCCGAGCACCACGAACCCGCTGGTCTCCAACTGCTTCTGCAGGACGGGAGCCAGCTTCTCCATGACGAAATCCACTTCTTCGTAGCTGGTGAACGTGAGCGGGATGTTCATCACGCGCAGGTCCGCACACACCGAAGAGGCCTCTCCCGCGGTGAACTCGCCGCCCTGGATCTCGCCGGACTTCATCTTCAGCAGCAGGTCCCTGCCCGACCCCTTCACCCCGCCGTAGTAGATCTTGAACTGTACCTGCCCTTTGGTCTTCTGGTGAATCTCCTGGGTCATCTGGTTGACGGTCTGGGAGGACGCGAAATTCTCCGGTGCCTTGGTGGCGATCTTGATCCGCACCGCCTGCACCGGGGATCCGGAAAGAACCAGGGACGCCGTCACCGTGGCACAGATCGTCAGGATTCCCTTCTTGTTCATGGTGTCACCTTCCTTCCGTTCTTCCGTAGGATTGGGTGTCGCTCGCTTCCTGGCGGAAAGGGGCGGGAAGCGGACCGCGGCCGGGGATCCGCTTCGCAAAGGACCTCCGCGCGTGGGAGTGGCCTCTTCTGCCGGGGGCGCAGGGACAAACGCACCCGGCAGCATGCGGGCCCTAATCGAAGTACTCGTCTTCCCGTGCCTGTTGGATCGCCTCCAGGGCCTGGCGCTGCGCCAGCGTGTTGATCAGGATCAGGTCCGGCTCGGTGTCCACCGGGGATTCCAGGACTTTCTCCAGCAGCGAGAAAAACAAGGTCTCATCGTACACCAGCTTGGCGTAGCTCTTGGCGAACATGACGTAGGTGGGCAAGAATTTTCCCTCCCCCAGAACCAGGGCCCTCTCGAAGTGTTCGCGGGCCTTCTCCGGCAGCCCGCCCATGGCAGGGGGGCGTACCGTGAGGAGCACGCCCATGAAGGCTTCCGGGGTGCCGAAGTAGAACCCGGGGTCCAGGTCGATGACGCGCTCGATGAGGCTCTGCACCTTGGGCAACTCGGCGATGGCATCCCAGGAATCGGTGTTCGCCGTGATCCAGCCCGCCCAACTCGAGGCCGCGTAGAAGAGGAACGGCACATCCTTTTCCTGGAACGAGGGGAGACAGGTGACGAACTCTTCGAAGACCGCGTCTTTCACCGCCGCAAACTTTTTGCTGTGGAGGCTCAACGCCCGGATGGCGTACTCCTTGGCCTTGGCGGCCAGGATCCGGTTCCGTTCGGGGTACTTATTGCCCACAAAGGCCGTGTTGTAGGCGGAGTACGCCTTGGCCCCGGCCAGCAGCAGAGACGGGTTGTCGGGACTGTTCGTGATGAGCCCGTCGAGAATGAGCAGAAAGGCCGGGGTCCCCTGCTCCGCCAGGACCACGTCCCTCTGCTGCATGAAGGAACGGGTCAGATTGTCGAAAAGCGGTTGCGTGTAGTGTCCAACGATCCGGGAACAACCCGTGGAAGCGAGAAGCATGGCGAACAGGGAAAACAGAGGAAGCGTGCGCGTGCGTGGCCGAACGGGTCGCTGCATGGGTTTTTTCTCCCCTCTTGGGGTTGTCGGAGTGTCCATGCTTTGTTTCGACAAGCGGTATCGAAACAGAAAAAGGTAGAGAAACCAAAAGGTTGAAATATAACTATCGCCTGGACTGAATAGCAGAAACCACTCGATATGTCAAAGATCCTGTGACGCTCAGAGCAGGGGAGATGCCAGCGCACAGAGGCTTTCCAGCAAGGGTTCCCAGGCCCTCCTGCGCTCGAAATCGGCGAGCCGGATTTCTTCACTGGAATGGATCTCTTCCTGAAGGGCCTGCCTCAGATCGTTTTCGGCAAAGGGACCCCGTACCTCCAGGTTCAGCTCAAAGTTCAGCCGGAAGCTTCGGATGTCGAAGTTGGAGGAGCCCACGAACGCCCAGCGGTTGTCCACCAGCAGGGCCTTGGCGTGCACGAACGGGGCAGGACGCTCATAGATGCGAACCCCGGCCTGCAGCAGGGGGGCGAAGAAGCTGCGCGTGGCGTACTGGACGTACCAGTGGTTGTTTCTTGCGGGAACGATGAGTCGCACGTCCACCCCACGCGCGGCCGCGTTGGCCAGGGCGGTGAACAGGGGGCCGTCCGGCACGAAATAGGGGGTCAGGAGCCGGATGCTCTGCTGGGCCATGACGACGAAGGTGAAGAACGCGCGGTGGCCGGCTTCGTAATCATGTCCGGGGCCGGATCGAACCACGCGGGCGAAATCCTCTCCGCAGGCCTCGAGGCGGGGGAAGTACTCCGGACGGAGCAGCGCCTCGGGAGGATCGTCCGACGTGTGGTACCAGTCCTGAAGGAAGGAGTATTGAAGTTCGGAAACCGCCGGGCCGAGGATCTCGAAGTGGTAGTCGTGTATCGCCAACCCCTTGCCTGCAGCGGAGATGTTTGCGTCGTGGATGTTGATGCCCCCGAGAAACCCGGTGTGTCCGTCCACAACCAGCAGCTTGCGGTGGTTTCTCAGGTTGATCTGCATCCTCCTCTTGAGGGGGTGAACCAGGGCGTATCCGTGGATCTGCAGGTTGGGCTGGTCCTGGTATTCCAGGAAGAAACCGCTCAAGTGGGCCGTGGACGATCCCAGCCTGTCGTAGAGGAATCGGACCGTGACCCCCTGGCGGGCTTTGCGGGAAAGGACCTCCATGAAGCGCCGGCCGATCCGGTCCGGGCGGATGATGTAGGTCTGGAGGTGGATGGACCGGCAGGCCTCCTCCACCGCCTCCAGCATGGCGGGGTAGGCCTCGTCCCCGTGCCGGAGCAGCCGGATCCGGTTCCCGAGCAGCGCGGGCATGTCCCGGAGCTGGCGGTCCAGCGCCATGGTGGTCCGCATGGCCTCTTCGGAATCCCACGCGGTTCCGTGGCGCTGCATGTTCTCCGCGCGGCTCTTCAAGGCCAGGGATGCCTGATTGCCGGGCTCGCGGAGCAGGTGATTGCGCGCGGCCTCCAGGCGGAGGCCCTTCATCCTTACGCGGTTGACCCCGAAGAGGAAATACAGGACCGGGCCCACGAAGGGAAACGAGAAGGCGATGAAGATCCAGAGCACGGCCGAAACGGACTCTCGGTGTTTGAAGCGAAGGATGTGAAACGTGGTGGCCACGCTGACGAGCAGGCTGGCACCCGCGACCGAAAAGAGATAGGTGAACATGCGGTTCCCGGTGCTTCCTCTCTTCCCGCAAGGCGGGGCATTTCTTTTCATCCGGCGTGCGGCCGGCAGGGAACTCTACCACGGCGGTCGGCCAGAGGAAAGGAATGCCGGAGCCGGCCGGGCGCTGCTCCTGCTTCATCCATCAACGTGCCGCTGATACACGCCCTTCTCCCGCAAGCGTTTGCGGCACCTTGCCTCTGGCAGGATCGGCCTGCCGACCTGAACTCTTTCGCCACGCCGTTGGCGATCCGCGCTACCAGCAAGCCTTCAGGCCGAGCCAGGTGACGAAACTGCGGTCCGGGATGCTGTCTTGCAAGGACTCGAAGACCTGGGTGAATTTCATGTTGAGATTCAGGTAGACGTTCTCGGAGAGACGGGAGACCCACTCGGTCAGGACGGTGGTCATGCCCGTGACCTCCATATTCCGCAGCTGGATCGGAACCTGGCCCTGGTGAAGAAAGCACGGGCCGACGCCAAGACCCATGGACTGGGAAATCAAGGGGGTTTCGTACAGAGGGATCGTCATGAGAAACGAGAAGGGGAAGAGGGTCATCCGAGGTACCGGAAGGTGGGCAGGGTTGTTTTCGCGCTGCTGGTGCAGTTCACGTCCGCCGGAAAGGCCGAAAACGAGCCCGGAGGGGAGATCCCATTCCAGGGAGATGGAAGCCGGAATGCCGGGATCGTATCGGCTCAAGAAATCGGAACGTTTCTGGTGGGCGGACGCGTACACGGGGTCGGCCAGGCAGGGGGTGGGGAACAGGAGATGATAGAGGATGGCCGAAACCAGAAACATTTGCTCAAAGACCCGCAGGAAGGCCCTGGGCGAGCCTGTGGTTGGGTTGGCAGCGGAGAATTCGCCTTTCGCCGTGGACTCACGGCACCGGCTCCTGTTGACTCGGCGGGTCTTCATAGGCACGGCCCTGTCCGTCTTCGCGTACCGGGTCTCGGTCTCAAGGCATGATTCCCTGGAGTTTTGGAAGCAGTCGACCCAATGTCTGGCGCGTTCTTATACAAAATAAATACATCGGAAGCAAGCGATTAAATAAAAAACCTAAAGTAGAGTATTATTACATGCCCGGGCAGGGTTTGTGGCAAGGGCACACGACGCGGGAGTCGTCCGTGGCACCCTATCTACGCTCGAGGGCTCTTCGGTCAGTTCGTACGAGGGGCAGGGCGTGGCTGCGGGGATCTTTTCGCTTCAGGACAACGTTCGGGCAACACAGGGTTTGTCTTCCGCAGCTGTATCACATAGAATAGGACACCTTGAGTGCCGGAATAGTTCCTTTCCTGCCCAGGCCCGGCAGGGCGGTATGCCAGACCCAGGCAGAGGAAGAACCGTAACAGATTAAAATTACAACAAAATCATGTAACGTGGGTTGTTCTTGCCCTTTTCCCAGCGTCCATGAAAATCCTCATAGACCCGGCGTACCTGAACCTGCGGCCCTTCCACCTTCTCCCCAGGTTCTTCTGCCTTCCTGTTGACCGCTTCGTGCCTTCCTTTCTTTGGGGTAGCCGGTTGTGGGCCGGACCCTTTCCCTGGTGGGCGTTCGGCCCGGACGGTTTCGACGGCATGGATCTGGGGTTCTTCTACACGTACCTTTTCCGTCCGGATCTCACGCTGCGGGAGGCCGTTCTGGAGCGATACCGTTCGTGCCGCTGGCCTATCCGTGCCTTTCATGGAACCTTCCCAGGGGAATCACGTTTCTTCCGGGAGACCTCCCTGGATCTGGGTGAGGACGGGGAGCGGACACGCAGGGGGCTCTTGAATCATGTCCGTGTTGCGGCTGAGATCGGGGGCAAGGGCTCTGTGCTCGTGCTTCACCCGGGAACCGCTCGGGCCGGAACGCACAAGGCCATGGATACCCTTGTGGCGAACCTGGAGACGTGCCTGCCCGAGGCGGAACGGCGACAGGTGGTGCTGGCCCTGGAAAATATGCCCAGGAGCCTGGATGGAGGAACACGTTACCTGGGGGCGGACTACCGCGAGCTGAGGGAGGTGCTACGGCGGTTGCCTTCCCCCTTCCTGAAGGTCTGCCTGGACCTGGGGCACGCGAACAACTACGGAGAGGTCCATGCCCGCAACGGCGGCTTGAAAGACGTGGAGCGGTACGTGCGGCGCTTCGGGTACTGCCGTGAGGTGATCCGTGAATTGGGGCCGGAGATCGTGTA
>Ga0068714_10006736_pt1 | contig 11524 bp, 10 predicted proteins | sample MTBNYHSulfiMetaG_FD_62988 | JGI IMG/M metagenome (GOLD analysis project Ga0068714, IMG submission 62988) | Enrichment culture microbial communities from rom New York Harbor, USA that are MTBE-degrading - MTBE-NYH (New York Harbor Sulfidogenic)... | ecosystem: Environmental > Aquatic > Marine >... | reverse complement strand
GTTTTAACAACCAATACTTGCAGGCAATGATTTCCTTTCGCGATTATCTTTCGCTTTTTGTCATGTTTTTACTTGGCTTTGGTATATCTTTTGAGTTACCTGTTTTTATGTTTTTTCTTGCCAAATTAGGCATAGTCAATACAAAAATGTTGTCTCAAAAAAGGCGTTACGCTATTTTGTTAATTTTTATAATCGCCGCCGTTCTCACGCCTTCGCCTGACGCTTTAAGTCAGCTTTTAATGGCGGTCCCTTTAATATTTTTATACGAGATAAGCATTCTAATCGTAAAAGTTGTGGAAAAAAGAAAAATATCCTCAGGCAAAGAATAATAATATATTTTACCATGGCCATGAACCGTAAAAAAATAAATACCAAAAGAAAGAAGAAAAGATCATCCCTCCTGACAATCATACTGGTGAGTTTTATTGGTTTATTCATCTTCGCAGCTTTGCTGGGAACAGCTATATATTATATGCTGACCATTGATTTGCCGGCAATTGCCACCCTGAAGGATTACCGCCCCAGTATTGCCTCGCGTGTTTACGACGACAACAATGAGCTCATCGACGAATTTTTTCTGGAAGATCGGAAAATAATCAAAATCAATGATGTGCCGAAGATTGTTCACTATGCTTTTGTGGCGGCGGAAGATTCACGGTTTTATCAGCATCATGGTTTCGATCTGCAAAGTATATCGCGTGCCGTCTTCAAAAATATCGAGGCCGGATATATCGTGCAGGGCGCCAGCACCATTACCCAGCAAGTTGCCAAAATGATGTATCTGTCCCCGGAAAAAAAATATATCCGTAAAGTCAAGGAGGCGATCCTCGCTTACAAAATAGATAAGTACTTGACGAAGGATGAAATTTTGCATCTGTATTTGAACCAAATTTATCTGGGGCATGGTACCTACGGCATTGAATCGGCATCCCTCGGCTACTTCGGCAAAAGCGCGCGGGAACTGACGTTGCCGGAGGCGGCGCTACTGGCGGGACTGCCCAAAGCTCCTACCACTTATTCCCCGTTTCTCCATTACGACAGAGCAAAAAAAAGACAGGCGTATGTCCTTACCAGGATGATGGAGGATGGTTATATTTCGCTTACAGAAATGGAGCGAGCAGCGGCATTCCCACTTAAATTGCGGCCGGTCAAGCCCAAAGATAAAGTTGCCGCTTATTTTATCGAGCATGTCCGCCGTTACGTGCAGGATAAATATGGCGGTGATGTCCTCTACAAAGAAGGCCTTTCAATTTACACGACTCTGCATCTTTCTGCACAAAAGGCTGCCCGGGAAGCGGTGGAAAAAGGATTGGCGGAATTGGAAACCAGAGAAAAATATGACTATGGGCTGGTGCAGGGTGCCTTGTATTGCATGGATGTAAAAACAGGCGCCATTCGTGCTATGGTCGGCGGACGGGACTTTAATAAGAGCGAATTTAACCGCGCCACGCAATCGCGCCGGCAGCCGGGTTCAGCTTTCAAACCGATCATCTACACCGCTGCTTTCGATAAAGGTATGAACCCCTCTACGCGCTTTGTTGATTCACCTATCTTTTTTGAAGATCCGTCACAGGAAGACGGCCTCTGGAAACCGAAAAATTTCGATGAAAAATTTCTTGGTCCGATCACGATGAGAACAGCGCTGGTGCAATCACGCAATATTGTAACGATTAAAATTTTGGAGGAAATAGGTGTCGACTATGCGGCCTCCTATGCCCTGAATATGGGAATAACTTCACCCCTTTACAGAAACTTGTCTCTAGCACTGGGATCTTCCGGGGTGACGCTGCAGGAACTGGTGCGTGCTTATGGCGTCTTAGCCAACGAAGGCAAAAAAGTAAATCCATATTTTATTAAAAGAATTGTGGACCGCACCGGCAATGTATTTGAGGAAACGACTGTCCAATCCGAGCAGGTGATCGACCCGCGCATTGCTTTTATGACAACTTACGTCATGCAGGATGTTGTGGAAAGCGGAACCGGCAGGAGGGTAAAAAGCATCGGTCGTCCAGTCGCCGGGAAAACGGGAACAACAAATGATGTCCGCGATGCCTGGTTTATCGGCTATACTCCATCCGTCATCACCGGCATATGGGTTGGTTTTGATCAGGAGATATCTTTAGGAAAACAGGAGGTCGGCGGACGGGCGGCAGCACCAATCTGGCTTTACTTTATGAAAAAATACTTGCAAAATACACCCGTAGAAGCCTTTACGGCACCGGCGGGCATTGTATTTGTTAAAGTTGACGCTGACTCCGGCCTGCCTATTAAAAACACAGGCGACAACGCGATCTATGAATGCTTTTTGGATACACTTCCAGCCGGGGAGAAAAATGAAGAAATATTCGAAGAAAAAGAAGATCTGTTCCGTTAACCGCATAAATTACTAAGCCAGTTTAGGCAGCTTCTTATAGGCAGCAATTGTTACCTATAAGAAGCACTTCTCTGTCCGTCTCATCCGTCACCTCCATGAGGTCACTCCTAACCGGACAGTTTATGTGTGCTTCTGACAAAAAAAATATTAATCTTGACAAATTATCTCTTTTTCGTTACAGAGAAGTCAAATTGGAAGGAACCAGCAATGAAGCTTAAAGAATCAGCAGGCAGACAATACATAATTATTAGCTACATATTGGTACTCGTAGTAGTACTGTGGGGTCTGCCGCTTAAGTGTCTTTAAGCAATCAAGCTAAAGATAAAAGCCGCGGGCCCCTCAAACCCGCGGCTTTTTTAGTTTTAAACAGTAAAGCCGCTTTTTCGCAAAAAGGAAACAGCGGCTTTTTTATTTTTACTAATGTCATGGAAAAAGCACAAACAACAGAAGATTAAACTTTGGAGGTAGCCAAATGAAGTTAAAGGGAACACAAATCCTGCTGAAAATACTGGAAGAAGAGCAAGTGGAAATAATTTTCGGATATCCGGGCGGCTCCGTGCTTGATATTTATGACCGGCTCTATTCCAGCAAACTGAGGCATATCTTAGTCCGCCATGAACAAGGAGCGGTCCATGCAGCAGACGGCTATGCCCGCGCCACCGGCAAAGTAGGGGTGTGTCTGGTGACGTCCGGTCCCGGCGCCACCAATACCGTTACGGGCATTGCGACCGCCAACATGGATTCGATACCGCTGGTAGTTTTTACCGGTCAGGTTCCTACTCATCTGATCGGCAATGACGCCTTTCAGGAATGTGATATTACAGGCATCACTCGTCCGTGCACCAAACACAATTTTCTTGTGCGCAACATTGAAGAGCTGGCGCCGACCATTAAAGAAGCTTTCCATATCGCCCGCGCCGGCCGGCCCGGCCCCGTGCTGGTGGATTTGCCCAAAAACGTTATGGCCGCCGAAATCGATTATGATCCGGACAAAATCACGATCAGAAATTACGAAACCTTTCACAAGCCCTTTCCGAAAAAAATGGCGCAGTGCTATGAAATGCTGCTGCATGCCAAGAGACCGCTGATCATGACCGGCGGCGGCGTCATTTTGGGCAAAGCCGCGGCCGAACTAACTGCTTTGGCCAGAAAATATCAAATCCCGGTAACCGGCACACTGATGGGCCTCGGTTCCTTCCCGGGAAGCGATCCTCTCTGGCTGGGCATGTTAGGCATGCACGGCACTTATTATGCCAATATGGCCGTTAGCGAATGCGATTTATTGATTGCGGTGGGAGTGCGGTTTGACGACCGCGTCACAGGCACCATTGAAACTTTTGCCGCGAACGCACAGATTGTCCAAATCGACATTGATCCCTCTTCCATCAATAGAAATATTGTCGTGGATCTGCCGATTGTCGACGAATGCCGGCCCGCCCTGCAGATCATGCTTAAGTATCTGACGGAACATAACTACGCACCGGACAAGGAGGAGCGCCGGGCCTGGCTTGGGCAAATTGCCGGCTGGAAAGAAAAAGTCCCTTTGAGCTATTGCCGAAACAGCCAGGTCATTAAACCGCAGCATGTCATTGAAACATTATATAAAATAACGCAGGGCAATGTCATCATCACCACGGAAGTCGGACAAAACCAGATGTGGACGGCGCAGTTTTTCCCTTTTGATCAGCCGAATACCTTCATCTCCTCCGGCGGACTGGGCACCATGGGCTACGGCCTGCCGGCGGCGATCGGTGTGAAAAGTGCACTTCCCGACAGACAGGTGGTGGATATTGCCGGCGATGGCAGCCTTCAAATGAACATCCAGGAACTGGCCACGGCCGCCCAATACAAAATCAACGTAAAAATTGTTTTATTGAACAACAACTATCTTGGTATGGTCCGCCAGTGGCAGGAGCTTTTCTATGAAAAACGCTATTCCTTTACAGATATGACTTATGCGCCTGACTTTGTAAAACTGGCTGAAGCTTACGGCATCGTCGGTTTACGCGCTACAAAACCGGAAGAGGTGGAATCAACTTTACGCCAGGGACTGGCAATCGATAAGCCGGTGCTGATGGATTTCCACGTTGCCCGGGAAGAATGCGTCTATCCGATGGTGCGCCCCGGCGCCTCCATCAGCGAGATGACTCTGGATCGAGAGATGATTAATTAAATTATGAAAAGAAAGGTAAAGAAATCATGGAAAAAAAAGAGCATCTTATTTCTATCCTCGTTTACAATAAGCCGGATGTGCTGGCGAGGATTGCCGGAACATTGGGAGGCAAAGGATACAATATTGAAAGCTTGTGTGTGAATACGACAACCCATTATGAAATATCCAAAATTGTGATGCAGACCATCGGTAATCAAGCGACAATTACGCGCATTGAAAATCAACTGCGTCGGCTCGTCGATGTTATCCGGGTGGATGATTTAACCAACGTCGAATCCATTCAGCGGGAAATGATTCTCATCCGCCTGAATGTCACCGCGGACAATTCAGAGCAGATCAAGAAAGCAATTGACACCTATAAATGGAAAGTATTAGTCTCGGCAGCAACGTACGTCATTTTAGAAATCAGCGGCGACAAGCAGCAAATCGACTTTGCCCTCGCCCGCCTGGAGCCGCTGGGCATTGCCGACATAACCAGGACAGGTCTGGTCGCACTCGGCCTGGAACCTTAAAGATAAAAAAATCAAAAAATAAAAGGTGAAATTAATATACTAAGGAGTGATCTTATGGCAAAAATTAATTTTGGCGGCACAATGGAAGATGTGATTACAGTGGAAGAATTTTCGATAAAAAAAGCACAGGAAGTTTTAAAAAATGAAATTGTTGCGGTTATCGGCTACGGCGTGCAAGGCCCGGCGCAGGCTCTCAATATGAAAGACAACGGTATTAATGTCATCATCGGACAACGTAAAGAGAATAAAAAGACTTGGGATAAAGCGGTCGCCGACGGCTGGGTGCCCGGAAAAACTCTTTTCTCCATTGAAGAGGCGATCCAGCGCGGCACAATTATTCAATATCTCGTTTCCGACGCCGCCCAGATGATGCTCTGGCCCCAGGTCAAAGCAAATCTGAAAAAAGGGGATGCTCTTTATTTTTCCCACGGATTCTCCATTGTCTATAAAGACCAGACCGGCGTTGTTCCCCCCGATTTTGTCGACGTCATTATGGTGGCCCCCAAGGGTTCCGGCACCAGCGTCCGGCGGAATTTTCTCGACGGCAGCGGCATCAACAGCAGCATCGCCGTTCATCAGGATGCAACCGGCCGCGCCCTGGAGCGGACATTGGCGCTGGGCATCGCCATCGGTTCCGGTTTTCTTTTCCCCACTACCTTCCAGATGGAGGTATACAGCGATTTGACCGGCGAGCGCGGCGTACTCATGGGCGCGTTGGCCGGCATGATGGAAGCGCAATATAACGAATTGCGCAAACACGGCCACACTCCCAGCGAAGCTTTTAACGAAACAGTCGAGGAGCTGACTCAGAGCCTGATTCGCCTGGTTGGCGAAAACGGCATGGATTGGATGTACGCAAACTGCAGCGCCACGGCGCAGCGCGGCGCACTGGATTGGCGGCATAAATTCCGCCGGGCGGTCGAACCTGTGTTCGCCGAATTATATAATTCCGTGGCTGCGGGCAAGGAAACAGCGATTGTTCTGAAAGCCAACAGCGCCGTCGATTATAAGGTGAAGCTGGATGCCGAACTTACGGAAATGCGTGAATCCGAAATGTGGCAGGCCGGAGCAGCCGTCCGCGCTTTGCGGCCGGAAAAAAGGAAAAAATAAAAGCTGGATCTTTTTACATGCTGTTATTAATGGTCGCAAAATAGAATGAACATGTTTAAGAAATCTCCCCCATCCCCTCTTTACAAACGAGGGGTGTTCCTCCCTTTTGTAAAGGGAGGCAGGAGGGATTTTATAAAACAAATGTCGTTTCTAATATGAGATCATTAATAATTGTTAGTACGATAAGGGAGAAACTATTATGCGCAGCGATCTCATGAAAAAAGGGTTGGAAAGGGCACCGCATCGGTCGCTTTTTAAAGCCATGGGTTATACCGACGAAGAAATTGCCGGGCCGCTGATTGGCGTCGTGAATTCCGCCAATGAAATTATTCCCGGCCACATTCACCTGGATTTAATTGCTCAGGATGTCAAAGCCGGCATTCGCCGTGCCGGCGGCACGCCGGTGGAGTTTCCGGTCATCGGCGTCTGCGACGGCATCGCCATGGGACATGCCGGCATGAAATATTCGCTGGCGAGCCGCGAATTAATCGCCGATTCCATTGAAATCATGGCCACGGCCCATCCTTTCGATGCGCTGGTTTTTATCCCCAATTGCGACAAAATTATTCCGGGGATGCTCATGGCCGCTTTGCGTCTTAATATTCCGGCAATTTTCATCAGCGGCGGCCCTATGCTGGCAGGGAAAATGGAAGGCAAAGCCGTTGATCTGATTAGTGTTTTTGAAGGGGTCGGGGCAGTGAAAGCCAAACGCCTCACCCAGAACGGATTGAAGCAGCTCGAAGACTGCGCCTGCCCCGGTTGCGGCTCGTGTTCCGGCATGTTCACGGCCAATTCCATGAATTGTGTAACCGAAGCGCTTGGTCTGGGGCTGCCCGGCAACGGTACCATTCCCGCCGTGCAGGCGGCGCGCCGTCGGCTGGCCAAGCATGCCGGCATGAAAATAATGGAACTCTACAGGAAAAATATTCGGCCCTGCGATATTGCCACGCCGGCGGCCTTTAAAAACGCGATTGCCGTCGATATGGCACTGGGCTGTTCAACCAATACTGTTTTGCACATTCCGGCGATTGCGCACGAAGCAGGCATTAAACTCGATTTGAACCTTTTTAATAAAATCAGTGAAAAAACGCCGAACCTCTGCAAGCTGAGCCCGGCCGGTCCACATCATATTGAAGATTTGGATGCCGCGGGCGGCATTCAGGCCGTCCTGAAGGTCATCAGCTCTCTGGGTATCATTGACAAAAAATGTCTGACCGTCACGGGCAAAACAGTGGAAGTCACTTTAAAAAACGCCCGCGTACTCAATGAGCAGGTTATCCGGCCGTTAAATAACCCCTATTCCACCCAGGGCGGCATCGCCATTTTACGCGGCAATCTGGCGCCGGACGGTGCGGTCGTCAAACAATCGGCTGTCGCCCCCGCCATGCAAATTAATGAAGGCAAAGCACGGGTTTTCGATGCGGAGGACCTCGCTATAGCCGCCATTTTAGGCGGCAAAATCAAGGCCGGTGACATCGTTGTCATCCGCTATGAGGGACCCAAAGGCGGGCCGGGCATGCGGGAAATGCTGGGGCCGACATCGGCTATTGTCGGCATGGGTTTGGATAAAACCGTGGCGCTGTTAACGGACGGACGCTTCAGCGGGGGTACGCAGGGAGCGGCCATCGGGCACATCTCTCCCGAAGCGGCGGAGGGCGGACCGATGGCTTTAGTGCAAGAAGGCGACATTATCGCCATCAATATTCCGGCCAAAACTTTGACCTTAAAAGTCAGCGACCAGGAACTGGCAAAGCGCAGGAAAGTATTGAAGGCTTTTCAGCCGACCATCACCAGCGGTTATCTGGCGCGTTATGCTAAGCTGGTGACTTCCGCTGCGACGGGGGCTATTTTTAAGGATTAATTCCAATCCGCCAGCATAAAACCGGCGCTGATCCGATTGACGCTTTGGTTATAGTCCAGAAGGCTTTCTCCATAACCGTTGAAATACTGGACATAGAAGCTGAATTTGTCGCCCACCTCACTCCAGATCATGGACAGCGGAATGCTCCAGTCCAGCTGCACGGCGCCCAAATTATGGCTGCCGCGGAGGTTGTTGCGCAGCATGACTCCAAACCGGTGCCTGTGCCAGTAATATGTGCCCCATAACTCCCCGTAGCCCAGATAGCGGGAAAGATCGGGATTGTCGTCCTTTTCATCAGCCTCAGGGATGCGGTACCAAGCCTTCAACTGCAGACCAAAGCTGCCTTTCTCCAGGCCGACATTGGCCACCAGACGATTCCAACTGCGCGAAAGCGGCTCGGAGCGGCCATTGGACTGATGATTAAAACCAAGGTTGACAAACTGCAACTTTGTTCCCCCCAAACCGGGAATGTCCCGCTGAATGCGAAAATTAAAAAGCAGTTCCGGCTCATAGTTGGTATCGCGAAAAGGCGAAGAAAAAGCATCATTATAAAGCTGCCAGAATGACAGCTGGGTGTAGGCAAGCCAGATATCGACGCCTCTAATGCCGGTATTTTCCGCAATTTCATCCTTTAGTTTCCCCCGGAAAATATCTTCCCAGAGCTTAAATTTAAAACTGAGCTGGAACTTGACTTCATTGTGCTGCGCTTTTGCTCTCGAGTCAAATTCCAGGCCGATATCGTCATTGGGTGTTGAATTATAGGCCACCGGCAGGAAGTAGTTGGAGCGGTAAGGCCAAAGGACAAAAAATTTCTTTTGCTTTTGGGGACTGAGTTCCATATCCCAATGCTGCGTCATAACCGAAATATTTTTTGTCCCCTTCAGGGCCTCGCCGGAAGCAGTTGTGGCGGCAGTGCTCCGGCCGGTGACGTCCGGGGCAGCGGCCGCCTGGCGAGCCAGATCATCGAAGCATTTCAATCTGGCCGCATCGTCACCCTTCAACTTGGCGCAGTACGCTATTTTTTCGTCAATTTCGGCCGCGTCGCTGAAGCACGCTCCCCCCAGCAGCAAAAAAAACAGACAAAACCAGATCGCTTTATTTACGGATTTATTTTTGCTCATTTTCATGCCCCTCTATTCTCTCGACTCCAGAATGCGCCGCACCCGCTCCAGCTCCTGGGCATTGTCCACCTCTACGGAATCATGGGCGGTGATGACCGCTTTGATCTTGTACCCGTATTCCAGGGCGCGCAACTGCTCCAGCGCTTCTAGTTTTTCGAGCTTTCCCTCGGGGAGTTTTGTAAATTGCTCAAGAAAATCATGGCGATAGGCATAAATGCCGTGATGCTTATAATAGTCAGCGGTTAGTTTTTTATCGCGGACATACGGAATTGTCGCCCGGGAAAAATAAAGGGCGAAGTTCTGATGATTAAGCACAACTTTGACGGCATGGGGATGAGTGATTTCTTCCGCCAGCACTATTTTGTAAATCAGGGTGGACATGGTTAAAGAGGGGTCGGCGATGAGCGGAGCAATGACTTCATCCACCTGTACCGGCTCAAAAATCGGCTGATCACCCTGAATATTCACAACAATTGTATCCGGTGCAAGTTTCAATGCCGCTACGGCTTCGGCAATTCTATCGGTGCCGGAACGGTGCGTCGCGGCCGTCATTATCGCCTTGCCGCCAAATTTTACCACGGCGGCAAAAATGCGCTCGTCATCGGTGGCCACAGCCACATAAGGCACAGCTTTGGCCTGCGCGACGCGTTCATAGACATGCTGGATCATGGGTTTGCCGCAGAGATCGGCCAGCGGCTTCCCCGGAAAGCGGCTCGATTCATAACGCGCAGGAATGATGCAAACAACTTTTCTTTTCATTTTCTCTCCGTAATGCAGTTCAGGATAAACTCGAATATCTCGGATACTGTTGTGCTCTGCTCTTCAGTGTACGCTTCGGCGAATTCAATCAAATCGTGATCCATTGTTATATTGAATTGACTTTTCGGCATCTTTAAGTTTCCCTTTACTTGCGCATATCATGCGCCCGATATGCGCTCATATCAATATTTTTTTGTTTTGATGCCATAAGCGTTTCTTAGGTCTTCCTGTCTTGAGCCAGTTCGTTGTTCAGCTTGTTGGGATTGTTTTTGTCAGTATATATTATGGAATATAACTTTCAAACTAATTTTGTGACCCGATATTTTCTTGACGATCATGTCCAGCCTACCTATAATTCATGCAGCAGGTGAAATCCTGATCCATTTAAATAAGAAGCGGACTAATATGAAAAGATGCTCCTGGGCCGGCACCGACCCAATATACATAGACTACCATGACAAAGAATGGGGGAAACCTATTCACGACGATAGACTTCTTTTTGAATTTCTCCTCCTGGAAGGGGCCCAGGCGGGCCTGAGTTGGATAACCATTCTGAAAAAGAGAGAACATTACCGTAAAGCCTTTGACGGCTTCGACCCGCTTTTAATCGCGGAATATAATGCCGGAAAAATCGCTCGTCTCCTGGAAAACCCCGGGATTATCAGGAACCGCCTGAAGATCAGCGCAGCCGTTACCAATGCCCGCGCCTTTTTGCAGGTGCAGCAGCAATTCGGCAGCTTTGACCGCTATATGTGGAGCTTCGTTGAAGGCAAACCCATTCAGAATGCCTGGAAAACAATTACAGAGATACCGGCCAGGACACCGCTGTCCGACAAAATGAGCCGCGACCTGATGCAAAGGGGTTTTAAATTCGTAGGTTCAACCATCTGCTATTCCCACATGCAGGCGGTGGGCATGGTCAATGACCACATCACAAGCTGTTTCAGATATAATGAGGTACAGGAGAAATAATAAACCGGGGCATTTAACTTTCCACGATTTTTTATTTCTTCGCCCATTAATTTGGAATATTCAGAGTGAAGATCAGCGGCAGACACCGGCTTTTACTCAGGAATATTAGTATGAACATCAGGACGCTTTCTTTAGTCTTTCCGCCACCCAGACTTTGCGAGGAACAAAATGACGAAGCAATCGCACAAAATCAGATACTTAGATTGCTTCACTACCCCATCGCTTTGCTCTGGGCTTTGGTTCACCGCAAAGACTATGTTCATTTTTTGTATTTTACTGATCCCCTTCTAATGCGTAAGCCGGCTTTAATACGCATTTTTTCTTAACTTAATGGCAATAATGGCGACAATATTTTCTGAGTGGTCAATTTCAAAAAAGATGCGGTAATTTCCCAGGCGATAGCGCCATGTTTCCGGATCATAACTTTTCAGCTTTTTAATGTTCGGCCCATAATGAAGTTCCTGGCGCAGTTGCGGATAAATAAGCTTTTTGATTTTGAGGTACAATTGTTCTGCTTGATGTTGATCAAGATTACTGATTTGTTTTTTAAAATTATCGGTTTCGAATATCCTGTATTCATTCAACGAAGGAGCCCCGCCCCGTCAGAAAATCCTCGTGACCTTTCTTCAGGTTTTCATTTAA
>Ga0068714_10006735_pt1 | contig 11525 bp, 10 predicted proteins | sample MTBNYHSulfiMetaG_FD_62988 | JGI IMG/M metagenome (GOLD analysis project Ga0068714, IMG submission 62988) | Enrichment culture microbial communities from rom New York Harbor, USA that are MTBE-degrading - MTBE-NYH (New York Harbor Sulfidogenic)... | ecosystem: Environmental > Aquatic > Marine >... | reverse complement strand
CTCGCTGGCCTGGCTCAAAAGCTCCTGGTCGGTTCTTTCGCGAAAAACCGAGGTGATCAAGGCGTAGAACAAGAGGAATGCCAGGCAGGATGAGAGGGCGAAAACGCCTGTGTACCAGAGGGTGAGGCGAAAGGCCAGGGTCTTGCGGTAGCTACGAATCCGCCTTAAGGGCATATCCTACTCCCCGGACGGTCTGAATCAGTTTCCGGTCAAATCCCCGGTCGATTTTGTCCCTGAGCCTGCAAATCCGCGACTCCACCACATTGGTCTGAGGGTCGAAATTGTAGTCCCACACGTGCTCCATGATCATGGTCTTGGAAACGACCCTCCCTGCGTTGCGCATGAGGTATTCGAGAAGCGAAAACTCCAGTCTCTGGAGTTCGATTTTCCGTCCCCCTCTTGTCACTTCCCGGGTGAGGAGGTTCATGGTCAGATCCCTGTAGGTGAGACGGGTCGGCTCGGAGAGGCCGCTGCTTCTTCGAATCAGGGCCTGGAGCCGTGCGAGAAGTTCGGAGAAAGCAAAGGGCTTGGGAAGATAATCGTCGCCGCCCGCTTGAAGCCCCCTGACCCTGTCGTCGACAGATCCCCTGGCGCTCAGGATAATGACCGGGGTGTTCACCTTCTCCCTGCGCATTTTTTCGATGAGGGAAAGGCCGTCGAGCTTGGGAAGCATCAGATCCACAATGGCCGCGTCGTAAGGTTCTGTGAGAGCCATGGCCAGGCCTTCCCGCCCGTCCGCGGCATGGTCCACGGCATAGCCTTCCGCCTTCAAGCCTTTGAGGATAAAGGAGGCAATCTTGGGGTCATCTTCAACAAGCAGCAGTCGCATAGGCATCAGTCCTGAAAAAAGGCCTCTTCCATCTCCACGGTCAGGCCGTCGGTGTTCATCAGCCTTTTGAGCAACCCCTCTATTTTGGGCAGCTCGTACCCGAAGAAATAACGGAAGACGTAGAGTTTGCCCTGGTAGAAGTTCTGCTCTCCCGCAGGAGGATTCTTCTCGATAGCTTTTTGTACGGTGATGGCCTGAACAAGCCACTGCCACGCAATGGAAATAATCCCGAAAAGCTCGAGGTAGAGCGTTGCATCTGCAAGGAAATGCTCGGGCCCCTTGTGCTGCGATATTCCGACCAGGTGAGCGGTAACCTGTACGAGTTTATCCAGAGCATCAGAGAGCTCCCAGGCATAGGGTTCGAGGCTCGGGAACTTCCCTGCCTCTTGGATAACCGCCCGCACTTCCGCAAGAAAGAGTTGGGAAGCTTTGCCGTTTTTCATGAGGACCTTGCGCCCGAGAAGGTCCATGCCGTGAATTCCTGTGGTGCCTTCGTGAATGGGATGAATGCGTGCATCACGGTAGTACTGCTCCAGAGGGTAATCATCGCAATAGCCGGACCCGCCGAAGCATTGCAGGCCCTGGCTGATGGCAAGAACCCCCATTTCAGAGGGGTAGGTCTTTGCCACCGGAGTGAGCAGATCGAGGAGAAGAGCGCACTGTTCCTTTTCCTCATCACTGCCAACCTTGTGCAAATCGGCATACTGGCTGCACTGGAGCAGGAGAGAAAGGGCCCCCTCGACGATCGCCCGTTGAAAGAGCAGCATTCTTTTCACGTCAGCATGCTCGATGATGGGTACCGGGGGCTGAGCAGGGTTCTTTTCCGATACTTTTCTTCCCTGCTTTCGGGTTTTGGCGTATTCCAGCGCTGCGTAATAGGCGGCAGTGGCCACCGCTGTCGCGCCCATTCCCACTCCTATGCGCGCTTCATTCATCATCTGGAACATGTACATGAGCCCGCGATGGGCTTTGCCCACCAAGTAGCCCCGGCAATCGTCCCTGTCCCCGATGCTGAGCTGGGTGATAGGGCAGCCCCTGTATCCCAACTTGTGGAAAATTCCTGACGTGACCACATCATTGGGAACCAAGTCACTCTGCTCGCTGAGCCGCTTTTTGGGCACAACAAAAAGAGAGATCCCTTTGACGCCGGCAGGGGCGCCCGCGATCTTTGCCAGCATCAGGTGCACGATATTTTCAACCGCATCGTGGTCGCCGGCGGAAATGAAGATCTTCTGCCCCCGTATCTTGTAATAGCCGTCATCGGTGGGTTCAGCCGTGGTGGTGATGTCGGAAAGCGAACTCCCTGCCTCAGGCTCTGTCAGCGCCATGGTCCCCTGCCACTGGCCGCTGCGCATCTTGGGGACATAGGCCTCGTAAAGGGCCTTGCTCCCAAAGGTCTCGATCAGCCGTGCAGCGCCGTCGATGAGGCCGGGATAGGCGGTGGCCGAATAGTTGGCCGCACAAAAGATGAACTGGCAGGCATCGGAAACCAGGTGGGGAAGCTGCTGGCCGTCCAGCGTCTCCGGAACAGTAGTCGCAATCCATCCTCCGTTTCCGAACTCCTTCAGCATGGTTTTGACCACGGGGTGGACCTTCACCGTGTCCTCCGTGAGTTCCGGGGGGGTCCGATCCATCTCCTGGAAGCAGGGCCACAGCAGACGCTCCGCAAGCTCCGAGGCCGCCTGAAGGACCATGTCCAGCATTTTCCGGTTGTATTGGGAGTAGTAAGCATGCCGGGTCAGGGACGGCGCATCAAAAACCTCGTAGAGCAGAAACCGGAGATTCCTGAGACTCATGAATTTCGTCGCCATTTCGAGGTCCTTTCATGGAGGTGGGCAACATCGATTGCTCAGAAGAAACAGGACAGGAATTGCCACGATCACCGAGTCGATCTCCAAGCCAATCGTCACTCCGGCGGAAGCCGGAGTCCAGATTCAGTTTACAACGGACATGTTGAAAATCCTGGATTCCGGTTTTCACCGGAATGACAGAGAAGGACACCTGGTTCTTGCATAATGGACTTCGGAGGCGAAGCCTCTCAGTCGGTGCCCATGAGTGCTTATTGTTTCTCACCGGCTTCGTCGGCGACCTGGAACTTTTTCATGAATTTCCGATCAATGTAATCTTTTAAAAGAAAGGCGAGACGACCTTCCCAGACGAAGTTCTTTTTCCACAGGATTCCGCGACCGTTTCCCATGTTGAAGATGAGCATGTAGTCTTTCTGGGGCATGAAAGCCTTCATGTCTTTTCCTTCCAGTGCAGCCAGGAGGTTGTGGTACAGAATCGGATTTTGCCTGACCGCGTAAACTCCAACCTTGGCCAGAGGCCGATCCGCAAAGCTCACGCAATCCCCTCCTCCGAACATCTCCAGGTGAGCCGTGCTCTGAAGGAAAGAGTTAACCAGTAGCCCTCCATCCGGACCCGTGGGAATTCCAGAATCCTGAAAAATCCGGGAAGGCTGGACCCCCAGGGCCATGAAGGCAAAATCAAAGGGAAGGGATGACCCGTCGGCCATTAGAATCTGTTTTCCTGATACCTCCTTCACACGGTTTCCCTCGACGACCGTGATGCCCCGGCCGGTTAAAGAGGCGAAAGCAAGGGTGCGAACCTTTTCCGGAAGGTCACCCAAAAGCTTGCGGCCAGCAATGAGCCTGATAGTGGCCTTGCCGCTGTTTTCATGGACCAACCTCCATAGATTGGCAGTCACCTCTAATCCTGCAGGCCCGCCTCCAACCACGATGAAAGTCATTGGATGCTCTTTCAAGGCCGGGATGATCAAGCGTTGGGCCTTGAGAAGATTGAAAACCGGTTTGACGGGAACAATATCTTCCCGGCCTTGGGAGACCAGTCCGGTCAGAGGCACGTCGCTGCCTGTATTGAAGGAGACGATGTCATAGGCTACTTGGTTCCCGGATTGGAGATCAAGGGTTCTTTGGACAGGGTTGATCCTGACCACCCTATCCTCGATAAAAGAAGCCCCGCGGTCCTCAGCCATCTCTTTCACATGGAAGCGCACATCCTGGGGACGGTAGATCCCGGAGAGCAGCCCCGGCCCCATGCCGGAATAGTAGTGGTAGGGGGAAGGGCCGATCAGAGTGACTGTGTGGCCGCGCTCAACATAGCGGGCAAGGTTTGAAAGAACCATCAGATGAACATGCCCGCCACCGACCAGAACAAGATGCTTGCTCATGTGTTGCCAGTTCCTGACCCCGGCTTTCTTCGCATCCACTCAGGCGAACAGGGAAAAAGCTTTCTTTAGGCCGGAGGATAAAGAGTTTCGGACTGTGAACCGAAAAGGAGATACGGCGCCACATCGAAAGCGTGATCCGGCAGGATTCGATGAAGGGCTGGATTGCACTATTCATTTGGGGCAATCGAGGTCAACACGTTGAAGCTTGACCTCCGTACTACAAGAGAGAGTTCAGGAGGTAGTGATCCCAGAACATGCTTTTATTCTGCAATTTCCGGTTTTGTAACACGCGTTATTCCGATTTTTGGGGCCGCTGGAATTACCGGACATCTTGCAAGCCTGCAGAACTGACTCTTCAGGCCTGCCTCTTTCCAGAATGATCAGCTTCGGTTTTTCCCAGGACTTCTTCATCTCACTCTGCCCCCTTACCCCAGGCGATCTCCTCGCTTTATATCCTATCATCCATATGAGAGACTTGTCCGCCTCAGTTTTGGGCTTTCACCGTTTTTCCGAATGACTCCATTCTGGCGTGAGCCACGCGACAAAAATAGTCCACGGCTGTATCCAGTTCCCCAGTCTCCAGATGGGCGTGGCCAGGGCACATCATACATAGATTCACAATCGGGCAAGCCCGGCACTTGTTCAGGTATTCTTTGTTCCCAGAGCGCATTTCCCGCACTTGCGGGATAAAGCTTTGCCAGGCATCCCGGAGATCCCCTTTCTTCAGATCATAGACACAATCCGGATGCCAGAGAGAGGAGCATAGTCGAAGGCATCCGTCACAACTGAGGCTGAAACTCCCGTTGCCCGCTCCACAGTGAAAAAGATGGTCACAATCGGCAAAGGATGAATCCGGAATCATCCAAGTCGTACAGCTCTTCTGCAAAGCTTCAAAACGCTCGGGATCAGAGGCTTCAAGGGCTACAATCTCCTCAGGGGAAAGCCTCTCGGACCGTATCTCCTCATTTCTTTTCGGGTTTCCATCATACCTCAGGTGCAGGAAAGGGTCAAGGCGGAAGAAGTCCCTGGTCCGATCCCTGCAGAACCGAGCGATCTCAGGCATTTCATGGACATTGGACCGCAGGGCCATGGCCTTGAGTCTTACTTTGATTCCGTTTTGGAGCAGTAGAGAGAGCCCTTTTATAAACGAAACATAGGAACCATCCCTTCGAGTCACCCGCTCATAGGTCTCCTGGGTCGCTCCATACGCGGTCACTTCAATATCCCTCGGCGGGTATTTTTGAAACAACCTGACATGCTGCTCTCTGATCAGGGTGGCATTCGTGAAGATAGAAACCAGGAGTCCTTTTTTCTTCATGTACAGGTAGATGGAGAAAAAATCCTTCCGCAAAAGAGGTTCCCCTCCGGTAATGAGACACCAAATAGCGCCCATGGATACAGCCTGATCTATGATTTCCTTTATCTCCTCGAAGGAGAGCTCTTGTTCCCGGGCCTTTACGTCGCCCGCCGGCAGATTAATACAGCAGTGCCGGCAGTCGTTGTTGCAGCGTGCTGTGATCTCAAGTTCGAAAGCGAAAGGGATCCTTTTCGGCCTCTCCCAGAGAGGAAATTCGGCCAAAGGGATGGAGCATTGAAAGGCTTTCTTCACAGTGCTGACCTCTTCAAGAAAGGACGGACCACCTTCCAAAGAGGGAGAAGGAGAGGGAAAAGAATTCCTCTCCACCCCAGAAAAGCAATCAGGAAACGTTCAAGTCCTAAGCCCAGAAAGACCCGACTCCCATCCCTTTCTACTCTAGTGACAAAGCCGAGTATGTTCTCTCTCGGGACGCACTCATCGGCTTCAGAAAGGTTATCTCCTTTGGTGACATAGAAACCGTCCTTTTTGCGGACGATCCTGTGAATGCAGAGCCCCTCTGTCTCCGGATGAGCAAAGGCGATGATGTCCCCCAAGCCGGGCCGCTTGCGTTTCAGCGGGGAGATGGTCACCAGATCCTGGTTCTTGATGAAAGGAGACATGCTGAACCCTTTAGCCTGAAACCTGACGGCCGCCCCTTTGTGCAGCACGGCCTGGAGGAGTTCAACCAAGGCTCGGCCTGAAAGCGAGAGGTCACTTCCCTTCATGACGGAAAATTCAGGTTTGGGGGGCTCAGGTTTCAATCTTCATACCCTTTTTTAAGTCTAGTGCTACGTTGGATTAACTCCCATGTCATTTCGAAGGAGCCAAGCGACTGAGAAATCTGACTCGCCTCGGCGAGGCATCCTGAGCAAAGCGAAGGATCTGCTGCTGAACGAGAGATCCCTCTCTCTGTTCGGGACAATGCTGCGCATTGGATTTCTCCCTTCGGTCGAAATGACAGTACGCGCACTTCTGAAACTTACGCCCTGGTGCCCATTGTGATCAGACTTCAGTAAACCCTTCGAAGATGGATTCGATCAGCCATCCGGATTGGCGCCGGACCATCCGCGTCCACCGGTTGAGCCGGCGCTCCGAATTCTTCACCGGCCACATTTCCATGCAGAGCGCGTGATCAGAATCCAGCATCTCGAAGTGCTGCGCTGAGGGGAAGACACCCTCTGTGAGCTGTCGGCCGGCACGCATCGCTTCCCTAAAAGATGTTTGATCCATGGCCCCCTGGCTTGTTTGGACAGGGAAGGAGACGATCAGATCGAGGCCGGCTTCAAGCTGTGCATCTTCAAATCGCGCCCGGTTGAAACGCTCCATGACTTTCCGAAGCGGTGCATTAGCCGAATCCCGCCGCGTCACAAGACGCGGGCTCACAAGCGGATCTATCCCGCCGTGAGGATCCACCAGCCACACAGGTCTGCCAAGGTCATCAGCAATCGTGTGGGCCGGCGTTCCCTGGAGGTCGCGCAAGAGAGTATCGAAGGGCTCTCTGGGAGCCAGGAAAAGCTCGGCATCGGGCCACTGCTCCAGGGCCTTCTTGCCTGCGCGAATGAAGTCTTCGACCATGAGCAGACCTGCCGCCATGATGTTGCCGCCATAGGTGCCATTTTCAACGGGTACTGCCTGGTGCCGGTTAGGGGTTGATCGGGTTTTTTCCTTCACCAGCGAATCAAGGCGGCAAAACGCTGCTGCGGAGGAGAGCCAGACCACTCTTCTGTAAGCGGCTCCACCGTTCTTAAAGTTTCCCTTGAGGGTCTTGGCGACGATCGTCTCCACGCGAATGCCGAGCGGAGAAATCATATCCGGATGGGAAATCAAGGGCACGGGATGGGCGGTCTTCATTCGCTCCGCAAAATCCGTAAACTTTGCGAGCGGACAATCCAAATCAGCCGCAACCTCGGGCCGCGTGCGCTTGGTGTGCCCGGGCCAATACAAGATCATGGAGTCTGCGCCTTGAGAAACAAAGTGAGCATAGGTCCGCTCAATGTCTCCCCAGCCACAAATCTTGGGGAGGGTAACAATGGTGCCGATGAGGTCCATCCTGTGGGCACGGATGAGCGGGAGCGAGGAGATGGCGATTTCAGCCTTACTGGTGTCCTGGCCGAAGACGCGCGCCCACAAGGCGGGTTCCATGGAATGCAGCGACACATTGATCTCGATGGGCCTGTAGGCGGAGAGCTTTTTCAGGAACACGGGATCGAGCATGGAGGCGTTGGTCGTAAAGCAGAGGGTATTGTAGAAAAATTTTCGTCTCACCAATTCAAGAATTTCGAAAAGCCGTGGATGGAGCAAAGCCTCTCCTTCGCTGATGCGTCCGGGCAGGCTGTCGCTCATTCGGATAGGATCGTCGTTAGCGCTCATGGCGCACAGTTGCAGTTTGATATCTTCCAGGTCTCTGAAGAATCCGCCTGCTACAGGAAAGGGATTCAAGTGATTGGAGCAAAAGAGACAGTGGCTGTTGCAGACCGCACTGATAGGGAGCTGGTTGGAGGGCTGGCCCCCGGCCAGCCATTCACTCATGAAGGGGGTCATGGTGAAGGCTTTGTTTTCAGTGCTCATGGAACACCCATGCAAGTTTAAATATCTCTTAGGAACTCGCGTTCACCCTTCGATACCTCAGGGCGAACGCTCAGAACCAACTGCGAGTGAGTGAATTTCCGTTCGTGGTGAGGTATCGAACCATGAACGGGAGCGTCTTTCCCAATTTGTGACGAGGCCATCTACGTTGTCCTTCCAACAAAGACAATCATCCAACGGCCACCAGAATTCTTCTCCGCACCAACTCCTCCACCAGTCCAATGAGGTCCTTTTCAATCTCCCCGGCCGGCGCTTCAAACTCGGCTAAAAGATCATCCCGCACCTCTCTCAGCGTTTTCTTGCCGTCAAGCCGATCCCATATCGCCTTTCCGGTTTCGTTGAGGGTATACAGCTCATCCTCCAGGTCTCCGATCCCCGCGACCAGAGGCACGATGATGAGCTCATCCTCGATGCTCCTCGCTACGATATCTTCAGATGGAGCATAGACAGAATCCAGTTTGATCTCCATGTCCACCATGCCCTCCTTTTCAGTTGAGTACGATTTAAAGACTTCGCAACAAGTGCGGCAGTGCGTGTTTCTGTCATTCCCACCTCCGCCTACGCGGGAGTGACGACCTGGGGGGAATTCTAGGAGCTCATCAAATTTGATGAAAGCGTAAAAAGTCCTTTAAGCCGTCACCCCGGCGAAAGCCGGGGTCCAGAACGCCTTGAAAAACCTGGATTCCGGCTTTCGCCGGAATGACAGAAAACAGCTTTTTTCGACTTTTTACGAGACCATCAAGTTTATTTTTCAGAGAGATTTCCAACTCTCGCTTTCCAGTCCGAAACTTCCCAGGCTTTCTCGCCGTTTCCTAATAATCCGACAACTCTTCCCTCAGTATGGGCAATTTGACAATAATAATCTACCGGAGTATCCAGGGTGCCGTGTTCTGTCCAGGATTTGGCCGGGCATTGTTCGCAAAGCCCTTTCAAAAAGCACCGAGCGCAGCGGGACAAGTAGTCACGATTCTTGGCTTTGATCTTACGCACCTCCGGGAAAAATTGTGTCATCGCTTGGTTGAGAGACCCCTTATGGAGATCGTAAACGGTTTGGGGGTGCTTGAGACCCATGCAGAGCTGGATCATGCCGTAAGCGTCCACGCAGGCGCCACCCAGGCCCGCACCGCAAGCAAAAAGGCTGTCTCCCGGCGGGCCGATGAACTTGGAGCAGAATTGTTTCATCTCTTCGAGGTAGGCTTCTGTTCTTCGAGCAACAAAGGCGACTCCTTCTTGCGGCGGATGCCGGAGCTTTCGAATCATTTCGTTCCTCTTTTCATTTCTTCTGCAGTGAAGGTCAAAAAAGAGGGAGTAGGAAGGGAAATCATCCATCCATGGGACGGTAGAGCTCCAGGCTTCAAACTCTTCGACCTCTTCTCTGTTGGGCGGCAGAAGCGCGCTCTTGACCACAAAAGGGACTTTCTTCTCCAAAAGAAGATTGATTCCCCGCCAGGCCGCTTCAAAGGAGCCGGGAGCCCGGGTTATTGCCTCATAGGATGTTTTCTTCATGCCATAGACACTGACCTCTATTTTTTCGAGAGGCGGAATGCGAGAGAAGAGCTCAACCAAAGGCCGCTCTATAAGAGTGGCATTCGTGAAAATGAGAACCTTAAGGCCAGCCTTCCTTGCAAAAAGGTACAGTTCTTCAAAGTCATCTCTCAAAAGCGGTTCGCCGCCTGTTAGACGTACGGAGAGGCATCCAAGGGAAGCGGCCTCGCTGAGAATGCCTTTTATTGCATCGGTGGGAAGTTCTCTTTGCTTGGCGACTGGGTCATCAGCCGGGAGATTGATACAGCAGTGAATACAGTTGTTGTTGCATCGCTCGGTGAGTTCAATGTCAAGCTCCATCAGAACGGGTTTTGCCACCTTCCAGAAAGAGGATCTATGTGAGCTCACCCGAGTGATGTAGGGATTGCCTTGATCAACCATCAGCAGTCATTCCTGGCTCTTGCAGAGCGATTATAGGCAGTCTCATTGCACAAACTCACACCCGGCATTTTCCTAACAAGTCGTCACCCCGGTGAAAACCGGAGTCCAGATATTTTACGGCTTTTTTAAGAAACTGGATTCCGGCCCGTTCGATAAGCTCAGGGTCCCGAGCCTGTCGAGGGACTTGCGCCGGAATGACGGAAAAGGCTCTTTGGAAAACCATCAACACAGTATCTCTAAAGCTCTTTAAGCAGTTCAATGACGCCACCGCTCTTGTCAAATTCGAGGGAATAGCAGGGCACTGAACCGGCGATCTTCTGGATAAGGTTGAGCATCTTCTCCCACCAATCCCTGGTCTCAAGGGGTTTGATCACGTAAGGAAGCAGCTTCCTGAACTTCTCCCTTTTGTCTTTGATTGGAACGAGACAATTCCTTTCGGACTTCTTGAGGAACAGAAGCGCGCTAAGGGGTGCGGAATTTGGTGACACTTCCGGTACATCGCCGTGGCTCCACGTCCCGTGGATCCTTAATCCCTCAGGTCCGTCTCTAACGATGATCCGGTCATCGCAGAGGATCTCAGCTTCTCCCATCAGCATCGTTGCCATCGTTGATTTTCCTGCATCGGAATGACCGACAAGGAGGAGCCCTTTGCCGTCAAGGATTGCGCCGGCAGCGTGGAAGTAACATCCGCCCCTGTCAGCCAGAATCCGTGCGAGAAGGATTTGGTCTGTGGAAAAAAGGGTCAGAGAATGGAGGTTGCCCTGAGCGAAGAGGTCTTTGTGCGTCTCACCGTGGTGGATCATTGCGCGGGAATGATCGTGATTGAAGACGGCGACAATGTGGGCGTCCTTGTGGTGAGATGCAGGCGGTATGCCTACATAAATCCATGAATTTCCCTTTCTGTAAATCACCCAGGGTGCTTTTCGATAGAGCTCCACTCCAAGATCCCGATTCCTTAGATCAGGCAGATAAAAACGGTGCCTGAGAGTGATGGTGTCTTCACCTGGGCTATCCGTCTCAAAGCGCTTAAACTTGGGCGAAAAAGTGGTATCCGTTATGGGGAGGTCGGATTCCACCTGGATCGTCAGCCCGGCAATTTGATAGTAGCGGCGGTGTTCCTTTTCCCGGATTTCCCTGAACTTTTTGCTCTCCTTGGCCACTGAACAAAGATACTCCACCTTCGCAGAAAAACGGCCATGCTCTAAATACCCATAAACTGGACACCAGAGGCAATCCTCCCTGAGTTCGCAGGACCCACAGTTTTCTTCGTATTCCCGGCCTCCCGTAACTTTCTCAGCGAGGGAAGAGATGAAGACATCCCATCCATGCTGAAAGGATCCTGCCTTCAAATCATAGCGAAGATCCGCGTCTTTGACAAAGCAACAAAAACTCATCTGCCCGTAAGGGTCTACGTGAAAGTCCCGTCTGCTCGAAATGCAAGAAGCGAACAGGCCATCATTGTCCTTCACGTGCCGGCACCCCAACCCGTCTTTTTTCTCCTCATCGTTTTCCGATGATAATTCGGGCTCGTCCAACTCTATGACATTTCTGGGATCAAGTCTCTGCCTCACAATCTCCCTATTTCTTCCAAGGTCCCCATAGGCCGAAAGATAAAGCCAGGAAGCCCCAATTCGCCA
>Ga0068714_10006734_pt1 | contig 11526 bp, 9 predicted proteins | sample MTBNYHSulfiMetaG_FD_62988 | JGI IMG/M metagenome (GOLD analysis project Ga0068714, IMG submission 62988) | Enrichment culture microbial communities from rom New York Harbor, USA that are MTBE-degrading - MTBE-NYH (New York Harbor Sulfidogenic)... | ecosystem: Environmental > Aquatic > Marine >... | reverse complement strand
CGCTTGACCACCCCGCCCTTCGCTTGTTCGCTCCCGGCAGCGGTCGCGCCTTGTTTGAGGGAGTGCAGCTGTGGCGGCCGATCGCGGTTCGACCCCCGGCGCAGGAAGTGCTTGCGGAGGTGCGCATCGCCTCGGGCACGTCGGAGGTCGGCTTCGCCCCGGTGCTGGGCGAGATACCGCTGGACGCGGGCCGGCTCCTGGTCTGCGGTGTGCCCCTGCAACGAAGGGCGAGCAATCTGGCCACTTCAGCCGCCTGGGTGCCGCTGCTCCAGCAACTGGTGAAGTACCTGGCGACGCCTTTGGCGGAACTGCCCGCGCCGCAGGTGGCCTCCTTGTATCCCGGGGAGTCCGACCTGACGAAGCTGAGCGCCGCGGAGCGCCGGCTGCTCGAGGAGAAGCTCCCGATTGCCTTCAGCTCGCTTGACCGGCTTTCCGAGGCCATCGCCCAAGGTCAGGGCAGCCGTGATTTGACCTCGCTGTTTCTGCTGCTGGCGCTTGTGCTGGCCCTGGTGGAGGTGTTTCTCTCCAATCGAATGAGGTGATACACTACGGGGTGCTACATTTCCGATCTCCCGCGTCATTGCGAGCGGAACGAAGTGGAGCGTGGCAAACTCCTTCCGTAGAAGACGAGACTGCTTCGTCGCTTCGCCCCTCGCAACGGCGGGGGTAGGATATGACTCATGCCAAGATCAATGACGGTGGAAGGATGCGCGAAGCGTCTGCCGCAAAGCGGAGCGGATTCAATGCGATCCTGTCGGCCCCTGGTTTCGTTGCTCTTTTTGCTGCTGGGCATCCAACCTGGCCTGCCCGAGACGAATATCGAAGCGTTCAGCGGTGCGGACTTCTATACCCGGGGCGCTGTGGCCGATGACCGCTTGGGGCAGCGGGTGGCCTTCGGCGACATCAACGGGGATTTCCTCGCCGATCTGATTCTCAGCACGCGCTTCTCGGATCCTCCCGGCCGGCTGAGGGCCGGCGCGGTCTATGTCATTTTCGGGCGCAACACGCCCGAGCTGGGCGGCGCCTGGCTGCTGGAGGAGCAAGCGGCTGACCTGACCCTCCTGGGCGCGACGGCGGAAGACCGCCTGGGAATGTCCTATGAAAGTCCCCAAGCGCCCGTGGCGGTCGGCGACCTGAACGGCGACTCCATCGGCGATCTGGTCATCGGGGCGCCCCGCGCCAGTCCCGAGGGGCGGCAGGAAGCGGGCGCGGTGTATGTGTTCTGGGGACGTTCGAGTTTTCCCGAGGTGTGGGATCTTGCCTTGACACCGGCGGACGTCGTGATCCTGGGGGTGACTCCTTTCGCTCACCTGGGCGGGGCGGTCGCGGTGGGCGACCTGGATGGCGATGGTCTCACCGACCTGGTGCTTGGCTCCCCCCACTATCGGCGAGGCAGCCTGTACCCTTATGGCAGGCTGGACGTGCTCCGGGGAGGGCCTGAGTTCGCCGCGATATCACACCGCGACCTCTCGGCTCAGCCGGCCGACTGGGCAATTCTCGGAGCCTCAGAGCAGGAACAGTTTGGCGCCAGCCTCGCGATCGGCGACGCCAACGGGGACGGGCTGAACGATCTCCTGGTGGGTGTCCCGGGAGCGCACCTGGAGGCTCTCGACAACCGAGGCAAAGCGTATCTCTTTTTCGGTCAAGGAGATAGACTCTCAGGCGGGGTGACCGATCTGGCGGTTGAAGCGGCCGACTGTACCCTGATCGGGCAGGATCCCCGCGACCGGTTTGGCCATGCGGTCGGCCTGTTTCGATTGTTTTCCGGGCCGCAGGATGATTTGGTGGTGAGCGCCCCGGGAGCCTTTCCGGAAACGGGCGATCCCGAGTTGGACCGGCTGCGCGAGGCGTGGGGTGCGGTCTATCTGTTTCGAGGTCGCGAGCAATTCCCTGAAAAAATTCAGCTTCCATTTCAGAGCGCAGATGTTACTATATATGGGACCACAGATGGAGATCGTCTGGGGTATCAGTTGGCCGCTGGACGTCTCGCCAGCCGGTCCGCGGAGGACCTGGTTGTCGGGACCTTCTCGATGCAGCGATCCCTGGAGCTCGCAGGCGAGGGTCTGGTTGTCCTTTTTCCTAGCGACGCGATGGGCTACCGGGCGGGTCAGACGGTCTGGCTCGAAGTGCCGGGACCGGAGAGCCGGATCTGGGGCGGTCGGTCGGGCGAGGGGCTGTGCACGGGCCTGGCGGCGGGAGATGTGAACGGGGACGGTTTCGATGATCTCCTGATCGGGGCACCGGTATCGCGGGATGCCGGCGGACGAAGTTACTTGTTTTATGGCGAGGGTCTGGGGCTGAGTGGGGTTCGGATCGCTCGTTGGAATCTTTATCGATAGGACGGAGAACCTTGGAAAACATCCTCTCAATCGGCGCGCAGAGAACCATTCAGTCCTACGGTAGGTTTCTCAAACGCTTCCTTGACCTCGGGGACGGGCCTTTTCGGCCTTCGCAGATCGAACGGATCATTAATGGATATGCGGCCATTGCCATTTTTGATCCCCGCCTGGTGCACTTTCAGGTTCAGGGGAAAGCCCTGTCCGCCGGTGTCGAGCTGACGGGCTGGGTGTCTCTGCAAGAACTGAAGACCGGCTTGATCGCGATTCTCCGGGAAGAAGGCATCTCATCCATTGAAGACCGGGTGGGGGTGCTTCCGGATCCCGGGCTGAAGGGCAAGCATCTGGCCTTGGTGCGCAAGCCGATTGTCGGCTTGTATCGCGAGCCGACGACTCGCAGCGAGCAGACCAGCCAGCTGTTGGTCGGCGATGCGGTCAGTCTCCTGCTTCGCGACAAGCACTACTGCCTGGTCCAAGGTCCTGACGGGTACATCGGCTGGACGCCGGCCGCGGGCCTTTACCACTGTGAGCCGGAGTTCTTCCAGAAGTGGGTATCCCTGCCGCGGGCCGCTTTTCTGGAAGCCTATGAAGAGAACGGCCAGTGCTGCATTCCTCTGGGGGCCGAGTTGCCCCTGGCCCAGCGGGGGGCGGTGCTGTTGCCGGATAACCGGGAGCAGCGGGTGCCGGAGAAGGCCTATCGGCCCTTGCGGTGGCTGAAGCAGCCGCAGCGCCAGACGGTGGTTCGCATGGCCAAGCGCTTCCTGGGCGTTCCCTACCTGTGGGGTGGCAAGTCAATGCAAGGGATCGATTGCTCAGGGCTGGTGCAGGTCGCCTACCGGGCGGCGGGTATCTATGTTTCCCGCGACGCGAATCAACAGTTTCTGGCCGGCCGCCTGGTGGCGACGCGCCACTACCGGGGGGAGCTGACGCCGGGCGACTTGATTTTCTTTGCCGGAGCGGTTGGCAGCATTACCCACATCGGTATCAGCCTTGGAGAGTCGAAGTACATTCACGCCGATGGAGAAAACGGGGTGGTGATTGCCAGCCTGGATCCCCGCGACGCCGAGTATGACGCGGCGCGGGCGAAGTCTTTTGTCTATGCCAAGCGCCTGATTCAGTAACCGGCTCAGCAAGGCGTGCGAGCGCACCAAGTCCCCCCTGTCCTCGCGGGAGGGGGTGAGGGGGAGGGGGCGTTGTGTTGGTTGTTCGCCTCGAAGGGGCGGAGGCAGTAGCCCGGGGTGACCGGAGGGAACCCCGGGATGGGGGGGCGCCCAAAACCGAAAGCCCCGAAGGGGCGACAGAACATCATTGTCTGAAGCAGAATTCACAGGATTTCAGAATTTTCAGGATGGCTTTGAGTATAGTGGTAGCCTTACGCGCCGGCGCAAGGAATCCCGACCCTTGGCGGCTTTGCGTCTTGGCGTGAGAAAAAGCGAGCGCCAAGTCCCCCCTGCCCTCGCGGGAGGGGGTGAGGGGGAGGGGGCGTTGTGTTGGTTGTTCGCCCCGAAGGGGCGGAGGCAGGTAGCCCGGGGTGACCGGAGGGAACCCCGGGATGGGGGGCGCCCAAAACCGAAAGCCCCGAAGGGGCGACAGAACATCATTGTCTGAAGCAGAATTCACAGGATTTCAGAATTTTCAGGATAGTTTTTGGCTTAGGGGTAGCTTCACGCGCCGGCGCAAGGAATCCCGACCCTTGGCGGCTTTGCGTCTTGGCGTGAGAAAGAGCGAGCACCAAGTCCCCCCTCCCCTCGCGGGAGGGGGTAAGGGGGAGGGGGCGGCAGAACATTCCCCCCGGTCTGAAGCAGAATTCACAGGATTTCAGAATTTTCAGGATGGCTTTGAGTATAGTGGTAGCCTTACGCGTCGGCGCAAAGAATCCCGGCCCTTGGCGGCTTTGCGTCTTGGCGTGAGAAACACCTATCGATCTTGGCAAGTCGGGGCATTCCGGTGAGTTCGAATTTGTTGGTCACGCCTTTCCAGAAACTGGAGAGCGAGCAGGGGGCTCGCTTTGTGGATTTTGCCGGTTGGAGCCTGCCGGTCTCGTATGGAGGGATTCTCGAGGAATACTGGGCGGTGCGGCGGCGAGCGGGGCTGTTTGATGTCAGCCATATGGGTCGCTTTTTGTTCACCGGCGCGGATGGAGTTGACCTGCTGGAGGTTTTGCTGACCAACAAGGTGGCCGATCTCGCTCCGGGCCGGGGCCGCTATAGCCTGATGTGCCGCCCCAGCGGCGGCATCATTGACGATGTGATCTGCTTTTGCCTGGCGCCGCAGCGCTACCTTTTGATTGTCAACGGCGCAACGCGGGAGAAGGACTACGCCTGGATCCATTCCTGGTTGGCTAAGTTCCCCGGGGTGCAGTTGCAGGACCTGACCCTGAAGACGGCGATGCTCGCCTTGCAGGGGCCGCAGGCTCGCGCCATGCTGCGTGAGACGTTCATCGCGATGGGCCTGGAGAATGCGGCGGAGGAAGTGGCGGCCCTCGGCCGGTTTCGCATCGTTGAAGCCTCCGGGGGCGAACCCTTGCCGCTGCTGGTTTCGACGACGGGCTACACCGGTGAAGACGGCGTCGAGCTGTTTGGAGCGCCACCGCAGTTGCAGCAGCTGTGGTCCCGCTTCATCGAACAAGGAGCGCAGCCGGCGGGGCTGGGCGCTCGGGACATCCTGCGCCTTGAAATGGGCTATCTCCTCTACGGCCAGGATGCCACCGAGGCGAACGACCCATACGAAGCGCGGCTGGGCTGGACGGTCAAACTCGACAAGCCCGCCGCGTTCGTCGGCAAAGACGCGCTGGTTCTCAAACAGGGTGTGGGGCCTAGCCGGACGCTGGTCGGCCTGCGCTTGCAGGACCGGCTGATCCCTCGCACCGGTTTTTCCATCATGGAGGACGACGAACCGGTCGGGCAAGTCACCAGCGGCGGTTTTTCCCCCTGGCTCAAGAGGCCGATTGCCTTGGCTTATCTCTCGGGTTTTGCGGGAGAATGGGGCAGCCAGCTGGATGTCCTCATTCGGGGCAAGCGGATTCCTGCACAGGTTGTCGAGCCGCCCTTCATAGATAAGTCCAGACCACCCGAGTCGGCCTGAATCTTTCCCCGGGGGTGGACTTTGTGCTACATTGGGTCGGCGCCTCGGCGGACGCCTTTGGCTTCGGAAGGCGCGTGAAAGGCATCGAGGGCTTCCAGGACCGGCCCATCAATCTTTGGGGAGGAGTTGAGGGAATGCTGCTACCGGAGGATCTGAAATACCGGAACTCGCATGAGTGGGTGAAAGTGCAGGGAGAGACCGCCCGGGTCGGCGTGAGCGACCATGCCCAGCAGGAGCTGAACGACGTGGTCTTTGTCGAGCTTCCCGAGGTCGGCAAGGAGGTCGCCGCCGGCGAGGCCAGCTGTGTGGTGGAGTCCACGAAGGTGGCCGCCGACGTTTACGCCCCCGTCAGCGGTACGGTCACCGCGGTCAACACCGACCTGGAAAGCGACCCGGGGAAAATCAACTCCAGCCCTTACGAAGAAGGCTGGCTCTTTGAAATCAGGATGTCCAATCCGGCCGAGCTGGAGGCCTTGCTTTCCGCCGAGCAGTACCGGGAGAGTCTGCAGCAGTAAAGGCGAAAGCGCAGGGACCGCAGTAGCGAATGCGCTGTCCGGGAGAGCACCTTGGAGTTGAACCGAGATTGAATAGGCCGAGTCAACATCGTTTCCTGCCGCACACCGAGCGGGACAGGGCCGAGATGCTTCGCAGCATCGGAGCCGGCACGGTCGAGGAGCTTTTCCAAGCGATTCCTGCCGCCATTCGAAACCGGTCTTTTGAGTTGCCGCCCCCGCTGTCGGAAGCCGAGCTGCTTGACGAGATGGGGCGCTTTGCCGGCGCGAATCGAACCGGGGCGAAGCTGTTCCTCGGGGCCGGCGCGTACGAGCACTTCATTCCTTCCATGGTCTGGTCGCTGGCCGGGCGAGGCGAGTTCGCTACGGCTTATACCCCTTATCAGCCCGAGGTCAGTCAGGGCACCCTTCAGGCGGCCTTCGAGTACCAAAGCCTGATCTGCGAACTGCTCGCGATGGAAGTGTCCAATTCCTCGCTCTACGATGGGGCTTCGGCCTTGGCCGAGGCGGCCTTGATGGCCAATCGGATTGTGCGCAAAGACCGGGTTCTCGCCCCGGCGACCCTGCATCCGGCGTACCGGCAAGTGCTGCAAACCTACCTTCAGGGCATCGGCGTCGCGGTCGAAACGATCCCCTCGCAAGGGGACCGGATCGATCAGGAGGCTCTCGCCTCGCTGCTCAAGCAGCCCGCCACGGCGGTGATCGTTCAACATCCGAACTTCTTCGGCCAGCTCGAGCCGGTGTTTGATCTGGCCGAGCAGGCTCATGCAGCGGGAGCGCTGCTGATCGCCTCGGTTTATCCCATCTCCTGCGGCGTGCTGGCCCCTCCCGGGGAGTACGGGGCCGATATCGCCTGCGGGGAAGGGCAGTCGTTGGGACTTCCCTTAGCTTATGGAGGCCCCTATTTTGGGTTCCTCGCCACCCGGCAGAAGTACGTGCGCCAGATGCCCGGCCGACTGATCGGCCAGACCAAAGACGTCGAGGGCCGAACGGGCTACGTTCTCACGCTTCAGACGCGGGAGCAACACATCCGCCGGGAGAAGTCCACCTCCAACATTTGCACCAACCAATTTCTGTGCGCGTTGGCCGCTTCGATTTACCTGGCGGCGATGGGAAAACAGGGCTTGCCGGAGGTCGCCCGGCAGTGTGTTCGAAAGAGCCATGAACTGCGAGACCGGCTGGTCGAGCTGGAGGGCGTCGAGCAAAGGGGGAACGGGCCGTTTTTCAACGAGTTTGTGATCGCCACACCGCTGCCGGCGCGCGAAGTGCTCGAGGGACTGCGCCGGGAAGGCATTGTGGGCGGCTATCCCTTGGGCTGCTGCGACCCGCAGCGGGAGAAGGAATTTCTGGTATGTGTAACGGAAACTCGATCGAGGCAAGAGCGGGAGCGGTACGTCGAGACGTTGAGAGCGCTGCTCAGCCGCTAGAGCAGCCGTCTCGGCAGACCGCCCCCGGCACTGCAATCGGGGCGCGCTGGCATGACGTGGATCGGGCGCACCAGTTTTTTCTCGAACTGCCGCAGGTGCTCTTCATTCTTGGGACGATCGCGCTTTCGCTCTGGTTGCGGCCGGATGATCGCTTGTACGGCACCCACGAGCAGTTGGGATTTCCACCTTGCGCGAGCCGCGTCCTGCTGGGCATCCCCTGTCCCTCGTGCGGCCTGACGACCAGCTTCGCGTTTATGTCGCACGGCCACCCCGTGCGGGCTTTTCAAGCCCACTACCTGGGGCCTTTTCTTTATGTCGGGATGCTGGCCTACCTGGCCTTTCTGATGGTCTGCCTCATTCGAGGACAGAGGATCCGGATGCGCTGGCCGGGATGGGTTCCGTACAGTTTGGTGTTCGGCGGCCTGGTCATATACCTGCTTTGTTGGGTCATTCGAGTCGCGCAGGAACTCTAAAGGGAGACTTTGACAGCGATGGTCGAGCCGCTTCTGATGGAGAAAAGCAGCCCGGGGCGTATCGGTTTCAGTCTGCCTACCGGAGACGGACCGGAGGAGCCACTTGAAAAATGGCTGCCCGAGGCGCTGCTTCGCAAGCGTCCGGCCGCCTTGCCCGAGCTGTCGGAGCCGGACGTCGTCCGCCATTACACCCGCCTGTCCCACCTGAACGCCTCCATTGACGGCAACTTCTATCCCTTAGGCTCCTGCACCATGAAATATAATCCCAAGGTCAATGACCTCGCTGCCTCGCTGCCGGGCTTTGAGCGTCTGCATCCGCTTCAGGAGGCTCAGGACGCGCAGGGGACGCTCGGGATTCTCTGCCAGCTGGAACGCTTTCTTTGCGCCCTGACGGGCTTCGGTGCGTTCACGCTGAACCCGGCGGCCGGCGCGCAGGGTGAGCTGACCGGCCTGCTGATCATCCGGGCCGCTCACCGCAAGCGCGGCGAGAAACGCACAAAGATTCTTGTCCCGGCCAGCGCGCATGGCACTAACCCGGCCAGCGCGACGTTGGCGGGTCTGCAAACGGTCGAGGTGCCGACCAGCGAGCGAGGTCTCGTCACCGCAGCCGCGCTGGAGCCTTTGATGCGGGACGACGTGGCTGGCATTATGATGACTAATCCCAATACCTATGGGCTGTTTGAGGAAGAGATTCTTGATGTGTCCCAGCTTGTTCACGAGCGAGGAGGTCTTCTCTATTACGACGGTGCCAACTTGAATGCGACCTTGGGCTATGCCCGCCCCGGCGATATGGGCTTTGACGTCTGCCACATTAATCTTCACAAAACCTTCTCGACGCCTCATGGCGGCGGCGGCCCGGGCAGCGGCCCGGTCGGCGTGACGAAAGAATTGGAACCTTATCTGCCGGTGCCCCGCATTGTCCGGAATGAGAACGGCTACACGATGCGCGAGGATTTCCCGGACACCATCGGCAGATTGAGCGCTTTTCAAGGCAATGTAGCCATCGCCCTGCGGGCCTATGCCTACGTCCGGCAGCTGGGAGCTGGGGGATTAAAGCAGGTTTCGGAGTCGGCGGTGCTGGGCGCGAACTACCTGCTGCAGAAGTTCAAGGCTCATTTTGATCTGCCCTATGGCGAGCGCTGTATGCACGAGTTTGTCGCTTCGGCGGCCAACGTCAAGGCGCAAGACGTGCGCGCTTACGACATTGCCAAGCGGATGCTCGACTTCGGTTTCCATAGTCCCACGGTTTATTTCCCCTTGGGTGTGCCGGAAGGCATGATGGTCGAACCGACGGAGACCGAGTCAAAGGAAACCTTGGACGCTTTCGGCCGGATGCTTGATCAGATCGCCGAGGAAATCCGTTCGCAGCCCGAGTCCCTTCACGCCGCCCCCCGGAATGCTCCGGTTCGGCGGCTGGATGAAGTCAACGCCGCCCGCCACCCGGTTTTGCGGTGGAGTTTTGGGCCGTCGCATGGCCCCTCTGAGGCCGGTTTGAAGTGAATCACGTTCGAGTGCTGCCGTTTGGAACGTTTGAGCCTCGCTATAATATGGCGCTCGATGCGGTGCTGCTGCGCCGGGCCGCTTCGGGGCAAAGCCCTCCCACCCTTCGCTTCTATCAGTGGAGCCGGCCTACGCTGTCCTTCGGCCGCAGCCAGCGATCCCTGATGGACGACCTTGAGCCCCACTCGGGACCGGAGACGTTCGACGTGGTCCTGCGGCCGACGGGCGGCGCGGTGGCGGTTCACGGACGGGATCTCTCCTATGCCTTGGCGACGCCTTTTCCTTGCTCGTTCCTTCCGCCCCGGCCCAAGGCGTGTTACGGGGCCATTCACGGCGCTTGGGCCGAGGCGCTCCGGCGACTGGGCTATGAGGTGGAGTGCCTGCCCACCGGGCAACGGGGGAACTACCGGGAGAAAATCTATTGTAGCCTGACCCTGAGCGCCTATGATATTGTCAGCGGTCGGCGCAAGGTGGTCGGCAGCGCCCAGCGGCTTTCTTCGGGAGCGCTGTTGCAACATGGCTTTGTCTTGCTGGACGAGGACTTCGGCTGGGTGCGCCGCCTGCTTGGCCCGGCCGGCGAAGACTTGGCTCAGGCCAGTGTTCCCTTGAGCGATCTGCGCCCCCCGGGCGGCCGGCTGGACCTGGAGCCGTTTCGCCGGGCGCTGCTCGATGCGCTCCAGGCGGCTCTGGGAGTCGAGTTTCAAGAAGCAGCCTTGTCGTCCGAGGAGCAGCAGGCGGTCGAGAAGGCCGCAATTGAACCCTCGGAGTAGGGATTTCAATCCCGTGAGAAAGAAAAGGCCGAAATCTTTTTGAACGCTCACTCGAGAAACACGGAAGGACGAATCGAATGCAAACTATTCTCTATGGCAAGGATTACCTCACCACGCAGGATTGGGCCAAGGAGGAGCTGGATACCCTGCTGGCGGCCGCCTTCGACCTGAAGCTGAGTTTCGCCCTCGGCAAACCGCACCGGTATCTGCCCGACAAGACGATCTTCCTGATCTTTTTCGACAAGTCCACCCGTACGCGCAACGCCTTCGAGGCCGGCATCACCCAGCTGGGCGGGCACGCCCACGACCTGGCCCCGACGATTATGCAAATCTCTCATGGCGAAAGCCCCAAGGACACCGGAATCATTCTTTCCCGCTATGGGCATGGGATCGCTATCCGCCACGACCTGGTCCCCGGCGAAGGCCATGCCTACATGCGCGAGGTGGCCAAATGGGCCGACATGCCGGTGATCAACTTGCAGTGCGACATCGACCACCCGACGCAAACGATCGCCGATCTCATGACGATGCAAGAGAAGTTCGGCAAGAATCTCAAGGGGCTCAAAGTCGCGGTGTCGTGGGCGTATGCGCCCAGCTACGCCAAGCCGCTTTCCGTGCCCCAGGGATTGATCACGCTTCTGCCCCGCTACGGCATCGATGTCACCCTCGCTTATCCCGAGGGCTGGGACCTGATGCCCGAGGTGATGCAGCAGGGCGGGGAAAACGCCGCGGCCGGCGGGGGCAGCCTGAAGGTGACTCATTCGATGGAGGAGGCGTTCGAGGGAGCCGATGTGGTCTATCCGAAGAGCTGGGGTATTCTCGACCTGTTCGGCGACCCGGAGGAGGCGCTGAAGCGAGCCGAAGAGCACAAGGATTGGATCTGCGACGAGAGAAAAATGCGGCTTGTCGCCCGCCGAGGAATCTATATGCACTGTCTTCCGGCAGACCGGGGGCACGAGGTCACCGACGCGGTGATTGACGGCGAGCGCTCGGTCGTGTACGATCAGGCTGAAAACCGTTTGCACACGGCCAAAGCAATCATGGCTTTGACCATGGGCGGACGGTGATGGAATTGCGAATGACGAATGACGAAGGGTGCCAAGTACAACGCTGGCCGTGAGCCTCTTGACGGTTGACCCTTCGCCCTTTGCTTATCTTACGGGGGGCACGGAATGAAGCGCTGTTGCTTCGTGATGTCCTTGGTTCTCCTGTGTGTCGGCATGCCCGGCCGAGCCGGGTGGTGGAGCCGCTGGTTCGTCGACCGCGATTCTTCCCTCCAGAGCCTCTCGGCCTTGGCAGCGCCTACCCTCCTCAGCCCGCAAGATGGGGCAACCTTCTCCCTGGAAGAACCGATCGTTTTGAGGTGGACGAGCGTCAGCGATGCGACCGGTTACTATTATGAGGTCAATGGGGCGGGATCCGGC
>Ga0068714_10006733_pt1 | contig 11526 bp, 9 predicted proteins | sample MTBNYHSulfiMetaG_FD_62988 | JGI IMG/M metagenome (GOLD analysis project Ga0068714, IMG submission 62988) | Enrichment culture microbial communities from rom New York Harbor, USA that are MTBE-degrading - MTBE-NYH (New York Harbor Sulfidogenic)... | ecosystem: Environmental > Aquatic > Marine >... | reverse complement strand
GCCCAGTCAAGATTTACAATATTGTTTATGAGGAAATTGGATGTAAATAATGGTCTGAGAGCCAGACCTATCGTTGCCATGCAGAAGAAGGCTACTATTTTATCTCCGGGGTATATTACGTAGAAGAAGATCAGGAAGAGGGAAAATCCGAGCAGCAGGCTGATGACTGCCCAGTCCTTTGCCCAGTTTGCAGCAATTCTTTTCTGCATCTCGTCAAAGGTCCCGAATGTGACAGGCAGCCAGAAGCCTCCCCGGCGGTGGTCAAAATTTGCCACATTGATTATTATCGAGAGCGTATCTGAGTTGTTTTCTATCCTGAGGAAATTGCGCCGGTATTCAGGTACGGTTTCAGTCTTCGTTTTTCCCGGGATGCCATTTCCCCCCATGTAGCTTCCATTGATGTAAAGGTCGTATGATGAGTCAAAAACCGGCATATCGAATGCGAGGGAATTCCGGTATCCCGGAGGAAGCAAAACTGTCAGTCTGTATGTTGCGCATCCCTCTTTCTCAGTACCTGTTTCAGGCGGGTAATCAGTCCAGTAAGACGGCACATTACCGTAATAATCCGGTTTGTGTCTGCCGGGTTCTGAGAAATCATACGGATGGAGTAACTTATTCCAGTAAAATTCCCATTCGCCGTTTAACCTGATGACATACTTTTCAGGAGTCCTGACATTCCTGATGTCCATAACTCCCTTTACTGCTCTGGGAGCCTGTCCGGAAAGGTTGTGACCCTGTACGCAGATCAGCAGAAATGCCAGGGAATACAGAATCTTTCGGGAATGCATAAGGTATTAAAGGTTAACTATTTCAGTCCTCTGTTTTCGAGAAGCGCGTCTATCCCCGGCTCTTTTCCCCTGAATGCTATGTACATATCGAGGGGATCTCTTGTTCCGCCCCTTGAGAGTATCTCTTTCTCAAACCTGGCAGCCACTTCCCTGTTAAAGATATCTCCTGTCTCCTTGAATGCCTGGAAGGCATCGGAATCAAGTATCTCGCACCAGATATAACTGTAATATCCGGAGGCATACCCCGAAGCCCAGATATGATTGAAATATGTCGACCTGTACCTTGGTTTGATCTCAGGTATGAGGCCATACTTACTCATTGCATCATTCTCAAATTCTCTTATGTTCAGTTCAGTAGGCCCGGTAAGGGAGTGGTATTCCATATCGAGAAGTGATGCAGCAAGGTATTCGACGGTGATGAAGCCCATATTGAACTTGCTTGCCCTGTCGAGCCTGTCGACTATATCCTGTGGTATGATTTCACCGGTCTGATAATGTTTGGCGTATACTTTAAGTACTTCGGGTTCAAGGACCCAGTGCTCCATTATCTGGGACGGAAGTTCCACAAAGTCTCTTGGTACTGATGTTCCTGATACTCCCGGATATGTTGAGTTGGAAAGAAGCTGGTGAAGAGCATGCCCGAACTCATGAAACAGAGTTGAGGCCTCTTCTGCCGTAAGAAGGGAGGGTTTATCCCCTGAAGGAGGTGTTGAATTTGTGACCATGGTAACAACCGGGTGCACCATTTTCCCTTCTTCTGTTCTGTGCTGTCCCCTGTAAGCGCCGCACCATGCACCTCCTCGTTTGGAAGCACGGGGGTAATTATCTATCAAAAGTATACCTACATGTTTCCTGTTACGGGTCACTTCATATGTTATAACATCGGGATGGTATTTAGGAATGTCGAATCTCTTGCTGAATCCGAGTCCGTACAGCTGGTTTGCCACATAGAACATGCCGGTTATCACATTGTCAATAACAAAATAGGGCCTTGTGACCTCGTCATCCAGATCGAATTTCTCTTTTTTTATCTTCTCGGTGTAATACCACCAGTCCCACGGTTCAAGCCGGAAGTTACCTCCTTCGCGCGTGATAACCTCCTGCTGAGCCTCTGCTTCAGCTTTTGCAACAGGAAGTGCGGCGTCCCATACCTGGCCCAGGAATTCGAATACTCTTCCGGGAGTTATTGCCATGTTTCGTTCAAGAACAAAGTCGGCATAACTGTCATACCCGAGAAGCTGTGACCTTTCAACCCTCAGCCTGGCTATTCTGGCGATTATATCCTTATTATCACGTGAGTTGTCGTTGTCACCTTTCATGAAATATCCGGTGAAGAGTTTCTGGCGGAGCTCCCTCTTATCAGAGTACTGAAGAAATGGTGTCATGCTTGGTACCTGAATGGTAAAAACCCATTTGCCTTCAAGACCCATACTGCTGGCAAGAGTGGCTGCCTGAGCAATGATACCGTCGGGCAGGCCGGCAAGATCTTCCCTGTTCTCAATAATAAGCCTGAAATCGTTGGTTTCGGCAAGCAGGTTCTCTCCGAACCGAACGGATAAAAGCGAGAGCTCCTCATTCATTTTACGCAGCTTCTCCTTATCTTCCGGTGATAAAGCAGCACCGCTCCTGATAAAGTTCTTGTATGTATTGTCAAGAACCTTCTTTTCCTCCCCGGTCAGATTAAACCTTTCCATGTTTTCATATACGCTTTTAACCCTCAGGAAGAGCTTTTCATTCAGGTTAATATCGTCGCGGTGCCTGGAAGAGAGAGGAGAAAGCTCCCTGTTGATGGCCTGAAGAGTATCATTTGTATTTGCCGAGTTAAGGGATGAGAATACACGCGATACCTTTGTAAGCATCTCACCGCTGTACTCAAGAGCCTTAATGGTATTTTTGAAAGTGGGCTCTTCAGGATTGTTGATTATCCTGTCAACATTGTTTTTCTGCTCTTCAAAACCTTTGAGGTATGCCGGCATGAAATGTTCAGCCTTTATTTTGTCAAAAGGCGGAACTTCAAACGGGGTCCTGTATTTACTGAAAAAAGGATTGTCGCTGTCTGCCGTTTTATTGCATGAACTCAGGGTAACTGCAACCATAAAGATAAATATCAGTTTCTTTTTCATATAAGCTGGTATGTAGACGAGTAATAATTTTTGCACAAAATACAAAATTTTTGTACAACAAATGAAATGATAAGAGAGCCTGCCCTGTTTTAATCTAATGCCAAAAAATGAAAGGAAAGACGTTTGGGGTGTCTTTCCTTCCTAAACCTAAAACCTGATCGTAAAAGTGGCCGGGCGGCCTTCGAGAATTTCGTATAGTCTTCAATATAATAGACGTCTAATCTACACGATTGTTGCAATCAATTATGTTAATGTTTTGTTAATCATAAGTTAATGGTGTGGGGTGTTTGATATTCAAATGATTGTGGGTTGTTTTTCAGGAAAAGAGGAAAGACCTGAAATGCCTTTCCTCCCGGATCCTGAAAACCGGCTTCTGAAATCTGCCGATTACCGAAAATGAGTCCTATCTTCCTGCGAGTAATCCCTCGGGATTCTGAATAAGAAACGGGAAATAGGCTGCTGCCAGTTTTGTGTAATCCATACTGCTGCCGCTTGCGTCAGTTATTAAACGCTGGCGATAATACTCTTCATGATTGAGGGCATCGTTACTGGTATTGAATCCCTTGTCCTTCAGATCCTTGTCGAGCCGTTCAACTCCGAAATACCTGTTGTTGCAGACATACTGAACCGAAAGGTTATCAGACAGAACGTAGTACTTCCTGCAATTCCTCGTCTGGTTGATTGCAACGGTCACCTTCATGTCAGTGTTTGCGTATGAGATAACAAAAGTCTCAAGCTCTTTCCCGTCAAGGAGGAGAGGATTTTCTGCTACCTCAATCATGTAGTCTCCCAAAGCCGAAAATGTACTGCCCGTGGCTAAGGGTTTTCTGGCATTTAATACCAGACCTGCTGTAATTACAATTACACATGTTAAAACGATTCTTCTCATGGCTGATTAAATTAAGTTTGTAAATAAAATTAAAAGAACTGTCCGTATGAAGTTTTTGATCTTCCTTGCTTAATACAACATATAGACGTAAGCTTATTTCATTTGCTGCAATTATAATTGTTAATGCTTTGTTAATCTAATGTTAATGCCTGTATTTATCATTATATCAGTTGTTTATGTTTTCAAAATATTTTTGTTAGTATTATCTGAGCCTGTTCCCGGAGTTACTGAGGGTGGTGATTCAAGAAAAATTACTATCTTGCAGTCACTTTTCAGAACGATGTTACTGAAGCTAAAATATTGCTTTATGATGCAGCGCCTGGGCAGAAGGCTCTACAGTTGCCTCATGTACTACATTGCCTGACCCGGGTTCATGCCCGGTATGTTTCCGGGCTCCAGCTACGGTTTTCCAGATCATTTTTTCCGTTTTATTGTTTTAAAGTATGAAAGGACTTATTTTCAGCATTAAACGATACTCAGTACACGATGGCCCGGGTATCAGGGTGACTTTCTTCATGAAAGGGTGCCCGCTGGCATGCCGCTGGTGCCACAACCCTGAAGGAATTTCCCCTGAGCCCGAGAAATTAATGCGTTCTGACAGGGTGGGGGACAGGGAGTTCTTTCAGGAGGATCTGGCAGGGAAATACTATTCTTCAGAAGAACTGCTTGCAATAGCAGAAAAGGACAGCGTATTCATGCGCCAGTCAGGCGGAGGAGTTACATTTTCGGGGGGAGAACCCTTGATGCAGGCACCCTTCCTTGCTGAAGCGCTTGGAAGATTTAAGGAAAGGGAGTTTCATACCGCAGTTGATACTTCTGGATATTCAACGGCTGACGATCTGAGATCCATTATTCCGGTTACAGACCTCTTTCTTTTCGATATTAAACATCTCGATGATATTGAGCATGTTAAGCATACCTCAATCTCCAATGCCATAATTCTTGATAATTTCCGTATCATACTTGAGAGCGGGAGAGATGTGATGATAAGAATACCGGTGGTACCAGGAATAAATGATGATCCCGGTTATCTGTCGGAATTGAGGCGCTTCATAACTGAGGCAAGGCGTGAGAATGTGAAAAAGATCAACCTGCTTCCATTCCATGCTATTGGTGTGTCGAAATACAAACGTTTTAACAGACAGTATAAAATGAACGGGACTTTGCAGCCATCCCGGAACCAAATGAATGAACTCAGGGAGTTTTTTGAAGAAACGGGAATTCCGGTTAAGATTGGAGGATGAGGTACAGTAGTAAAAAGGGGATACGACCCCCCAACCCCCCTGCCTTGGTTCGCCGTAGCGGCTACGCGAAGGCGGAGAGAGGGGGGCTCTATTAGGTAATAATATGGTAATTATAGTATTAATGTTATGATAATTTCAGAAAGAGTAAGAAAATTAAGGGAGCAGAGCCTCAATGCAAGGGAAACGATAAGCGCAGAAAGGGCATTGCTGGTAACAAGGTTTTACAGGAGTGATGACGCCCGGGAGATATCATCACCTGTAAGAAGAGCTAAGGTCTTTGAATATATACTCAGGAACAAGAAGATCTGTATCAATAAGGGCGAACTGATAGTGGGAGAGAGAGGGCCCGGACCCAAACAGACCCCCACCTATCCTGAGATATGCCTTCATTCGGTTGAGGATCTCGAAACGCTGAGCGCACGGGCAAAAGTTTCCTTCAGTGTGGATGAAGAGGTAAAAGAGATTTACAGGAAAGAGATCATACCTTTCTGGAAAGGGAAGAGCAATCGTGACAGGATAATGGAGCTTATGACACCCGAATGGCTCAATGCATACAATGCAGGTGTTTTTACCGAATTCCAGGAACAGAGGGCACCGGGTCATACCGTTCTGGGATACAAATTGTTCAGGACAGGATTCCTTCAGTTGAAGCAGAAGATCAGCCAGGCAGTGGAAGCTCTTGACTATTACAATGATGATCAGGCTTATGAGAAGGCCGAAGAGCTTAAAGCAATGAATATAGCCTGCAATGCAATAATAATTTATGCAAACAGGCATGCTGAGGAGCTTGAAAGGCTGGCTGAGGGTGAGAAGGACCCGGCCAGAAAGTCGGAACTTGTCAGCATGGCGGAAGTCTGCCGCAAGGTGCCTGCCAACGCGCCTGATACAATTCATGAGATGCTGCAACACTACTGGTTCATTCATCTGGGAGTTATTACCGAGCTTAATCCGTGGGATTCGTTCAATCCGGGCAGGCTCGACCAGCATCTGTGGCCTCTTTATCGGAAAGAGAAAACAGAAGGAACCCTCACGGATGAGCGTCTCTATGACCTGCTGGGTTGTTTCTGGGTGAAGTTCAATAATCATCCTTCTCCTCCAAAGATGGGGGTCACCGCAAGTGAAAGCAGCACATACACTGATTTCTGCCTGATCAACCTCGGTGGAGTAAAGCCGGATGGGAGCGATGCCGTGAATGAAATGTCATATATTCTGCTTGATGTTATAAAGGAGATGAGGATCCTGCAGCCGGGTTCAATGGTGCAGATAAGCAGGAAAAACCCCGACAGGTTTGTTCACAAAGCTCTGGATATTATCCGTACAGGTTTCGGGCAGCCATCATGTTTTAACACTGAGGCTCTTATTCAGGAGATGCTGAGGCAGGGCAAGAGTATTACGGATGCACGTAACGGAGGGGCATCGGGGTGCGTTGAGACGGGGGCCTTTGGTACGGAAGCCTACTGGCTTTCAGGTTATTTCAATATCCCTAAGGTGCTGGAGCTGACACTTAATGATGGATACGACAGGCGGTCTCATTGTCAGATCGGACCGAAAACCGGGAATGCAGTAGATTTTAAAACCTTTGATGATCTGACGGCAGCTTTCCGATCACAGCTTAACTGGCTTATAGATCTTAAGATAAGAGGTAATAACATAATTGAAAAAACATTCGGTAAATGGCTGCCGGTCCCTTTTCTGTCACTTCTTGTGGAGGACTGCATCAGCAACGGGAAAGACTACAATTGCGGAGGAGCAAGGTATAATACTACCTATATTCAGGGGGTGGGACTTGGAACTGTTACTGACATGATGACATCGATACGGTACAACATCTACGAAACGAAGAAGCTTACCTGGAAAGAAATGTTAAGTGCACTTGAGGCTGATTTTGAGGGATATGAGGAACTTCAGCACGATCTGATCTATAACACCCCCAAATACGGGAACGATGATGATTATGCCGATCAGCATGCGGTCGTTGCCTTTGAGATATATTATGATGCTGTTAACGGGAGGCCCAATGCGAGGGGTGGTGTCCACAGGATCAATATGCTGCCGACAACATCTCATGTATATTTCGGCAGTGTTATCGGAGCAACACCCGACGGCCGAAAGGCGGGCCGGCCACTTTCTGAAGGCATATCACCGGTTCAGGGTGCTGACAGGGAGGGACCTACATCTGTAATGAAATCAGCATCGAAGATTGATCATCTTCGAACGGGAGGAACGTTGCTCAATCAGAAGTTCTCTCCTTCCTTCTTTGAGGATGAGGAGAGCTATAATTGTCTGACCGCACTTATTCGCAGCTATTTCAGTCTCGACGGTCATCACGTTCAGTTCAATGTGGTCAATGCTGAAACACTGAAAGATGCACAGAAACACCCGGAATTACACCGTGACCTGATAGTAAGGGTGGCCGGATATAGCGATTACTTCAACGATCTCGGTGAGGATCTTCAGAATGAGATCATTATGAGAACGGAACACGAACAGGAGTGATCTTATTTCTTCTTGTCCTTCGCTTCGTTGAATACTGAGGTTGCCACTGCAACTATACTGGCAATATCAGTAAGGTTCGAAGGCAGTATCATTGTGTTGTTCTGTTTTGCCAGCTTTCCGAACTCATTCAGGTATTGTTCGGCAATTCTCAGGTTCACGGCGTTAAGCCCGTTTTCCTCAGATATTGCCTTTGATATTGCCCGGAGGCCGTTGGCCGTTGCATTGGCTATCTGCTCAATCTCCGATGCCCGACCGGCGGCCTCATTAATCCTTTTCTGCATTTCACCTTCAGATTTTCTGATCAGTTCCTGCTTATCTCCGTCGGCAACATTTATCTTGGCCTGCTTGGTCCCTTCAGACTCGGCAATGATTGCCCGCTTCTCCCTTTCAGCTCTCATCTGCTTCTCCATGGCGTCCTTAATGCTCTGCGGGGGTGAGATGTTCTTGACTTCGTAGCGTGTTACCTTTATACCCCACGGATCGCTTGCCTTATCAACAGCATCAACTATCGCGGCGTTTATTGTTTCCCTCTCTTCAAATGTCCTGTCAAGCTCCAGTTTACCTATCACGCTCCTCATCGTGGTCTGGGCTATCTGGATCGAAGCAAAACGGTAGTTGTCGATGCCGTATGACGCTTTCTGGGGATCAAGTACCTGGAGATACAGAATGCCATCAACCTCAACGGCAATATTATCGCGCGTAATACAAACCTGCGGCGCCACATCGATAGCCTGCTCCTTCAGTGTATGTTTATATCTTATTTTGTCAATAAATGGTATCAGTATCTGGAATCCTGCAGTAAAGGTAGCCCGGTATTTACCGAGCCTTTCAATGATTATGGCGGTTCTCTGGGGAACAACCTTGACCATCGAGGCTATCAGAATGAAGCCAAGTATGATTACACCTATCAGAATAATAGTAGTGCTCGATCCTTCCATTTTGTTTATTATTTAGGTTCAACAATAAGTTTTACATTGTCTATTTTTTTGATCACGACTTTCTGACCTTCGCGGATCTCAGCATCCGACTCAGCTTTCCATGTAGTACCTTTGAATTCAACCCTTCCGGTGCTGCCGGGAACGATATCACTCAATGCTACAGCTTCCCTGCCAGTGAATTCATCTTCAACCTTTTCAGATAATCTGTCGTCGGTATATAAGAATCTCTTCTGGAGCATTTTTCTGAGGGCGATCAGAGAAAGAACAGAGGTGACTGCAAACACAATAGCCTGCAGGTTGAAACCCGGATTGGCGACAAGGCATAGCAGTGCTGTAGCCCATGCACCGATCCCGAAGAATATTATTACAAATCCGGGGATTACAAGCTCAAGAAGCAGCAAAACAAGCCCCAGAATGAACCAGAACAGTTCAGGCTTTGAAACAAAAAACTCAATCATGATATTCAATTTTATTTGTCAGGGAGGAATTTATTGATAAAAGTAAAGATAAAATAAAAAAGAATCAATAATCAAATCCTGATCAGGTTTATTTCGCCACAAAAAAAAGAATGTTGGTCAGAATTGATCCAGGCTGCCGTGGATATCTTTCATCCAGCTGACCACTCTCTTTGAGTAGAAGTTGAGATTTTCGCAGGTGTAATCTCCTTCCAATTTGATCAGGTAACCCTTATACTCACCGGTGTGTGGTGAGTACTGCCAGCAAATGAATTGAGCTGTTCCGGCATCGGCACCAATGTTTTTTAATGCGGTCACCTTGCTTGAGGCAATGTGTCTGATGTACCCTGTATACTTCTTTAATTCATCATTTGTAACCGCAACAGGTCCGGGAGTGCATTCTGACAGGTTCTCCTCCACATCTTTTTCACTTAATATCAGGTCTTTATCAGGAAAGTTCCAGTTTTCCGGATTATTATATGTAACGACACTGCCTTCATTATCAATGATAAAGCCGGAGTGCTGGTAACCCCATGCATGGTTGACATAATCAAACTGAAAATAGAGAGCCTGTTCATCATTAATAATGTAATTCTTTTTACATCCTGGTATGGAGGCAAGCAGAAAGAGAGCTGTTAATATTATAATAATAGAAGGCTTCATAGCTAATTTCCAGACATTTCCTTCAAAAATCGGACCAGAAGGTTCGCTTCCGGTACTTTTGCAGTAAAATTACAATAAATTTTTAAATCAGATTTCTGCAAAACAATGCCTCTGTTTGAATTGTTTTTCGTATATTGAATCTGTTATTCAATTAATATTTAAGATAACAACTTGAAAGGAGGGAGGGCGATGGCAAAAATTTTTGATTATTTCGATGGCAGGTACCGGGAGGCTATTCTCAGGAAACCTTCTTCCGATGACGGACCTGTTATAACCATTTCGAGGCTTACCGGATGTGACGGTCGTGAGGTTGCTGATAATCTGGTCAGTGAGCTCAACGACAGGGATGAGGCTGCAAGATGGAAGTGGATTGACAAGGACATTATTTACAAAATAGCCAGGGAGCTCAACACTGAAGCGGAACGTGTGGAGAATTTTTACAAGGGGTATGAGCTCTCTGACCTTTCGGAAATGATAATGGCCTTTTCAGGCAGTTACATAAGCGACCAGAGAGTGAAGAAAGCTGTAAGGGATGTCGTATTATCGATCTGCAAGGAGGGATATGTAGTACTGGTGGGAAGGGGTGGAGTATCCATTGCCAGGGATGTGACTGATGCTCTGCATGTTAAAATCTCGGCTCCCTTTTACTGGAGAGTGCAGAATGTAATGAAGAAGAAGGAGATGGATATTGAGACTGCTGAAAAATATGTTATTGAAACAGACGAGAAGAGGCACAATACCATTCTCTCTTTCCTCGATAAGAAGCCTCAAAATCTCGAATCCCTTTTTGATGCAACCATCAACCGGGGTTCTTTTACAATAAAAGATACAGCGGACCTCATCGTCGGTCTGTACGAAAAGAAAGTCATAAAACAAATTCTGGAACGAAAACGCCACAGGGCCTCTTTCTGATCCGATTCACTAAAATATCGCCTCTACGCTCTCGCTCTACGCTCAGCTAAAAGCAGCTTATCTCCCCAATCTTCAGAATATGCTGACTCAGCCTGCGGTCGAGACTCACCGTGTAAGCACCCCAGTCAGTGATTGGTTGCCTCGCAACACCGGTTTCCATGGCAGCCCTGGCAACTGCCGATGCGACGGATGATATCAACCTTGTATCAAGCGGTTTGGGGATTATATAATCTCTGCCGAAGGACAATTTGTCAACACAGTATGCCTTCAAAACAGGTTCCGGCACCGGCTCTTTTGCCAGATCTGCCAGAGCTTTTGAGGCAGCCAGCTTCATCTCTTCATTAATTGTGGATGCTCTTACATCAAGAGCCCCTCTGAAGATGAAAGGGAAACCGAGCACATTGTTTATCTGGTTCGGGTAATCGGACCTTCCCGTGGCAAATATCAGATCATCTCTTGTCGCCATCGCATCCTCATAAGAGATTTCCGGATTCGGATTGGCCATGGCAAAGACAATCGGATTATCAGCCATCGATGCGAGCATCTCCTTCGTAAGGATATTTGCGGTCGAAAGGCCGAGGAAAAGATCGGCACCCCTTACTGCCTCCTCCAGGGTGTTGATATCCCTGTCGGTCATAAACTCCTGCTTATATCTGTTAATGTCACTCCTTTTGCTGTTGACAACTCCCTTGCTGTCGACCATGACAATGTTCTCCTTTCTGACGCCCAGCGATAAATATAGTCTTGAACAGGATATTGCTGCCGCACCTGCTCCGCAAACGACAAGTCTGATTTCATCGATCTTCTTCCCCGTTATCTCAAGCGCATTGATTAGTCCGGCACCTGAAATTATTGCTGTTCCGTGCTGGTCATCATGAAAAACAGGAATATCGAGCATCTCCTTCAGCCTGGCCTCCACCTCAAAGCATTCCGGGGCCTTTATGTCTTCAAGGTTTATGCCTCCGAAGGTTGGTGCGATCCTGGCACAGATCTCAATAAGCTTCTCCGTATCCTTCTC
>Ga0068714_10006732_pt1 | contig 11530 bp, 6 predicted proteins | sample MTBNYHSulfiMetaG_FD_62988 | JGI IMG/M metagenome (GOLD analysis project Ga0068714, IMG submission 62988) | Enrichment culture microbial communities from rom New York Harbor, USA that are MTBE-degrading - MTBE-NYH (New York Harbor Sulfidogenic)... | ecosystem: Environmental > Aquatic > Marine >... | reverse complement strand
TTCAATTTCGGGTTTGAGTTATGTTACTATCACCAACTGGGTAACCGGGGCCTCCGGACAAACTTTGGTCCGTCTGACAGACCGCAGGTCGGGCTAGGAGAGCGGAGACGGCCCAAGATGGGTGAACGACCAATTATTTCAATGGAATCATTACCCGACCCGCCTCCCGAGTTCACTCACAAATTAGTTGAAGTGTCGGCAGACATGATATTCCCCGGTACCCTGGCCAACTTCAAGACCTACATCAAACAGGCTGGCCGGTTCGTCCTCTACTCCAATGAAGAGGATAAATTTTCGGAGAACCACCGGCGTCGCCTTTCGGCTCACAACGTCAATGAGATCTACATCGAAGCCGGGCAGAAGGATGACTTCCGCCGTTATGTCCGCCGCAACCTTGGCTCCATCCTGCTCCGGGAGGATCTTCCCCTGGAGCAGCGGGCGACTATCTTCCACCAGGCCTCGACCGCGGTGGTCAAGGATCTCTTCCACGACAGCCACCTGGACAGCGTCCTGACCCAATCGCAGCTGGACCGGGTGGTGGAGCTGGTCCGGCAGGCGACCTCGTTCCTGAAGGGCGAGTCATCCCTGAAGCGGATCGGGGCCTTGATCTCCCACGACTACCAGACCTACAGCCATTCCCTTCATGTCTTTGTTTACTCCACGGTGATTCTCCAGACCTATGAGCTGGGCAAGGATGAGCTGGTGGACGTGGGGATCGGGGCCGTGCTCCACGATCTGGGCAAGAAGACCATCCCCCACGAGGTCCTTTTCAAGGCCGGCGCCCTGACCCCGGAGGAGCGCAGCATCGTCAACTCCCATCCGGTCAAGGGGGTGGCCATGTGCTCCCACCTGCCCTTGAGCAAGCTGGTGACCGACTGCATCCTGTTTCACCATGAAAAGATGGACGGGACCGGGTACCCCACCGGGCTGGTGGCCGAGGACATTCCCCTCCCGGTCAGGGTCCTGGCCGTCTGCGACGTTTACGACGCCTTGACCACCAATAGGCCTTACAGCGAGGCTCGGACCCCATTTGAGTCCCTGCGGCTGATGCACAACAGCATGCGGAGCCAGTTGGACCGGGACGTTCTCAAACGTCTGATCCTGATCCTCAGCGGGGCCTCATTGGTCTGAGTGACCGGTCCGGCCGCCCCTCCCTCCCACCTCCTGGTTACCCAGGGGAGGCCGCGGCCGGGCCGGTCAATAAAAAAACCGTCCGCCCGACCGCCGGGAAGGAGCCGGCCCGCGGAACCTCCAGGAGCTTCCTTTCCTCCTGACCTTCCTAAAAACCCGGCCTAGGCCAGGTGGGTCGGCTCGCCGGTCTGGAAGGCCAGGTCGCTTAGGACCAAGCCCGGTCCTTCCAGCCTGGACCCATCCTCCCAGGGGCTCATGACCACCCGCCCTGTCCGGCCCAGGCCGAGGATGCCGTAGGGCTGGAGAGCCTTGATAAAGGCCTCCACCTGGTCCGAGGAACCCGAGGCCTTGAGGACCAGCCAGTCCTCGCCCTCGGCCATGACCGTGGCCCCGAAAAGGGCGGCGCACTGGAGAACCTGGTCCGGCCCTCCCTCCGCGGCCACCTTGACCAGGGCCAGCTCCTGGTTCCAGGCCTCGTCCCGGTCCGGGCTGACCAGGAGGGCCTTGGCCTCCTGGGTGGAGAGGTTGCCGGCCAGGGCCTCCAGGGCCTGGGTGGAGCCCTGAACCTTCAGGGTCAGCCTGGAGGGACGGCCGTTGGACCTCTCCTCCAGGTTGAGGCGCATCACCCGGCAGCCCAGGACGGCGGCCAGACCCAGCAGCTCGTTGAGCAGCTTCTGGGGTTTTTCGGTCAAGGCGGTCAGGTTGTGGGTCTGCTCCATGGTTTTTTCTCCTTACTCCCACCCGCGGCCGCGGCTGCCTGCCTCCGGCGGGTTCTTTTCTTTTTAGTAGTTACCAGGCTGGCGGTGGGGCCCGGAGGCCTTTTAGCCGCCTCTGGAAAGCTGCCTTAAACCAGGTCCGGGTTGGGACCCGCTTGGGCTGACTAACTAACCGACTTGTCTGATTTCGGCCCTGGTGACAGGGCTAGATAATGGCGATGGGGATAATGACGGGAATAAGGGAGGCAGGCAGGAAAGATCCGTTCTCGGCCGCGGTCCGCCCGGGGAGGGTGGACGTCTTGAAGGTTTGGTTCGATTGGCAAAAGCCGGTGAAACTCAAGGCCATCTCCTCCTTGTATAGTGAGGTGATATCCATTATGGGTCTGAAAAGGCGGGGGTCAAGAAAAAAATGGTTTTCGCCCGGTGAAAGAGGGCCAAAAAGAGCCGGAAGGAGACAGCTACAACCTTCATAAGTTGTGTATCGGATAGTCCCGATATCGCGGTTTTCTCATCCCGAAGAGCCCTCCTCAGGAGCTTCATCGCTTCCGAATGATACCAAGTTCATGCGGTGAATATGTTGAATGAGAGACAACTGGCCTTCATATCGCCTGTAAATATCATCAATATTCCAAAATTGACTGTGATTAAGCTGTGTTGTATTAGGCACGAAGTTTCGTGTTAGCCTCATCCGGAAGGAGCATGCTGTGGATCCGACCATCCTGTTTTGTCAATTTCTGGCTCATTGCAAAAGAGAAGGCCTGGCTGAAAACACCATCCGGGCATATCGGAGCGATCTCGCAGATTACCACGACTGGTGCGCCAGATCAGAAACCACAGGCTCGATCAGCAAGGAGTCTATCCTCGACTGGATCACTGACATGCGTGATCGGCAGTTGGCACCTGGAACCCTCAAACGGCGGGTGGCTTGTTTGAAATCTTTGATGGGATGGCTGGAAGACGATGACCAAATGGAAATTAATCCATTCAATAAGCTTAAGGTGGTAATCCGGCTGCCTAGAAACCTCCCCCGGGCAATAAATAGATCGGAACTAAAACTAATTCTCCGTCAGGCCTCTCAGGAGGCACGGCAGGAAGGAGATATCAACAGCCTGACTCTTCGGGTGGCTATAGAGCTCATGTTCAGCACCGGGATCCGGGTGGGTGAACTGTGCAGCATCAGACTCAACGATCTGGATATGGAAGCAGGCACAATTCTTATTCACGGCAAAGGCAGCCGGGAGAGGATGGTGTTTGTTGTGGACAAGGAAGTGACCTCTCTAATCGATAATTATATGCTCGTTCGAAACAAAACTTGCCCAAGGACAAATCATTTACTGGTTACCAGTTGGGGCACTTCGGCCAAGCCTGATTTTATCCGTCGAATTCTGCACTTGCTTGTGAAAAGAACAGGTATTGAAAGGCGAATTACCCCCCACATGCTCCGCCATAGCGCAGCAACCTACCTGCTGGAGGCTGGAGTGGACATACGCTACGTCCAGAGGCTTCTGGGGCATAGCAGCATCTCAACAACCGAGCGCTACACCCATGTTACCGGTAGCAGCCTTCAGGCTGTGTTAGAGGGGGCAAATGTAAGAAGGAATCTTATTGTTAGTTCATGATAACTAGGAATTATCAATGGCAATCGAAAATGAAAGATATGTTGAAACTCAGCCGATCTCGGTAGTCGTTCCAATTCTACAGGCGGCTCCGGTTCTATCGATGTTCCTTAGGAGTCTATGCGACACGCTACCTGTAGGCCATCAACTGATTCTAGTTGACGATGGATGCAGCCTCGACTCACGTGAAGTGATCACTCAGGAGCATTCAAAATTGGGAAACCGATATGATCTCACAGTACTTCGGCACTCTTCTCCAAAGGGGGACGGACCAGCATGTAATGAGGCTCTTAATCTTGTGAAGCACGATATCACCGTGCGTTTAGAAAGCGACGCGATCCTCCAGAAAGACTGGCTTGAGCCTATGTGTGCCCTTTTCTCAGATCCGAAAGTTGCTGCAGTCGCTGGGGTGCTTCAGTATCCGCAGACAGGTGGTATAAACCACGCTGGACTAACCTTTTACGAAATGGTAGGCCGCCACACCTTTCTCAATGGCAAGCTGGACTCGCTTCCCATTAATACCTTCTCAGTTCAATGTATGACGTTCGGATTTACCGCCTTCCGAACCGAGCGATTTTCTGATGTGGGCGGATTCGATGAACGCTACCACCAGGGATACGATGACCTTGACCTAGCAATGAAGCTAAGACGCGATGGTGGAGATCTGCTCGTTACTCCATTAGCCCGAGCCTATCACTGGGAAATGAGTTCTGGTCTTCATCGAGAAACAGGTCGCAAACGCAACCTCGCAATATTTTGGGATCGCTGGGGCAAGATTATTGACGATGACTTGTGGTCCTACCTCCAGCACCCTTTGGAAAACGCGCTAAACGATCACGAAACTAGCAAAGCCGCACTGCTGGGTATCGACCTTCATTGTGATCGTATTGGCGCTAATAAATTCTGGAAAGAAGCCGAGAAACATTGTGGTATGGTCTTAAGCGATAAGATAGATCTTGCTCACCGTGCGGCCGGCGATGGAGTAATTGCTCTTCCGCTTGTGCTAGGTGCTGACGGTTTTAATGACCCACGTCGCTTCGTTTTCCTCGTCGACAACTTCGTCAGATTGCGAGGAAACCACTATTTTTTTAAGAGACGGTCATGTGATAGCGCTGACGATTTAATCGTTGATTTGCACGGCAATGTCGTATCTGCACAGCGGTTGCATTATAGCGCATGGCCAGGTGAGAAAATCAGATGAACGAATCGAGCGTGAATACGACCATTTGTAGTACCCCGGGGAAAATGCCGCTGCTCAGTGTAACCAACGGTGGTCCGGGGCTCTGGGCACGTGGTGAAGGTGCACAATTCTGGGACACATTTGGCAAGTGCTGGCTCGATTGCGATCTCTGCTTGGGGTCAATCGTATGGGGGCATGGCAGACGTGAGATCGCGGAGGCGGTTTCCGCTCAGGTTTTTGCTGGTAGTGCACCGTCCGTGCCATCAGCGATTGAAGCCGAGGCTACGGAGGCCTTACTCGCGAGGCTAAATCGATATGAATCTGTATGCTTTTTTAAAACTGGTGCCGAAACATGCACCGCCGCGGTTCGGCTCGCTCGCTGTGTAACTGGCCGCGATCATATTCTCTGCGACGGCTTCCATGGTTGGCACGACTGGAGCATAGGAGGTGCCTATCCGAATGAGCGTAAGAAAATAGGTGTTCCAGCTGATGTGCAGGCACTTGCCGTCACTATCGACCCAATTTTGGGCTTGGAACCTGCATTTTCAGCGTTACAGTCCATTAGAACCGATATTGCCGCCGCCGTTTTCAGGCCGGAGGCCTGGGATCCAGATGTGCTCCAGGCTATAGTAGCCGAAGCTCGTTGTTTTGGTGCTATTGTGATTTGCGATGAAGTAACATCTCACCTGAAATATTCGCGGGCAGGAAGCGCCGCCCAAAAGGGCGTCAATCCTGACATGATTTGTATCGCCAAAGGACTGGCCAATGGGCTGCCTTTATCCGCACTCCTTGGACCACGCTATATCCTTGATCAAGTAACTAAATGTAAGATTAGCTCAACAAATTCGAGCGAAACTGCAAGCCTGGCTGCAATGCTCGCGGCTGAAATGTTGATGGATCAAACGCCGATGTGGCCTTCGTGGCAACTCGCCCTGAAAAAGATCGTTGATCGCACTTCAACCATACTCACTTCTAAAGGTATGACAGGATTCACGATCGTTTCTCACCCTGGATTCTTTTCGATTGAAAGAGCCGAACTGCCATTCAAGAATGATCCCTTCCGACGACATTTTGTTGCGGAACTGGGCGTAAGAGGCATCTATACGCGAGGTTGGATCCACGGGAGTGACATGCATGACGAAAAGGATTGGCGACGGATTGAAGAGGCTGTTGCCGCTGCCTTGTTGTCATGGAATAGTCATCTAAACAACCCCTAACCCATTAGAAATATATCGTCGGCGCCAGACCTTATGTGAAGTATTTGAAAAGGCGGACCAACATGGTTCAACCAGTGGGGACGTGCATCCCAATCACTGAGCCACATCGGTGGTGCCCCTCTGTCGATCTCTGCAACAGTATCGTTAAGCCCCTTGTCACCACAGCTTAGTCGCCGGGCGTGCTCAAGTGGTAATCGGATGGTTTGTGCCCAGTAGTCGCGATGCGTACGCTCAACATTGTCAAGTGAGTCAACAAGTAATCGACCGGCATGGCGTGCATGGCTGATCTGGCCTGTGGCCCTCTCACTCTTCGCTGTTGTGGTCGCATAGGCTAAGTGTGCTTTCCAGGTGAGACGTAGGTTTCGGCAGCGTGCGGCTCCTGCGATTGCCTCACCGAAATATACTCTTGCGAGCTCGCAATCCCCCCATCGGAATTCGCACGCTCCTAGCGTGAGCCAGCCTAGAGTTTGGGCGTAGATAGATATTTTTTTATTACCTCTTATAAAATCAAAAAGTTGGCTCCTTACTTTCGCTCCGTCTTCCAGTGTTTTTGAGAGCAACAATTGTATCATGTCACGTTGAACACGGGCGTAGTCATAGCTGGGATCACAACGGTCGTTAAGTACCTTCAGCAGTTCCGTCGCACGCTCTAGGAGTTGGAGTCCACGCTGAGGGTAGCGGCAGGCTATGACCATTCCGACCTCGCAGGAAAACAGAAGTTCACGGTCTCCCCCGCGGTCGTGCTTTACAGCCGAGCGTAATGCACGAAACTGGTGCCATATTCCCTTGTCCGGGCGGCCGGAGAACCACTTGAGGACACCGAAGCGGTTGTTGAGGAGTTCGCGGATACGAATACCCTCGTCCGAGGATCCTTCCGGCTCACTCTTGTCGAGCACGGCAAGCCCATTGCGCACCTCTTCTAATCCCTCTTTCATCCTGTGTGTGTCACCTAGGAGATTGCCCGAGCGGTAAGCAAGCTTTGCGATTTTATAAGGCTGTATTTCCGGCGAAGCTGCGAGGCGTTGTTGTGCATTTTCTAAAATTTGCAAGGCTTCTTGCCAGTTTCCGTGCAAAATAAGCATGTCCACTAGAAGACATACTAACTTAAACCATCCTCGGCCTCGGTCGAGGATATGCCCCGGCAGATGTAGTAACTCGCGGCACAGAGCGATCACTGACTGTGGCTCATCAGTTTGATCCAGAGCTACCTCGAGATCCGTAGCAATGGAGTCCAGATCACAGTTTGTATCTAGTTGCTGCAGCTTAGCCGCCGCAATGACTCGTTCTGGTGGTTGGTCCGATGCTGATCCTATCCGGGTAAGTGCTGCTCGGCGCAAAGTCTCACCGACAGAAGCTTTCCATCCCACGCAACGGAAGGCGTCGCGGTAAGCTTCGTGGAGGAATTCAAAATCGCGTGTGCTCGAAGAGGGTGTCTTGGAAATTTGCCATTGTGACAATGTGGAGAGAAGGCGTGCATCGCTAAGGGCATTGCTCATTACGCTGAATAGGTCCGGGTCTGTCCTCAAACCGATCTCTGCGCATAGCCGCAGGAGTGCCAGGATTTCACTGTGCCCTGGAGAGCGGTTGATAAACTCGACCCGTGCGGTAATAAGCTCCACTAAGTTTCCAGAAACCTGTTTAGGTGCATCAAAGATAGCTGAGCCGTCTTTCTCAACGTGAAGCCAACCATTGTCGACAAGCATCCGCATATGCTCGATCATTTGCATAGGATTGCCAAGCGACACAGTAAGCACGTGATCTGTTATATGTTTCTCCACGACCTTTTCGGAGAGCGGGTGACCGACTAGGTTTTCTATCAGTTCGTGAACAAATTGGCGGCTATGTTTCTCAGACCAGGGTAACAAGGTGATCTGCGTACATTTGCTACCAAAATCGTATAAACGTCGCCATGCCTCGGTTGTGAGATCGTTGTCGCTACGTGATTCTATCATTTCGCCTTCACGTCCCTCAACGATTAGCAGCACGCCGTTTGGTAACTGTCCTTCCAATGTGGTCAACCGGTGGATCAACTCTAACAGCACATCTATCTCGAACGCGTCAGCCCAATGCATATTTGACAGATGGACAGCGATCGGACCCTCGCGAACCCTGGCAATCAACGCAGTCAAAACGATGAAAGCGGTCGCTTCAATATTGCTTGGGCCGCTTCGGTTAATGATATTGTCGATCCCCTCTTTCACGGTTTCGCGTTGCGCGCCAACGAAGCGACCTATCCACTCAAGGATCGCAGATCCAGGATCAACATAGCGCGAATCATCGAAGCGTATTTCAGGAAAGGCTAAGCCGAAAAGGACATCCTTGATAAACCTACTACCAGCGCTGCGAAGGGTGTCATGGTCGACGCGAACTAATGACCAAAGCCGGCAGTCAATTCCTGAATCGCTATGCAATCTGTTGAAAAGTTCGTCGATCAATCGCGATTTGCCAATGCCTCCTGGCCCAAGGACCGCTGCGATCTCCACACCGCCCGCTGCTGCACCGTCGGCAACTCGATCGAGGGAATTGGCTGCAGCTTCGTTTGGTGAACGACGGTAGCCGAGAAAGCGAAACGATGGATCTGGTGCTATTTCAACCGCACCAAGTTGCTTGCTAAGAATTGGTTGTCTGCGGCTTGGGGATCCGCTATCAAGGAAGATGTCGATTTTACCTAATAAAAGCGAGCCTGTATTACGTGCTCTCAACCTAAGTGGGATTTGGGCAAATCCCCGATCGTTGATCGATACCAATGTAGGCGAGGCTACGAGGGCGAGTGGACGGATGAGATCAATATCATTGGTCGGACATAATTGAACAGCGAACTGCTGATTGGGAGGAACATTGTCAGCGCGCAAGGTTATAAGAAGCTCAAAAGGGCTCCCGATCACCATCCGCCCTATCGGGTTACCAATTTCGAGTCGTAATTGTGGAACTCTCAACTCGGCTGCAAGTTCCGTCAGAAACGCGCGCAGAAAAGCGAATTCCTTTGCGCTGTATGCCGGGCGTAGAACCTCGAAATGTTTCTCGCCCGATTGTGCCCAAAGCCAAATGAGGTCGTCAACATTGAGCACGTTGACGGGTACGCCTGGAAAAAGATATGCACTGATCCGTGGTGCTTCGGTGGCGAACTTCTCGATTGCGCTTCCTCGTGCGCTGATGACGAACAGGAACTGAGATACTGAAAGGCCGATGCTTTGCACACTGTCCCGGATGCGCATGAAAGTATCAGAAAGTAATTCTCTCCTATATTTACCGGCGCGCTTTACTTGACCTAAAATAGTGTAGGTGAATAATATCTCTTTGGTCTTAACCGACAGCCTTATGGACTTGCCGGTTCCGAGGAAATCAACGCCCCCATCACCCTGAACTTTTGTCGCCGACCAGTCTATCTCGGGACAGAGCTCTGCCAGAGTGTCGACTACGAGTATTTCCAAGGGCTGAACTTTTTGATGGCCAAGTGCAGAAAGATCAACATTTCGCAGCCGGAAAGCTGACGCTGGTTGGCGGCGTTTAGTCATCAGCGTCCAGAAATCCTTCGAGATCGAACTTGGGCTGAAATCCACGTTGCCACCTTTTATCATAGACGGTAGGTGTTCAACATTTTAACAAACATAATAATTCCTAGTTATCATGGATTTTAATCAAAATTACTTGCATGATCCACAAGGCTGAACCTTACTCCATTTTTGTTATGATTAGTGTTGTGAGACCAGTCAATCACCCTTCATTTAATTATTTTAAAGATAAATCTGAAATGGTCAAGCATTCTTTTTATTGGATATTCATGGGATATTAATATCTAATTGATAAATAATAAATATTAAGATATAATGTTAAAGGCTGGCATGTAAAAATTGATTTGCCGCTAAAATAGTTAGTTTAAAGCGCCGGTTTGAATGCACCTGCTGTCCTTGAATACATCCATGGAGGTGAAGGCATTTCCCAGGACCAGCTCATAAAGTCATTAAACAAAATTAAGCTGACGAAACACCAGGGTTAGCACTTAATTCCTCTGCAGGGTAGGGGACCGCTCCCACCTACTAAGCAACCGATAAGGCTCGTTACTGGTTCTGTCGCTGAACTGCTATGAATCAAGCCTATTCCAGGTACCTCCTCTCCTTAACCGACAAATCATCTCCCAGGCTGTAGACCAAAGGCACCCCGGTGGGGATCTCGAGAGCGGCGATCTCCTGGTCGGAGATATTTTCCAGGTGCTTGCAGAGGGCCCGGAGCGAGTTGCCGTGGGCCGCGATGATCAGCCTCTCACCGGCTTTCAGCTCCGGCTCGATGGTCCCGTGCCAGTAGGGCATGACCCGGTCCAGGCATTCCTTGAGGGACTCGCCCCGGGGCAGGAGGGCCGGGTCCACTTTGGCGTAGCGGGGATCTTTCCCGGGATGGCGGGGATCGTCGGCGGGCAGGAGGGGCGGGGGGACGTCGAAGCTCCGCCGCCAGAGCCGGACCTGGTCCTCGCCGTGAAGCCGGGTCGTCTCGGCCTTGTCCAGTCCCTGGAGGGCGCCGTAGTGGCGCTCGTTCAACCGCCAGGAGCGGTGGACCGGAAGCCAGAGAAGGTTCATGGCGTCCAGGATGATCCACAGGGTCCTGACCGCCCTGGTCAGGACCGAGGTGTGGGCCTGGTCAAAGGCGAACCCGGCGGCTTTGAGCCTCTCCCCGGCCTTGAGCGCCTCCTCCCGGCCCTGGTCGCTGAGGTCCACGTCGGTCCAGCCGGTGAAGCGGTTCTCCAGGTTCCAGAGACTCTGCCCGTGGCGGACCAGGACCAGATCGACCATCTAAAGTTGAACCTTTCTCCGGGATGGACGGGAGGCTGCGGCCGATGCCTTGGCCCGATAAACGCCGCTCTATGGATAATACCTTCTGGTTCGGTTTAGCGTTTGTGATGGAGCTTCAATTAAAGCTCATACTCCTTGATCTTGTTCAAGAGGGCCCTCCGGCTGAGTCCTATGGCCTCGGCCGCCTTGGTCCGGTTGCCCTCGTAGGCCTCCAGGGCCTGACCGATGACCGCCCGCTCCACCTGGGCGGTGACCTTGGCCAGGGCCTCCTTGATGTTGATCACCCCCGGGGGGACGCTGGCCCCCGGGCCGTCCAGGCTGGCCCCGGCCGGGGGCGGGAGGTGGTCGGTTCCGATCTGGGGCCCGTCGGAGAGGAGGAGGGCCTGCTCGACCACGTTCTGGAGCTCCCTGACGTTGCCCCGCCAGGGCAGCCGGGCCAGGTGGGCCAGGGCCGCCTCCCTGAGCCTGGCCCCGGCCCGGCCGTGCTTTTGGCCCAGGGTCTTGAGGAAGTGGTTGGCCAGAAGGGGGATGTCCTCTGGCCGGTGGCGAAGGGGGGGGATCTTGAGCCTGATCACGGCCAACCGGTAGAAGAGGTCCTCCCTGAAGGTCCTGGCCTCCAGCATGGCCTCCAGGTCCTGGTTGGTGGCCGCCACCAGCCTTAAGTTAACCTTCCGGTCCTTGGTGGAGCCCAGGGGCCTGATCTCCTCCTCCTGGAGGACCCTTAAGAGCTTGACCTGGACCTCCAGGGGAAGCTCCCCCACCTCGTCCAGGAAGAGGGTCCCCCCGTCGGCGGCCTGGATCAGCCCCTCCTTGTTCCGGTCGGCCCCGGTGAAGGCCCCCTTGAGGTGGCCGAAGAGCTCCGACTCCATCAGCGGGGCGGGGATGG
>Ga0068714_10006730_pt1 | contig 11534 bp, 8 predicted proteins | sample MTBNYHSulfiMetaG_FD_62988 | JGI IMG/M metagenome (GOLD analysis project Ga0068714, IMG submission 62988) | Enrichment culture microbial communities from rom New York Harbor, USA that are MTBE-degrading - MTBE-NYH (New York Harbor Sulfidogenic)... | ecosystem: Environmental > Aquatic > Marine >... | reverse complement strand
GACAGTCTCAATTGCGGGCCAGTTGTGAGCAGTTCACTCGTAATTAACAGGCCTTCAGAAATAAGCCTTGTCAGTCTGACTTCCAGTGACATTACCTGCCATAGTTTTAATGACGGGACAATCCAGGTGACAGGCTCCGGAGGAACTGCCCCTCTCGTTTATACACTCAATCCGGGCTCAGTAATTAACAATACCGGGGATTTCAACTCACTTGAAGCAGGAGTATATACAATTACCATCAGTGATCTAAATAACTGTCCCGGTGTATCAACCACTCCGGTAACAATCAATGAACCTCCTGAGATCACAATCACATCCCAGTCATCAACAAATATAAGCTGTAATGGTAATAATGATGGATCAATTACAATTACTGCCAGCGGCGGAACAGGATCACTTTCTTTCACTATTGACCCTCTCAGTCTCACACAAGATACCGGATACTTTTCAGAGCTCTCACAGGGAACCTATACAATAGCTGTAACTGACGAAAATAATTGTCCTGCCGATACCTCTGATCCTGTTAACATCATTAATCCTCCCCCACTTGTCATTATCTCTGAAGCGAGGACAAATGTTGTTACATGTTATAACGATAGTACAGGATCTGTCAGTTTGGTTGTAAACGGAGGTACAGGCACCATTGAATATTCCCTGGATGAACTGACATGGCAATCTACGGGAGATTTTACAGGTCTTCCGGCAGGATCATACCAGATCACGGCAAGAGATGAAAATGGTTGTACACTTAGTTCTTCGGTCCTGAATATCTCTGAACCACCAGCGATAACGGCAACAATTACTTACACTCCATATTTTGACCTATCCAGAAAAGGAACTATAACTATTTCAGGAGCCTCAGGTGGAACCGGAAGTCTGGAATATTCGATTTACGGTACCGGAGGGCCATTCAGCTCCATAACTTACTATGATGATCTTGATCCCGATACTTATCACGTCGTTATCAGAGATGCCAATGGATGCACATTCGAACAGGATGTAGTCATTATATCTCTTCCTCCGTTAACTGTTACCGTTAATATAAAGCCGGTAACCTGCAACGGCGACAATGATGCCAGTATAACAATAAATGTCACTAACGGTACGGGCGTTGTCATGTATTCCATTGACGACAGTACAACCTGGAGTACCAGTGGTTATTTTGAAGGACTTGCTCCCGATACATTTTATATTTTTATTAAAGATGAAGATCTGAGATATTTCAGGGATACCGTTATTTTTACAGATCCGCCACCATTGATTGTTATTGCAGATATTACGCCCGCCTCCTGTTCTTCGATGAGCCCTGACGGAGCCATTGATCTTACTGTGACAGGCGGAGTGGGCATAAAAACCTACTTATGGTCGAATGGAGCTGTTTCTGAGGATATCTCAGGGATTGTTGCAGGTGATTATTCTGTGAATGTCACTGATGAGAATGGATGCACGGTAAAAGATACCCACACTGTCACCGGGCTTACCATTGTGAATGCCTATGCCGGTGAAGATACGATCCTGTGCAGTGGTGAAGCGATCATCCTCAGCGGGCAAGGCGGAACCACTTATTCATGGGATCCCGTCACCGGATTAAGCAATCCAAATATCCCCAATCCTGTTGCAACCCTTTCCGGAGATATAAGTTATGTTTTAACCGTTGTCGGATTAAATAACTGTTATGATACTGATACAATAAATATTTCCATTTATCCGACTGTTGGCATAAATGCCGGGAATGATACCTCCATTCTTATAAACCAGTCAGCTATACTTCGGGCTACAGGGGGGGGTACCTTTTCCAATTATTCATGGTCTCCCCCGGAAGACCTTAGCAATCCTAATTCAGCAATTACACAGGCAACACCTTTGATTACAACTTCATACGTTGTTACTGCGATTAATAATTACGGATGTACTGAGAGCGATACCGTATTAATCAAAGTGGTAGAAAACTTAAAAATTTACAATGCTTTTTCACCAAACAATGATCAGATAAACGATTTTTGGGATATTGATAATGCTGAAGCTTTTCCCGATATTATTGTTGAAGTTTATACAAGATGGGGAGAAAAGGTTTTCAGCTCCCAGGGATACAGCCATGATAAACGCTGGAACGGAAAGATCAAGGGAAAAGATGCTCCCATCGGAACCTATTATTATGTGGTTATTCCTTCAAAAGGAGCAAATCCTCTTACCGGTCCTTTAACCATTGTACGCTAGACATGAAAAAGATAACATATATCTCGGTCTTACTTATACTGATAAATATTTCGGTTTTTGCACAGCAATCACCGCATTATACCCAGTATATGTTTAATGAATTCGTGATAAATCCTGCCATTGCCGGTACAGCAGACTATTACCAGATAAGATCCAATCACAGGTTTCAGTGGGTAGGGCTTACTGATCCTCCCATGACCAATACCCTCAGTATCTATGGACCGCATACCAAGATGCCAATGGGTTTTGGAGCATATTTTTATAATGATGTTACTGGGCCTACAAGCCGTACAGGTCTTACCGGTGCATATGCATATAATATCGCTCTGAAGGAAAAAATCCGCTTATCTTTTGGAATTAACCTCGGATTAATGCAATATAAACTTGACGGCAACCAGCTCTCTCCGAAAGATTTAAGTGATCTTGCGCTTCAGAATTCAGTTACTTCAGCCTATGTACCGGACGCCTGTGTTGGAATATATCTATATGCAGATGAATTTTATGCAGGATTTTCCACCGGTCAGTTATTCAATAATAAACTCAAACTTTATGAAGAAAAAAACGGCCTGAATAAATTAAAAAGTCATTTTTACCTGACAGGGGGTTACAGATATCAGATCGGCAGAAATTATCTTCTTGAACCATCAGTGATTTTTAAAGGTACTTCCCCTAAAGTTTTCACTTTTGATGTTTCAGCACGTTTAATCTATAAAAATACCTTCTGGGGTGGATTGTCTTTCCGGCTTAAAGATGCTTTCTCTGTTCTGCTGGGATATTCTTTCGATGAAAAATTCAGCTTTGGTTATTCATATGACCTGGGAGTTACAAGTCTCCGTAATTATAATTCCGGAAGTCATGAATTAATGATCGCATACAGATTTAATAAAATCCGGTAAAATCAAACTGTAAAATATGAAGTAAAGATATAGCTGGTGTATATTTCCCGGGAAAGCATCATTCCCTGTCAAAATGTGGTTTTTCGCCTGAGAACATCGGTTCGTTAGCATTAAGCGTATCATTAATATAATTCAATCTCACTAAAACTTCATTATAGATTTCGAGAAACAAATCAGGACGTTTTGTATATAAGGCTACAGTTGTATCAAACTGGGCCTGAGTAATATCATATTTTTCAAAGATACTCTCGTAAATATATACGGAATCTCCGGCAGGAAAATATTTATGCAATTGATAATCACTTGATAGTGCATCCATTAAATGCATCTCAGTCAATACTTCAATAAACTTTTTTTTGGGGATAAGATCCTTTCTCCTCAATTGTGTTGGATCTTCCCTGCAACAAAATAAGGTCAGCAATAATATCAATAAACCGATTTTTTTCATATCACAAAGTTAAAAAATCATTTTAATAGTACAGATATGACAAATTATTGCGACCAGAATATTTATGATTATTTTTGGAAAAATTTGCAGATGGCTACTTTTCTCTTCAACGAAATTGTCTTCGGACCTGTAAAATCAAGGAGACTGGGGATTTCTCTTGGAATAAATCTTTTACCCGTGGATAAAAAGTACTGCAATTTTAATTGTATTTATTGTGAATGTGGCTGGTCGAATTTAAGTAAGATTTCTTCTTCCGACCTGCCAACACCTGAGGCAACAGCTGAGGCCCTGAAGGCTAAACTTGTTGATATGAGGAAATCCGGCAGGATTCCCGATGTCATAACATTTGCAGGAAATGGAGAACCAACCCTGCATCCGCATTTTGAAAAAATTATCAGAGATACTGTAATGCTCCGGAATGAGTATTGTCCGTCAGCAAGAATTGCCGTATTATGTAATTCCACGCTGATAGGGAAAAAGAAAATTGCCAGGGCACTAAATCTTGCAGATCAGACCATTCTCAAGCTTGACACCATTAAACCTGATACATACAAAATTTTAAATGATCCGTCACCTGGCATCCGTCTTGAAGATATCATCTCAAAACTTGTTTCCTTCAAAGGCAGGAAGATCATTCAGACAATGTTTGTAAGAGGTTTATATAAAGGTCATAGGATCGATAATACAACAGAAGAAGAAATTGCCGGATTGATTGATGCATATTCAAGGATCCGTCCTGAAAGCATAATGATCTATACTTATGAGCGTGATACTGCAGCAAAGGGACTTGAGAGGATAAGCCGTACTGAACTGGAGAAGATTGCCAGCAGGCTGCGAAGAGAAGGATATACGGTTGAGGTCAGTGCTTAGACCTTTGTTAAAGTAAATTATCTGTGAACCATTCCCTGATCATAACTTATTTCAAATATTAATTTTCCGGGCTTTCATTATTTCCGGCATTCGTAATCCCGGCGTCTTAATAGAATAACAAACATCCCCCCATAACCATAAATCCGAGAAGATACCCTGAATAAACCTGTCCTGAAGTGTGTGCCTTAAGATATAATCTTGAAGAACCGGTCAGTCCTGATGCCAGTATTGTCAATACCAGGAATGTAAACAGATTAATATTCTGAAGAACAGATATCATTAAGATGAATGAAGTTAATCCGCCCATTCCTATCATATGAATGCTTATCTTCCATTTGAAATTGATCAGCAGGGTGAACAAGACACTCAGGGCGGATCCAAGCATAAAACCATGCATAAACCTGTATACAGGGATCTTTAAAAAAAGAAAAAATGTAAGGATATAGAATATTAAAGTAATAGCTAAAGGTGTTGTTCTTTCTTTAAAACTCACCAGGTGTAAATCACTTATTAATCCGCGCATATAAAAAAGCAGTATCATCATGGCCGGTATGAGCAATGTCCCGGATGCAAAGAGCAGAATAAGCATTTTCTTGGCTGAGACGGAGATACTGGAAATATATGAACCAGAGTATAACAATATAATTATTCCTGCAGTTGGTATCAGCAGAGGATGTAACAGGACGGATAAACCAAGGGCAATTTTTCTGGCCATTTGTCATAATTCCTTTCTTAGCCTTGCCACAGGAATATTAAGTTGTTCCCTGTACTTGGCTACGGTCCTTCTTGCAATCTGGTAGCCTTTTTCCTGCAGGATCTCAGTGAGCTTTTCATCTGTAACCGGTTTTCGTTTATCTTCCGCAGCAACACAATCTTCGAGGATTTTTTTTATTTCTCTTGTTGATACTTCCTCCCCTGAATCAGTTTGCAACCCTTCTGAAAAAAAATATTTAAGCGGTATTATTCCAAAATGGGTCTGTATGTACTTACTGTTTGCCACTCTGGAAATGGTTGAAATATCAAGTCCGGTCAGATCGGCAATGTCTTTTAAAATCATAGGCCGGAGTTTTCGTTCATCTCCCTCAAAAAAATACTCTTTCTGGTATTCAAGGATGGTATGCATTGTAACCAGAAGAGTATTTTGTCTTTGCCGGATGGCATCGATGAACCATCTGGCAGCGTCCAGTTTTTGTTTTACAAAATTTATTGCTTCCTTTTCAGTGCGGGAATGACTGTTTTTTTTGGCAATGAAACCCTCAAGCATCTCATTGTAAGTCCGGCTGACTTTTAATTCAGGCAAGTTTTTCGAGTTCAGGCTTAATTCAAGTTCCCCGTCATTATTTTCAAGGATAAAATCAGGGACAATATGCTCCAGAGATTTATTCATCGGATCGCTGTATGTTCCCCCTGGTTTAGGATTCAGTTTAAGGATCTCCTCAATGGCAGCTTTAAGCTTCTCATCAGAAAGATCTAATCTGCTTTGGATCTTATCATAATGCTTTTTTGTAAATTCATCGAAATGAAACTTGAGTATTTCATGAGCATTCAGGATATCCGGATTGTCCAGGTCCTTTTTACGTATCTGAAGAAGCAGGCATTCCTGCAAATCTCTAGCTCCAACCCCAACAGGATCAAAATCCTGGATAATATCTAATATAGCCCGCAATTCATTCTCATCAGTCTTAAAACCCATCGAAAATGCCAGATCATCCGCAACAGCATCAAGTTTTCTTCTGAGATATCCATCTTCATCTATATTCCCGATAAGATATTTCGCAAGCATTAATTCCCTGTCAGTAATTACTCTTAATCCGAGCTGGGATTCAAGATACTCATGAAAACTGGAACCGACAGAGAAAGGAATTTCTTCGTATTTATCATCCTTAGAATAGTTGCTGGTATTTAACCTGTAGGAAGGTGTTTCGTCATCCCCTATATAATCTTCAAGTGAAAATTCATTTTCCTCACTCCTGGGTTCTTTTTCATCATCACCATCTTCTTCCTGCTCTTCAAATTTATCTTCTGCTATTTCTTCAACTTCCTCATCCTCTCCCTCTTCAAGCGCCGGATTTTCCTCCAATTCTTTTTTAATCCTCTGTTCCAGCATAACAGTAGGCACTTCCAGCAGTTTAATCATCTGTATCTGCTGTGGTGATAACTTCTGAAGAAGTTTTTGCTGAAGCTTCTGTTTTAACATAACCTTATAATCCCGGCTATCAATTAATAAACTCCAAAAATTTCAAAGATTATATGTAAAAATAAAAAATTTGAACAATCATTACGATGCAGTTATATTAAAATTCCGCATTTTTTGGGGTTCTGGGGAAAGGAATAACATCCCTGATATTTGACATCCCGGTTATAAATAACAGAAGTCTTTCGAATCCCAGTCCAAAACCACTATGTGTTACGCTTCCGTATTTTCTGGTATCGAGATACCACCATAATTCTTTTTCCGGTAAATCTAATTCCCGGATACGTGTTAACAGCTTATTATAATCCTCTTCCCTTTGTGATCCTCCAACTATCTCACCTATTCGTGGAAATAAAACATCCATTGCTCTTACCGTTCTGTCATCATCGTTTTGTTTCATATAAAACGCTTTAATCTCTTTAGGATAATTTGTGATGATTACGGGACATTTGAAATGCTTTTCCACCAGGTATCGTTCATGTTCAGCCTGGAGATCAAGACCCCACCCGACTTTGAATTCAAATTTCTCACTTGATTCTTTAAGGATACGGACAGCTTCAGTATAATCCATTCTGACAAACTCCCTGCTAACAACAAACTTCAACCTTTCAAGTAATTCTTTATCCACCATGGCATTCAGAAAATCCAGATCATCTTTGCAGTTTTCCAATGCATAGTTGATCAGGTACTTGAGGAATTCCTCCGCCAGATCCATATTATCATTAATATCATAGAAGGCCATTTCAGGTTCAATCATCCAGAATTCAGCAAGATGTCTTGGAGTATTTGAATTTTCAGCTCTGAAGGTCGGTCCGAATGTATAAACCCCCCCTAAGGCGAGAGCTCCCAATTCACCTTCGAGCTGGCCTGAAACGGTCAGATTCGTGGGCTTACCGAAAAAGTCTTTCGTGTAATCCACTTTCCTGTCTTCAGTAAGGGGAAGGTTTTCAGGATCAAGTGTTGAAACCCTGAACATCTCACCTGCCCCTTCAGCGTCGGAGACTGTAATAATTGGGGTATGAAGATAGTAAAAGCCTTTATCATTGAAATATTTGTGAATTGCGAAGGATAATGCGTGCCTGATACGGAAGACGGCACCAAAAGTATTGGTGCGAAAACGCAGATGGGCAATTTCCCTTAGGAATTCGAAAGAATGTCCTTTTTTCTGGAGTGGATACGTTTCAGGATCTGCCTCACCAAAAATCTCAATATGATCAGCAATGATCTCTGCTTTCTGCTCCCTTCCGGCTGATTCAGCGAACATACCCGTGACACCTATGCAGGCACCTGTAGTAATCTGTCGCAGAATTTCCTCACTGAAGGAAGGTATATCAACAACAACCTGAATACTATGAATTGCTGAACCATCATTAACTGCAACAAAAGCTACAGATTTATTGCCCCTGCGGGTCCTTACCCAACCTTTTACCAATACTTCCTTCCCAAATTTATTCTCACTTAATAATTCTTTTACCGTTGATCTTTTCATCCTTAAATGAAATTATATATTGCTGCTGCAAAAATACGATTTTGTACTTGAAAACAAAGGTTTTCTTTATATATAGGTTAAAGCCGGGAATTAATATACAACCTTCATAATCTTTAATGGGAAAATCAGGATAAAGAAATTCTCATATACCACACTGATTTTTTAATAATAAGTACATTAACGGGTAGACAGGCGGGAGTGGCCAAGTACTTAAATCAAAAAATGGACAGAATTGTGATCTCATCTCACCTGAAATCCATAAAAGAAATAAAACTGAATTAGTGGTAAAAATAAAATATTTTCTGGTGAGATATTGTTTATTAAATAAACCGGAAAAAATTAACTTTGCATAATTAATTTCCTTGTTTTATGGATGAAAATAAAAATACATTGCTGGTCACCTGGGACTTTACTGAAATGTCGAAAAATGCATTGATACACGCTATTAAGCTATCCAGGAATGTCAATAACAAAATCCGTCTGGTTCATGTTATCAAGAACGGGAATGATCATCTGGTAAAGGAAGCTGAAGAAAAATTAAAAAAAGAAATATTAAGGATCAAGGATCAGTATAAGATCACTCTTGATTCCATTATTCTGGAAGGAAAATTATTCTCAGCAATCACCAATTATATCAAAGATTCAGATATCAATATGGTAATAATGGGAACCCATGGGATCAAGGGAATCCAGAAATATCTTGGCAGCCATGCACTTAAAGTAATTATCGGATCTGCTGTTCCGTTCATCGTTGTTCAGGATAAACCTGTAAATATGGATAGATTTACGGATATCGTTTTTCCGATTGATTTCAGATCTGAAAATAAAGAGAAACTTAGATGGGCGATTTATCTTGGTAAATACTTCAATTCAAAAGTCCATCTTTTTAAGGCTCCTGTAGCAGATTCATCATTGCTGAAAAAGGTAAATATCAACCTGAATTTCGCCATTCGTTTTCTTATCCAGAATAACCTTGACTACGAGATTCATACGGCACGTACTTCTAAAAACTTTGGAAGGGAGATCCTTTCTTTTTCAAAAGAGATCAATGCAGACCTTATACTGATCACAACAACCAAACATATAAGTATTCTTGATTATCTCTTTGGTGCCCCGGAGCAATATATTATTGATAATCCTTCGCGGATACCCGTAATGTGTGTTAATCCGAAGGCTACATTTGCCAAAATGGAGCAGTTTATGATCGGGAGATGAAAACCTTAAGTGACTTTCATTTAGCTGTTCCGTCCCGCGTCAGCTCTCCAAAAACCTCTTCCAGGCTTTTCTCCTTTTTCTGCAGTGAGAGGACTGTAAGTCCATGCGCAACAGCAAAATTAAAGACATCAGGCCTGATATCTGAAGAACTCAGGTAACCGATAAGGATCTTATTATCCTTAAGCCTGGCTATCTTAGTTATTCCTTTAATTTCACGCAACTTTGGGATATCCGGTTCTTCATTGAATTCCACAATGATGGTATTGGTTTCATCCGGCCATCCAGCTGTTATTTCATCAGGCTTGCCAATTGCCAATATTCTCCCGTTCCCGATGATTATCACCCTGTCACAAATAGCCTTAACTTCCTGCATAATATGAGTTGACAGAATAACTGTCTTTTCTTTCCCCAATTCAGAGATGAGGTTCCTGATCTCGATGATCTGGTTTGGATCCAGACCAGATGTGGGTTCATCGAGAATAAGTATTTCAGGATCATGTATCAGAGCCTGGGCAATACCCACCCGCTGGCGAAAACCTTTTGAAAGTTGAGAGATTTTTTTATGACTCTCAGGAGACAGGCCTGTTAATGCAATGATCTCCTCAATCCTTCTTTTTTTATCCTTTAAATCCTTATAATGATCAGCAACATATTTAAGATACTCCCTCACAAACATTTCTGTATACAATGGATTATTTTCAGGAAGGTATCCGATGATTTTTTTGATTCTGCTGTAATCATCAGTTCCCTGAATATAAACAGTACCTTCATCCGAAGGGATGATCCCTGCAATGATCTTCATCAGGGTCGATTTTCCGGCACCATTCGGTCCAATTAAGCCAACTATTTCTCCCTTATCTATCTCAAAACTTACATTATCCAATGCAAGCTGCCTTCCGTATTTTCTGGTAATATTTTTTACTTTCACTGACACCGGTCGATTCTTTCCTGCAAACTTATTAAAACCTTATGAGTTACCTGTCACGGAGCGTAATTTTTTAAAGAGTTAACTCACTTTTTTTTTCTATTTTTAACCAAAACTTGGTTTCATGAATTTTCTTTCCCTGATCCCTTTTTTAATTTATTTCATAGTCATCATATCCATCGGTATTTATGCCCAGAAATTTTCATCCAGGGGAATGAGTGAATTTTTCGTTGGCGGAAGGAAGATGAATAAGTTTGTTGTAGCCATCTCAGCCATAGCATCGGGCAGGAGTGCATGGCTGCTTTTGGGATTTACGGGCCAGGTTTACATGATGGGACTTTCTGCTGTATGGGCAGTTGTGGGATATATATTAGTGGAGTTCTTATTGTTTTTATATTATGCACCACGAATCAGAAACTTTGCCGGGAAAAATGACTGCATCACGATCCCGGATTTTTATGCTTCAAACTTCAGGGATGATAAAGGATATCTTCGTCTGTTGTTGATTTTCATCTTTATCGTTTTCATGGTAAGTTATGTATCCGCACAATTTGTGGGCGGCGGAAAGACGTTTTATGCAAATTTTGGCCTCAATCAGACGACCGGTATTATCCTCACTGCCGTGATAGTCCTTTTTTATACCCTCATGGGGGGATTTCTTGCTGTAAGCCTGACTGATGTTTTCCAGGTCATCATTATGTTAATATCTCTTTTGGCCTTACCCTTCTATGCGATATATGATCTTGGGGGCATTCATGAGGTTTATCAAAGGATACAGAATCCTGACCACAATTTTTTTAATCCTTTTGCCCTTTCTGCAGGTGTAATGATCGGATTTATCGGGATTGGCCTGGGTTCACCCGGAAATCCACATATTATCATCCGATACATGTCAATAAAAGATCCCTCCCAGTTCAGATGGACAGCAATTATGGGAACCGTCTGGAACATATTACTTGCCCTGGGAGCACTATTGATTGGAATTCTGGCAAAGGCATATTTCCCCAATATTGAATCATTACCCGGTAAGGATCCTGAGAACGCTTTCCTGACTTTGTCGAATGCTGTGCTTCCACCTGCCTTGGTGGGACTTGTTATGGCATCAATATTTGCAGCAATTATGTCTACTGCAGATTCTCAACTACTGGTGGCAACTTCAAGCCTTGTCAGGGATTTTTACGAAAAGATACTGAATAAACGAAAAAAAATATCACAGGCAAAACTGGTATTTCTGAGCCGTATAGCCGTAATCTTATTGGTATATATTGCGATTATGCTGG
>Ga0068714_10006729_pt1 | contig 11537 bp, 10 predicted proteins | sample MTBNYHSulfiMetaG_FD_62988 | JGI IMG/M metagenome (GOLD analysis project Ga0068714, IMG submission 62988) | Enrichment culture microbial communities from rom New York Harbor, USA that are MTBE-degrading - MTBE-NYH (New York Harbor Sulfidogenic)... | ecosystem: Environmental > Aquatic > Marine >... | reverse complement strand
TCGGGCGCTGAGTGAGCGGGCGGCCCGTTCGCCGGCAAGGCGCCTACGCCACGGGGTCGTAGCCGAAGCGGCGCGAGACCTGCAGCGCGTGGTCCTGGACCACCGGCCCGATGTGGTCGAACTTGTCAGCGGTGAGCCGGAAGTCCGGGCCGACCACCCACAGGGCCGCGATCGGGAAACCCCGGTAGTCCAGGATCGGGCTTCCGACGCAGTGGGCCTCGGCCACTTCCTCGCCTTCGTCCACCGCGTACCCCCGTTCCCGGATCAGCGCCAGCTCCTTGAGCATGGCGCTCTTGCTCGGTATGGTCTTGTCGGTGTAACGCGTGAAGGTGATCTGGCTGAGCAGGAGCTTCTGCTCCTCGGGAGGCAGAAAGGCCGCGATAGCCTTGCCGGGGGCGGAGGCGTACACCGGCACTCTCCTTCCCACCTCGGCCTCGAAGCGGATGAACTGGAAAGGGGCCAGCTGCTCGATGATCACGATCTGGGAGCCGAGGAGGGTCCCAATCATGACGGTCTCGTTGACCTCGTCCCGGAGGGTGTGCATGACGTCGAGGGAGTTCTCCAGGATGCCCTTCTTGCGCATGCCCTCGTAGCCCAGGTAGAGCAGCCGCGGGGTGGCGTGGTACTTGCGCCCGTCCTCCTCGACGTACCCGTAATACTCCAGGCTCTTGATGATCCGGAACACGCTGTTCTTCGGGATCGAGAAGTTCGTCGCGATCTCGGCGATGCTCGCTTCTTCCTCCCGTCGGGCCAGGTACTCCAGAATCTTGAGGGCCCGGGCCACGTTCGGGATCAGGTACTTGCTGTTTTTCCGGTCTCGTTCCAGGTCTTCGGCCATGTGTCGCTCGCGCTGCTGCGGTAATTCGGGCACGTCAGGATTTCTCGACCACCAGGGGCTTGGCTCCGCCCCGGATCACGAGGTTGCGGTTCACGATGATCGCCGCCACCAGTATAGCCCCTTTCAGGATGCTCTGCCAGAAGGTCAGCACGTTGAGCAGGTTGAGCCCGTTGCCCAGCACCGCCACGATCAGGGCCCCCAACAGGGTGCCGATCACCGTACCCTTGCCCCCCGACAGGCTGGTGCCCCCCAGCAGGATGGCCACGATCACGTCGAACTCGAAGCCGTTGCCGCTCCGCGGGTCCCCGGCCCCGAAACGGGAGGCCATCATGACCCCGGAGAAGGCGGCCAAGGCTCCCACCACGAAGTACAGCCAGAAGACGACGGCTCCCGCGTTGATCCCGGAGAAGAAGGCGGCGTTGCGGTTGCCGCCGATGGCCATGGAGTACTTGCCGACCAGCGAGCGCTTCTCCAGAACCCAGAACACCACCACGAACAGGACGATCAGGTACACCGGGATCGGAACCCCGAGCACGGTGCCCCGCGCAAGCCGGGAGAAGCCCTCCGGAATGTTCTCTCGGATCGAGCGGCCGTTGCAGGCCACCAGCCCGAGGCCCCGGACGATGTACATCATCCCCAGGGTGGCGATGAACGGCGGGATGTTGAAGCGGGCCACGAAGGTGCCGTTGATCGCTCCCACCGCCATGCCGGCGGCCAGGGCCACGAGGGCGGCCAGGGGGAGCGCCACGCCGTGGGTCGCCAGCAGGGTGTAAAGCACCGCCGTGCAGGCCACCGTGCTGCCGGTGGACAGGTCGAAGTTGCCGGTCATCATCAGGAGGGTGGCGGCGGACGCCGTGATCATGACCATGGCCATCTGCTTCAGGATGTTGAAGTAGTTGGACAGCTCGAAGAAGTGCGGCGAGGACAGGCTGAAGAAGACGTTGATGGCCACGAACACCAGGAACAGGATGAACTTCTGATCCCGGACAAGGGCAAACCGACCCGTTCTCGCTCGCGCGCTCATTGCCTCCCTCCTGCCACCACGGCCATGATCCGGTCGCTTTCCACCCCTTCGCCGTTCCTCACGATCTCCCGCACCGAGCCCTCGTGCATGAGCACGATCCGGTCGCACAGGTGCAGGATCTCGGGAAGCTCGGAGGAGAACACGATGATGCCCTTGCCCTCGCCCGCCAGCCCCCGGATGATGTCGTGGATTTCGTGCTTGGCCCCCACGTCGACCCCCCGGGTGGGCTCGTCCATCAGCAGGATCCCGCCTTCCCGGTTCAGGCACTTGGCGATGACGACCTTCTGCTGGTTGCCCCCGCTCAGGAAGGCGACCTTCTGCTCCCGGTCCCGGGCCGCCACGGAGAGCTTCTTCATGTAGCCGTCGGCCAGGCGCCGCTCGCGGCCGTTGCTGATCAGGCCGTTGTGCAGGACGCTGGACATGCGCATCATCGGGACGTTGGCCCGGATCGACAGCTTGCTGAAGATCCCGTCGCCGCGACGCTCCTCCGGGACCATGGCCAGGCCGGCGGCCACCGCGTCCTGCACCCGCTCGAACCTGCGGCGCTTGCCCCTGATCAGGATTTCCCCCTCGTACTCGTCGATCCCGTACAGTACCCGGGCCACTTCCGTCTTCCCCGCCCCCACGAGCCCGTAGAACCCGAGAATCTCGCCCTTGTGGAGGTCGAAGCTCACGTTCTTGAGCTTGCGGTTGCTGATGCCCCGCGCCTCCAGCAGCCGAGTATCCGGATCGGTCCGGCTCGGGACGTAGCTCTCCACCACTACCTTGCCCAGCATCCTCCGCACCAGCTCCACTGCGGACAGCTCCGCGACTGCCTGCGTGGCGACCATGCGGCCGTCCCGAAAGACGGTCACGAAGTCCCCGATCTCGAAGACCTCGCTCAGCTTGTGGGAGATGTAGATGATGGTCATGCCGTCGGCCTTGAGCTTGGCGATAACCTGGAACAGCCGGCGCACCTCGTCCTCACTGAGGGCCGCGGTGGGCTCGTCCATGACCAGCACCCGGGCCTCCGTGGCCACGACCTTGGCGATCTCGATGACCTGCTTCTGGGCCACGCTCAGGTCCCCCACCCGGTGACTCAGACGGATCGCGCTGTCCAGGCCCGCGAGGATGGCCTCCACCCCGCTCAGGTCTTCGCCCCTGCGGATGAAGCCAAGGGCGTGGCGCTCCTTCCCCAGGGTCAGGTTCTCCTCCACCGTGAGGTCGTCGACCACGTTGAGCTCCTGGTACAGGACGCTGATTCCGGCGGACATGGCGTCCCGGATGCTTCGAGGGTCGAAGGCTTCGCCCTCCAGCAGGATCTCCCCCCGGCTCCGACTCATGGCCCCGGTCAGGATCTTGATGAAGGTCGACTTGCCGGCCCCGTTCTCGCCCACGATGCAGTGCACGGTGTTGCGCCGGATGTCGAAGGAGACCTCGTCGAGGGCCAGCACCCCGGGAAACCGCTTGGACAGTCCCCGCACCTGGACGACCGCTTCCGCCCCTGTCACGCTCATCGCCGCCATCCTCCCCTCCCCACTAGGCCCGGTTGCGAATCAGCTTGTCGGTCAGCAGCGCCACCACCAGGAGCAGGCCCTTGGAGATCTCCTGGTAGAAGTAGGGCACCCCCAGGAGATTGAGCCCGTTGGCCGCCAGGCCGACGATCAGGGCCCCCAACACCATGCCGAAGGTCGAACCCTCTCCCCCGAGCATGCTCGTGCCGCCGAGCACGATGGCCACCACCACGTCGAACTCCAGACCTTCGGCGATGTTCGGGAAGGCGGAGCCGACCCGGGACACCTGCAGCACCCCGCAGAAGCCGGCGAGCAGGCCCACGATCAGGTAGAACACGAACACGATCCCGGTCACGTTGATCCCCGAGAGCACGGAGGCGCTGCGGTTCCCGCCGATGGCATAGGTGAAGCGTCCGAGCACGGTCTTCTTCTCGATGAACATGAAGACCGCGATGGCCACGAACATGAGCACGATCGCCAGCGGCAGCCTGCCGAACAGGAGAAGCCGGCCGAAGTTGGCGAAGTTGACCGGCAGCCCGGCGGAGATGTTGGCCCCGCCGTCCCAGCGGGCGATCAGGAAGGCGAAGCCCCGGGCGGCGTACATGGTCCCCATGGTGGCGATGACCGGCGTGATCTTGAGCACGGAGACGGTCAAACCGTTGATGGCCCCCCAGGCCACCGCCGACACGCACGTGACCAGGACCGACAACGCGATGGGGAAGCCGTGTTTGCTCAGGTACGCGTGCAGGATGGCGCAGAAGGCCAGCACGCTGCCCACGGACAGGTCGAAGTGGCCCGTGATCATCAGGAGATTGGCCGCCGAGGCGATGATCACGATCACGGCGACCTGCAGGAACACATTCGTGAAGTTCCGGACCGACAGGAACTTGGGGGACAGCATCGTCAGGGCGATCACGAGCGCCGCGATGATCCCGATGAGCACGAGCTGCTGCATCTCCAGGCGCCGGAACCGGGTTCCCCGCCCCGCCAGGGGCGGGCTCAGTGGCTCCGGCAGAATCGATTTGGGTGTTTCCACGGTCGGCCCACTCCTCGCAAACGAGAGAAACGAGGAGAGGCGACAGGGGTCGCCTTTCCTCTTCCTCGGAAATTCCCTTGCCGCCCCTCGGGCGCCGCTACTTCTTGGCGGCTGCCTTCTTGGCGGCCTCGTCGGCCAGGCTGCCCTTGAACAGGAAGTTGTCTTCCAGGAAGGTCTGGGCCTGGGCGATGGGGGTGTTCCAGTAGTCCATCGCCACCGACAGGACCTGCTGCTCCTGGTACTGCTTCGGGTCGATGCGGCCTTCGATCATGGCGATCATGGTGTCGACCTCCTTGATCGCGTTGTCCCGCACCGCGCCGTGAGTCAGCTTGAAGGAGCTGTTGGGGTTGTAGATCTCGATCATGGCGGCGATGTTGCCGTCCAGGCCGGCGATCACCTCGGTCAGGGGCTTGCCGTTGTCCATCTTGCCGCGGCCCAGCTGCTCGCAGGCCGCCAGGGCGCCCAGGCCCATCTCGTCGTTGGCCCCGAAGATGATGTTGACCTGCGGGTTGCCCTGCAGGATGTCCAGGGTGATCTCCATGGACTTGACGGTGGAGCCGTAGCCGTTGAGCTGGGCCACGAGCACCGCTTTCGGGTCCACGGACTTGACCCCCTTGAAGAAGGGACCGGTGCGCATCTCTTCGATCTGCTCGAAGCCGCCGAAGTCCAGCATGGCCACGTAGCAGGTCGTGCCCGGGTGGGCCTTGAGCCACTGTTCCGCCGCGACCTCGCCCATGCGCTGGGAGCTCGGGGCTTCCAGGGGCTGGATGTGCGGCGCCAGCTTCTCCTTGGGCCGGATCAGGGTGGTGCAGATCGGGATGCCCGCGTCGTGGGCCAGCTTGATGGCAGTGACCATCAGGCCGGCGTCGCCGGTGTGCAGGTTGATGGCATTGACCTTCTGCTGGATCAGCGTCTCCACCGCGGCCAGGGTCTTCTCGTTGTTCGCCTCACCGTCGATGGCAATGTACCTGGCGTTGTAGAACTTGTTGGCGTACTCCTCGCCGATCGAGACCACGGCCTGGTGGTAGGCGTGCTCCAGGGTATAGGGAACCTTGCCGATGACGTAGGCGTACTCCTGCTTCGTCGTTTCGGCTTTCCCCCCTGCGAGCACCGGGACCAGTGCGACTATGCTGACCAGCAGCACAGCCAGGATCAGTTTCTTCATCACAATCCTCCTTCGGATGGTGGTATTTGCCAGCCTGACTAGGCTGGCTCGGAACCTGTTTGATGCCGGAGGCGGGACTGGATCTCGGCCAGGGAGGAGAACACCCCGGTCCGGTCCAGCCCGTCATAGGCCCGGCAGTACGCGTCGTAGAGCTCCCGGTACAGGGCCGCCTCACCGGCCCTGGGCTCGTAGCGCTCGTCGAGGCGGACCATGGCCTCGGCCGCGCTCTTGATAGAGGGGAAGACGCCCGCCCCCACCCCGCCCAGGATCGCCGCTCCCAGGACCGTGGCGTCCGTGACCTTGAGGGTGGTCACCGGCACTCCGTACACGTCCGCCTGGATCTGGTTCCAGACCCGGCTGCGGGTGGGCCCGCCCAGCAGGCGCGCCTCGCTTACCGTCACCCCGGAGCTCACCATGGAGTTGAGCATGTCCATCATGTCCAAGGTGATGCCTTCCATGAAGGCACGAGCCAGGGCGTAGCGGTCGTGGTTGAAGGTCAGCCCCAGGACCATGCCCCGGGCGGAGGGGTTGTAGCGCGGGGTGGCGGCTGCGGCGAAATAGGGAAACACCAGCAGGCCGTTCGCCCCGGCGGGCACCTCGGCCACCCGGTCGTTCATGAGCTCGAAGAAGTCCCGACCGCTGGCCTGTGCTTCCTGCTGCTCCAGTCCCCCCAGCTGGTCCCGGTACCAGCGGTACACGCTGGCCGCGGCAGCCTGGTACCCCTCCAGGAGCCAGCTGCCGTCGATCGGGTGGGCGGTCACCATGGTCTTGCCCGCGGGGTCCCGGAACGGGGAGTCCAGGTAGGCGGTCACGGCGCCCGCGGTGCCCATTGACACCGACACCAGCCCCTTCCGCACGATCCCGGCACCAACGGCCCCGGCGCTCTGGTCCCCCGCCCCGATGCTCACCGGGGTCCCGGCCGCCAGGCCGCAGGCCTCGGCCGCCTCAGCCGAAACCTCCCCGACCTGGGTGCCCGAGGCGGCGGGCACCGGCAGGATCTCCCCCGGGATCTCGAAGAGCCGGAGGATCTCCGAGTCCCAGCTCCCGGCCGTGCTGTCGAAGAAGCCGAAGAAGCCTGCGTCGTTGTGGTCCACGTAGTACTCGTCCACGCCGAGGGCCCGGAGAAAGTAGTCGTGCATCTGCACGACCCGGCGGGTCCTGGCCCAGGTTTCTGGTTCGTGCTTGCGCACCCACATCAGCTTGGACAGGAGCCAGGTGGTGCTGTTGGGGTAGCCGGTCCGGCGGTAGTACTCCGCCGGGTCCATGGCGGCGGCGATCTCTTCGACCTCCGCCGGGGTGCGGTTGTCCTGCCAGGAGATCATCGGCCGGAGCAGGCGCCCCTGCTCGTCCAGGAAGATGCCGCAGCAGCGCTGGGCGGACACGGAGAAGGAGGCGATCTCCTCCGGCCGGACGCCGTGCTCTGGGCCGCTCTCGGCTACCGCCTGATTCAGGGCATCCATGACCGACCTGACGAGCAGCTCCGGGTCCTGCTCCACCCAGCCCGGCCGGGGGTACGTGCAGGGGTACTCCCTCGAGGCACTGGCAAGGGGCAGGCCGTCACGATCGAAGATCATGGCCTTGGCCCCGCTGGTGCCGATGTCCACGCCCGCCAGATAGGTCGCCACGGTGCCGCCCCGGCGCTCTACAGCGACTGCCCGTACAGCTCCACGACGTCCTCCCGGGACAGCTCGCGGAGGCTGCAGTTCAGGCAGCCGGCCATCGTCGTGAAGGCCGAATCGGTCATGGCCTCGATCTTGTCCTCGGTGATCCCCAGATCCGACATGGTGACCCGGCAGCCGAACTTCTCCAGGGTGCGCTCCAGGGCTTCCGGGGCCTGGCGGGCCAGCTCCCTGTCGGAGTCGCCGGCCTTTCCGTACCCGAGGATGCGGGTGACCTCGGCGTAGCGGGCCAGGTCGGCGTCCCAGGTCTTGCGCATGTAGGCGGGCCCGACGGCGGCCATGGTCAGCCCGTGGGCTGCGTCGGTCTGCCCGCCGATGCTGTGCCCGAGGGCGTGGATCCCGACTGTCGAGGACTTGCCTTCCCCGATGGCGATGCCGGCGATGGTGTTGGCCCAGGCCATGCGCGTCCGGGCATCCAGATCCTGTCCGTTCTCGAGAACCCGTCCCAGGTTCTCCACCACCAGGCGCATGGCCTCCCGGGCGAACAGGTCGGTGAACGGGGTGGCCACGTTGGCGATGAAGGCCTCCATGGCGTGGAACAGGACGTCGATCCCGGTGTTCCGGGTCACCTCCTTGGGCAGGGTCAGCATGAGCTCCGGGTCCACGATGGCGATCTTCGCCTGGGTGCTGTCGTTGCCCGTGCCGGGCTTCTCGTGGGTCCGGGTGTTCGTGACTACCCACCAGGGGGTGGTCTCGCTGCCGGTTCCGGCGGTGGTGGTGATGCACAGGATCGGGAAGGCCGGCTGCGTCCCGGACAGGTCCGCCCGGGGCCCCCGTGCCAGAAAGTCGTTGATCGTGCCCCCGCCCTGGGCCGCCAGAAAGGCCACCGCCTTGGCGGAGTCCATGGAGCTGCCCCCGCCCAGGCCGACGGTGAAATCGCACTTGTTGTCCAGGAACGCCCGGGCCTGGCGATCGATGTCCACGTCCCGAGGGTTGGGAGCCACGTCGTCAGAGACGACTACCTCGGCACCGCCCTCCTCCAGCAAGGCTGCGACCTTGTCGATGAAACCGCACTGGCGCATCGTGTCCTTGGCCGCCAGCAGCAGGGCCTTCCTGCCGAGCTGCGGCGCCGCCTCGGCAACCCGTCGCACCTCACCGGCGCCAAAGTAGACCTTGGTTGGTATGCTGAAGTCGAATGCTTTCATGCGCTACCCCTCTCCTGCAAACGAACGCTCGATTTGTTCCGTATTTTAAGTTCTATTGAAGGTGCATTCTAAACCCGGCAAGGTGTGCGGTCAAGCTTTTTTTTTGATTTTCTGGAACGTTTTTCACACGTGATCTATATCTGGTACGAAACCGGCTATATTGAGGAATTACGATATATGATTCGTGCTGGAACGTGCCCGGCGTTGCGGCGTCAGGTGCCGCCGAAATGCAAACGGGCGAGCTGATCCTTCCATCGACGCCGCGAAGGGATCTAGATCAGCATGCCTCCGGTCACGTCGAGAACCGTCCCGAGGACGTTGAAGGACTTGTCCGATGCCAGGAAGGCCACGGCGTAGCCGATCTCCACCGGCAGCGCGAACCTGCCCGCCGGGATGCGAGCCACGTAGGATTCGTACAGCTCCGGGTTCGACCACTTGTCCTCGTTCATCGGGGTGCGGACCATCCCCGGGGCCAGGCCGTTGACCCGGATGCCGTGCGGGGCGAGCTCCCGGGCCAGGGTTCGGGTCAGCATGTTCATGCCCGCCTTGGCCGTGGCGTAGTGGGCATGCCCGCCGGTGTTGTACTGGAAGGCGCTCTTGGAGGAGACGTTGATGATGACCCCCCGGCGGCCTCCGTCGATCATGCGCCGGGCCACCCGCTTGGCCAGGAGATACGGGCCGTTGAGGTTGATGTCGATCACCCGGTGCCAGTTGTCGTCGGGCATCTCGAGGATACCCTCGGTGGGCCAGACCCCGGCGTTGTTCACCAGGATGTCGATCCCGCCGTAGGTTCCGACGACACCCTCGACCAGGACGTCGAGATCCTCGGCCCTGGACACCTCCGCGTAGAAGGCCCGGCAGTCGGTGCCGTGCCTGCCGCTCAACTCCGCGGCGAAGGCGATCTTGGCCTCCGGATTGGTCGCGTAGTTCACCGCTACGGCCACTCCTTCCTCGGCCAGGGCGTCGCAGATGCCCACCCCGATCCCGGATCCTCCACCCGTCACCAGGGCGACCTTTCCCCTCAGCCCCAGCTCCATGCGCTACTCCTCAACCCGCAAACTCGGGCTCCAGGCGGCCCTGGACGTCCAGCTCGACCCGGAAGAGGTCCCCGGACTTCGGGTACTTCTCCAGCTGCTCGGGGCTGCAGCCCTTCCGGGCCGTGGTCACGTACAGCTCGTCGAGCTTCGGGCCGCCGAAGGCCATGCAGGTCGGTGTCGGCACCGGGAGCTCGATCACCCGGTCCCTGGCCCCATCGGGAGCGTAGCGGGTGATCCTGAAGCCCTGCCAGTGGGCGCTCCACAGGAACCCCTCCCGGTCCACGATCAGCCCGTCCGGGAGGCCCTCCTCGGCCGGCACCTCCACCAGGACCCTGCGGTTGGCCGCCGTGCCCGTCCGTGGGTCGAAGTCGTAGGCCAGGATGCGGTTGGCGAACATCTCCGTTACGTAGAGGGTACGCCCGTCGGGGCTGAAGGCCAGCCCGTTGGGCAGGGCGAGCCCCTCGCAGGCTGCGGCGATCGATCCGTCCTTGTCCACCCGGTAGATGGAGCCCTCGGGCGCATCGAGGGTCTCGAAGTTCAGGGACCCGGCATAGAAGCGGCCGTCGGGCCCTACCGCCCCGTCGCTCATGCACATGTGGGGCTTTCCCTCTTCCGGGTACCCCAGGAAGCGGCTCTCCCCGCTCGCGTGGTTCCAGAGCAGCAGGCCCTTCACGTCCACGGCGATCCAGCCCCCGGCCTTTCGCCGGCCGATCGACTGCAGCAGATGCGGGATGTCACGGGGGGTATGCCGTCCGCTTCCGGGATCGTACTCGTGAAAGACCCGCTCGCCCGTGTCGACCCAGAAGAGCCTGGCGCTCGCCGGCTCCCACATCGGGGACTCCCCGCAGTTGCACTGGCAGCCCGCCAGGTGCTCAACTCCGTAGCCGGCGGTCCTCTGCTTCATGGTCTTCCTCCTTGGTGCGGGGCCGACGCACCCCGGGCCCCACGGTCCGGATCATGACACAGTTTCTGACATTTGTAAAGTCAACAATAACATATTACAATTGACAAGGTCCGATCACCGGAGTATGCTCTGAGCCGGAACAAGGAGACCGCTTATGAATCTGCCGGACAAAGCCAAGCTCGAAGAGCTGTACGAAAAGATGGTCCTGACGCGGAGCTTCGAAGAGCAGGCGGCCCGCCTGTTCACCGAAGGCAAGGTGCACGGGACCGCCCACTTCTGCATCGGCGAGGAAGCTACCGGTGTGGGCGTGACCGCCGCCCTCCGGCGGGAGGACCTGATGGCCGCCACCCACCGGGGCCACAACCAGAGCATCGGCAAGGGCATGGACATCAAGCTCATGATGGCCGAGTTCCTGGGCAAGGCCAACGGCTACTGCAAGGGTCGCGGCGGCTGCATGCACATCGCCGACTTCTCGGTGGGGAGCCTCGGGGCCAACGGCATCGTGGGCGGAGGCATCCCCATCGCAGTGGGGGCGGGCCTGTCCACGAGGATGAAGAAGATCGACCGCATCGTGGTCTGCTTCTTCGGGGACGGGGCCACCAACGAGGGCAGCTTCCACGAGGCCCTCAACCTCGCTTCGGTCTGGAAGCTCCCGGTGCTCTTCTTCTGCGTCAACAACTACTACGGCATGTCCCTGCACGTGCACAAGAGCATGAACATCGAGGACATCTCGGTCCGGGCCTCCTCCTATGGAATCCCGGGCCGGACCATCGACGGTAACGACGTGCTGGAGGTGTACAACTCCACCCTGGAGGCCCGAGAGCACGTCCGGAGCCAAGGCCCGATGCTGGTGGTGGCCAACACCTACCGTTGGATGGGACACTCCAAGAGCGACCCCCAGGCCTACCGCACCAAGAATGAGGTGGAAGAGTGGAAGAAACGCTGCCCGATCGCCCGCTTCCGCAAACTCCTGATCGAGAACAAGCGGTTCACGACCGAGGAGCTGGACCGGATCGACGCGGCGGCCAAAGAGCGCATCCTGGAAGCGGTGGCCTTCGCCGAGAACAGCCCGGACCCGCCCCTGGAGTACGCCCTGGCGGACGTGTACACGACCATGGAGGTGGGGGCATGCGCGAAGTAACCTATGCCGAGGCCCTGCGGGAGGCGATGAGCGAGGAGATGCGCCGGGACCCCGAGGTGTTCCTGATGGGCGAGG
>Ga0068714_10006728_pt1 | contig 11538 bp, 6 predicted proteins | sample MTBNYHSulfiMetaG_FD_62988 | JGI IMG/M metagenome (GOLD analysis project Ga0068714, IMG submission 62988) | Enrichment culture microbial communities from rom New York Harbor, USA that are MTBE-degrading - MTBE-NYH (New York Harbor Sulfidogenic)... | ecosystem: Environmental > Aquatic > Marine >... | reverse complement strand
CTGAGAGCGGGCCTGTTGCATCGGATCGCGGATATTGCCGGGAGCGCCATCGAGTTTCATTCCCCATGGCGGCCCATGCGCGCGTTGCTCATGACTCGGGCGACCCTCGAAAGTGTGGCGGTGTACTACAGCCTCTACGAGGAGATCAAAGAGGTTGTTGATTCTCAAGATGCAAGCGTCGCAAACAACTGCACTGAGGCGTTCCTGAACGCGTCGAACGGACACAACTATGCCGATCCGCAATCCGGGGACATGCTGACGGCTGTCGACAGGTTGGAGCATCTTGTCAAGGGTGTACGGGCGGAATACGGCAGCCTCAATAAAGCTACTTATCCGACTCCCACGGGGACTTTGGGATATTACAGGGGCTTTGCGCGTACTTATCGTATGGGCATTGAAACGTTCGGCCCAGCACACAGTTTGCTGCCACCAGACCCACAGCTCTGGGTTCTGGCGGCTCTTCTCAACGCCGTCGTCAAGGTGGACAGTTCCTTCGTAGACGTCCTGGCGAGGTTTTGCCAGCGGGCAAAATCGGGAGAGTAGAGGCAGGTTTAGGCAGATTTGGGGTCAGCCCTTTCGACAATCTTTAGGAGAATTCCGGGCGGTGATCTTAGATCGAGGCATGATGACTTTGTCGAACAGGCGTCTGATGCAAGGCCGGAGAATCGAGGGTTACTCGAGTCGGGGGAGGTCTTCGAGATTGCGGCGGACCTGCTCGACATAGAAGCTGTCGGGATAGAGGTTCAGGAAGCTGGTCAGCATGTCGCGCGCCTCGGCGAGGAACTTGCGTTTCTCGGCGGCCGAATCGTCCTCCTGCTGATAGAGCCGAATCTTCAGGCGCGTCAGCTCGTACAGCGCCTGCATCCCCCCGTCGGTGTTCTGGTACTCGCGGTTCAACTGGCTCAGGCGCTCGGACCGTGCCTGGTCGTCGGCCAGAAGCTTGGCCCTGGCCAGCAGGAGATTGTCGCGCAAGCCGTCCTGCTCGCCGGACAGTGACAGGAGCGTGTCGAGCTGCTGGGCGTATTCCAGGCCGTGCGGATTGAGCATCACGAACTTCGCCAGGCGGTCGGGCGCGCCATCGCTGCCCTTGAGGTTCTCGTCGCCGATCAGCATCTTCAGCTCCTGGATGCGTCCCTGCAACTCGCGGAGCTTGATCTGCGTCATCACGGTTTCGGCCGGCGGTCGGAACGCACTGAACAACGAGTCGGACGGCGACTGGGCGTTCTCCCTGGCGAGCTGCTCGGCGACGAGAGCCTGCGCCTGATCGAGAAACGTTCCCGCCTGACTGAACCGGGTGCGCCCGGCCAGATATTTCGCGTTCCGCCAGCGTGCCTCGGCGGATTCCGGCGTCCAACCGAAGTCACGGTACAGCTCGAACCAGATTTCGCCCGAGCGCTCGTGGGGATAGTCACTGTAGAAGTGCAGCATCTCATCCCGACGGATTCGCGGCAGGTCCGGGCTGTATTCGCTCAGCAGCGCCTTGTAGTACAGGGCGATCGGCATCCGCGTGCTCTTGGCGCGCCGCTGGACGATCTCGCTGTGCAGCCAAACCGGCATCCACCACGACTTCGTCGGATGGATGAAGCGATCGTACTGCTCGCTGAGCCACTGCCGCTTCTCCTGGTATTTCAGGTGGTCGGGTACGAGGAACCAGTTGGGCCAGCGGTCGAGGCTCAGTTGGATCTGGATCTCCGTCTTGAGTTCTTCGCGCAGCGGAATGGGGTCGGTGGGCAGGAAGAACCCCGCCAGCGTCTTGCGTGTGGCCGGATCCATGATCGTTCGATCGAGGGCCTCGCGAATGCTGTGATCGCGGAACTCCGTGACCTCCTCCGGATTGTTCTCGGCGATGTAAAACTGATAGTCCAGCTCGTCGAACCCGATCTTCCACTCGAACACGCCCAGCGCCAGCAACAGCGTCGTAGTGGTGAAGACCCAGTTGAGCCCGGGCCGGTAGCGGGTGTAATGGCCGATCCCGAGGACCAGGCCGGCGACCGTCAGTCCCACCAGCCACGCCCAGATCCACGGCGCGAAAGAGAAGCCCCACTCCAACGGCTCCATGCCCCGCGCCGAGCCGAAGAAGCCCCAGTACAGAAGCTGCGGGGCGGTGCACAGCGCGATGGCGATGATCCGCGAGCGGAAGCGCAGCGGACGAGCCGCGACGAAGAAACAGCTCACCACCAGCGACAGCGCAAAGCCCGGTAAATTGGCCAGGAAGAACACTTCCAGGATGAAGAGAAAGCAGTGCCCGAAACTCATCAACTGGGCGACCAGGATCGGAACCACCGCCAGGACGCCCATCAGCAGTCCGAGCACGATGATCTGCCACGGGTATTCGAAGATGCTTGCGCCGGTAAGGATGGCCTGGTCCAGCCGCCAGAAATCGGGCGCGGTCTGGGACTGGAGATCGAACGCCCAGAACGTACCGGCCACGATGCGGGACCAGATCAGGCAGGTGATCCCGAAGGCAATGACCGCCAGCAGCCAACAGCGCTGCACGTTCCGGTGGCTGTAATGCAGCGTAGGACCGACGGCCAGGAAGGACTTGGGCCCGCCTTTGCGGGTCTTTTCCGTCTCTTTGGTTTCCATAATCCTACGAACGCCCGGCTCGTCGCCGACCCTGCGTGCGACGCGATCCGCCTCCGGCGGACCCCCGCCTGCCGCGGGTCTGCGGCTACGTACCTTCGCCGCTACTGGCCAGATACTCGACCTGTTCCGGCGTCAGCTTGTCGATCGCAATCGACATCGTCCGTAGTTTCAATCGGCAAACCTGTTCCTCGATCTCCAGTGGAACCGTGTGGACCCGGATATCGAGCCTGCTGGCGTGTTTCAGCACGTACTCGGCCTGGAGGGCCTGCGTGGCAAAACTCATGTCCATCACGCAGGCGGGATGGCCTTCGGCCGCCGCCAGATTGATCAGCCGGCCCTCTCCGAGAAGATAGATGCTCTTGTTCTTGTTGATGACGTATTCGTCGACGTGGTTGTGGACGCCGCGATGGACCTTCCGGCTCATCTTCCTGAGTCCGGGAATATCGATCTCCACGTCGAAATGTCCGCTGTTGGCCACCGTGGCGCGGTGCTTCATTGCGCGGAAATGCTCGGGCCGCAGCACGTGCTTGTCGCCCGTCAACGTCACGAACACGTCGCCGATCCGGGCCGCCTGGGCCATCGGCATCACCTGGAAACCGTCCATGGCCGCTTCGAGGGCCTTGACGGCGTCCACCTCGGTGACGATCACGATCGCTCCCATGCCACGGGCCCGCATCGCAAAGCCCCGGCCGCACCAGCCATAGCCGGCCACCACGACGTTGCTGCCGGCCAGCAGGTAACCCGTTGCCCGGATGACCCCGTCGACGGTGGACTGGCCGGTCCCATAACGATTGTCGAACAGGTGTTTGCTCTTGGCGTCGTTGACCGCAATGACCGGGAACTTCAGCCTGCCCTTGTTGGCCATCGCCCGTAGGCGGATCACGCCGGTGGTGGTCTCTTCCATGCTCGCGATGATGCGTCCGGCGTCCTTCTTCCGCTTGGTGTGCAGCTCGTGGACCAGGTCGGCGCCGTCATCGAACGTCACCGTCGGCTTGTGGTCCAGGGCCGCGTTGAGGTGCTTGTAGTACGTCACGCGGTCCTCGCCGCGAATGGCGAACGTCGGAATCCCAAAGTCCTTCGTCAGCGACGCGGCGACGTCGTCCTGCGTGCTCAAGGGGTTCGACGCGCACAGCACGGCGTTGGCCCCGCCGGCCTTGAGCGTCCGCATCAGGTTGGCGGTCTCGGCCGTCACGTGCAGACACGCCGAGACAGTCATGCCCTTCAGCGGCTTGCTCTTGGCGAACCGCGCCCGGATCGCGGCCAGCACAGGCATATCGTTGTCGGCCCAGAGAATCCGCTTCTTCCCACCGGGGGCCAACTTCATATCCGCCACGTCGTACTTCATCCGTCAGTCCTTTCAAGTCTGGGGCCAAAAGCGCGATTTTAAGCCCCCCGCCGGATCGACGCAACCATTATCTGGCCCGCCACCCGGCCGCAGCGTGGTCACGCGGCCCGCGCAAGGTCCGAATTGCCGGTGCGGGACGGACATGGAGGCGGAACAACCGGTACGTATTTCCGCGTATATTTCGCAGGGGATTACATCAGCCGAAAGACGCCCGGTTCCTGCGCCGTACCGCTGACGCCGGCCGGCAGACGCACACGACGGTCTCTGCAGTTCAGGATTCGTCACTCCGCCCAGATACAAGGGCCGATAAAACCGGTTGGCAGCATCTTTGACGGCGCATTCGGCCCGCTCGCGGCGCCGGGCAACAGCCGGCACCCGCCTGCGCCGAGGCCGGCGGGCTATGACTGCGGCGAAATCGGCGCGGGATCCCGTCAAAACCCCTCTCTCACGACCGGTCCCTTAGAGGACCACGGGAGGGAAAATCCTGGACAGGAATGTGTCGATTATAGTACAATGATGGCGTATAATTTGAATATCTACGTACCTCTGGGAGGAGGGTTACCGATGAATGCGTTGACCCACGCAAAGAACACCTGTCTGCTCGCCGTCGTGCTTCTGGCGTCTTTCAGCACCGCACACGCGAGAACGATCTATGTCGACGCCGACGGCACAGGCGACTTCACAAGCATCAAGGCCGCCGTCGAGGCCGCCAGTAGCGGTGACATCATCATCGTCGGCATGGGTACGTATACGGGCAGGGGCGCGGTGGACATTGCCGTGGCCGGCAAGACCCTGACCATCAGCGGCAGCGATCCGAACGATTCGGCGGTGGTGGCCGGGACAGTCATCGACTGCCGGGCCGACGGCAATTTCGGCTTCCAGTTCATCGAATTGGGCCCGAGCAAAGACGCCAACCTGACCCTGGTGGGCCTGACGATTACTCATAGCACCAAGAGCCCGTCCGGCGGAGCCGTGCTATGCCAGGGCGCGATCTTCCGTGCCGTCAACTGCACGTTCGCTGATAACGCGGTCGAATCCTGGGGGGGCGCCGTCTACTGCGAGGACAGCCAGGCCACGTTCGAAGGCTGCACTTTCCTGCGCAACGCTTCGTCCCTGCTGCGCGGCGCCGCCGTGGCCAGTAGGAATAGCCAAGTGGCCTTCTCCGACTGCCTCTTCCAGGAGAACACCGGCAATGCCATGACGGGCATCGACAGCCGCGTGTCGTTTTCCGACTGCACGTTCCAGAACAACACCGGTAGCGAAGGCGGCGCCATCTACAACCACGTCGCCCTCGGGACCGAAACGTCGGTCCCTCTGACTGTAACGCGCTGCACGTTCACCGGCAATAGGGCCAACAGCACCGGAGGCGCCATTCACAGCTACGCCGCAAGCTCCGCGATCTCGTCGTGCGTTTTCGTGGGCAACACGTCGCTCCAGGACGGCGGCGCTATCTACAATCATCGGTGTAGCTCTTCGATAGAAAGCTGCCTCTTCTCGGGCAACGAGGCCGACGGCGCCGGCGGCGCGGTGATCGACTTCTATCAGTGCAACAGCGCGATCGCCTACTGCACCTTCATCGGCAACAAGGCCTCACAGGGTGGCGCCGTGGTCAGCAAGCGCCAGAGCCACCCGTCGATCACCCATTGTATCCTGTGGGACAACGAAGCCGACCGGGGCAGCAGCGTGTACGTCGTGGATGATCTCGTGGGTGGTCCAGGGTACTCCCAGGTCACCGTGGAATACAGTGACATCGAATTCGGACGGTCCGCCGTCGCCGTCGAGCAAGGCAGCCTTCTGAACTGGGGCGAGGGCAATATCGCCGTCGATCCTCTGTTTGTGGACTCATCCTACGACGACTATCATCTATCGGCAAACTCGCCGTGCGTGGATGCGGGTGACCCGGACCGCACACCCCCGACCGACGCCAAAGATCTCGACAGCCTGCCGAGACTCCGTGGCTCGGCCGTCGATATGGGGGCCTATGAATTCCAGGGACTCGGACCGGTCTATGGCTTCCGGTCACTGACCTCGGGCAAGCAGTTCTATACCATGAGCGTCGCCGAGCGCGACCGGCTCATCCAGCTCTATCCGAGCCTGTGGCGATTCGAGGGCACCGTCTTCTATGCGTTCTACGATGCGTCCGACCCCCAGGTGGTGCCGGCGTACCGGTTCTGGGCGGACAAGCTCGGGTCGCACCTGTGGACGACCAGCGAGAAAGAGAAGCAGAAGCTGCTGACCAATCCGGAGTTTTCGAGCGTCTGGACGTACGAAGGCATCTCGTTCTACGTGTATCCGTCGGGCAAACAGCCGGTGGGGACCGTGCCGGTGTACCGCTTCTGGTCGCCGCAACTGGCCTACCATTTCTACACACTCCAAGAGAGCGAAAGAGACCGGCTGATCCGGGAATACCCCGACGTGTGGATCTACGAACGCGTCGCCTGGTACGTCTATCCGACGGTGCTGCAGAGCGTGCCGGGCACCTTCGATTTCTCGGGCGGACCGGAGGAGGCCCGCTACACTGTGACGTTAAGAGCCTATGTCGATGGTAAAGAAGCCACCATCGACCTGCCCGAAGTGGATTTCGTGCCGAGCACCGCCCATATGCGGATGAACGCCGATTTCGCAAAGCTGACGGCCAGTCTGGTGGAATTCGACATCCGCAGCGAACGAGTTTCGCACAACGCGGTCATCAAGGTCGGCAGCGTGCGAGTCCCATTCGCCGTTTCGGCCCAGGGGACGTTCGAGTCCAGCACTGCGCGGGGCCCGTTCGTCATCGACGCGACGACCGGCACCTTCGCGGATTTCGCCGACGCTCCCCAGACCCTCGACGCACGGGATGACACGTTCACCTGCAACGGCCTTGTGCAGGTCGGCGACCAGACGCTGACGTTCAGTCACTCGGCCAGCGCGATCGATTTCGAGCTGAGTTCTCTCGGGACGTTCGAGTCGCTGAACCTGCTGCCCGACAGGGTCAATGCCCGCGTGCCGCAGACATTCCAGTGGCGCCGGCCCGATCAGAAAGACCTGCTTGTCGAGGCGTTCGTGGACGGGCGTCGCGTGGAACTGTACGTCGCGTCGATGTACGCCGCGACCCAGGGGCTCTGGGCCGGCACAGCGGTTCCTTGACCGCCGATGCCACGCAGGGACGTCAACAACAAGATAACGTAGACGTCACGGGATTTCGTACAGGTGAACGTCCCACGGCGCGAAGCGGTCCGCGAAGGCGCCGTCGTTCGACTCCAGCGTGCGGTCCTCGTCCAGGACCGTCACCGTCTGCGCGCCCGCCAATCCCTGCACCTGGAACCCGGCGGAAGCAGCCTCATTCCGCATGGCGACCGCGAAGACATAGGTCCTGCCTGCGTGACGTTTGGCCATCGTCGCGATCGGCACCTCCGGGGGGCTTGAGACAACGGTGACGGCGTCCGGTATCGTCGGGCCGTTCAGAACGGGCGCCAACTGCCCGATGCGACGGTTGATCCGCGTCACGGCCTCAAGCATTTCCGCGTCGGCCAATAGCGCTGCCTCATTGAACCTCGGCTCCCACTCGTGCACGAAGTAGATCAGTCCCTGCGAGCCATGAACCAGGGCCATCCATACCTCGCATCGCACCTGATGCGGCGTGGGTTTCTGCGTCGGATTGCCGATCCGCGTGCACTCGATGCAGTTCCAGACGCCTTGGCGTCCACCCGTCCAGTCCATCAGACGCAACACGCCCCGCGCGACGTAGTCGAGCTGCCCGGCCACCTGCGGATGGCTATGCGTGACGGGGTAAATGTCGAACGATGCAATGTCACAACCTTGAACGTACTGCGGGTAGTCCTCCGGATGGTTCGTCCGCACACCGCGTCCGTGCCAGTTGTCCCACGCCACGCCCTGCCCGAGGTTCAGCAGGACCGGACGGCTCGAATCGGCCGCCCGCATCCGCCGGTAACCCTCCACGATCTTCTCCGGCGGTATCGGCGGGCCGTAGCCTTTGCCCTCTCCCAACGACTGGGCATTGTCAGGCTCGTCCCCGTGCATCCACCCCACGATGATCGGGTCGTCCCGGTGCGCCAGCCCCACGGGGTTCTGATGACAGACGACCGCCATGTCCGCCTTGCGCAGCGCATCCAACTGCGTCTCCGTGGGCCCCTTCCACAACCCGACGTAGAGGTTGATCCCCGCCGCCCGATAGCGGGGAGCATTGGCCGGACTCTGAAGCCAGACCGCGATCGGGAAAAAGTCCTTCTCCGCAAAGCGCCCCACGCGCCAGGCGTTCGAGGGCTTCGCTTCTTCCGCCGCCGACGCGGAGGCGGCCGCGAGCGCAGCCGCCAGACCCAACATAAACGTGCACCGTTTCATTCGAATCACCTCCCGACCGCGTTCGATTCGCCCAACAGACACGATGCGGCAGGTTCCCACCCGCCGCCGACACCATCATAGACCCAACATCCCCCGCGTGCGACCCCAAAACAGGTCATCCGCCCTGCCCAAGCAGCACGACTTGCCTCGTCCGAGGCAGATGCCTATCATAGAGCAGCGCACGACGGTGGAATGATTCACGTATCTGACATGCGAGGCCATGCCACCACGAAAGGAGGCCCTGGAATGTCAGGATCGATTGCACTTGTGGCCCTCGGCGTACTGCTCGTTTCGATGGTGTTGTTCTGGCTGTATGCGGAGCGATGGCGTCCCTTGCGTCCGTCAACCTGGGCCTTCCTGCGGAAGGCTGGCTGGCGCGGTGCGTTGAATCTCAGCGCCGTACACGCCTATGTTTACGGCCGCTGGACCAAGCAGTACCTCAACCTGCTGACCAATCGGGTCTTTCCGCGTCTGAGCGCCGCAGGAAGGAAGCGCTGGGCGGACCGTTATCACGGCAAGGTGCTGACGCACGATCAGGCGCGGGCCATCGTTACTCTCAACCGAGAGATCCCCCGGCGGGACCTGGAGCAGATCATCCCCTACACGATGGCACGCGATCTGGTGCTCAAGGGGCCTCCCGAAGTGGCCGTCTTCCCCTGCGGGTGTCGTCAAAGGCGAGTGAATCCTTGCCAACCGATCCAGGTGTGTATGGTCATCGGGCAACCCTTCGTGGATTTCATCCTGGAGCACCATCCCAAGACCAGCCGTCGACTCAGCCAAGTGGAGGCGGTTGAACTTCTGGAGGCCGAACACCAGCGCGGCCATCTTCATTCTGCCTGGTTCAAGGACGTCCTGCTGGGCCGATTCTACGCGATCTGCAACTGCTGCAAATGCTGTTGCGGCGGGATCGAAGCCATGTGCAAGTACGGCGTCCCGATGGTTGCATCGTCCGGATACGTGGCCCATGTGGACCAGACCGCGTGCACCGCTTGCGGCACGTGCGAGGACAAGTGTCCTTTCGGCGCAATCCGAATGAACGGAACGGCCACCGTGAGCAGGCAGACCTGCATGGGATGTGGGGTCTGCGCGGGCCAGTGTCCCGCCCAGGCGATATGTCTGGTGCGTGATGAAGAAAAGGGGACGCCCTTCGATGTCCGGTTACTGGATTCGTGACGTCGAAGAGTCCAGACACGGAGTGATCCAGATCAGTCAGAGGTCTCGTGGCGAAGCAACCTCGTCATCCCTACGACAAGGTAAGAGCGCTCCGCTCGCTCACAGGACGGCGGCGGCGCGCTGAACGGATTGGGCGTGACGGTGTCTCTTTCGCTCTTTTCGGGCGGCGAACCGATAGAGCAGCACGGGCAACCGAGGCAGGACGCCCGCAAGGTCGCGGCCGTCGACCAGGCCGACCCGGCCGGCTTTCCGGGCGATGTGAAGCAGTTGCGAGGAGTCGTAGAACGCGGCCCGAATGCGATTGCGGATCTGCTTGAGTTCCTTGCGCCCGTATCGGTCGGAATAGACCGGGCCGCCGATACGGTCGAAATGGTAGCCGGGCGTCGACTGGACGACCTCTTTCAACGGCGAGAACTTCTCGACGCGCAGTTTCTGGAAGCTGATGGTGTCCAGTCTGATTTCCTTGGCGAATTTCGGAATGTAGAGCATCTCCTCTTCGCTCTCGCCGATGTTGCCGTAGATGAAGTAGCCGTGCAGGAAAAACTTGTAGCGCGTCAGCACCGTGAGAGACTCGCGGATCTGCTGCTGGGTGATGCCCTTCTGAAGCTGCTGGAGAATCCGGTCGTGCGGCGACTCGATCCCGAGCAGAAACACACGAAAGCCCGCCTGCTCGGCTTTGGCCAGGACCCGCGGATGCCGCGCCACGTCGATCCGCGCCTGGACGATGAACGTCTTCTTGATTCCGCTGGCGATGATCCGGTCGCAGATCTCCTCGCTTCGCTTGATGTTGGTGAAGAAATTGTCGTCGCTGAAGAGGACGGTGTCGGCAGAAATGGTCCGGAGTTCCTCCATGACGGAGGCGACGGGCCGCTCGGTGTAACTGCGCTTCTGCCCGAGCGGATTGAGGCTGAACGTGCAGAACTTGCACTTGAACGGGCAGCCGCGCGTCGTCAGCATCGTATCGAAGGTGCGCCGTCCGAGGCGGACCCCGTGCAGCGTCAGGTAGTAATCATGCGTCCGCAGCGAACGGTCCGGGAAGGGGATCGAGTCAAGACTGGGCAAAGGCCGGTTCTCGTTGTGAACGACCTTGCCGTTCTCGCGATAGGACAGCCCGCGGATATCCTTGTTGGGCAGCCCCTTGAGAATATCCCGAATGATCTCTTCACCTTCGCCTCGGACGATCAGGTCGATGTTCGGACAGCGTTCGAACAGGTACTCGACATCCAGCGTCGCCTTGTAGCCGCCGACGACGGTGGTGACCTCATTGGGCAGTTGCGTGATGAAGTCGCAGATCTGCTCGAAGCGGGTCTCCCAGCGAACGCTGATGCACAGCAGGTCGATCTCGGCCCGGATGAAGTCGCCCAGGACCTTCGGGTCCTGGAACGCCTTGTGGTAGCGCAGGTCGAGAACGGTGACCTTGTCCACGAGGTCCTTCATGCTGGCAACGATGTATTCGAGACCGGTCGGCGGGAAGATTCCCATCGTGGCGGTCGAATCCCCGAAGTACGGGTTCAGAGCTAATGCGTGTCTGTAGGTCTTCATTCGGCAATTGTACGGCAGTGCAGCGTCGGCGTGCACAGAAATCGCTTGCCCAATCACGGATTGTGAAGTTTATTTTACCGACGCTCAAGACCCGGCCGAACGACGGCGCCGGCCATACGGCCCGGCAGCAAAGGCCTGGAAAGCGTGGGTATATCAGGGAGAACGCATGGTCAGGACCGAAACCGGCCACTCCGGCGATGTGGGGTGTATCACTTCGAACACATCCGGGCGTCTGGTGTCACTCGACGCCTACCGCGGCGCAATCATGCTGCTGATGGCCTCCAGCGGGTTGGGGCTGGCCCAGGTGGCGCGGCAGCATCCCGACAGCGGGCTTTGGCAGTTCATCGCGCACCAGACCGACCACGCAGCGTGGGCGGGATCCACGCTTTGGGATATCATTCAGCCTGCGTTCATGTTCATGGTCGGCGTGGCCCTGCCGTGGTCGGTGGCCAAGCGGATCGACCGAGGGGAGAAGTTCGGCAAACTGTTCGCCCACGCCTTGTGGCGGGCCCTGGTGCTCGTGCTGCTGGCGGTGTTTCTCACCTCCGCGT
>Ga0068714_10006726_pt1 | contig 11542 bp, 9 predicted proteins | sample MTBNYHSulfiMetaG_FD_62988 | JGI IMG/M metagenome (GOLD analysis project Ga0068714, IMG submission 62988) | Enrichment culture microbial communities from rom New York Harbor, USA that are MTBE-degrading - MTBE-NYH (New York Harbor Sulfidogenic)... | ecosystem: Environmental > Aquatic > Marine >... | reverse complement strand
ACCGTAAACTTCGAACACGGAACCCACTGAGACACGACTTGTAGGTTGGTCCTTCCCGGCCCGCCGGCGCTTCCAGTGGCGGACCGGGAAGGGTTATGGAACGATCAGCTTCCTTTCACGCCTTTCTCGATGCGGTCGCCGACCTCTTTATCGATATTGCGCCAGTACTCGAAGGCTCTCTGCAGCACGGGTTCGGACACGCCGCCTTTCAGATGCCCCACCACATTGGACACCAGCCGGTCGCGCTGGGCATCGTCCATGACCTTGCGCACCAGGGCGCCGGGTTGGCCGAAATCGTCGTCGTCCTTGCGCTTGGTGTAGGCGGAGCGGATGAACTCGCCGCTCGCGCCCCAGACTGCCATCTCGGGATACCGCTCGGGGTCGGCCTTGGGGCCGCCCTTTGAGTTGGGCGCATAGACCGGATCGGAGACGTTCTCGATCCGCATCGCACCGCCCTTGCTGTAGCCGTGCACCGGGCTCTTCGGCCGGTTGACCGGGATCTGCTTGTAATTGACCCCCAGACGGGCCCGGTGGGCGTCGGCGTAGGAAACCAGGCGGGCGAGCAGCATCTTGTCCGGGCTGGGACCGATTCCCGGAACCAGGTTGTTCGGCTCGAACGCCGCTTGCTCGATCTCGCTGTGGAAATCGCTTGGATTCCGATTCAGGGTGAGCCGGCCCACCTCGTGCAGGGGATAGTCGCTGTGCGGCCACACCTTGGTCAGGTCGAAGGGGTTGAACCGGTAGGTCTCGGCCTCTTTGAAGGGCATGATTTGGACCTTCAGGGTCCAGCTGGGGTAATCCCCCCGCTTGATCGCCTCGGACAGATCGCGGCGGTGGTAATCGGCATCCTCGCCGGCGATGCGGTCGGCCTCTTCCTGGGGGAGGAAATCAATGCCCTGGTCGGTCTTGAAGTGGTATTTCACCCAAAAGCGCTCGCCTTGGGCATTGACCCACATGTAGGTGTGGCTCGTGTAGCCGTTCATGTGCCGATAGCTTTTGGGGACTCCGCGATCGCTCATCAGGATCGTGACCTGATGGGCCGACTCGGGCGACAGGGTCCAGAAATCCCACTGCATGTCGTTGTCGCGCAGGCCGCTGTCCGCCCGGCGCTTCTGGGAGTGGATGAAGTGCTGGAACTTCATGGGGTCGCGCACGAAGAACACCGGGGTGTTGTTTCCCACCATATCGTAGTTGCCCTCGGTGGTGTAGAACTTGAGCGCAAAGCCGCGCACGTCCCGCCAGGTGTCGGGACTGCCGCTTTCGCCGGCCACTGTGGAGAACCGGGCCAGCACGTCGGTCTTCGTACCTGGTTGGAACACCGCCGCCTTGGTGTAGGCGCTCACGTCCTGAGTCACCTCGAAATGGCCGAAAGCCCCGGAACCCTTGGCATGGGGCTGGCGGTCCGGAATCATCTCCCGGTTGAAGTTGGCCATCTGCTCCATAAGGTAGTGGTCCTGGAGCAGGATGGGTCCGTCGGGTCCTACGGTAAGCGAGAACTCGTCGCTGGCTACGGGAATCCCTGCATCATTTGTTGTAGGTTTTCGGTCGTCGTTTTTCATGGAAATTCCTCCTTCCGGTGGCGCGACAACTGCCGCGCCGGTTATTCAACTCAGCATAAGTCAGGTCTGGACCCGACCTACCGGTTGCATTTAATGGATTCAAGGAACGCGGTAAGACCTGAAAAAAACTGAGTGACTCATGTAAACGAAATCAAACTGCAACAAATTGTTCCGGCTTTTGACAATGGCTATCCATAATCATAAGAAATCTGCGTCTTTTCATGCTTTAGCCGCCTTGGCCCTGGTAGCGTTCTCTTTTTTTTGGCAGTCACTACAAATACCGAAAAAATCCAGGCGATGGGTCAGTATGTCAAATCCAGTTTCCTTGGCCACTTCCGCTGTCATATCTTCCAGAGATCTCAGGTCCGGATCGAGGATCTTCTGACACCGGACACAGATGAGATGAGGGTGGGGAAAGGGCTTGCTTCCGTCGTACCGATTGCTTCCGTCCGGAAATCCCAATTCCAGCACCTCGTTGAGCTGTTTTAACAGATGGACCGTTTTGTAGATCGTGGCTATGCTGGTGGTCGGGAACTCTCGCCTGACGTTTTCATAGATTTTTTCCACTGAGGGATGCCCCTCACTGGCCGCCAATATTCTCAGAACAGCCAGCCGCTGCGGCGTAATCCTGCAGTCATGCTGTCTCAGCTTGGAGAGCATTTGATCCATTCGCCGCTTGACTTCTTTGGAATCTGAATTGGATTCCATCGCCTTAATCCACGGTCCTTAATGTGAAATCTTCTATTTAATGATAACCTTTATCCGTTAATATACTGTCAATAGACCCGCCCGTCAATGAAAATATTCGGGAGCACCGGAGCGCCGGTGCTCCGGAAGCGTTCTTGGACCGTAAGAGGCTTGTCGAGCCCTTGAAGTCAATCTCCCGGGCGAGACCGGCTTCCAAAGGCCGTCTCCAATAATTTGACATAAAACGGACATTCTTTCCCGACTGCTATGAGCAGCTTTCGGGTTGGGTTTACGAAGGGCGCCCTGTGATCAGTTCCGGGCGCATACACCACGTGTCGGTGGGCTGTAAGGATATCTTCAATGATTTGGCTTTAAAAGGACATGCTCTCCCGATACTAGAAAACCGATACAATTGGCTCGGTCTTTGAGATGTTCACCGCCCGCATTGGGCCGGAACCGCGAATCTACCAAGCCTGATTCGCGCTGAAAGGTCTGCCCAGGTTGTGTCCATTCGGCGAGAGAAATACTCCGAAGCATTGAAATACTGCCCGCCAAGGTTAAAGGTAGTGTCTTGTAAAAGCGTATTTAGCTCCAGCTCGTTCTTCACTGGCGGATTCGGAGGCGCGGCCTTTTTCGTAAAAGGAGTCCCTCCGAAGAATCACACGGGGAGCAGTAGTAACAAAAAACGCCATCCCCGACCTGGCAGGATGGCGTCTGTTCGAGTGTTTTCTAGATAACTATCCGGCTAAGCGGCCTTTTCCAGTCGGACCGAGCAGACTTTCAACTCCGGTATCTTGGCAATGGGATCGAAAGCCGTGTTGGTCAAGACATTGGCCGACGCCTCCGCAAAATGGAAGGGCATGAACACGGTACCCTTTTCCACGCGGGTTGTGATATGCACATCCGCCACGATGGATCCCCTCCTGGAAACGAGTTTCGCCGAACCGCCCTCTTTGAGACCGATTTTCTTGGCGTCATCAGGATTCACTTCCATGAAGCCTTTAGGCATTTCGCGATGCAGGGATGGCGAATTACGGGTCATGGTGCCGGTGTGATAATGCGCGTATACGCGTCCGGTACTCAGCCAGAAGGGATATTCTTCGTCTGGTGTTTCGGCCGGGGGCTTGTACTCGATGGCGTGAAAGAGACCTTTTCCACGCACAAAGCGGTCTTTGTGCAGGAACTTGGTGCCCGGATGATCCGCTGTCGGGCACGGCCAGCATAAGCCTTCCCCCTCGAGACGATCGTAAGTGATACCGCCGTAAGACGGCGTAACAGAGGCAATCTCGTCCTGGATCTCTTTGGGAGAAGCGTAGTTCGACTCGTATCCCATACGGCTGATCATTTCCGAGATAATTTCCCAGTCGGCCCGGGCTTCTCCCGGCGGATCCACGGCTTTTCGAATCCTCTGAACCCGGCGCTCGGTATTCGCAAACGTCCCATCCTTTTCTGCAAAGGCGGCTCCGGGTAAAACTACGTGTGCGAGTTCCGCCGTGGGCGTCATAAAGATATCGATCACCAGCAGGAAATCCAACTTCTTCAGTGCTTCCACCACGTGGCGGGAATCCGGGTCGCTCACTACGGGATTCTCCCCCAGAATCACCAAGCCTTTGACCTTGCCTTCGTTGATGGCCGGGAACATATCCGTTATGGTGAGCCCCAGGTTAGGATTGAGGTTTAGTCCCCACGCCTTTTCGAATTTCTCGCGCGCCGCATCACTGGTCACCGGTTGATAGGCCGGGTATACGTTGGGCAGACCGCCCATATCGCAGGCTCCCTGTACGTTGTTCTGCCCGCGGAGCGGGTTTACGCCCGTGGATTCCCTTCCGATCTGACCGGCGATCATAGCCAGGTTGGCAAGAGACTTGACATTATCCACCCCCGTGGTGTGCTGGGTGATGCCCATGGTATACAGAATGGTGCTTTTTTCGGATTTGGCGTACCATTCCGCGATCCGGACGATGGTTTCAGGCGCCACGCCCGTAATTTTCGACACCTTTTCAGGGGAATAGTTCTCCAGCACAGCGACAAGGTCCTCGAATCCTTCCGTCCGCTCTTGGATAAACGCCTCGGCATGCCGATTGTTTTTATAAATTGCGTGCATGATGCCATTAATGAGCGCCACGTCCGTGCCTATGTTCATGCGGGCGTAAATATCCGCTATGGAGGACACGTGGATCTCCCGGGGATCGCACACGATAATCTTGGCTCCCTTCGCCTTAGCGCGGAATACCCGTGTAGCCACCAGCGGATGCGCCACCGTTGTATTCGAACCAATGATCAGAACGCAGTCGGCGTCTTCGATCTCCGCAATCGAGTTGGTCATGGCGCCGCTGCCGAATGCCGTGGCAAGACCTGCCACGGTGGAAGAGTGTCAGAGACGTGCGCAGTGGTCTACGTTATTCGTTCCGATGACCGCTCGCGCAAATTTCTGCAACAGATAGTTCTCTTCATTGGTGCATTTGGCGGAAGTGAAAAAGCCGATACTGTTCGGCCCGTGCCGATCCTTGATTTTCTGCAGCTCTTTGCAAGTCGCATCCATGGCGTCATCCCACGAAACCTGCTGCAGTTCGTTGCCTTTCCGTACATACGGATGGGCGAGCCGTTTGGGACTGCTTATAAACTCGTGGGCCTTCCAGCCCTTGATGCATAGTTTGCCTTCGTTAACGGGACCGGTCTTGTTGGGGAGAACCCCGCGTAATTTTCCGTCCACAACTTCCAGTATCATGGAACATCCGCAGCCGCAGTAGGGGCAGGTGCTGATGACCGATTTATACATCTCCATGCAAATAACTCCTCCCTAAGGACACCGGTGACGTCGATGACCGCGCAAGTCGGTATTCGAAGCATCGTTTTCGGGAAATGCGTCCATTAGCAAAAATCCGGATGTGTTATATTAGCTTAGAAACCCGGATCTGAAGGAAAGTATTATACAAATCTATTATGGAAAGTAAAATGAAAAACGAGACGTTGCAGGCATGCCACGTTCGCAGAGGTCAGTGCCCGGATTCCGAATGGCCGATTATACGCCGGAACCCCGAGTAGGCTGTGAATTTGCCGCCCCGCACGTGCCCAATCAGTGTTCTCTTGTACTTCACGCCTAGCTGGACGGCCAGGTCCGTAGCCGCGTGGCGGGAAATCAACACAGGGAGTCCCATACGGCCGATCTTCAATACGATCTCCGAAGTGATCCGCCCCGTGGTAATGAGGATCTTGTTATTCATGGGTATGCCTTCCATGGCGCACTGGCCGTAGATCTTGTCAACGGCGTTGTGTCTGCCCACGTCCGCGCGAAATACCAGCAACTCTCTTCCCTCTGCCAGCGCGCAATTGTGAGTGCCGCGCGTCTCTTTGTAAAGAGTGGAACTCGCCGTCAGTTCGTGCATCAGGTGAAATATGTCATCCGGTCCGATGCGCAGATCGTCCGAGGCTTCTTTGATGTCGCCCTCGACCGAAAAATGGAAGGTTGTGCCGCGCCCGCAACCCGTTGTAATGACCGGCTTGCCGCGCGCTGCGATCAGATCGACCGGATCCTCGGAGGTCCGCAGATGAACCGTCCCGTCCTTCCTGTCGATGTCCACCGACTGTATTCGCCCGGCATCCCGAATCAGTCCCTCGGAAAGGCAGAAACCTACGGCGAGGTAGTCGGGCGCGTCGTCGATGCACAGGAGCGTCACGATCTCCTCGTCGTTCAGAATGATGGAGACAGGGGTTTCCCGGACTACCGAGGTCCGACTTGCCGTAAAGCCCCCTTCCTTAAAGGTGAGGGCCCGAACTTTTTTCGAAACGGTATGATTCGACATGAGCTACCCTTGGGAAGGCGTGAACCCGCTCCATCCGAACATCTATTCGGGGGGCAGGTCCCGCGCACTCTGCGAAGGGAAAAATTCAACGAAAACGTGATCGTCCGCTTCAACACAGGCCCGTTTCATGCCGTCGTACCGTTCCACCAGTTCTTCTCCGGCATGCGTCAATCGGGAGCCTTTCTTGTTGTCCGTCTCGACAATCTTCATGTTCAGGCATTGCTCAGTGGCCTTGACCCTGGCCCAGACCCCTCGATACGACATGCCCAATTCCTTGGCCGTTCGGTTCATGGAGCCGGTCTTTCGTATGGTCTTGAGGATTTTCAAGCGTCCTTCCCCCATAAACACATTACCATCCTCATCCTCGAGCCAATGTTTGGATCGGATCCTGATTTTCACCATAGTCGTCCTCCTGCCTTTCATACCCTGTAGCCGCCGTGGAAAGGCTCACGGTCCGATCTCTGTCCAGAACTCCCCGCTCATTCCTGGATCGTACCCCCCCAGCGAAGTCATGCGCTCTCGAAATGGCTCTGTTGCCGCCGTATCGAGCAGCATTCGAACCCGTTCGTCATCGAGGAAAGCGGAAGGGATAACCAGATCGTACTGTTCTTGCACCACAGGGATAAAGTCCAGATCCAACGCACGGGCCGCTGCAAAAATACCGAGTCCCACATCTGAAACACCACTCTTGATGTCCACCGCTACAGCCATGTGGGTGTATTCCTCCCTGTCGTATCCGCGAATGGCCGTTGGATCGATTCCCTGCTGTTTCAGGCGGAAATCAAGAAGAATCCGCGTGCCGGATCCCGCCTGGCGGTTCATGAACGTGATGTCTTCTCTGACTAGATCTTCCAGACCCCGGATGCCCTTCGGGTTGCCTCTACGAAGGATGAGCCCCTGTTCCCGCCGGACCAGATGAAATAACGAAACTTTCTTGTCCGGAAGGTATTTCTTTACGTAGAAACGATTGTATTCCCCGGTCGCCTCCTCGAGGAGGTGAGAGCCGGCCGCATGGGCGCAACCGCTCCGGAGTGCAAGCAGTCCTCCGAGGCTTCCGACATTCGCGGAACTGAGGCGGAATCCCCTCGGGTCTCGTCCCATGAGGTCCGAGAGAACGTCTATACTCATGTCGTGGCTGCCGATCATTACTAGGGTCCGATCGAGGACGGCGTCTTCCACCAGCAGCTCGGCGTCCGCCTCCGCGTTACGCGGAAGCCCTTCCGACAGTTCCGAAAGCCTGACAATACCCTCGGCCCGTGTCAATGTTGTGATCGAGCCCGCGCCTCTGGGTAACGGGGTGGCGACGATGCGGTCGTTCACTCTTCCCAGATTCACCCGCAAAAACTCTTCTACTCCCAGCTTTGACGGGACCGCCCTTGACAGATACACGCGCACCCGCTTTCGGGTTTTCTCAGGAATCCCCTGCAGAGCGCACAAGAGCGGTCCGCCAAACTGATCGAAGGACAGAGTCGCGGACACCGAGAATCCCGGGTTGCCGATAACCGGCTTACCGGAGACTTCGGCCAAAATGGTGGGTTTTCCAGGCATCATGGCCACGCCGTGCACCAGTACTTCTCCCAAAGCCTCAAGAACGTGATACGTGTAATCTTCACTTCCCGCCGAAGATCCCGCATTGATGATCACCATATGGGCATCCGACTCGACGGCCGTTCGAACGGCCTCCATAAGATCTTCGTACACGTCACGCACGATGCCTTCAATTCGAGGAATGCCGCCGGATTCCGTTACCATGGCCGAGAGAATCACGGAGTTGGATTCGGGAATTCGCCCTTCCACTCCGACGCGCTCCGTTCTTGTACCGACAGGACCCAGCAGTTCGTTCCCCGTGGGAATGATCGTCACCCGGGGCCGCTTCCGAACGAAAATCCGATCAACGTCCGCCGCCAGCAGAGCGCCCAGATCGTATGGGCGGATCCGGTGATTCCTGGGAAACAGCAGTTCCGTGGCCACAACGTCCTCTCCGACCTTTCGCACGTTCTCCCAAGGGTAACCCGACGCATAGATCTCGATGAATTCGTCCTCGAGTTCCCGGAGCTTTTCCACCATGATCACGGAATTGGTGCCCTCGGGAATCGGCCGGCCCGTATTGATCCAGAACGCGTCCCGATTCAGTTTCAATTTCTTGGGGGTACGTTCCTGGGCTCCATAAGTCGATTCAGCGTGAACCGCCACTCCGTCCATGGCCGCAGCGTGAAAAGGAGGGGAAGAAATGCCTGCAAACACGGGATGGGAAGTGATCCTCCCCAGCGCCTCCAATACGGAAATGTCTTCCTCGCCCAGTAAGTCCCTGTCTCCGAAACGATTCAACCATAATTCACGCGCTTCAACAAGGGACTTCATCTTCAGATAGATTTTGCGTTTCATACCTGACCTCTCCGGCTAATACCTCAGATTCAAAACCTGCACATCATCTCCCGCGCAGAGGCCCTCGGTGTTGCGGTCGATCCGTACCAGACCGTCGGCTTCCACCAGTGTGGAAATCAGGCCGGATTTGCCCAAAACGGGTATGGCCACCCACCCGTCGGCTTCCCGCTCCAACCGGACCCGTATGAAATCGTCGCGCCCCTGCGCTGAAGCCAGGTTACGGCTGAGCCGGGCCGGGATGCGGGAAAACGGCGCTTCGCCGGAGGAGCAACGTCCGCTCAGCACGTTCAGCATGGGTCGGATGAACACTATAAACACGACGATCGCCGAAGCCACATGGCCGGGTATGCCCCAGACCGATTTCGCGCCCGTCCGCGCCAGGATGGTGGGCTTGCCCGGACTTATGCTGACGCCGTGGACCAGAATCTCCGAATCGGGCAAAGACCGGAATACGGGCAGGGTAAAATCCCGTGCGCCCACGGAACTCCCTCCGGACACCAGGAGCATATCGGCCAAATCGAGACCTTCGGTAGTCTTGCTTCTCAGGACCTCGAAATCGTCCCGCACCAGCCCCAGGTTGAATACCCGAGCCCCGGCCCGCCGGCTCAACGCCGCCATGGTCACACTGTTGATGTCCCGTACCTGCCCTGCCCCCGGTGTTTCTCCGGGTGAAACCAGTTCATCTCCGGTGGACAGGATGGCGACCCGGGGTCGGCGAAAGACCGGGATGCTCTGGACGCCCAGGCCCGACAGGAGCCCCAATTCCTGAGCCCTCAACACGGTGCCCTTTTCGATCACAACCTGTCCCAGGGCCACGTCTTCGCCCGGCTGGATCACGTTTTCCCAAGGGGTCAGTGATTTGGAGATCTCGACCGTTTGTGCATCGAGAGCATGGGAGTATTCCACCATGACCACCGCATCCGCTCCCTTGGGCAGCATCCCGCCCGTGGGGATGCGCGCCGCCTCCCCCGGTTCGAGTTCGAACTTCGCTTCTTCCGCCATACCGATGTCGCCTGCAATGCGGAGCAGCGCCGGCATCTGCTCGGATCCGCCAAACGTATCACGGGCTCTTACCGCGAATCCGTCCACGGTGGAACGCGGAAACGGCGGAAGATCTTCAGGAGACGCCACGGTTTCCGCCAAAACCCGATCGAGAGCGTCGTTCAGGACGACGGTTTCCACTTCCAGGGGGCCGAAAGATTGTATAATCTCGAGGACTCTTTCCGTAGTCGCTACATTGAAAAACAGTTCCATCCAACACTCCGCGCGTCCGGGCAACACGCTCTCCGCCAAACTAGGCCGCCGACATGACTTCGCAAACCTGAAAGGTAGGAAACAAATTCCCGGGGATTTCAGGACCAAACACAACACTATATACATTATACATTATACATTATGTCACACACGATAGATTATGTCACACACGATATAACCATGCAAGTGCGGAATAGGAGGCGGGCTTTCTGTTTCCGGAGGTATGGAAAAGCGATGGATCCACCTGACATGGAATGGACGCAATACCCCCCGCTCTGCTCGTCCCCTCGTACTTATTCCCGCGCTCACCATTGACGCATTACTCACAGCACCCTATATTTTAATACGGAATAAAACTTCTTAAGTATTGTCGCACCCCCTTTGGGGTGCGCCTGAGATGGTTTCCCAATTTGTGTGGAATCGGACGATCCCGTGGGGCAGGGATTTTTGCCTTATAAGGTGACGCCAACCCCGTTCGGCATCCATAAGGATAGCGTTACAAAACCCTCGGCCCCCTTTGGGTAGGATATGAAATCCGACGACCCGGCTTCCATGGTCCGGGACTTCATGCTCGAATTTGCCCGACGGACCGGGCTTTCACCGGAAAGCAACGCTCCGAGGCGCTACTTGTGGACGGACGCGTTTGCCGTATGCAACTTCCTCGAGCTGTTTCGTCAAACCGGAGATGAAAGTTACCGACAACTGGCATTAGACCTAGTGGAGCAGGTGCATCATACCCTCGGACGGCATCGCCGAGACGACCCGCGAACCGGCTGGATCAGCGGCCTCGACGAGGAAAAGGGCCGAAGCCACCCCACGCAAGGCGGCCTCAGAATCGGCAAGGAGATGAACGAACGAAGGCCTTCGGATCCGCTTGACGAACGCCTCGAGTGGGATCGGGACGGCCAGTACTATCACTACCTGACCAAATGGATGCATGCGCTTCACTGCACAGGCAACGCCACCCGCGATTTCACCTACCACACCTGGGCCGCGGAATTGGCGAAAACGGTCCATGCTAAATTTACCTACACGATCCCCTTCGGCGGCCCCAAGCGCATGTACTGGAAGATGAGCATCGACCTTTCGCGTCCCTTGGTGGAATCCATGGGGCACCACGATCCCCTTGACGGACTCATCACCTATCACGAGCTTCAGGCCGCGGCAGTCAAAGGCGCCAAGGCATTTACATTCCCGAATCTTCAAGCTGAGATCGCCGACATGGCCTGCATCTGCGAAGGGAAGAACTGGGTCACGGACGACCCTTTGGGCTTGGGCGGTCTTTTGTGCGACGCGTACCGAGTGGCGCAACTGAGTATCAATGGCCATTTCAAACGGACCGATCTCCTCGAGACGTTGTTAGAGGCTTCCCTGCTCGGGCTGGAATCCTACGCTCGACAGCAACACCCGGCCCTGCCGGCGGATTACCGCCTGGCGTTTCGTGAGCTGGGACTGAGCATCGGACTGCACGCCGTCGAGCGGCTGCGGACATGCGTCGGAGAACATGCCGCCGTCTTCAACCAAGAACGGCTGCAGCCCAAAATGAATGACCTCATGAGGTACGGGTCGCCGGCTGAAACGATCGAACAGTTCTGGCTGAAATCCGTTAACAGGAGAGCCGGCAGTTGGACGGAACATCAGGATATCAATATGGTGATGCTGGCTACGAGCCTGGCCCCGGACGGATTTTTGACGGTTTAGTGGGCTTTCCGAGGAAAACCCTTCGAAAAGGGTTTGATGGCCGAGTATTATTCCCAGCGTGCCTCTGCGGGCATGATCGACTCAGAAGCTACGGTGGTTTCAAAACAAGGGATCGGGTGGCTGAACAGTCCGGGAATCTATTCGGACGAGCAG
>Ga0068714_10006724_pt1 | contig 11546 bp, 6 predicted proteins | sample MTBNYHSulfiMetaG_FD_62988 | JGI IMG/M metagenome (GOLD analysis project Ga0068714, IMG submission 62988) | Enrichment culture microbial communities from rom New York Harbor, USA that are MTBE-degrading - MTBE-NYH (New York Harbor Sulfidogenic)... | ecosystem: Environmental > Aquatic > Marine >... | reverse complement strand
CAAAGATGATCCCCTTCGGTTCGGGGCTCGCCGAGGCGGCGGAGCGCGTGGCGGAGCTTAAGAGCCTGCGGAAAGAGGATGAGGAGATCCGCCGTGTGGTGGACATCGGGCTGCGCCTCGAGGGGCTGACGCGGAATGCGTCGACCCACGCCGCCGGAGTGGTCATCGCCCCCGATTCCCTGTCGCGGCACGTACCCCTTCTTCGCATCGGGGAGGACGAGTACGTGACGCAGTTTGACATGGGCGATGTGGAGGCGGTAGGGCTCTTGAAGATCGACTTCCTCGGGCTGAGGAATCTGACGCTGATCGAGGAGACGCGCGAGAACCTGGCCAAACACGCCGGGGTGGCGTTGTGCCTTGAGTCGATTCCGTTCGACGACGAAGCGACGTTCGCGTTGATCCGAGATGGGCGAACGGCGGGGATCTTCCAGCTCGAGAGTTCAGGGATGACGAACCTGATTCGCCGCGTCCGGCCGGATCGGTTCGAGGATCTCATCGCGCTGCTCGCGCTGTACCGCCCGGGACCGCTGGAGAGCGGCATGACCGACGACTACGCCGAGCGGCGCCGCGGTCACAAGGCCGTCTCCTACGCGCACCCGTGCCTGCGCGAGATCCTCGAAGAGACCTACGGGCTGCCGATCTACCAGGACCAGTTGATGCTCATGGTCCGCAAGCTTGCCGGCTTCAGCCTCGCAGAGGCGGACATCCTGCGCAAGGCGATGGGGAAGAAGATCAAGAACCTGATGGCGAGCCTGCGCGAGAAGTACATCTCGGGTTGTCTCGCGAACGGGCTGTCGCGCGACCTGGCGACGCGCACGTTTGAGGAGATGGAGAAGTTCTCCCGTTATGGGTTCGGCAAGGCGCACGCGACGTCCTACGCGTTCGTGTCGTACTGGACCGCCTACCTCAAGGCGAACTACCCGACGCACTTCATGGCCGCCCTGCTGTCGAGCGTGCAGGGGGATCTGGACAAGGTCGCGGAGTACGTGGCGGAATGCCGGGAGATGGAGATCGAGGTCCTCCCCCCGAACATCAACGAGAGCGATCATGGGTTCACCCCGGCCGGCGATCGGCGGATCCGCTTCGGGCTCGGCGCGGTGAAACACGTCGGCAGCAACGCGGTGGAGGCGATCGTCCACGCGCGGCGCCGTGCCGGCCGGTTCCGCTCGTTCTTCGATCTGTGTCGACAGGTCCACGAGGAAGGGCTCGACCGCGAGTCGCTCGAGGCACTGGTGAAGGCGGGCGCGTTCGACGGACTCGGCTCGACAAGGCTAGGGCTCTTGCGCCACGTGACGGAAGGGATGGAGTGGATGCAGTTTGCCCGCCGGGAGCGAGTCACCGGCCAGACGTCCCTGTTCGGCGAGCTGCCCGAGGCGGAGCCCGAGCCGGCCGTCACGGCGGACGAGTTTGCCTCGCCGGACCTCCTCGTGTTCGAGCGCGAACTCCTCGGCCTCTACCTCACCGCCCACCCGCTCGACGCCTACCGCGACGATCTGAGGCTGTACTGCCTTCCCTACGCGCAACTCGGCGAGCTGGCGTCCGGCGAGACGGCGATCATCGGGGGGCGGATCAAGCGTGTCCGGAGGATCGACACGCGGCGCGGCGACCCGATGGCGTTCCTCACCGTGGAGGATGGCTGCGGCGAGATCGAGGTGACGGCGTTCCCGCGCGTCCTTGAAGCGTCCGGAGACCTGGTCGCCGAGGACCGGTTGGTCGGGATCTCGGTCGGCGCCGGCAGCCGCAACGGGGAGCTGAATCTCGTCGTCGAGGACATCTTCCCGCTTGCCGAGGTGTCGCATCGCGCCGCGTTCTCCCTCACCCTGCGGTTGGACGGATCTGGGATCAGCGCGAGCCAACTTGGTCGGGTGGTCGAGATCCTCGGGGATCACCCGGGCAGGGCTCCCGTCCGGCTCGAGGTCGTCGATCCGGTCGGATCGATCGTGGTCCTCGCGGGGGAGCGGTTCCAGGTGGACCCCGACGGTCGGCTGCTCGAAACCCTCTCGGGGCTCCAAGCCGTGCTCGGCGTCTCCTTCAGGGTCGGAAGGTCGACATGAAGACGACCCTGCGCGGGCTGCTCCGCTGGCTCGTCCCGGGGATGCGCGTCAAGCGGTGGGTCGTGCTCGCGGTCCTCTCCATGGCGTCGATGGTCGTCGCTGTCCTCTGCGCCTTCGGCGTGGATGTCGTGCGCGCGCTCTACCGCGCACTCCCCGTCGGCACCGCAGGCCGGGGAGCGCTCATCGTTGGACTGGCGGTCGGGGGGGGCGTCGGGTTCGCCGTCGCGCTGTGGCGGCTCGTGCGTTCCGTCGCGCGCGGCGTCGCGCCGCACGCGCGGGAGAAGACCTCGACGATGATCTATCGAACGCGGATCCTAGGCCGCGGACCGAATGTCGTCGCCGTTGGAGGGGGGACGGGGCTCTCGACCCTGCTGCGCGGGTTGAAGGACGAGACCTCGAACATCACCGCCGTCGTCACCGTAACCGACGACGGCGGCAGCTCCGGGCGGCTGCGGCAGGAGATCGATGTCCTGCCGCCGGGGGACGTGCGAAACTGCATCCTCGCCCTCGCTGAGGATGAGACGGAGCTCTCGATGTTCCTCGAGTATCGTTTCACCGGATCTCACCAGCTCGCGGGGCACTCGCTCGGAAACCTCCTCCTCTCCGGGCTTGAGCAGGCAACCGGCGGCTTCGACCGCGCGGTTGAGGCGATGAGCCACATGCTCAGCATCCGCGGGGAGGTGCTGCCGGCGACGCTGACGAAGACACATCTTGTGGCGACGATGGAGGACGGTGAGCTCCTCGAGGGGGAGCGAAGCATCGTCACCGACCCGCGCAGGATTCGAGCGATGCGCCTTTCGTCTTGTCCCGTTCCAGCGTACGAGCCGGTGCTGCGAGCGATCGAGGCGGCCGACCTAATCGTTCTCGGGCCCGGGAGCCTGTTCACGAGCCTCGTTCCCAACCTCCTCGTCGATGGCATCGCCGAGGCGATCGAGGCGGCGCGGGCGGAGAAGCTGCTGGTCGCGAATCTGATGACTCAACCAGGGGAGACCGACGGTTTCGCGTTGAGCGACCACCTGCGGACGTTGAACGAGTACGTCAGCCTCCGTTGCTTCGACATGCTGATCGTCAACCGGGCGCGCCCGAGCGACGCGATGATCGCCCGCTACCGCGACGAAGCGGCGGAGCCCGTGTCGGATGACGTCGACGACGGACGGGCATTCGGTCTGCGCGTCATCCGGGAGGCGCTTCTCGACACGGCTCGCTGGGCGGGGAAGGAGACGCTCAAGCATTCCCCCGACGCGCTGGCGCGGACGATCGCGCGCCACGCCGGCGCGTTCTCCCGCCGCGGGAGGCCCCGCGGACCTATCCCTTGATCACTACGAGCGGCGAGAGACGCGCCACCGGGCGGTTGATCCCCGCCTCGGTCGCGGCGCGCACGACGCGCTCGATGTCCTTGTACGCCCCCGGCGCCTCCTCGGCAATGCCTCGTCGGCTGTGGGTCCAAACGCGGATCCCTGCCGACTCAAGATCGGAGAGGACGTGCTCCCCCCAGAACGTCTTCGCCGCCTTCTTCCGCGACAACGCCCTCCCCGCCCCGTGGATTCCGCTACCGAAGGCGACCTGCATCCCGCGTTCCGTCCCCCGCATGACGTAAGAAGCCGTCCCCATCGTGCCGCCGACCAGGACGGGGTGTCCGGTCGAGCGATACGCCGGTGGTGCCTCCGGCCTTCCCGCCGCGAACGCCCGCGTCGATCCTTTCCGGTGCACGAGCAGGCGGCGCGGCGTTTCGCCCACCGTGTGCGTCTCGACCTTGACGTGGTTGTGGCCGATATCGTAGACGGTGCGGATCTCTTCTGCGCGGACCCCCGCGACGGCGCCGATCGCTTCCCGCACCAGATGCGCGATGACCTGGCGGTTGGCGAACGCGCAGTTCGCTCCGCATGCGGCGGCCGCGAGATACCGCTTCCCCTCGGCCGAGCGAATCGGTGCGCAGACGAGTTCGCGCTCCGGAATCGGGATCTCGTACTTGCGGCTTGCAACGGTCATCTCCTTGAGGTAGTCCTGACCGATTTGATGGCCGAGGGCGCGCGATCCGCTGTGGATCGACACGACGATTCCTCCTTCGCGCAAGCCGTAGGCCGCTGCGGCGTCCGGATCCTGTACCTCAGCGACGGCTTGGATCTCGAGGTAGTGGTTCCCCGACCCCAGCGTTCCCACCTGACGAAACTGCCGTTGCTTCGCCCGCTCGCTCACGGTCTCAGGATCGGCGTCCGCGACGCGCCCGCCCTCTTCGATGTACGCGAGATCCTCGGCGACGCCGAAGCCGCGTTCGACGGCGTACGCCGCCCCCCTTTCCAGAAGCTGGTCGATTTCCCCGATCGTCAACCGCAGGGTTCCCTCGGCGCCGAGTCCGGCCGGCACGCGCCGAAAGAGCTCCTCCCCGAGGCGGTGCCCGAACGGCTCGAACTCCGCGCGCGACAACGGCGTCGCGAGGAGCCGGACGCCGCAGTTGATGTCGAAGCCGACGCCCCCGACGACGATGACCCCTTCGTCAAGATCGAACGCGCCGACCCCGCCGATCGGAAACCCGTACCCGGGGTGGACATCCGGCAGAGCGAGCGCCGCATCGACGATCCCCGGAAGCGCCGCGACGTGGCGCACCTGCTTGAGGGCGCTCCACTCCGAACCCTCCTCGACCTCTCGCGTGAGCGAGGCGATCGTCTCTTCATCTGCGTAGATCCGGCCCGGCACGCGCATCTCCCCCTCGCGCGGCAGGATCCACTCAAAGGGCGCGACCCGCTCTAGTTTCTCGATCCCGTTCATCCGTCCCTCCTCAGACGTCCATGACGCAGCGCACCTGCCAGCTTCCCGCCTGCTTCGCGACCTCCAAGCCGAGGTAGCTGATCCCCTTGACCTCGGCTCTCGGGTGATGCCGCGCCGGGTCGAGGGGTTCGCCGAACGCACGCCCCTCGAGGCGCCACCCGTTGCCTCGTCGCTCGATCCGGACATCGAAGCTCGAGAAGACGAGCCCCGTCAGGTCCTTCTGCGCCAACAGCTCGCTCAACCACTCGACGAGCAGATCCGGCTCCGACTCCGCCGCGATCCCCAGCGCGCATGAGCGGCGAGGGGCGACCGCATCCAGCGCGATCATCGCCCCGAACAGGCCGCGGGCCGCCTCGCAGAACGCTTCCTCGATCGTGCCCCCGGTGGCACGCAGCCCGAGGTCGGCGGTGTGATCGAGGTACTCAATCGCCATCGTGCCCGCCCCGCTGGAACCGGCTGCTGACAAGCGGCCGGTAGACAGCGCCTGCCCGGGTCAAGTCGCTCTCCATCAGAGCGAGGCGGTCCGGGCGGATCTCCAATCGCGCCGGTAGCGAGACGGCGGAGAGGATCCCCGCCAGTCCCAAGTGCGCCCTGCCCTTGACCCGTGCCAGCGTCACATGCGCGACCCCGGCGGGGGCCTCCCGCGGGAAGCCGAGCTGGCTGAGTTCGTGGCGCAGCGAGGACGCCAACGCCTGGAGCGTCGGCGGGGCGTCCCCCCCGACCCAAAGGACACGGACACGATCGGCCGACGGGAAGCCTCCCAGTCGGTCCAAGACAAGGGGAAACGGTGCGATCCTCCTCGTGACCCGATGAGCGATGTGCTCCAGCTGCGGCGTGAGCTGGGGGTCGATCTCGCCCAGGAACCGGAGCGTGACATGGTAGTTCTTCGCGGGGACCCAACTCGCGCGCAGGTCGGTCGCGTCGCGTACTGCGCGGCCCACGCGCTCGATCGCCTCGGCCGTTCTGGCCTCGATCGGAAGGCAGAAGAATGCCCGCATCGGATCACCCCCCGCGATGATAGCACGGCCGCTCGATCCCGCCTCGATCAACCGCCTCCGGATTGCCGCCTGCGGAGCGCACGTCTACAATCTCGCGCATGCAGCCAGTCCGCCAGTGGCTCCTCTGCGGCACGATCCTGCTCCTGTTGGCTCCTTCTGCGGCGCTCGGCAGGCAGTTGCTCGTCAGCAAGGACGGGCTCGGAGCCTACCGCTCCGTCGAGGGAGCGATGCGCGACGCGAGCGCCGGCGACACAATCCTCGTCGGTCCCGGCACGTACGAGGAGTCGATCCAATTACGCAACGGTGTGACCGTCCTCGGATCGGGAGCCTCCCAGACGATCATCCGATACGGGTACGGGTTTGATCCGGTCCTTCGCGCCGAGAACATCGTCTCGGGTCGGATCGAGCGGGTCACGCTGGAACGCATGCCGTCGATCCTCGATGCCCCGGCAGTCCACGTTGAGTCGGCGCAGTTGACCTTCGTGGACTGCACGATCTCCGGGGGGCGGTCCGAGGGGATCCTCGTCCGCGGTCTCGGCGCTCAGGTCGCCCTCGAGGACTGCGACGTGATCGACAATGGAGGATTCGGAATCCTCTGCGAGGCGGAGGCGCAGCTGCACCTCGTGCGTGGTCGCGTCGCGCGGAACGGTGCGGCGGGGGTTCTTGTCGTCGACGGAGGGTGCGACATCGACGGGACCTCCTTCGACGCGAACGGGGGCGCCGGGCTGCTGCTCGAGCGGTTTGCGATTGCGCGGCTCGAGGATTCGGCCTTCTTCGCCCGCGCGGGCTGGGCGGTCGAACTCTATGACGACGCGCGCCTCGTCGCCGAACGGTGCTTCGTCGTTGCGGAGGGCGCGGGGGGGGTCCGATTGGCGGATCGATCCGAGGCGCGCATCTCCGGGATGCGCATCGAGGGAGGACAGACAGGGGTGGAGGCCGCCGGCGCCAGCACGGTGGAGATCGTGGGCGGCGGAGTGCGCGGCGCCATCGACGCGGGGGTCCGCGTCATGGCCTCCGCGGCATGCGGACTCGAGGCGATCGAGATCGCGGACTGCGCAGGGCACGGTCTCGACCTAGCGTCCGAGGCGTCCGTGACCGTGCGACGAGCGACGATCGCGGGAAACGAGGGCGATGGCGTCCTCGTGCGAGGCGGCTCGGTCGAGGTGACGAACAGCATTGTCGCGATGAACGGCGGCGCCGGCCTGCACATCGTATCGGGCGCCAGCTTGGTTGAGGCCCCGCTGTTCGCGTACAACGCGGTCTGGGGAAACGCGGAGGACTACGTCAACACGACGCGGCGTCCCTCGGACGTGGCGGAGGCTCCCGGCTTCGCCGACCCGGACGGCGGAGACTACTCCCTGCGGCTGGACTCCCCGTGCCTTGGATCCGGGGCACGGGGGGCGACGATCGGGTCACACCCCGACCCGACGCGGGCTGCCGGCGCTTCTGTGGAGGTGCGCTTCCGACAGTCGACGGCCTTCTGGGGGTTGACCGTCGGCGCGGAGATCCGGGTCGCGACCGTTTCGCCGCACCTGAGAAGCGTCGTCTGGGAGCTGGCGTTCCCGGGAGAGCGGAGCCGTTTCTCGCTTTCCTCCGCGCTTCTCGGAGCCGGGGGGGAACGGGTCCGGACGGAAGCGTCCGTCTGCATCCTTGAGTGTGTCGGGACGGCTGAGGACGGGACGGCTCCGTCCCTGCGGGCGACGCTCGCTGCGCGCGGCATCCTCGACGGCGCCGCAAGTCGCTTCTCCCTCTCCGCGACCGCCGAGCTGGCGGTCGGCGCCCTCTCCTGTCGGACCTGGTCGGCTTGGGAGCAACCGACGGGGATTCTCCATCACGAGATCGATCTCGGGCTCGGCGGATTGGCCTTGTCCGCAGCCGCCGTCGGACGGACGCTGACCCGCCTCGACGCCTCGGCGACGATCAAGCGCGCGATCGGCGCGGACGTCCTGTCGGCGTCGGCAGCCCTCGCGATGCTGCCTGCGCCGGTCCTTCGTTTCACGACGGATTGGCGCGCGGCGCAGCTGCGGCTCGAGGCGGATGGGAGCATCTACTTGGACGATCTGAGCTCGGGCGGAGCGGCCGTCCGTTGGTCGGATGCCGCCGGCGATTCCACGGTCGAGCTCCGCGGCGAGGTGGGGAATCTGGCCGTTACGGACGTCTCCCTGCGCGCGGCGACCCGCGCCGGCCCCCTCTCCTTCGAGGCGGAGGTCGGCGTTCACGCGTCGATGGGGGCACGCCTCCGGCTTCGGGTCGTCCTCGAGGGCAGCCGGCGGGCCGACCGGACGGCCAACGCGCCCCCCGTTGCCGCTTTCGGCCACACTCCCGACGATCCCCAGGCGGGCGAGCCCGTCGCATTCGACGCGTCTAGCTCGTTTGATTCGGACGGTGAGCTTGTCGAATACTGGTGGGACTTCGGCGACGGCGCGGTCGACATCGGAAACCCGATCACGCACCGCTACGAGGACGCGGGGACCTACCTCGCAGTGCTGACCGTCACCGACGCCGGGGGAGCGACGGCGTCGATCGAACAGCCGATCGTGGTGTTCGAAACGGACACGCGACCGGTGGCGTCGTTCACCTGGGGACCGGTCTCTGCGGCGGGCACGAGCCTGCTGCGTCCGCTGCGCGCTGGGGACCTCGTCCGCCTCGACGCCACCACCTCCCGCGATCCGGCCGGATCGATCGTCGAGTTCGCGTGGGATTTCGAGTCCGATGGGGTCTTCGACCGCGTTGCTGCCGATCCTCGCATCACGATCGATCCGTTCCGTGCCGGGACATGGCCGGTGACGTTGCGCGTGACGAGCAGCACCGGGCGGTCGGACGCCGTCATGCGCGTCCTCCGCGTGGACGAGCCCAAGCCGCCTCAGGCGGCGTTCGATGTCTCCCCGGCGCTTCCGTCGATCTACGATCCGGTCCGGTTCATCGATCGGTCGGTGGGGATCGAGGCGGAGATCATCGCGTGGGAGTGGTCGTTCGGGGATGGGCACGCGTCGCGCGAACCAAGTCCGATTCACCGTTTCGAGGAGTCCGGGCAGTACGACGTGCGGTTGACGGTGACCGACTCCCTCGGGCTCGCCGCAGCCCATGGGACGACGCTCGACGTGGGGCTGAGCCCCGGTGTCGTCCCCGTGGCCGACGTATGGGCGTTGGTGATCGGGATCTCCGACTATCAGGAAGTGGACGACCTTCTCTTCGCCCGGCGGGACGGCGAGGCCGTCGCGAGGTGGCTCTTGGCGAACGGGGTCCCGCCGGAACACATTCGCCTGCTGACCGACGGCCGGACGGAACCGGACGCCGCTGCCGGCCTGTCGGCGCGGTCGGCGACGCTCGTTAACGTGCGCGAGGCGCTCGGCTGGCTGCGCCGCGTCGCAGGGAAAGACGATCTCGTGGTGATCCATTTCTCCGGCCACGGCTACCAGGGAGCGGACGACGACGGGGACGAGGCGGACGGCTTGGATGAGTTCCTCATCCTGCACGACACCCGGGCGGACGCGAAGGACGACACCGCGCTTCGCGACGACGAGTTCGGACGGTTCCTCGACCGCATCGCGTCGGATCACGTCCTCATCACCTTCGACAGCTGCTACTCCGGCGGGCTGTCCAGGAGCCTTGGCTCCGGACGACGGGCATCCGGCGACCCGCAGGACTGGTTCGGCGACCTGCGGATGGAGGGGCGGCTGGTGCTCGCGGCGGCGTCGGAGGGGGAACAGGCGTTTGAGTCCGCTGCTCTGGGGCATGGGGTCTTCACCCACTTCCTTCTCGACGGGCTTGAAGGCAGCGCCGACGTCAACGGCGACTTCCACGTGACGGTGTGGGAACTCTACGAATACGTCTCCGAACGGGTGCCCGAGTTCGTCCGCGCCGAGCGCGGCGAATCGCAGCGCCCGCAGCTCCTCGGCGACGGCGAAACGCGGATCATCCTCTCCCTGCGCGATCGCCCACTCGAGGCGAGGTTCTCCTACTGCCCGAGCATCCCCTACGCCGGCGGACCGGTCATGTTCCTCGACGAGAGCTCGTCTGCCACAGTCCGGCAGCGTGTGTGGACGTTTGGGGACGGCGCAGAGGAGCAAGGGGAGAGGGTCGAACATGTGTTCGCCGCGCCCGGCCGCTTTCCCGTCCGCCTTTCCGTGTCAGACGAGTCGGGAAGCACGGCGGAGGCGTTGATGGAGGTCGAGGTGATCGAGCCTGGGCGCGTTCTCGCACTGGACGCCGCGATGCGACGGATCGTCATCTCGCTCGGCCGTTCGAACGGCCTCGCGCTGGGAGACCAGTTCACACTTGAGCGCGCTTCGGAGGATCCGGACTCCGCGCAGACCGTCCTTGAAGTCGTGGAGCTGATCGACGACGACCGGGCCGCCTGCGCCGTCCTCTTCGCCGAGTCCGACCCACACCTCGGTGACGCGCTCCTTCCGCTTCAGGTCGGCCCCTGCCGCTAGACGACCCTATCCGCCCAGTTCAAGCGTCAGCAGGAACGCGCGGTCCACGCGGTGGACCTTGAGCACGATGCGGTCCCCCGACGACCGCGTCCCGAGCAGATCGGCGAGGTCCTGACAGGAGTTGATCGGGAGGGCGTTCGCATACGTGATGACGTCTCCCACGCGCAGCCCTCTGAGCGCGGCGATCGACCCGTCGACGACGCCGACGATCCGGATCCCCGGGCCATCGGTATCGGCGCAGAGGATTCCCAAGCGGACGGCGTCCGCCGCGTAGTCGAAGGTGATCGTCTCGACCGGCGCGGACGTCGCGGATGCGAACGGGATGCGGACCGTCGGCTGTCCGATGATTGCCCCCGCCTCTGTCCCCCGCGCGCCGGCTTCGCCGAGCGGGTCGGGCAAGTAGACGTAGACGGCGATCCCGCCGTGCTCGTCGATCAACGGGGAATGCGTCTGGCTTGGCGAGACGAACCGGAACTGAAGCGCTTCGTCCTCGGAGATCTGCCACCCGGAGATGCGGACAGTCTGGTTCGCAAGCAGGACCCACTTCCGATCGGATCGGTCCGCCAGAATGGGCGCCCCCCCATTGGTGTTGAGGCCGTCGACGGAGAGGACTATACCGAGCGTGATGTCCGCGAGGTTGTGCAGGACGACCCGGTATGCTTTGCCCAGCTCCGCTTTCAGCGCATGGGCCTCGTACGCCGCGTAGGTCAAGGTTGACAGCAATCGGCAGGCGCGCGCGTCCGTGCTCTCGGACCCCGCGGCGCACACGGCGCGGAGGCCGGCCAGCTCCTGCGCATCCCCCGGAGCGATGGGGGCGGCATGAGACGAGATGAACCGCGTCTCCAGGCTCTCCCACCTCCCCAGGCCGAACGGACCCCACGGCCGGAACACCTCGACCGTCACGTCGACGAACCGGCCGGAGGCGACCTGCGCCGCGCACGCCAGGAGAATGCACCCGAGGATGGCTGTCCGTAGAACCCTGTTCATCGCTCCCCCTTCGGTCCTCTCGCGATCTAGCGCGGCATTATAGCCCAGGCCCCGCCGAGCGGCGCGAAGCGGTCCTCAACTTGGCTGGCGCTGGCGCATCTTCGCCCATGGGTCGCGCAAGGTGACTGTCCGGTTGAATACGGGACGCTCTGGCACCGAATCCGGGTCCATGCAGTAGTAGCCGATCCGCTCGAACTGCAGCCGGTCCCCCGCGTGGGCGGCCGCGACGCTCGGCTCTGCTCTGCATCCATCGAGCACTCTGAGGGAGTCGGGGTTCAGGTTGTCGAGCCAGCTCTTGCCTTCTT
>Ga0068714_10006723_pt1 | contig 11546 bp, 3 predicted proteins | sample MTBNYHSulfiMetaG_FD_62988 | JGI IMG/M metagenome (GOLD analysis project Ga0068714, IMG submission 62988) | Enrichment culture microbial communities from rom New York Harbor, USA that are MTBE-degrading - MTBE-NYH (New York Harbor Sulfidogenic)... | ecosystem: Environmental > Aquatic > Marine >... | reverse complement strand
GAAGGAGATTGCCAGGCGATTGTCAATAATTCTATAGCTCCAATCCTGCTCTCAGCCTTCCCACAAGATCGACGTCCTAATCATAGGGTATCTCGATATCTAGGTTGGAATGAATTTGACTGCTTTCCAGGAGAGTGGCTGATTTCGTTGCAGTATGACAACCTAAGTCTTCTTGCCAATATACATTGCTTGCAACCGACTATTCGCAGAGCAAAGTTGTATCTGGTAGGTGGTTGCCCTATAGACGGTGGCTACTTAGGAATCCCAGATTGCCTCCCCTCAGTTCGTGCGCCCATGTCCACAAAGGTCGATTTGATACCCTCAGAAACAAAACAAAGTTGTGAGACCCTTCATCTTGCCAGACAATCGCCTGATTCGGTCGATTTCACCTTCCCAAGTGAATTTGAGACCCATCTGGAAGGTCGCTTTTACTTCGTTGGGATCCGCGATGAGCGTGTTTTGGTTCGAAAAGAAGTTGTATTTCGACCTGATATCGTCGTGAACGATTATGCACGTCCAACAAATTTAGATGCATGGCTCGTTGAGTCGGGAGGACCGGATGTCGTCACGTTTGGCGAGTTGAGTAAGATGGAACAAGCAAATAACGATCAACCTGCTAAGAAAGTAGTTATTGGTTGCAGTGGAGGTACACTTTTCAATAAATTCAGCATGCAGTCCCCAACAAGTATAGGAGTTCGATTCAGGCGTCAATGTGCCCCTTTCATCCCACCGGGATGCAATACCCATTGGTCTTCTAACGATGTAAAAAGAGCAACTAAGCTAATGGAGATCTGCGGAGGGCTTGCCATGCGACGAAGGGGAATCCCTGAAGGGGAGTTTGTGGATCTCCTGCAAAAGATTTTGTTAGTTGATCGATATCATAAATGGGACGTGGTCCGTGCCTGGATTGAAGTAGGATATGTCGATCGATTGATGTTTCGAAATTGGCAGCGTACAGAGTACTTCCCTCGTATCCCACGGTTAATACTGGATCGAGTTGGATCAAATGTGAAAGGGGCACTGTCTGGCTTGACAACTAGCGCTCTGCGAAACCGAGTGGATGTCTATCTCCAGGAGATGGGCGCTTCGAGAATCGAAACACTTTCATCTTCCGAGTGGGTTCCACCGGTTCCCATGTGGGTAGCTCCAGATACTAAAGTGTTTGAAAAAGTGTCTACATCGCTTGCTCTGGAAGAACCAACATGGGTTCAACCTATTACAGATGCCCTCTGGACTCTCAAGAGGATCGCCTCAAGCAATGAGGATGCTCCTAGATTTTACGATTGCTGGGGCTGTTGGGACAGGGAAAAGGGATGGTTTGAAAGAGACAAGAGGCCAACGGGACGAGGGATTGAGGTAGCTCGGTTCCTCCATGTCGAAAGACCGCCTCTCTACCAAGTTCTTGAGGATGGGCAACATGTATGGTGGAGCACGTCGAGGAACTGGGCATTGCTGTTGGCTCACGACCTCATTGGCGTACAGTGCTTCAGGTTAACCGGATCTGACCAGTTAGTTCGGTCAATTAATGGTAAGGTCTATCTACCTCTCCCAATAGGTAGATATCTCGCTGCTACATGTCCTGTCTCCTCAGGACCTGTAGGTGATCAACAATGCTCATATTATTATCAGTTCCGGGACTCATTGGAAAGGTCTTGCATTGTTGCAAGCGTTTGGGGGGGCAATACAATCCCAATCAAGGAGTTAAGACGATGGGGAAGGTGGATGCTTGATATGTCTATGCGTCCCTCCTACAACTTCGATGGTCGCACCATATGCTTGCCTACATCTGTCAAAGAAATTCTCTGCTTATTCCCAGATGTCCCAGAATTCCAAGAATTATCTCGCATTAGGATCAATCCTTCTCTTCTTCCCAGGTTGAGAAATGGGTTGTCTCGCTTCACCAAGTCTTTACAGGGGGATTGTGATGTCTGACATCGTCTACATTGGCCGGGTCAAGTGGGTGCACGAAAGCTACGGGAAGAACTATCGTCATGCGACTGTGGAACCTCTAATCCAATCATCCGCTGACCAGATGCGTTGGATTGGATCCATTGAAGACCCTTTGGACGATTTTCCAGCAAGGGGTTTCGTAAACTGGCATGACTCACCAAAGGGATTGAAGGTGGGTGATTACCGCCAATTCGATGTAGAATCGCATCCGTTCTATGAAGGGCAACCAGATAAAGAAGCATTCCAGATTCGAAATCAGAAGAATCCGGTGGAGATCGTCGACCTCAGGAACATCGGGTCGGAACGTGAAATACGAATCCTTCTAACGACCAAGGGAGTGTTCATTAATGCAAAGCCACTCATTGAGAGTTGCGTGCTATGGATCCGGGACGAGAAATGGATCGGTCCGGTTGATCTCGCAATGAGAACAGGTACCAGTTCATGGATTCTAGCTCCCTCGCAGCCACTCAGTTCGATTCGGTGTTGGAAGATTCACACAGCAGCTATCCAACAAGTTGAACTCGAAGGATCGAGATATCTGCTGACCCCTAATCATGATATCCATGTTAAGCACATGGGTTTCGTTACATGGGAAGCAGATAATGTCCTTGCGAAACGTCTACTGAATCGACTATTGAAGCGAGATAGAAAGTCTGTTGAGGCGTTGAAGATTTCAAAAGCAGTTTTCAAGACTTACATCGACACTGTTGAAAAGGCTGGACTTGTAGGTTCGGAACTAGATCAGGAGTTTTCCTACCGAGAGCGTATCCAAGAGATAATAGATGTCATTGCAAAGAACGAAGAACTCATGGAGGAAGCAGCTAGCGTTTGTTTCAATATCGGCACTGTCAAGCAAAAAATAGCGGAAAAGGCGAAAAAGGAATACGAAAAAAGACGTTTAGAACTCCTGGCACAGCTAGACTCAGATTTCGCCGATAAGAAGCGGGCGATCAAGGACGCAGAGATCGATTTGGAGGAGAAGAAATCGCAACTTGTGTCCTTGCAGGATAGCATCACCGCCGCCGAGCGTAATCTTGAGGACCGGGTAGACAAGTTCGAGGCTGAGTTGACGGAACGCCTCCGCAAAATTACCGAGAAACCGGAACGTCTTTTTGCGGAAATGGCGTTTTTCAAAGCCATTAGTTCAGCAGTCCGGCCACTTCATTCAACCGTTGCTCAAGTAGTGACCAATCCAAGAGCAGTAGTCGTTCCCGAAGTCCCAGCCATACGAGAACCGAGTGCTTTAATAGGTGAGATCTCACAGCGACTGTTGAGCATTGGTGTCTCTCCTCAGGTCGGACATGCACTGCATTGCGCATTGTCTTCTGGATCCGTTCCTGTAATGATTGGATCCGATGCCATTGACGTGATCCGCTCTTATGCAGATTGCGTTTCTGGTGGTGTGCTACAATGGATACCTATCGGTGGATCACTCATTGAGCCTGCTGACTTACTGGGAAGAATCGATCCCCTATCGCATTCTTTCATTCCTCATCCTGGCGGACTGCTTGAATTGCTCATGAACGAAACGGACATCGTCCAACTTGTGGTTTTGGACGGGTTCAATCGAGCCGCGTCGGATGGATACCTGCTCCCGCTTTTACAGTCGATTCGAGATGCAGTAGAAGGGCATGGTCGACTTACCATCCCACTCGTTCCTCCGGGGATGATGAAAGATGGGGATCCCTATGTCGCAGCACAACGTGTTGCATGGAAGCCTAACGTTCTATTGGTGTTAAGGCCAACAGAGGGAACTTCTGTATTGCCTGTTCCTCGTGAGCTTTGGGAGTATTGTGTAATTATTGATACCGTGACAGCGCAGGGCCTGGTTGAATCACCACCTAAGCAGGCAACCAGAGTTTCAAAGACAGACTGGGAAAGGTGGTTCAATAAATCCTTATCGCTTTCCGGACCACAGGAAAGACTCTTTGAGCATCCAAAAACATGTGCTCCACTGCCAAGTGGTATTCGGCGTAAGATCGAACGCATCAATGGTTCAGGATTGTCGCTCGGGTTGAGTTCGGAAAGGGCAATCGAGCAAGCACTAAAGCTCGGCTTAGTGCCTTACCTAATGACATGTGGTGAACCACTGGACGAGTGGATCAAGATCCTAGGGCTTGAACTTGATGAAAAAGATAGACGAGTCGAAGACATCGTACAACGAATGGGGGAATATTAAATGCAAGATCCGATCGGTGGTTTCAAACGCATCAGAGATTTCTACATCACATATACAGAGACCGCTTTCAGAATTCGAGATCCTGGAGTGACGAGGGAACGACGAGACCTTCTCGAATATCCTGGATCACTCTGCACGGAACCACTGTTGGAGCCAATTCCACGTTATGAGACAGACTACAGTATTGAGTCCTTGGCAACCGACACTACCGAAGATCCTAGGCTTCCGGGTCTATCTCCGCAGGCACGTAGAGCCTTTATAGACCTTGCTCTCTCCGGTCTCCTAGATACACATATTAACGAGGAGGGGAAACAGGTATCCTCGTATAAGATTTACGAGCATCAAGCAATGATGCTCAAACGAGGTGTCCAAGAAGGTCATCCGGGCATCGTGACCTCAGGTACGGGATCCGGGAAGACTGAGTCCTTCCTACTACCGATCTTAGCAATGATAACCAAAGAGGCCATCAACTGGCCTGTGCCCAAAAAATACTTTCTGAAGAAGCGGTGGTGGCAACGACCTGACGGCAGGCCGTTAGGGAAATACACAGAGATCCCCCTAGAATTGAGACCTTCGAAGAAACGCCCTGACGCAACCCCCTTTCGTATCCAACGTGAAGGCGAACATCCAATGAGGCCCAAAGCTCTTCGAGCTGTAATTTTGTACCCAATGAACGCTCTGGTCGAAGACCAAATGACTCGTGTCCGAGTTGCTTTGGACTCAGACCTAGCTAGAGCTGCAATGGATGAGTACTTCGGGGGGAATCGGATCTTTTTCGGACGATACACCAGCAAGACCAAGGTAACGGGCTTTCACATCCATCCGAGACCAAACGAAGATGAAGACTATGGGCAACCGGAACACGAAAGACGTTCCAGAAAGCTCCAAGAGCTATTCACCGAAAGTGTAGCGATGCAAGAAACACAAAAGAGGGCACGAGAGATTGATGGAAATAGAAATGAGGCTGATGAGGAAGTTCGCTACTTGTTCCCCTCAATAGATGGTGGAGAGTTGAGCAGTCGTTGGGACATTCAATACACCCCTCCAGATATATTGATCACGAATATAAGCATGTTGAACGCGATCCTTGCTAGAGAGGTGGACTCTCCAATCATAGAACAGACACGTCAGTGGATCACGACCAACGATGAAGCGTATTTCTTCTTGGTCCTAGACGAATTGCATCTTCAGCGTGGTTCGGCTGGTACTGAAGTCTGCTATCTCCTGAGACTATTGTTCGAACGTCTTGGACTTACTGACGTCGCACATAGGCACAAACTTCGAATCCTTGCATCAAGTGCCTCATTGCCGACAGAAGGGAAAAACCGCGAAGACAGCCTCCAGTATTTATGGGATATGTTCGGTGTCCACGGAACGTGGACGAAAATTGATGGTCGTCCGGCAGACCCGTTAATCGTCTGGAAAGATTCCATCATTCCGGGTCGCACGGTGGATGAAACCCCTTCAGGCGAACACCTACTTGATCCATTACCATTTCAAGCGTTGCTGGACGCAAGTCGGGTGACGACTCATGATGTTGCCAAACTGTCACACCCTTTAACTGACGAGGCTCTATGGAGAGATGTCAGCAAGGTTCTATTCCCAAGAGACAACCCACACGAGATACAAGAATTGGTCGCAGCCTGCACGATGGAAGCAGCGAAAAGAGTTGCTCATGCGTGTTGGTCGGAAAGTGAAGGTCGCTACAGAGCCAAGACTTTGTCAGAAATAACAGAGAAGCTCTTTGGGAGCTGGGATGGTGGCGATGGGGAAGCTCTCCATGGTCTCCTGCTGGTGAGAGGTGCGACGGAATCCTTTTCAAATTGGTGGTCGGGTATGAAAGTGCCTGACGCACCATCGTTTAGGGTGCACACATTCTTTCGCAGTATTGAGGGGCTCTTTGCAGCTGTCGGAAATTCTTCGAGCATCCCAAAGGAACACCAGAGTCCTCATCGTGTTATCGGACCGTTGACAGTGGACCGTGGAGTTCGATTCGAGAAGGCCCCCGATGGACGAATTGGCAATCGTGTTGTCGAGTTGGTCTACTGCGAATGCTGTGGGGAGTTGTTCTTGGCTGGATCCAAAGGAGAGGACCCCAAAGGAGAATTCGTAGAACTGCTTCCTTGTGAGCCGGATTTGGAGGGTATACCGGATTCGGCAGCACAGCAATTCTTTGAATACCTCAGCGCTAATGAGTTTGCCATCTTCTGGCCTACTGAGAAGAATCCGCTCTTTTGGCCAAATACCGATAGAACTCCAGAGGACCCTCAAGTTGGCGTGTGGAAGAAAGCTATCTATGACCCTCGTTCTGCAAGAGTCAGATTCGCCTCTGTGACGTCCAGTATGGTCACACCTGGTTACATCCAGGGTTTCTACTATCACCGTGATGTGCCTGGCAGAGACCTTCATAATCGCAATGGATCTTCCCCTGGAACCGCTGTTCCTTACGAGTGTCCTTCCTGCGCCAGTGATTACAGCGGTAGAGATTTGGGATTCCGACTCTCTCCAATCAGAAATTTCCGGGCTGGCTTCGCAAAAACGACTCAACTCCTCTCAACGGAGATGTTCGGATTCCTTCGCATTTATGATCCCATTCCTAAATTGGTGTCCTTCTCCGACAGCAGACAAGATGCCGCCCGCGCCGCTCTTGACATAGAGTCGCGGCGACATCAGGACCTTTGGAGGGAACTTCTCATTCGAGAGTTGCGAAAGGTGGACTCAGCAAAACCTAAAAAGGAGGACTTGGAGCATAGGATCGAAGATTTGACAGAAATGATTAAGCAAGCATGGATATCGGGCGATAGCGAAAAAGCGATGACCCTCACGGAAGATAGGAAGGTTGCTTCGAATACACTTGAGTTGGCGAAACGGGAGGAGATTCCCCTGTTGGAGGTCTTGGAATCGAACAAGACCACGGGCGAATTTTTCATGCGGCGTGAAGACGGCAGGAAGCCATTGAAGCCTCTACTCTCTGGTTTTGTTGAAATTGGGGTTCATCCGGTTTCACCAACAGGTGTAGGACTGATCCAGGCCGAGGGTGACATGTGGTACTCGTGGGAGAAGCTCTTTACCATCGGTGCTGACCAACTTGCCGATTGGCAGGATTACACAACGGATTCATATCAGTTTAACGTGAACACTGCTCGGCATAAACTCGTATCAAAGGCGCAGAAGCTAGTCACTGAAGTGATCTTCAACAAGACCTACTTCTCCTTAGAGGAGACCGGATTAGGCTATCCCTGTGTACCTAGCCAGTTTCCATCAGAACGTCAAGCTATACTTGATGCATTCCTCCGTGTTCTTGGGGATTCCTATCGATTGTCAGATAGCCCTTGGGCCAATAAGCCCTCCGACTTCTCTGCCGAGTGGAATTCCTCAGCAGAAATCAGACCGAAACACAGGATACGAAGATTCGCTCGGGCAATTTGGTCTGATGAAGGCAAAGTAAACGAAGAACTTGACCGAGTATTGGAGGACCTCTCGCAAGTGGGGCACAAGGGCGGCTATGTTTCCACTTCTGCCTTGTGCATCCACCTCGTAAGTGAGGATCACCCATTCTGGAGATGCCCAAATTGTGGTCGAGTACATTTGCATCTAGGAGTGGGACGATGCACTCGTTGCTATGAATCGCTGCAGGAGAAGATTGATGGGAAAGCGATAGACTTACGCCAAACTAGCTTTCTTGCGAAACGAATCGAACGGGACGATCACACTTTCCGACTACGTTGCGAAGAACTGACTGGTCAGACGGACGATCCAGCCGATCGACAGAGAAGGTTCAAGGGCATCCTCATCCAAGACAATCCAGAGCCTCTGCTGAAACTCTCTAGGATTGTGGATCTGCTGACAGTCACCACCACGATGGAAGTCGGTATCGATATTGGTCCATTGCGTGCCGTCTTCCAGGCGAACATGCCACCACAACGGTTCAACTACCAGCAGCGTGTCGGGCGTGCTGGTCGACGCAAACATGCCTACTCAATGGTTATCACAATCTGCCGTAGCAAGAGCCATGATCTACACTACTTCTGGCACCCCGAATCAATCACTGGCGATGATCCACCACCACCATTCCTTACGAAGTCCCAAGCAACAGCAGCGTTGCGGTTCCTTCGAAAGGCTTGGATGTGCAAAGCGTTCGAGAATATCCGAAATGACTGCCAAGCAAAAGGACTTCCGTATCCGGGAGACATTATCAAGCCACCGGATATACATGGCGAATTTTTGCCAATGAGAACATTCTCAGATCACTCGCTCGGGTGGAAAAACGCTCTCAAGAAAGAGCTTGAGGCAACAAAGTCACATCGCCGAAAGATTCAAGATATCATCGTCGAAGACTCCAAGCTTATCTCTGATTCAGTGCTTGATTCCTATGACGTTGGCAACCTGCTCAAGGAGATCTCCGATGTAGAGGTCTCGGGAATAGAAGAGCAAGGCCTTGCGCATACACTTGCCGAAGGGGGACTCCTCCCCATGTATGGGATGCCTACACGAGTGCGGAACCTGTACTGCAACCACCATCGCAAGGACAAGGACGTGCCTAACAGAAGCTGGGAAACCATCGATCGTGATCTGGACTTGGCGATTTACGAATTTGCCCCTGGTTCGTCGCTCGTGAAGGACAAGCTTCAGCATCGGTGTATCGGTTTCACAGGACCGCTCGCTGATTTCCGAGACTGGGTAAAGAAAGGTGAAACTATTGATATAAATCCGATGGGACTTGCGTTTACTGAATCCTTCTGGATGATTCAATGTACGAAGTGTGGAGCTTGGTGTCGTTTCCTGTCGAAACCGGAACTTGGTGAACAGGAGTGTGAAGCCTGCGGTGGCATGGTAGATCGCCAGCGAGCAACTGAATGCAGGGTTCCTAGCGGATTCCGAACAGATTTTTTTCCTCGATCATTCGATGATGAAGTGATTGAATCTCGTAAGCACAGATCGCTCACGGCGGAGGGAATGACTCTGCTAATGAGCGATGATCCGAACTCCAACCTGTCGTATACATGTGAAACGAAGAGTCGGACCTTCCGGCTCAACCGTGGCAGGCAGATTGAGGGCGATTCGACGAGATGGGAGGGTTTCGGTGCAACTGTAGGTAGCGAGCGATTGAGACACGCACAACAATGTCTTCTAAATGGACAATTCATCGGAGATGGACAATCGACTCGAGGCGATTTTCAGCCAGATCCTGCTTCTGACTCTTTCAACGGTATCTGGCTTGCCGCACCCAAGACGACAGACTCCATCTTCATCGCTCCCAAAATGGTTCCGTGGGGACTCAAGCCAAATCTCTGGGGATCTGAGATCGAACGTGATCCAGCGATTCGTGCAGCAGCGCTTTCTGCAACATTCATATTGGTGCACCGCGCTGCACTCGAATTGGACATTGATCCTGAGGAATTTGATGTGGTAGAGCCTCGCATGGGGAAGCCAGGAGGCAGGTCAGCAGTTCCGATACTCCAGATAACAGACCATCTGATCAACGGGGCAGGATTCTGCGAACGTCTGGCAATGACAGAGGTCGGAGGTACTCCCATGATCGCAAGATTGATTGGATCAATAATCCGGGACGAGCAAGATTACCCCCTTAAGGATTTTTTAAAAGTAGAAACAAAAACAAAGCAATATGATCATCGGGAACAATGCGACCAAGCTTGCTATCGCTGTCTCCAACGTTATGGGAACCAGATGTACCACGGGTTGCTCGACTGGCGATTAGGACTCGCCTTTCTACAGATGATGCACGATCCAAATTTCAAGTGTGGATATGATGGCAACTTCATAGGTCCTGCTCTTGTGGACTGGCCAAAACTTGCAACACGATACGCGGAGGAGATGATTCGTTTCGAAAACGGCAAAGGAGAGGTCAAAAATGTTGGTGGATTGGTATGCTTCAGGTTGGGCAATGAACCCCACTGGTCAATTGTGGTACACCCATTGTGGGATACAGATGCTATGCCAGGAATCGTTGAGGATGCCTGGAGTGCCCTTGATGGGCACAAAGTCAAGCGGGTTTTCTCTAATACTTTCGAATTAGCAAGGCGTCAGATCAGGGTGCGTCAGCGGTTACTGCTGCGGAAGACATGGAAAGAAGCGTAAAAAATTTACCTGCTCCGATCCTCCTTGTGACTGTTCCGCAAATGTTTTCAGTTTCGGCGGTCGCATTCTCCGATGTGTGCCTGTTGAAAGCTGTCTTACAAACTTCTTCGCGAGAAGGTGCACTCCTTCAAGGCCCACGTGCCGTTCTAGGAAATATCACTCACAATCTTGTGGATAGAGCAATACTGGGCATCGGGAGAACAGGAAAAACCTCGTTCGAGAAATTGGAGCAGATACTCGGCTCGCTTTTGGACGATGCACGTGAGCGTCTGAATGGGAATCCACTAACGGCTACTTATTCTCATTTGCCGTTGACCATGAGTCCTTTGGCGTGGGCTAGAAAGCGAAGGATGATCCTCGACTTAGCATATGAATCAGCAAATAGTGCAAAACCACACGGTACCACCAGCAATAGCCTAGACCATTGTGATTTCAGATTCGAGAACCTTCTGTGGGATGGTCGATGGGTCGAGGTCCCCATTGAAGTTTCGGAACTCCGCTTGAAAGGGAGGATTGATGTATTAAATCGCCGTGGAAAAATAGCTGAAATAAGCGATATCAAATCAGGCCGAGTAGAAGACGAAAACGGAGATCTTGTCGAGAGCATAGTACGACAAATTCAGCTCTACGGTCTCATGGCAAGTTGGCTGGAACCAACAACTCAAGTGATTTTGTCTATCCATGCTGGTGTCAGGAGGTCTATACCATTCGGCACAATTGTCCGAGATGAGACTTTAAAATGGCTTCGTTCTATAATGGATCCTATTCCACCGAGTTCAACAGTGTCTTGCGAAAGCCTTGCCCAGGTTGGCTCTGGTTGTAGATGGTGCAACATGCGACACCGGTGCGTACGGTATCTACGAGAAGCTCCGCCCCACTGGAACAGTAATTTGGATTGGGTGTTGCCTCTTGATATTTGGGGAACGATTGATCGAATCGATTCGATTGGCGACAATTTAGTAGATTTGACTCTTTGGGATGCTATAGGACGTCATGTCAAAGTCTTTCACCTACGCGACACGCAATTGGCTGGATTGAATGCCGGAGACCGGATCTGGCTATTCGAGCTGTCAGCCTCCGTCACAGATCTTCGTGGATTGTCATGTCGACATCCTCTCAATTTTCACGAGATGGGTGATTCTGCATACGATAGAGCTTGGTCTATACAAGTGTTCTCGGATAAAGTAGCTTAAAAGTAGGGGTCAAGTCGAAAGCGCCGGTCAAAGCCGGAAAGGAGTAGGGGATGAAAGAGCCCCACAGAGTAAGGTGTAGCGAACCGCTCTGGCCCCGCGTCATGCGTCGGCTGACCGTAAGGCAG
>Ga0068714_10006722_pt1 | contig 11548 bp, 10 predicted proteins | sample MTBNYHSulfiMetaG_FD_62988 | JGI IMG/M metagenome (GOLD analysis project Ga0068714, IMG submission 62988) | Enrichment culture microbial communities from rom New York Harbor, USA that are MTBE-degrading - MTBE-NYH (New York Harbor Sulfidogenic)... | ecosystem: Environmental > Aquatic > Marine >... | reverse complement strand
CGAAGAAGTCATAAAAAGATACATTGAGTTTCAGGAAAAGATAGATAAAGGGCAACTGCAGCTGCCTTTTAATCTTTAGTGCCACGGGCGTGAGCCCGTGGGTATCTACAACGGTGGAAGGACCTGAAGAATCAGCTATCATCATAATCCAGGTTGAAGAATCACCCATCAAGCCGGTCTGGGCTTTCGGGCGGCCCTTGAAGAGGGTTGGACGAACCAATCAGCATCTCTCACGGGAGGAAGCCCAACGAATGGTAGAGGCGACAACCGGGCGCACCTGGGACGCACTTCCATCAGAGAATTTTCCTTTGAAGGAGGCCTCTAAAGAATATATCCAGGATTTCCAAAAAAGAGTGGGCCAAGCTCAGGTGCCAGTGCAAACGCTCCTTAAAAATTTGTCGTTACTGACAAACGATGGGAAACCATGTAACGGAGCTGTTCTGCTTTTTGGAAGGAATCCCCAGCAGTTTTTCCCTGAAGCCCAGGTAAAGTGCGCCCGTTTTGCTGGAACGACATCCATCCGGTTTCTTGATGAAATGACGATCGAGGGAAACCTTTTAAATCAATTGGAAAATGCCTTGAAATTCGTTGCGCGCAATACACAGCGTGGAATCCGTATCACCGGCAGGCCTGAAAGGGAGACAATCCCAGAGTATCCTGACGCGGCTATTCGGGAAGCTGTCATTAATGCAATCTGCCACAGGGATTATGCGGCTGTCGGAACGATTCAAGTCAGGATTTATGATGATCGGCTCGAAGTATGGAACCCGGGCACTTTACCTTCCAATCTTACCATTGAGAGCCTCTTCCGAGAACATCCATCGCTCCCACGTAATCCAAAGATTGCTTTAGCTTTCCATCGGGCACGTTTAATTGAACATTGGGGAACTGGAACACTGCGTATCGCAGAGGCATGTGACAGAGTCGGTATTAAGTTGGAATTTCTTTTAGAACCAGGTTTCTTTATGGTCCGCTTTGTAAAGCCTGAATTAAGAATTTCTCCCTCAGAAGAGCAAAAGCTCAATGAGCGACAAAGAAAAGCGCTCGAATATGCCCGTAAACACGGGCATATCACGAACCGTGATTATCAAAAGCTATGTGATATAAGTTCCCGTCAAGTTCTAAAAGACCTCATTGATTTGGTAGAGAAGGGCCTATTAATCAAAGATGGGAAAGGAAGAGCGGTCAAATACGCACTGGGCCAGAAAAATGGAATGCGCGATTAATGCGCAATTAGTGCGCAATTAGTGCGGGATTCCTGATGAATGCTGGCAAGAGGAAATCTTATGACAAAGAGGGGCTATACTGAAGACGAATTGATTGAACAACCTGCCATCGAACTGCTCAAAAAGCTGGGTTGGGAGCACATCAACGCGCTGCATGAAACTCTCGGCCCTTCCGGCACGCTTGGCCGGGACAATCAATCCGAAATCATTCTCGAATCTCGATTTCGTGATGCTTTCAATCGGCTGAACCCCGAGCTACCTTCTGAAGCGTATGCCCTTGCTTTTGAGGAACTGACCCGTGACCGTTCTCGCCTCAGTATGCCTGCCGCCAATCGGGAGATATACCACCTTCTGCGAAACGGGGTCAAAGTCCATTTTCCTGACCCAGAAGGGGATGGAGAGAAGGTAGAGACTGTCAGGCTAATAGACTGGGAAAACAACGCCAACAACGACTTTCTCCTTGTTTCCCAGTTCTGGGTTGTGGGGGATATGTATAAAAGGCGGGCCGACCTTGTAGGATTCGTCAACGGCATCCCGCTCCTATTTGTGGAACTCAAGGCTGCCCATAAAAATATTCAGACTTCCTTTACAGGTAATCTGACCGATTACAAAGATACCATTCCACAACTCTTCTGGTTTAACGCCTTCATTATCCTGTCCAACGGTAGTGAAGCCAAGATTGGAAGCATCACCTCTGAGTGGGGCCACTTCAATGACTGGAAAAAAATCAATAACGAGGGGGAGGAAGGGATAATATCCCTTGAAACTACCCTACGGGGCACATGTGAGTCGGGCCGGTTTCTAGACATCGTGGAAAACTTTATCCTTTTCATGGAAGCTCGGGGCGGAATCATAAAGGTGGTTCCCATGAACCATCAGTATCTGGGAGTGGGCAATGCCATGGATGCTTTGCGGGAGATTAAGAGCCGCAAGGGTCGTCTGGGGGTGTTCTGGCACATACAGGGGAGCGGCAAATCCATCTCCATGATTTTCTTCTCACAGAAAGTTTTTCGGAAAATTCCGGGCAACTGGACATTTGTCGTCGTTACTGACCGGCAGGAACTGGACGGCCAGATCTACAAGAATTTTGCAAATGCCGGGGTAATAACCGAAGGCCACTGCCAAGCGGAAAGTTCAAAGGATCTACGTCGCCTCCTCACGGAAGACCACCGTTTTGTTTTCACTCTCATCCACAAATTCCGCACTGAGGATGGCAGTCCCCATCCTGTTCTATCAGAGAGGGATGATATTATCGTCATCACCGACGAGGCTCACCGGAGCCAATATGATACCCTCGCCCTGAATATGAGAAACGCCCTTCCCAAAGCGTCCTTTCTCGCCTTCACCGGAACACCGCTCATCATCGGAGAGGAAAAAACCCGGGAGGTTTTTGGTGACTATGTTTTCATTTACAACTTCAAACAGTCCGTGGACGACGGAGCCACTGTTCCGCTCTACTATGAAAACCGTATTCCCGAACTTCAACTAAAAGACGAGATGGCATTCAAGGAGGGAATGAATCAGCTTTTGGAGGAGGCGGAGCTTGACGAGGCACAGGAGAAAAAACTGGAGCGGGAGTTTTCCCGGGAATATCACCTCATCATCCGAGACGACCGCTTGGAGAAGATCGCCGAGGACATTGTTGAACACTTCACCGAGCGGGGTCAGCGTGGCAAGGGCATGGTCGTATGCATTGATAAAGCCACTGCGGTGAAGATGTATGACAAGGTGCTGAAATACTGGATGCAGAAAATTGACCGCCTTACGAAGCAGGTAAACAAGTTGGAGGGGGTTGAACGGCAGGATATTGAGGACAAGATTTCCTATATGCGGGAAACCGACATGGCGGTGGTGGTGTCCTCCTCCCAAAATGAAGTGGTCGAGATGAAAAAGAAGGGTGCAGACATCGTCCCTCACCGCCTCCGTATAATGAAGGAGGACTTGGACACAAAATTTAAAAACCCGGATAATAAGTTTCGTTTAGTATTCGTTTGTGCCATGTGGATGACCGGATTTGATGTCCCGTCTTGTTCCACCATTTACCTTGACAAGCCAATGCGGAACCACACCTTGATGCAAACAATCGCCCGTGCTAACCGGGTATTTCAAGACAAGGTCAACGGGCTCATTGTTGACTATGTTGGGGTGTTCCGTGATCTTCAGAGAGCCTTGGCAATTTACGGTTCGGGTTTTGGCGGGGGTGTGAAAATTGGAGAAGAACCGGTCAAAGAGAAGACCGAACTGGTTGCCATACTCAAGACCGCCATTGCCCAGACGGTCAAGTTCCTTCAGGAATTGAACGTCAAGGTTGACCCTATTATCGTGGCAAAAGGATTTGAGCGGGTCAAGTTACTGGATGAGGCTGTTGACAAGGTGTTGGTCAATGACACCACCAAAAAGCGGTTCATTAACCAATCCAACACGGTCAACCGTATTTATAAGGCCATCCTCCCCGATCCTGAGGCCAACAAGTTTGTCCCCTTATGCTCTTTGTTTCGGGCCATTCAATGGAAAATAGAATCTTTACAGCCCGAGGCCGATGTATCCGAAGTCATGGAGAAGGTAGAGGAACTGTTGGATGAGAGCATCACGGCCAAGGGTTATGTCATCCGGGAACCGGTCATCCCCTATGGGAAGGAAAAACTGGTTGACCTGAGCAAGATAGATTTCAAGTCACTCAAAAAGGAGTTTGGAAAGGAACGCAAGCGGATAGAGATTGAAAAGCTCAGAGGGGCCATCAATTCGGCATTGGAGAAGATGGTGCGTCTGAACAAGACTCGGGTGGACTACTTGGAGAAATTCCAAAAAATGATTGACGAATACAATCAGGGCGCGGCCAACTTGGAGGAGTTCTTTGAACGACTGATAAAGTTTGTAACGGAACTGCGAGAAGAGGAAAAACGCGGAGTTTCTGAGGGGTTGAGCGAGGAAGAACTGGCGGTCTTTGACCTCATCACTAAACCCGACGTGAAACTCACCAAGAAGGAAGAAGGGCAAGTCAAAAAAGTGGCCCGAGAACTGCTGGAAACACTGAGGCGGGAAAAGTTAGTTCTGGACTGGAGAAAAACACAGGCCACACGGGCGGCGGTGCGGGTGGTTGTTGAAGATAAACTTGATGAACTCCCCGAGATTTTTACTCGGGAAATCTACACCCAGAAATGCAATGTCGTCTACCAGCATATTTTTGAGAGCTATTATGGAGAGGGCCGAAGTGTGTATGCCGCTTGATATCATCGGGGAAAACAGTAATTAAGGGATACTGAAGAAAGGGCTTTGGGATGAAATACATGATTCTTTTCCAAAACAATAAGCCAATTCCTGCTGAAGACATAGAAAAATTGGTAAAAAAATTTGGTCGAAGCTATGACCGAACGGTAAGAAAAATTATAAAGGGTTCGAGGCTTTTAGGGGAGGAAACCTTTAAGGCTAACGCCGCCACTTTATTACCTAATTTTAAAATGACTAGGGCTAAAAAAAGCCCCTTTTTCGGCATAAGAAATAATAGAGGAAAAATCGAAGACCCTGAGAACAAACTGCAGAAGTGTTGGGATGCGGCCAAAGAGGATTTGCTCTTTCTAAGGATGCTTCTTAATAGCAAAAAGATAGAACCAAGAACCAGAAACTTTTATTACTTGATGAAGATACAAAAAAACAGATTATTTCCAACGTATGGAGTGCCTTTAAAAAGATGCTTCCCATAACCATGGGCAAACATTCCTATGGACTTGTAGGAGCCAGCAAAATATTATTTTCTGCTTTTCCAGAAATTGTATTACCCGTTGATAACGCTGAATGGCTAAAAGTTTTTAAAACCGTTGATTTAGGGGATGTGATTAATTTAATGGCAGAGGAAATTAAGGAATGGGAAGAAGAGACCGGTAGATATTTTGACCACTGTGACTCAAAATTGGAATTGACCCTTCCAGCTATCTATAATGTTATGGCGATGGAAGCAAGGCCTTAGACCTAATGACCATCATCCCTGAGGAAGGGGAGGGGAGAAAAAAGAGGGGAAGGAAAAATTAGTTGATTCGTAACTTGTAAATGTTTTTACTATTACCGTATGAAATAAAAATTAATCCTTGAATTAAAAACGCAAACTCAGGTTAGAAAAATTTGTTCACTTTGGCCTGAAGAGATACAAAGAAAGGATAAAAATATGATCCAAGAGACAATTTCCAAAATTGAAGCTAAGGTCCAAGAGACGCCTGTCTTAGATGACCAGAAAAAGAAAGAATTACTGAATCTCCTTTCAACCTTGAAGACCGAAGCCACCGAATTATCGAAGACATATCCCGAACACACTCAAAGTATTACCGGCTTTGCCGAAGTTTCGATTCATGAGGCAATACGCGTGGAGAAGAATCCACAACTCTTAAAACTATCTTTACAGGGGCTTTCTACCTCTGTGGAAGGGTTTGAGAGTTCTCATCCTAAGCTTGTGGGGATTATCAATTCCCTTTGCCTTACCCTATCAAACATTGGGATTTGAAAGAGGTGATTAAAAAGGGCCTCGAATTGAGACCCTTTTTTATTAATTTTTGAGAAGTAAAAATACCTTGCCTTTACTAAAGAAAATGGCTGGACATTTTTTTGACCAGCCATTTAAGGAGGAGAAGAGAGGATATGAGGATTATTTTCACAATACGGCTCTACTTATAAAAAGAAAATAAGGTGGATTGCTTATTTTCACGGAAAAAAGACAGTATTTAAATGGAAGAGTGGCACATTCCGGATTTAAGGCAACTCTTGAAGCTAAGAACTTTTCAGTTGTTTAACTTGAAAACCCTGTAGCTTGCTACAGGGTTTTCACACGTCATTTCCACGAATACCCTGAAGGGCACAGGCGTGGGAATCCAGAGGGTGGGCATCAGGGACTAATAAAAAAGTGTTTAGTCGCTTTGCCTTACTTTCTGGATTCCGCATCAAATGCGGAATTACAGAATTTTAATTCTTTGATACCCCGCTGCTTGCGGCGGGGTAGTTCATTTTAGACTAATTTTTATAAGAAGTTTTTGAAGGGATTTTCCTTCGGAAGAATAGAGGGGAAACTTGAAGAAACAGTATAACTAATTTTAAAAATTATGGTTTTACCTGTAGGTTATTTCCTGCACTTTATGAAAATCATTTAAAATCCCAAAGTAAATTTTAAACCCTGTAGTCCATTGGAATAAATTATATCGTAACATTAGTAAATTGATTGCTCCCCCTACTGTCCCCAAGGCGGTCCCCAAACGCATTAAAATTCACTGTAAAAATAGTTAGTTAAATGTTAGGCGATTCACAAAAAACAGATTTCTCACCTTCCCCCTTAAAAAACACTTTTTTTCAGCTTATTTTTTATTTGTATTTCTCAAAATTTGCACAGGGGGAGCAGAAAGGTTTTTAAGGCTTGCCATTTAATGCTTTATTGGACTTTTCAGGGCGGATGATAAGGACAAACGTATTATATTTTTGAAAAAAATATTGTCCTACTACGAAATGCTTATGAGGAGCCAAATCTAAGACCACTCTTATTTTGGGATCAGGGTGAGGATGGATTCCCACCCTAATACGCAGTATGAAGCTACCGTTAGTTTCAATGACCTTTGTAAGGGACTTCTCAGGATTCACCTTTTTAAAATCGCATACAAGCCGAGGTTGGTCTCCGGAGAGTCCAAAAACTTCGGGCACGCAAATTCCGTTTAACTCAAAAAAAACGTTTTCACATTCGGAGGATTTTTCAAAGCATATCGACTTTAACAAAAGCTCGTTAGCAAATCCATCCCCGTGGAGGCCAATCATCACCCCGATCACGCAAAGGAACAATAAAATGCAGGCTAAGGCTCTCACCTCATAGTCCTTTTGAAAAGGGTTGTTTTGTGTGGTGCCTTTTTTTAATACCCCGTTGCTTTGGAGCGGGCTATGGTTACATTAAAAACCCCCAACAGGGAACCCAGTTGCTGTTGAGTCATTTCGTGTTTTTCACGCCATTGGTTATTAAATCGAAAGGACTACCTTTTTAGTCCTGACCCTGAGCTCGCTTAAGAAAAAATTTCTCCAGAACTTATTTCTTGTAAACGATTTTAGAATTCCTGCGTCTTTCTTTTATAGAGTTTAACGAGAATAATTGACTCATGAGGAAATACTTTACTATCGATATTTAAAAAATAAAACTCATATAATAAAAAGTGAAGGTGATAAACATGAAGAAAACAGTAATTTTCATAGCAGTGTTAAGCCTATCCTTAACCCTTTTAACGGCAACGCCTGCAAGGGCTGATCATTGGAGCTTTGGCTTTTCCTGGCCAGGATTCGCTTTCGGGTATGGGGTAGGTGTTCTCCCCCCATATTATTATCCCTATTATTATGGCGGCTATTATAGCCCTTACTATGGGTACTATGGCGGTTACTATGGACGATATTATAGGGGGCATCATGGAGGATATTATGGGAGACACCATGGGAGATATTATAGGGGAAACCATGGCGGATATCGAGGGGGATACCACAGCGGTGGACATCGTGGTGGATACTATGGCGGTGGACATCGGAGATAGCTGGGTTTAACACTATAATTAAAGATGAATGATATAACAGCTAAAAGTGATCGAAATATCGGTTAATGGTTTTTTAAATATTTTTAAAACCATAGCATCCCCTCTTGAAAGGACAAAAAACTGCCCCCTATTTTAAACTGCAAAAGGAGGGGTATTTTTTTACTTAAGCCTTCTTTGTTGCAAGAATAGGTTCTCACTGACAATAAGAAGGTGTTAAAAAATGTCAAGCAGACTTATATCGCTAATAGTTATTGGTTACCTTTTTTTTCTATCCAGTTGTGCACATGTGATCTCGAAGGATCTCAGAAATCAGGCAGATCCCTCGCTAACCTTTGAAAAGGTAATCCAAAATCCAATCGCCTATCAAGGAAAAACTGTGGTCTGGGGTGGGGAGATCATCAAGACCCTTAACCAAAGAAATGGAACAACTGAAATCGAGGTCTTCCAAATGCCTTTGGACTCGTGGACTGATGCGCCAAAAGCATCAAAAGTTTCGGAGGGCAGATTTTTAATTCAGGTCAATAGATATTTAGACCCGCACCTCTACCAGGAAGGAAGGAGGATTACTGTGGCGGGTGAAATTTCAGGGGAACAGATTAAACCTCTCGGAGAGATTAATTATCGGTATCCACTTGTTTCGAGTAAACAAATCCACCTCTGGGAAGAATATTATTATCCTTACCCCTATCCTTATTATTACTCATGGGGGTATTATGATCCATGGTGGGGGTATCCTTATTGGTGGGGAGGACCGGGCTTCGGTTATTATGGCGGATATTATAGACCTTGGTATGGGTACTATGGTGGTTACTATGGGCGATATCATTGGGGGCGCCATCGAGGATACTCTGGTGGCCATCATGGTGGAAGGGGCCATGGCGGTGGACATCATGGAGGTGGTCATAGCGGTGGATATCGTGGTGGGAAAAGCCATGGCGGTGGACATCGGAGATAGCTGGGTTTAAGAGTAATAATATAGGATGATTGTTTTAACGGCTAACAGTGATAAAATTATCGGTTAGCCGTTTTTTTTTAAACATTCCTGCAACAAAACACGACTTACTTACAAAATTTTTTCTTATTAACCTATACCCCTGGCCGGAGTGCCCTGCGGGCTTGGGAATTTTTCCGCCCGTTTCATTCCAAAATTATTTGGCAAGTAATTTTCGGAAGGCTTTGAGCTCGTTTAAGGCAGCATGTAAAATTTTTTTATAATCCTTTTCGTCAGGATTTACTTCTAAACCCTTTTTTTCTTCTCTCGCTATTTCCTCTAATTGTTTTTTAGCCCCCGCAATCGTAAATTTTTCCTCGTAAAGTAGTTTTTTATTTCAAAAAGAACTTCTAAATCTCTCCTCCGATAAAGCCGATGTCTGGATTTTGTCCGGATGGGCTTGATTGATTTAAATTCTGATCCCCAGTATCGTAGAACGTATGGCTCTAAGCCGGTCAGTTTGCTAACCTCGCTTATTCGGAAATAGAGCTTATCCGGAATTTTCCCTTCTCTTTTAGTTTTTCCTATGAAGGTTTCGAGAGGTAATACTTTATCTTTCATTGAGCCCCTTTTATTCTTCCTAAGTAAACTCGTTAAACCAGGCCCCCCTACAGCATCAGGGAAGAAAGGCAGAGCCATCTGCCCCTGCCTTTCTTTTTACAACTGAATGAGTAATGACCCACTTAGCCTCTTCTCCTCATTAACCTGAGGAAAGGGATCAGGCCGGAGCTGATAAGGAGCAAGGTGGAGAATTACGGAGGAACAACAACACTAACAACACCTCCAATATAGGTGGTTAGAAAAGGGTTGTTCGCTCCGCCTTCTCCCACCTCGTTTTTTAATTCCCTCCTTCCTTCAGGAAAGTGTTCACCTTTCTTTAACAAAGAAGAAAAATAAAGTCTTTTTCAAGGGGATAACCTACTTTGTTAAAATGCAAAAAATATTCCGTAAAAAAACAAATTGATTTTATTAGGTTTATCTATGGCTGAGAGTTAACTTGCCGAAAAAGTGTAAATATTTTCTTACATTTTACTTTACATGGATTTACACCTGGGTTTAAAATTATTAGAGCAGCATTTGTACCGTTAATAACATCGGCGCACAAAATCTCGAGCCTTATTATTTATTGCAGCAAACCGGCCAAGAAGACAGGGGGATGGATTAAGGAGTCATATTCAGCTGATTCCGTATTATAAGATAGGCCGCGTTATGACGGATTTTGGAGAACGGGCATTACGGTGTTGGTGAAAAGTGACTTTAGAAAATAGTGAAAATTTTTTTCTGGGCAACTAATCGGGCGTATAGTTCTTGGAAAGGCTCATTTGCTATTTATCGAGTTCAAGCCTGACAGCATGACCGATTTTCTCTAACAGATATGGTTTTTTTACATACGATCCGGCACCCAGTCTTTGAGCTTCTTTGACCTGTTCGGTTTCAGAAAATCCACTCGCAATGATTGCCTTCTGCCTTGGATGCAATTGAAGAATTCTTTTGTAGGTCTCAAGCCCATCAATTCCGGGGTCCATAATCATATCCAGAATCAATAGATCTACGGAATTGTTTTTCAGGTAGTCAACGGCTTCCTCACCGCTTGCAACTGATTTGGCAACGTAACCCAATTTTTTTAACATGAGTGAGGCTATTTCTCTCTGCTCTTTCACATCATCAACAATCAAGATGGATTCTCCCTTGCCGCTATATTCTTCCAGGCGCAATAGGGCCTTATCGCATACTATTTCTTGTCTGGTCACGGGAAAGTAAAGGGTAAAGGTCGTTCCTTTTCCTTCAGTGCTTTGAACATCGATATATCCTTTATGGTCTTTTACTGTTCCCCATACGACCGCCATGCCTAATCCTGTTCCGCTTCTCCCCATTTTCTTTTTCGTATAAAAAGGCTCGAATATTTTTTCCCTATCTTCTGAAGAAATACCTATTCCGGTATCGGAAACAGTCAAGACCACATAATCACCCGTCTGGGTATCGTCATAACCCCTGATCGGTCTGTCAAGATAGAGATTTTCTGTTGTTATATAAATTCCCCCCCCATCCGTCATAGCTTCCGCGGCATTAGAAACGAGGTTCATAACGGTCTTGGATAAATGAATTGGCGAGCCCAAAATGTTTAACAGGTCGGGTTCAAGATGAGTTTCAAGATGGACATTAGGGTGAAATGCTTTTAATTTTCCATATTCAGGCGATCTCAGATGATCAGATATGATATTGTTTAAATTCACTACTTCAGAAACAGCTACCCCTCTTCGTGCTAAGGTTAACATATCCTGCACTATAGCAGCAGCTTTTTCTCCCGACTGTTGTATGGTTAAGATAGCCTCTCGTAAAGGGCTATCGCCCGGAATTTGCATTAACAACAACTGAGGATACCCCACAAGACCACACAAAACATTATTGAGGTCGTGAGCTACTCCGCCAGCCAGGGTTCCGATTGCCTCCATCTTCTGAGCGCGTTGGAGCTGGTCTTCGAGTTTGTGTCTTTCTTTGTCCGCCTGTTCCAATGCGTTAAGCATCTGGTTAATCTGGCCGGTCAAAAGCGAGAATTCGTCCGTTCCTTTTGTCGGCACACGCTTCATTAGATCACCGGTTTCAGCAATTTGGTTAACGCTTTTACCGAGTAAAACCAGCGGGGAAATGACTTGCTTTTCTAAAAGAACCATGAGGGGTCATGTCAATAGGTGTGTAAAAAGCATTTAGGCGGCCATCCTTTCCAGTTTTTTTGACTCCCGTTTCACGACGCCATCAACAAACGTTTTTCCTGCGTAAACATCAGGCAACAA
>Ga0068714_10006720_pt1 | contig 11549 bp, 10 predicted proteins | sample MTBNYHSulfiMetaG_FD_62988 | JGI IMG/M metagenome (GOLD analysis project Ga0068714, IMG submission 62988) | Enrichment culture microbial communities from rom New York Harbor, USA that are MTBE-degrading - MTBE-NYH (New York Harbor Sulfidogenic)... | ecosystem: Environmental > Aquatic > Marine >... | reverse complement strand
ACAACGTTTCAGGAAGAGGGTCGGAGGAAGAGGGTTGTACCATAGTACCCGGGAGAGACCATGAGAATGTCCAGATTGAACAGGAACTAGCATGTTCCGCAGAATTTACAAAGAAAATTGAGGACATCTACCGCAGGCAAGAGAAAAACAGCCTCAGTTATTACGAGATATTGAACATCAGCAATTCTGCCGCCATGGAAGATATTAGGAAAGCGTATTACAAAAAGGTCAAGGAATTCCATCCCGACAGATATCCTCATTTTCCTCCTGTGCTGAAAGAAAAACTAACCGCCCTCTCTGCATATCTGAATGACGCGTACAAGACTCTCATGAATTCCGGACCGCAGGTAACCTATGCGACGCCACCGATTCCGGAAAAGCAGAAAGTTGTCTCAAACAAGGCATTCGCCCGTCAGGAATTCGAAAAGGGAATTGTCGAATTCTGGAATGATAATCTCTCAGCAGCTGAAATGTTTCTTCAAAAGTCAGTATCCCTGGATAACTCATCGGGGAAGTATTTCTACTATTACGCCAAAACCCTTCTCAAACTCGGAAAACTCCAGGAAGCCGAAAAAACAATCAGGGAGGCGCACAAGCTTGATCCTTCAAACGCTGATTATCTGGTAGAGGCCGGGTATATTTACCAAGCAATGAACCTGTCATACCGGGCACGGGAGAACTTCGAAATGGCGCTCAGATTGGTACCATCGCACATAAAAGCTCAGGAAGGCATTACTGAGTTGCAGAGAAAAAACAAGAACGGCGGGTTCATGTACAGCATCTCCAATCCGATCAAGGCATTGAAGAAGACGATCGTTCGGTAGACCTTCCCTCCTGACAGGATTCTGAATTTCTTCAGCTGTTTCTTTAAGCCCGCGAAAATCAATGAATAAACAACCCTCAGCAAACTGCAGTGAATATCAAGTTCAATCCATTAACTAACAGGTTTTGTCAGTATATTGTTAATTTCCGGGTTGAAAACACCAATGGATACCCTTCATTCCAAGGAATCCATTAGTTTGCCTATGTTATAGGCATTCAAAATAATATTTAATATCATAACGTTACATTAATTTAAGTGGTTTCCCTAGTTACAATTGCGGATTCTGTTCATAACTCTAATTTCCACAAGGGGTTACGTGGATTGTTTGTGAAAAATCGCCCTGAATGCCTGTAGCTCAAGCAAAGGAGCGTGATGATTCTGACCGAGAATCTCTCCTTACCTTCCGGTATTCATTCGCATAATAATATAATCCGTCACTCAATATGGGCCGGACGGAACTGCAGGAAAATGTAGGTGGTTAATTTTAATGGTAGAACTGATCCCTACAGAAATCGGGACGACATCTTGAATTCCGACACTCTAAAATTCTCTCATGCGCCTTTTGTTGCGGTAATCTTTCAAGTAATCAGTGGGATAATTCTGGTGGAGTTGATCGGGATCGAACCGACGACCTCTTGAATGCCATTCGTTCAAGATACATTTTAGCAGATTGGCTACTGGTAACGGTTTGGGGATAAGTCTTTAATTTTCATGGCATTATAAGTTTCTGAGTTTTCCTATATTTTCCTATATTTTCTGTATGATGCGCTACATTCCGCTACAATTCCGCTACATTCTTGGGGAGATAGGCTGACTCTTAGTCGGCAGTATGTATAGAGACTTCATCCAGAACTAACCGCCAGTCGGTACGATCTCAGAATCTCTCGTTCAGGAAGGATGTTTGCGTCTCAGGAGTATCTTGAATGCCTGTACATCTTTCGTACCATAGTAAATATGGCACTCGCTCGGTGTCACATATGAATATTGATTTCTGAGAATTGTTTTCAACCGCAAGTTTCTTATCAAAGTCGCATGTCAGAAGCTTATCACAGAATGCAAAGTTAGAATATATTTTTAATAATTTAAATAGAACTGGTATTATATTTTGTTTTTATAGTTCCATTAGAATGGAGTAATACCATGAAAATATTGTTAGCTACAGATGGTTCAGAATACTCTGAAACAGCAACAAAATTTCTCACCAGACTCAATTTATCAGCTAATGACGCAATCACCATTTTTCATGTCATAAGCGACGATCCTTTTGAAGATAAAGAGGATTATTATTATTCAAAGATTAAAAAAATCAAACATTTAATTGCGCCCAAAATAGTCGATTCAGCCATGAACATTCTGAAATCATCTCCTGCAAAAATCGATACAAAACTGATGAATGGCTATCCTGACAAATGTATCATTAGTGCAGCAATTGAAGCAAAAGCCGATATAATCATTATGGGCCCAAAGAGAGTGAAAGGAATTAGATCACGTATCATCGGCAGTGTAACAAAATCCGTCTCTATTGCATCTCCCAAACCGGTACTCGTTGTAAAACCTTCCTACAAAGAATCATCGGACAAAATTAAAATACTCTTTACAACTGATGGCTCTGAGCATGCTGCAAAAGCGGGAGAAATTATAACCATAATGCCATTTCATGAAAATACAGAAATAACAATTATCCACGTCATCACTCCATTTTTTCATGATATCCCTGATAAATTTAAGAGCGAAATAGATACACATGTTGTAGAAGCGATGAATAATTACAACTCTACAGAATTAGAAAAGTCTCAAGCGATTATTCAACTAACCAATGGATATTTAAGTAAAAAATACTCAAATATAAACAAACTGACAAAAATAGGCGATCCTTCTGATGAAATTCTACATACAGCGAAAGCATTGGGGGCGGACATTATTGTTGTCGGCACCAAAGGCATGGAAGGATTCAGAGGTGTCGTAGGTAGTATATCCAGATACATCCTTAGTGCTGCTGATTGCTCTGTTCTTATTGGGAAGACTGAGGGCATTCAACAAACTATATCATCAGCTTTTTAACACAGAACTTCCGTGAAATGATAGCACAATAATTAATTTCTTTTGGAGTTGTGTATTTCTACGTTAATGCTTGCAGTCTATCGGGATCTTGCGAGGTCTTTATATCAGGAAGGAGGTTTGCCTCTTAGGACTCTCGGGATTGCTGTGTTTCTTTCGCCCCGAAGGGAACATGCTTTTTTTCTCAAAGACACATAGCAGTCATTATTTTTAGACTATTGTCTTATTCTCAATTCAATGAATCCATGATATTAATCTCCAGATTGTCCCTGCAATTAAGAGCCCATATATGAAAGAAACACATGATATTAGTGTCGCATTTTTGATTCCGAGTTCTCGGTTCAACATCCCGAAAGCAATTATGCAGGGAATCTGAATGCTGGAAGCTATTCCAAATGTATAAAGCTGGAGTGGTCTTAAAAAGTCATTGAGATTAGGCCCTAATGTAGCCATAAGCATTCCCCCTGTAAGGTCCTTTTGAATAAATCCGTATGCAAGAGGAACGATAGTTTCAGCTGGAAGGTCCAGCCAGCCCACGGTCAAAGGCTTAAAAGGCTGGATAATATAAGTCACAAAGCCGACTTCTGCCAATAATCCATAAAAAGCTCCACCTGCTATCAAAAGTGGTATAACGATATAAACAAAATCGCGCATGCGAATCCATCCTTTGCTCACAACATTTTTAAGGAGTGGTTTACGATATGGGGGCATCTCCATAATCAAAGGCTCAGGCGTCGTTTTCATAATTTTTCCTAATAAAAAAGCCAATATGAAGAAGGCGATTATCATAGTAAAATACACCGAAAGGGCGAGAAGGACTCCACCATAAAATCCCACGACTCCCATTATTATGGCAGTTCTTGAAGAACAAGGCACGGTGGCGAAAAGAAAGGCGGTTTCCATCCTCTCTTTTTCACTTGAAAGAACCCTCGTAGCCCTTATCGCAGGGACGCTGCATCCCAGACCGAGAATCGACGGGATAAATGCTCGTCCAGAAAGACCCAGCCTTTTCATAGGTCTTTCAAGGCTCAAAACAAATCTTGATAGCAACCCGATATCCTCAATTAACCCTAAGAATATGTAAAATAGAAATACATAAGGAAGGGCAATAGCGACACCCGCCACAAGACCGTATAAGCCCTGCGTCATCATTGAGGCCAGAAGCCCCGTGCTATGGGTTGGCATCAGGCTTATTACATATTTCTCAGTTCCTGCCATCAGTAAATCCTGGAGCCTGCCTCCAACAAAAAGCAGAATGGCTAAAACAAGGCCAAAGAAAATCAGGGTAATGATGGGTCCAATTAAGGGAACTATAAGCACCTTGTCAAGCCGGTCTCCAAAGCTGCGGACTTTGACTTTTGGAGTAATCGTGCTTACCAGCCGCGCAATAAAGGATGCTTCACCATACCTTGTAATACTTATGTCTCTTGAGACATCCGGATGCATCCTAAGAATGTCAGTGGTCTCATCGAGAACTTCTTTGTCTTTCAGATATACAAGAAAATCTTCATCGTTTTCCAAAATCCTTAAGGCAACAAATCTTTTATGGAACGACATCGGTTCAATCAGTTCCTTGGATATAATCTCTATGGCTTTTTCAATATGGTCGTCATATCTGACAGCAAAAGATGCAAAGGGGAGTTCCTTTATCTGAACAATTTTTGCAGTAAGTTCTTTGATTCCCATCTTTGTTAAAGGATTTATTAGAACAACGGGCACTCCCAGGATGCTCTCCAACTTTTCAGCATCTATGTGAATCCCCTTTTTTTGAGCCTCTTCTATAAAGTTCAAGGCAACTATAGCTGGCACGCCTGCCTCGAGGATTTGGAGTATGAGATAAAGGCTCCTCTCTATGGCAGTAGTGTCAGTAAGGACAATAGAACCATCAATATCCTCTTCAAAAATAACCTTTTCCGTAACCTTTTCTTCGGCACTGGTATCCGAGATGCTATATATGCCAGGTGTATCAATAATATCCACTAATGATTCTTCGAGTTTTATTTTGGCTTTTATAATTTCAGTGGTGGTGCCGGGGTAATTTGACACTATAGTTCTGGCTCCTGCGAGAGAATTCAGCAGGCAGGATTTCCCGGTATTGGGCTGACCAATAAAAGCGATTCTAATATGCTTCATCTTCGATTACTGCAAATATTTTTTTTGCAATTTCATCTGCTATTGCAACCTTTCGGCCACCGATATTAAAAATAAAGGCGTCTGGAATCTTCTCTTCAATCCTCACCTTGCTCCCCGGGGTAAGGCCAAGACTGACAATTTTTCCCAATACCTTTCTGTCTGTGATTTCAACGGCGATTATTAGAATCTCTTTCCCGGGAGGAAAATCAGGAACAGGCCTTCCCCTTCCCTTCACAGTGAGGAAATCCTCCATCCTCCGTATAGTTTCGTCAGCCACAAAATGCTCAAGGGCATGGGCTGCATTATGGGGCTGGGGATCTCTCAGGATTTCGCTAAAATACTTCTCAATGGCTTCATGCCGGTCGAGAATCTTTCTGGCCTTTTCCTTGCCCTTCCGGGTTAAAACAGTCTCATGATTTTCGATCCTTACAAGTCCTTCTCTTTCAAGTTCATTGATTGCTTTAATAAATATTTCGTCAGGCAAGGATATATCTTCTTTCAGTATAGGAACAGAAACAACATCTCTCCCTTTTTCTGCCGTAATTCTCAGGATATCTTCCGTTGTTTCTTTAAGATCCTTATCCATCTGAAGCTTTTAATCCTGTAAAAACTTGATAAATAGACCCAAGCCTAGTTAACCCTTTATCACACCCAATGGTCTGAGTCTTGCCACTTTGAGTGATATTCCTGCATTATGCACTACATCAACCACATTTGAAATATCCTTATATGCCTCCGGCATCTCCTCTGCAAGGGTTTCTCTTCCAGAAGCCCTTACGATTATTCCCCTGTCTTCCATTTCACGCCTTATGGACCGTCCCCTTGCCTGTCTGATGGCTTGATGCCTTGACATGATCCTTCCTGCACCGTGGCATGTGGAACCAAAAGTCTCCTCCATTGCCCTCTCTGTTCCGAGGAGCACAAAGGATGCCCTTCCCATGTCGCCGGGGATGAGGACGGGCTGGCCGAGATTCCTATAGACCTCCGGCAGTTCCGGATGTCCTGGCGGGAATGCCCTTGTAGCGCCCTTTCTGTGAACCGCTAGCCTTCTCTTCTCTCCATTGACAATGTGATCCTCTATCTTTGCTATGTTATGGGCAACATCATAGATGAGCGTCATCCCGAGTTCCTCCGAGGAACTACTAAAGACAGCCTTAAAGACCTCTCTCGCCCAGTGCATGATAAACTGTCTATTTGACCATGCATAATTTGCGGCAGCCTTCATTGCACCAAAATAGTCCTGTGCCTCGGGACTGTTAAAGGGCGCACAGGCAAGCTGTCTATCAGGCAGATTAATCCCGTATTTCTGAACAGCTCTTCCTGTCACCTCAAGGAAGTCAGTGCAAACCTGATGGCCGAATCCTCTTGAGCCTGTGTGTATCATGACCGTTATCTGCTCTTTAAACAGACCTAATGTCTTCGCCACATTTTCATCGTATATCTCATCAACATATTGAATCTCAAGAAAATGGTTTCCTGATCCCAGTGTTCCCTGCTGGGCTCTTCCCCTTTCATACGCCTTACGGCTTATTACGGACGGGTCTGCCTCCTGAAGGCATCCCCCTGACTCCATCCTTTCGATGTCCGACTGCTCACCGAATCCATTTTCAACAGCCCATCTTGCTCCCTTTAATAGCAGTTCTCTTTCCTCATCAGGACTCAGCCTAATCCTGCCCTTTGAGCCGACTCCCGTTGGTATCTAATCAAAAAGGGCCTCGATTAGCTCCCTTAGTCGCGGAACAACCATATCTTTTTTGAGATTGCTCCTCAAGAGCCTCACCCCGCAGTTTATGTCATAACCGACCCCTCCGGGAGAGATTATCCCTTCTTCGATATCAAAGGCTGCGACGCCGCCTCATAACCTGTATGTATGTCGGGCATTGCCATAGATGGACCCACAATGCCTGGAAGGGTCGCAACATTGGCAACCTGCTCTATGGCCCCTGATTCGACCTCCTTCTCTAAAATCCTGTCCACATAGATAATACCGTTTGTCCTCATACCTTCCTTGTAGTGGACCGGGACTTCAACCCTGTTTTCATCTATCCTGATAAGGATCTCGATTCCCATCATGCAACTCTAAAGGACATGTTGCTCAGTCTTAAATTCAAAAAGTTCCTGTATATTCAAAGAAGTCCACCTTATGTATGCAGATAGCCTTCTCATTTTCCTATCCAACTTCTCAACAATTTTGAAGATCTATATCCCAAACTTAGCCACAACAAAGGTATGGTCAGATGGTTTATCTGAAAGCCTTGAATCGACATCTATCCATGCCCTGAGGGATTTTTCTGCCAGAGGCCGGGTTGCCCAGATATGATCGATCCGCCAGCCCATTTTGTGTTTGACTGCATTTCTTATTCTGTAATCCCAGAAAGTATATTGGTCAGGCTCCGAGTTATGCATTCGGAAAACATCAACAAATCCCCATTCCTTCAATCTCTGGAGGTTTGCGTGTTCGTCTGGATGGTAACCGATCTGACCGAACAGAGACTTCGGATCATAAACATCCGCAGGTTCGGGTGCGATATTGAAATCTCCTGCCCAAATCAATGGCTTATCGGGCCTGAAATTTTCATCGAAGTAGTAATACAGCCTCTGGAGCCAGTCCAGTTTCTCTCTGAATTCTTCCGAGAGGGAATTGAGCCCCTGGGGCACATAGGTATTGACTATTGGTATTTTATTTATTGAGGCTGTGATTATGCGTGTTCCCTCAGATTCATATTCATCAAACCCTATAAGGACATCTTCCATCAGTGTTTTACTCAGAATGGCCACCCCATTATATGACTTCTCTCCGCGGAATACTGAATAATAGTGTATATCCTCAAATACCTTCCAGGGGTAATCCTTATCAGGTACCTTTGTCTCTTGAAGACATAGGACATCCGGTGATTCCTTCTGCAACCAATCAAGGACAAGCTTTAATCTCGCCCTTATGGAATTAACATTAAAGCTCGCGATCTTCATGCATTTAAAATATTTTCTATGGCATCCCAGACCACTCTGTTATTCTGATAAGTTGAGGTTGCAAGTCTGAGAAACCTGTTTTCCAGTCCTTCCTGATGAAGAGGGCTGATATTTTCTTTTTCAATTTCCACGAATATGGTTCTGTATAATGACCGTTCAGGGGTGCTTCCGTACCCCCATCCGTCGTTTATCTTGACCTCTCCGGTTCCTTAAACTGCTCTTGCATAATCTATCACGTAAAATCTTGTATGAGAAATAATCATATTATTGGTGCTCCCTAAATCTTTTTGAACTTTCATAAATCCACAAAGATCACTTATGTTCTATAATCCAATACCATCAATCTGAGTCCTGCACTTCAGACACTTTCCATCTGTCAATTTATTTTCTATAATTTTAAAACCATATCGTTTTATAAGAATCTCTCCACAACGATAACAATAAGTATTTTCACTGCCTTCTCCGGGAATATTCCCTTCATAAACATATCTCAGACCCGTCTTTTTGCCGATCTCTCTTGCCTTCCTCAGAGATTCCACAGGAGTAGGAGGAACATCAAGGAGTTTGTAGGCAGGATAAAAGGCGGTAACATGCCAGGGAATATCTTCACCGATGCTTTTAATAAATTCCGCGATTCCCCTGAGCTGTTCTTCGTCATCGCTATAGCCCGGGATGATCAGGGTCGTGACTTCAACCCATATGCCAAGTTCCCTGTAAAGCCTTATACTGTCAAGAACAGGCTGAAGTTTAGCGCTGCATACCTTATGATAGAACTCCTCGCTAAAACCCTTCAGATCTATATTTACAGCATCAAGAAAGGGAGCAATCTCTTTGAGGGCCTCTCCTGATATGAACCCGTTGGTAACAAATACGTTATTCAGACCCTCATCATGTGCAAGTTTTGCAGTATCATAGGCATATTCATAAAAGATGGTCGGTTCTGTATAGGTATACGCAATGCTTTTGCACCTTGCTCCCTTTGCATTCGCTACGATCTCTTTAGGCAGAAGCTTTTCTCCGATTATTCTCCCATCCCTTCCTTTCGGCATCTGGGATATCTCCCAGTTCTGGCAGTTAAGGCAATGGAAATTGCAGCCCACTGTCGATATAGAGTATGCCGTGCTTCCCGGACAAAAATTGAAGAACGGCTTCTTTTCAATCGGCTCGATGCCAGTTGCCACTGACCTGCCATACACCAGTGAGTAAAGCCTCCCATCACGGTTCTCCCGAACAGCGCATATCCCCCGCTTGCCCTCCTTGATCACGCACTGCTGATTGCAGAGATGACATCTTACTTTTCCATCGAGATTTTCATAGAACATTGCTTCTTTCATTTCTTACATCTCCTGCATTTTTCTTATTTCTTTTAAAATATCAGTAGCCGACAGAAGTCCGACCGGTTTCCTCCTCCCTTCAGCCGACAGGACTACCACCCTGTGAATATCCTTGACAAGCATTATGTTCGATACTTCCTGAAGGGTCATTTCAGGGCTTACGTTATAAACAAAAGGCGTCATTATGCCTTCCGCAATCGTCCCTGCAATCTCTTCTTTTGTTTTTTCTCCAAAGGCTTTCACAATGTCGAGTGATGTTATAATTCCTGCTGTTTCATTATCCCGGTCTACGATTACAATACAGGATATATTCTCTTCGGCCATGATCCCGGCAATCTTCGGCAGAGTTTCGTTATATCTAACCGTAACAACTCCTCTGGTCATAATATCCCTGACTTTTTTATCCTGCATGACTTACCTCCTTATTTCATCCCTCTCTACTGATGTTATGACGCTTCTCCCAAAGGAAAAAGTTCAAGTCAATAAATTTTTTGACTTCTGCTTCACTTCCAATGTAATAATGAGTCCGTGTCCTCAGGCCATCGTCCGCTTGATGGGCTTTTCGAATACCCCGCTTGGAAAGGTCTACATCGGTCCAGCCGGTAAATTTATTCTCCAGCTTCCACAGGCTCTGACCATAACCCAGCAACACCAGCTTTTTCACGTGTATACCGTCTTATGTTGAATGATAAATCCTTAGAGCATCTTCCAGGCTTCCCCCATCAACGGTAATGGCATAAATTGCATTGCACATCCTGATTGCATCTTCAAGGGACTTTTGATGTATGTTTCTACCGGTAGCATTTCCTGAAGCGCCACTGACATGGATCTGGTCATGAAGTCTTTTGAGGAAAAGCCCGACATCATCGCTGGACCCGCCTGCACAAACTAGCTTTGTGCGGCCTGCGGCCAGAACAGCCTCTTTGAATATCTCCTTTGATTCATGGCCATCCTTTTTGGGATAGTTAACTTTAACAAAGTCACTGCCAAGACATGCTGCCACACCTGTAGCACCGGCAATCAGATGGGGATCTTTCTCATCCGCCACTGCCTTGCCACGAGGATACACCCATAACACGGTTATCAAACCATGTTTGTGCGCATTGTGGACGATCTGTGCTGCCTGACGTAACATCTCTGCCTCGTACTCACTACCCAGATAGATCGTATAACCCACAGCCAGTACATTTAGTCCACTATTATGGAGAAAGTCCACAACCTGCTGCACATCAAACCACTGACTGCTAAGTGGATCTGCCTGGGAAGTCTTCACAAGATTTGTTTTGGAATTCAGTTTTACCAGATAAGGCACATCCGGATAATCCATACCATATCTGGCGATCAGACCAAGCTGGGTCGCAAGGACACCGATCTTTGCCCTGCTGGCTATTCTGAATAGATGCTCTGGTTCATTATCGTCAGCGTGGATTCCCTCTCCGTAAAAATCATTATTTAAATGCTCTACCTTTTGGTCGCCTGCATAGAGCATCAATCTACCACTATCTCTTGTTATACTTAAATAATTCTTTAAATAAGTTTCGCGAGCTGTCTTTGGTATATCCAACGGTACAATTATGTCATTTGCCTTGATAGTCATAGTTACCCTCCGTGCATCATAGAGAAGATATCTCCGTCATATTTTATTAAATAAATTATCATCCTCATTGTGCTGAGACCCTTGCCGCTTTGTTTGTTAAAATTTCTTTTATGGCATCGAGAACCATCAAATTATTCTCAGCAGTAGAGGTTGCAAACCGTAAGAAATTGTTCCCAAGACCCTCCTGATGAAGTGATCTGATATGGATATCTTTTTCACTTAATGCATTCGCGAATTCATCAGCGCTCATACGGGGAATCTTTCCCAGGAAGAAGTATGTCTCTGTAGGAAATGTCTTAATCCCCAAATTCTGCAGAGATGCCGCAAAAGCCTTAGTCAATTCTTTTAGCTTTATGACTCTTTCTTGAATCTTATTAAGGTGTTCTATGGATGCTATGGCTGCTGCCTCGACAGTTCTTGTTATGCATTAGATCTTTACCTTCTATCTTGTACACGCTCATCTTCGGTGCAACATCAAATCGGGGTGAGATCCTATCATCAAAAATAGCAAGTGCAAGTTTCATGGTTCTGATCATTTAAAACGCAAGAAAAATGCCAAATGCAGAAAATGAGAAAAAAGTCGAAATATCAGGATGTTAATAAATTAGCGGGGTTATATTTTTTTTACAATCAT
>Ga0068714_10006718_pt1 | contig 11556 bp, 5 predicted proteins | sample MTBNYHSulfiMetaG_FD_62988 | JGI IMG/M metagenome (GOLD analysis project Ga0068714, IMG submission 62988) | Enrichment culture microbial communities from rom New York Harbor, USA that are MTBE-degrading - MTBE-NYH (New York Harbor Sulfidogenic)... | ecosystem: Environmental > Aquatic > Marine >... | reverse complement strand
CTCAACCCCGTTCACGACGGCGCGGTGCTGCCTGTTCTCCACCTGAACGGCTATAAGATCGCCAATCCGACGGTGTTGGCGCGGATTCCTGCAGAGGAGCTGTCGCAGTTGCTCAATGGCTACGGGTACAAGCCGTATTTCGTCGAAGGTTCGGAACCGCTGGCGATGCACCAGTTAATGATTGAGACGCTCGACACGGTGGTCGGCGAGATTCGGGCCATCCAGAAGGAGGCCCGCCGCAAGGGCAAGGCGACGAGGCCCCAGTGGCCCATGATCGTTCTGCGAAGTCCCAAAGGCTGGACGGGACCTGACAAGGTCGATGGCCAGAAGGTGGAAGGAACGTGGCGATCGCACCAGGTTCCGCTGGCGCAGTTGGCTGACAAGCCCGACCATGTGAGACTGCTGGAAGCGTGGATGAAAAGCTACAAACCCGAGGAGTTGTTCGATGCCGAGGGTCGACTGATTCCCAAACTGGCGGAAACGGCCCCAAAAGGGAATCGGCGAATCGGCGCCAATCCACACGCCAACGGTGGCCTTCTCCTGCGGCAACTGCGGATGCCGGACTTCAGGGAGTACGCGGTGGCGGTTCCGCAGCCGGGCGGCGCTACAGCCGAGGCGACCCGGGTCCTCGGTCGGTTCCTGCGAGATGTGATGAAGATGAACATGGATCGACGGAATTTCCGAGTTTTCGGGCCCGACGAGACTGCCTCGAATCGTCTCGACGCGTTATTCGAAGTGACGAATCGCACCTGGATGGCCGAGTGCGAATCGGGAGACGATCACTTGGCGCCGGACGGCAGGGTTATGGAAATCCTCAGCGAACACACCTGTCAGGGCTGGCTCGAGGGCTACTTGCTCACCGGCCGACACGGGTTCTTCTCCTGCTACGAGGCCTTCGTGCACATCATCGATTCCATGTTCAATCAGCATGCCAAATGGCTCAAAGTCACGCAGAAGGAGATTCCCTGGCGGCGCCCCATCGCCTCGCTGAACTACCTTCTTACCTCTCACGTCTGGCGCCAGGACCACAACGGGTTCAGCCACCAGGATCCCGGGTTCGTCGATCTGGTGATGAACAAGAAGGCCGACGTCGTCCGAGTCTATCTGCCGCCCGATGCGAACACGCTGTTGTCTGTTGCAGACCACTGTCTGCGGAGCCGGGACTACATCAACGTGATTGTAGCAGGAAAGCAACCAGAGCCTCAGTGGCTCGACATGGATGCGGCCGTCAAGCACTGCACGTCAGGCATCGGAATCTGGGAATGGGCCAGCAACGACCGGGGTGTCGAGCCCGACGTCGTCCTGGCGTGTGCTGGGGACGTGGCCACCAAGGAAGTGCTGGCGGCGGTCGATATGCTCAGGCGGCATGCGCCGGACCTGAAGATGCGCGTGATCAACGTGGTCGATCTGATGACGCTCCAGCCGAAGGAGGAGCATCCGCACGGGTTGTCGGACTATGAGTTCGATACGTTGTTTACGAAGGACAAGCCGATCATCTTCGCGTATCACGGATACCCTTATCTAATCCATCGCCTGACTTACCGGCGGACGAACCACGCCAATCTGCACGTGCGCGGATACAAGGAGGAAGGCACGACCACGACGCCGTTCGATATGCTGGTGTTGAACGATATGGATCGCTTTCACCTCGTCCAGGATGTTATCGACCGGGTGCCCAGGCTCGGGACCCTGGCGGCCTATGTCCGGCAGGAGGTCCGCGACAAGCTGGTCGCCCACAAGCAGTACATCCGCCGGTACGGCGAGGACATGCCGGAAATCCGAGCCTGGCAGTGGCAAGCCCAATGATGTCTCCCACCGAGCGGGATAGGCGGTGTGACATAAACGGCCAGAAAAATTTCGCGTCGGGCCGCGATCACTTCTGCACATGCATCGTATAGATTCCAGAACCTCGAGTCTGACAAACCGGACAAGCACATTCCACAGACCGGATATGAGAGCATCAACCCCGAGGCAGATATGTTGGCAGGTGAAATGAGCAAAGAGAAGGACGTAGATGAGTCTGGCACATACCACCAGCCTGGTGTATTGAGGGTACTCCAGTCGAAGAAGGAGACGAAGGCCTTCTATGATAAGATCGCCAAGGTGTACGATCTTCTCGCGGAGCATTCCGAGGAGCCCATCCGCCGGGTGGGACTGGAGATGCTCGATGCCCAACCCGGGCAGAAGATCCTGGAGATAGGCTTCGGGACGGGCCGATGCCTGGTCGATCTGGCACGCTCGGTTGGTCCGGAGGGTGCGGTACTTGGCATCGATCTGTCCGAGAAGATGCTGGAGATGTCCGAGAACCGGATTTGTACGGAAGGATTGGACAAGCGGGTCAGGCTGTCCTGCGGCGACGCCCTGCACCTACCCTACCCGTCAGAAAGCCTGGACGGGATCTTCATGAGTTTCACGCTCGAACTGTTCGACACCCCGGAGATTCCTCTGGTGTTGGCCGAATGCCGACGCGTCCTGAAGCCAGGCGGCAATTTGGTGGTTGTTGCGATGTCTCGGGTGCGCGCCCACGGAGCCATGACGGAGGTGTTTGAGTGGACGCACCGCCACTTTCCCAACTATCTGGATTGTCGCCCCATCCTTGTGAGCCAGGCCCTCGAGGATGCTCGATTCGAGATTCGTGACTCGAAGCTCATGAAGATGTGGATCGATGTGGAAATAGTCCGCGGCACGAAAGAACCGGAGAATGCCACGCACGCGGGTAGTGCCGTGGACGGAATTCATGCCTGAAGCGGTAACCGGTGCGGAAACTTGGCGCACGACGTTGCCGCTTGTCTTGTTGCAGCAAGGAACGAAAGGAGAACACCATGAACAGTGAGAGAACACGCGAATCAAGATTGTCCGGAGGCATCGCCTTCGTGGTAATGTCCCTTTGTCTATTGTTGGGTTTGACTATGCCGCTTCCGGCGCAGGCCGATCGCCAGGTGGCCCGCGAACTGTCCAACGCATTCACTTCGGTCGCCAAGGAGGCGATGCCCGCCGTCGTGTCGATCAAGGTCGAGAAATCGGTCGAGGTTGCCGGAGGACCCTATGGGCTCAACGATCCGTTCGGGCTCTTCAATGATGATCTGTTGAGGAAGTTCTTCGGCGACAGGATGCCACCGCAACCGCAGAACCCCCGGAAGTATCAAGAACAAGGACAAGGTTCGGGGTTCATCATCAGCAAGGACGGATACATTCTGACCAACAATCACGTCGTGGGTGATGTGGATAAGATCACTGTCGAACTCCAGGACGGACGCAAATTCGAGAACGCCAAGCTCATTGGCACAGACCCGGGCTCGGAAGTGGCTCTGATCAAGATCGACGGGGACAACTTCCCCGTCTTGCCGATGGGTGATTCGGACAAGATTGAGATCGGTGACTGGGTAGTCGCGATCGGCAATCCGTTTGGGCTCAGTGAGACGGTGACCGTGGGCGTGATCAGCGCGGTCGGCCGCAGCAACGTACACATCGCGGCCTATGAAGACTTCATTCAAACCGATGCCGCCATCAACCCCGGCAACTCCGGAGGACCCCTGATCGATCTCGATGGACGCGTGATCGGCATCAACACCGCGATCCTCAGTCAGAGCGGGGGCTACATGGGCATCGGCTTTGCCATTCCCATCAACATGGCCAAGACTATTGAGTCCCAATTGAAGGCGCATGGCAAGGTGACCCGCGGCTACCTGGGATTGCTGGCCCAGGACGTGACTCCGGATATGGCCAACCTGCTCGGGCTCAAGAGCAGCGAGGGGGTGGCCATTTCCAGCATTGAGAAGGGCTCGCCCGCCGACAAGGCCGGCCTTGCCCAGTGGGACGTGCTCATGGAGATGGATGGCAAGAAGATCGAATCGTATGACGCACTCCGCAACCAGGTGGCCATGCTCAACCCGGGAACTGACGTGAAGTTCCTTGTCATGCGGGATGGGAAAACCCGCCAGGTTACGGTAACGCTGGGGGAACGTCCTGCAGAGGTCGCGCAGGGTGTTCGGTCCCAGACGGGGCGACCGTCGGAGCAGGCGTTAGGAGTTACCGTGCAGAATGTCACAAAGGATCTCGCCGATCAGCTCGGCTATCGAATCGGCGAAGGAGTCGTTGTCACCGGCGTGGAGCCCGGCAGTCCGGCGGCCAATGCTGGTATTCAGCCGGGTGATTTACTCGAGAGTGTCAATCGACAATCCATCAGTTCTGTGGACGACTTCGAGAAGATGATCTCTCGCGTGAAGGAGGACAAGGTCCTCCTGTTGGTCAGGCGAGGCGAATACTCCCGGTTCGTGGTCGTGCCGCTCGGGCAATAGATGTCCATACGACGCCTTCCCATAGCGCCGGAAGAGGTGGTTGGTTTGATCCAGGTCTCCGAAGGGCGGTTGCGCGGCGCGCGGCCGCTCTTCTGACTTTGGGTGGGCGCTGGAGGGTCAATTCGCTGCCTCGGACCTGTCGATCTGTTCGTAGATTTGTGCGATCTCGCGGAGCAGGGCTTCGAGTTGTGCGAAATACTGGGCTTCGGGAAGCTCTGCTTTCGCGTCGCGCAGTTTCATCACCTCCAGTTCGAGACGGTCGCGCTCGGCTCGCAGGGCCGGCGGCATGGCTGCCTCGGTGTCGCTGTAGAGCAGATGAAGCTGATGGGCCCTGTATCCGTCGAGCGAGGCATCATCTGTGGCCTTCTGCACCGGGCGAATACCCCGAAACCAGTCGGCGGGCGTGCCCAGCCCATCGCCGTTGTCGTCGAGCAGAGCGTGCTCCGTCGCCAGCCGGCCCTCGGCCTGGTAAAACGCCTGAGTATGATAGGAGGCGGTCAGAAACGCTTCGAGCAGCGACGTCTGGCCGTCTTTGTCGAGGTCGGCTCGGGGCTCTGCGATCGCCTCGGCCAGGTATCGGCCGAAGCGCGTGTAGTTCTGCTCGAAGCCGCTTTTCGTCGCAGTGACGATCACGCGTCCTGGAGCCGACAGCGCCTGGAGAAAGGGAGCGCTCGAAGAGGACGCGTCGATCATGGCAACACTTCGTTGCATGGGCCTGAGCCATTCCACCAGGTCGTCCGTCGTCAGGTCGGGCCCTCGCAGATTGAACCGCGCGGTTCTTCCATCGAACGTCCCGTGCCCGATCAGGACCAGCCAGAGGGGCGCGTCACCGGCGTGTGACTCGGTCGCCAGCAGTTCCTTCAGACGCAGTCGGTCAGATAGTTCGGCCGAATCATTCAAACCGACGGCACGGAACTGCACGCCGGCTCTGGTGCAGGCCTGCTCCCAAAGGCCCGTCCATGCGGCAAACTGCTCCAGATACTCCGGCATGCCCGGAGCCCCGACGACCACGATCACGCTCTGCGCAGCAGAACAGACCGAAGCACCGATCGTGCTCAGAACCAACACGCCAGCCAGGAATGTCGCCTTCGCGTTCATGGCATTCCTTTCCAGCGGCGAAGCGCCCATTCGGCAAGCAAGCACAGCAGCACCAGCAGAAAGATCACCGGCAGGATTCCGGGCAGATCCCACAAGGGCCTGACCCAGACGGTGGTGATCGGCACCTTGCGATTCGGCAGATCGCGGGCGAAGTCCGGCAGCTCGTCGAGTTCCACGACTCGGCCTCCCGTCCGGCGGGCGATCTGTTCCATCAACGGTCGATTGACTTTGATCGAGCGAAATTCGCGGGCTTCGAGATCGGTGGCCCAGCCCGCTTCCGGATGGCCGATCTCGGCTCCATTGGCGTCCGTGACGACCGCGCGAGCGAGGTAACCACCGCTGAGGCGCGGGACGTATGTGCTCTCGAACAGGCCGCTCTCGCCCGCGGCCGGCGTGGCTGTCAGGTGCAGTGTTTGGCCCTGCGGCTGGTCCACCTCGATGGCAACCGAAACGTCGTCCATCGGTTCGAAATCCTCGCCCCGGACGCGCACCTGCAGCGGCTTGACGTCCATGGCCGGATCGGTTCCGTCCGCGACCTGAAGTGAGATGCGCTCGGGCACGTCCGCCACCAGCCATCGAAGCGCCTGGCGCCAGAACTTGTCCATGTCCTCGCGTGCCTCGGCGTCCTGTAGACCCCATCGCCAGATGTCGCCAACCGTCAGCGCCGCGCTGCGTCCGTTACCCATTCGCTGCACGATCAGGGCGGGCAGCGTCTCCCCCTCGTCGTCTCCTCCGATGATCGCAAGGGTTCTCGCACCCGCCTTCGTCGACGCGACGCGATTGAGCACACGGAAGTCGGTCATCTTCGCCAATCGTTCCTGCTCGTCGGGTTCGTTGTCACACAACCGGGCCCAGGGCTCCAGCCAGCCCTCGCGCGTCAGCGTCATTCGAATCGGAGACGAGGTGGCGCTCTCGGGTACGCGATCCAGGTAGACGGGCAGGAGGCTGCCAATGGGTGTGCGGTCGTAGTTGCCTTGCCGTAAGGAATCTTTGCCGCCAAGCATGAGCAAGCCGCCGCCGCGTTCGGTGACGAATCGTCGCAGCAAATCCATCTGGTCATGTGTGAAGAAGGCCGCCTCGACGTCGTCGAGGATCACGGCGTGATAGCCGAACAGCAGCTCGGGCGTCTTCGGGAATCCTTCCTGAAGCTCGGCTCCGTCGCGCGTGTTCAGGCGGACGAGAACGGGCTGGTCGTATTGCTCGGTCTGCTCCTGGTTCTGGCTGTCGAAGCCGCGGTACAGCGGATTGCTCTGCTCGCCGGAGCGGCTGCGCCAGTCGTATTTCGGCTCGCGACGCGCCACGCGAATCAGGCCCACCATCTGCACCTGCTCATCCTCGCTGACGGCTCGCTGGAGAAACTTGTACTCCCAGTTTGGACGGCCCGACACGTACAGAATGCGGTAGGGGCCTTCGCCTCGATCCACCACGACGGTCCGAGCATTGTTGGCGAGTGTAGCTTCGGATGTGCTCTCGGGCCCGGCAGCGGATTCGCCCTCAGCCACCTCCGCGACGCGGACGCGGTAGAACAGGACGCCGGCCCGGTCCGGACGAAGACGAAAACGGAATGCCTGCCTCTCGCTGCTGCCGCCCACGTTCCATTGCTGGCGTTCGACCAAGGCGCCCGACGCGTCGGTCAAGTCGACGGCGACGCGGCGTCCGTCAAACCCCGCCGCCTCGACGTCGGCCTGCACAATCACGGGGGCGTCCTCAAATGCGGTCTGGCTGACCGAGACGCTGCCCAGCGAAAGGTCCCTTGGCGCTCGGTCCGTGCCGATGAGCACAGGGTAGACGGGAGGCATGCCCGACCCCGGGGCCCATCGGGATTCGATCGCGTCGGTGGCGTTGCCGTCGGTCAGCAGCAGCACGCCTGCGACCGGGCGGTCGCGATATCGTTCCACGACCGTTTGCAGGGCATTGCCGATGGCGGAGGCGGTGCCTTCGAAGGTCAGCTCGGAGAAATCCGAAGCCCGACGCAGACGCGAATCGAAGATGTACTGGCGAAGCGGAAACGTGTCGGCCAGAGCCGCAAGCCAGTCGGCCTTTGTGACATCCAGGGCCTCGCGGAGCATCGCGGCGCGACTTCGATCGGCGCCGGGATCCTGGACGTTCATGCCCGCGCTGTTGTCGGCGATCACGAGGAACAGGTTCGCGCCGGATTCGGCGCGCCGGCCGCTCCAGAGCGGCTCGATCAGGCACAAGGCCAGAGTCAGAATACCCAGCAGCTTCGCAACGAACGCGATTCGCTCCGCTGTGCCGACGCGCGGACTGCGCCGATACGCCCAGATCAGCAGCCCGGCAGCGCCCAGCGTCAGAATCACCGCCGGCCAGACCCAATGTGTCATCGGGATGGTGACGTTCGCCGGCGGGATCATGGATGGTCGCCCCCGAGATTCTCGAAGTAACTGCGGACCACGTCGGCGAAACGGTCGGGCACCGGATCGCGATCGATCGGCACCAAAGCCTCGTCCGACTGAAGCTGAGCGAGCTTGTCCCTGAGTCTCTCCTGCAACTCCATGAGCGGTTTCATGATCTGCTGTTGCACGAGGTCCCACTGCGGTTCTCTGCCGTGACGCGTGAACTCCGTCCGCACGGTGCGGGCCCGGTCTCGGACTCTCGCCACGTCCTCGCGGAGGTCGCGTTCGGTCAGCATCTCCTCCACGTCTCGGAGCCGATCGGACCAGTCTCGATAGTCGCCGCCGGTCAGCGGACCGCGTGCGCCGTTGTCGATCCACTGCTCGAACGGCTCGCCTCCGGGTCCCCACCCGTTCGGGTTGCCCCGCTCGTCTCTATTGCCCCGCGCGGTCTGGCTGTCCCGATCTTGTTGCGACCGAGCGCCGTCCTGTGCCATGCCCGGCTGCTGCGGCGACTCGTCGTTGGCCGATGGCTCCTGTTGCGGTCGTCCGCCCTCGCTGGGCATCGGGTTCTGACGTTGGGTCCCATTCGGTTGCCCACGGCCGGACGCGACCGCCGGTTCGTTCGGATCGTCGGCGCGTCTACCGCCTGCGCCGGTGGCACGAGCGGCCTCCTCATCGACCTCGCGGATCAGTTCGTCCAGTTGCTGGCGGGCCAGCCGCAACGATTCTGCCTCGTTGCCCAGCACGCTCTCGGCGGCCTCCTCGACGCCTTCTCGAAGCTCGTCGATTCCCTGGGCCGCCCGTCGCTCGATCTCTCGGGCTTGGGGCAGGAAGTTCCGCTCCAGCAACTGGCCGGTGGCCTCAAGGGCCTGATCGAGGTTTTCCGTGCTGGCCTTGCGAAGCGTATCGTAGAGCTTTCGCGAAAGCAGGGGTTCGGCAGTCTCCGATTGCTCGCTCACGTCCTTCATCTGCTCGATCAGCTCTTCGATCTCTCTTCTCTGTTGCTCGATCTGCTCGGTCACTTCGCCGCTCGTGTTGGTGTCCGCAAGCGTCCGGCGCCCCGAGTTCGCCTGCTGCTCCATCTGTTCGGCGATCTGGTCCTGCCTCTGGTCGAGCTGCTGCGCTCGGTCGCGCATATCGCGCATCTCCTCGGAGAACCGGCTCGATGCGTTGCGCCGGAATTCGTCACGCATCTGTTCGAGCTGCCGTTGCGCGCGTGTCGCCGACGTGATGGCCCGTGAGACCATCCCCTCTTCGAGTTCCTGAGCCGACTGGCGGACCTGCGAACGCGAGTCGTCGAGTTGCTCCCTGGTGTCGGCCATTCGCTGTCGATTCTGCGACTGGTCCATCCTCGCCTGGAGTTCGTCGATGTCACGAAGGGCTTCGAGCTGCTCGTCTCGCAGGCGTTTGAGCTCGCGTAGAATCTCTTGCCTTTCCTGTTCGTTCCGTGCCTGGCGCAAGGCGGCCTCCGCCTCTCGCAGCCGCTCGCTCATGTCGTTCTGACGCCGCGCGAGATCGCCGAGCCGGTTGAGAACCTGAAGGTCCTCGCGTCGGGCGGTCTGCTCTCGCGATTGGGCCAGACGCTCGGTCTCATACCGATTTTCCTGCTCCGTCAGTTCGAGTTGCTGCAACTGCTGCTGGGACCGCGTGGAGTTGGCGCTGTTGCTGCGTCCGGAGTTCTGTCCTCGCGCGATCTGATGCTCGCGTCCCCTGAGCTTGAGCAGTTCCTGGTAGGCGGCCTGCTCGGCGCCCAGCGCGGGCGTCAGTTCCGCGGCGGAAGCGGACTCTGTCGCCTGGGTCAGGTGATTCAGCGATGCCTCCATGTGTTCGGCAGCGGTCTGGAGCGCCTGACCGGCCGATGGGTCTTCCGCCTCGGCCACTGCGGATCGGGCCTGTTCCAGCGCTTCGGTCTGCGACTGTCGGACGACATCGACATCATCCACGCGATCGCTGAGGGTGCCCGATACGTCGGTCTGCTGTTTGATGTTCCAGGTTGCGATGATGATCTGCTTCTGCATCTGGATGAGCTGATCGGTTTCTTGGCCTTGCTGTTGCCCGTCCTGACTCTGCTGCTGTTGGCTGCGCTCGTCCTGGAATGACTGGTTCTCGCGGAAGATCTCATCGAAGGGACGCACCTCGGCGAAGTATATGTCGCTGGCGGTTCGACGCGGCCGGCCGTCGGGTCCGACGTCTTCGGCCCAGAAGTAATACGTCAGCAGTTGGTCGGGTACGGCCCCCAGATCCTCGAGGGCCAGCAGGTGCCGAATCGGCTGCTTGCCGACCGCCGGTGCGTCGCTCAGCATGATATCCCGGCTCTCCACGCCTGCCAGGGTGTACGTCACTCCATAGCGGGCCACACCGTAATCGTCGGAAACCTCCGCCTGGAGATCCAGCTCTTCGAGAGGTGAGGCCGCGACGTCGCGGTTGGGAAACAAGGGCTTCAATTCGGCAGGGAGGTTCTTGTGAACGTCGACGGTGAAACGCGGGGGCATCTTGTTGTCCAGCCCCTCAGCGTCCGCCATGAGCAGTTCGTATCGCTCGCTCTGCTCAGCGGTGAAGGACGTCGTCAAGACGTTGGGATGCTCAGGGTTGAGACTCATCGCCAGCGCGATGCCTGCTCTCGGGGCCAGGCGCGCCGTTGCCACGGGCTTGTTCAGAGTGAACGTCAATGTGACATGCGATCCTTCCACGACGCTGATGCGTCGCGTGTCATGGATCGTCTTCTCGGGCAGCTTCGTGTATGAGGGATAGACGATCTTCGCGTCGGCCTGGATCAGAAGCGGGCGATCCAGGATGGTGATCTTGTAGTTGCCGCTGCGCTCGTCGGCGTATTCGACGTGATAGAGCAGGTCCGAACGGACGTCCGGAATGACGCCTCCGAAGACGGCGTCATCCACGCTTCGCGTCAGTGACACTCGTTGTTGCTCTTGTCCGGCGGCGCCGTACGAAAGGCTGACCTCCTGTGGAATGCGTCCATCGAATCGTGCGACGATCACCACGGGGCTGCCGGTCTCCACAGTGGTATCGCCCGGCGTGATCGTGACCTCGTAGCCTCTGGAGGCCAGGACGCCGCGACGACCGCCCGGCAGCATGGACATCGAAGGCAGCATCTGCGAGAGCACGGCGAGCAGGAGCAGCACAATCACGATCCGACTGATGTTGGCCAGCACCACGGTCCTGGGCGAGATGCTCTGGAGCCAGTCGTGGTTCGTCGCATGGATGACGGCTTCCTTGAGCACCTGCGTCTGGAGATAGCCCAGCCGGCCGCCCGGATGCTCGGGTTTCTGTTCGATAGCGGCCAGCAGAAGGGCCTGGAGGTCCGGATGATGCTGTTCGATGTTCCGCGCGATGGCCTGGTAGTCGGGCCCGATACGATCCGTTTTGTAGATCGCCGCGATCGTTGCTGCGATGGCGGCGATGCACCAGAGTCCCGTGCCGAACGGAAGTCTCCATCCCCAAAGCCAATCGGCGCCGATCAGGACCAACCCAACGAGCGCAGCAATGAGCCAGTAGCGCGACAGACGCCATGCGAGGTCCAGACGCCTGCGACGCGTCACGATCGGCTCGAGCTGTCTGCGAAGCGAATGCTCGATCATGTCGATTCCCCCTGAGGCTCGGACGCCGGTCGGGTCAGCCACCCGGCCAGCCAGGTCTCCATCAACAGCACAACCAGAGCGGCGACCAACACCCACCGCCACAGTTTCTGTTCGCTTTCGGTTTCCGCCATTCCTCGATGGATTGCAGCCTTCGCGAGCTGACCGGTCACTACGAGACTGGGTGGCTTCAGTGAAAGCCCGAGTTTCTCC
>Ga0068714_10006715_pt1 | contig 11562 bp, 9 predicted proteins | sample MTBNYHSulfiMetaG_FD_62988 | JGI IMG/M metagenome (GOLD analysis project Ga0068714, IMG submission 62988) | Enrichment culture microbial communities from rom New York Harbor, USA that are MTBE-degrading - MTBE-NYH (New York Harbor Sulfidogenic)... | ecosystem: Environmental > Aquatic > Marine >... | reverse complement strand
GGGTTGATCTGGAGGATCTTTTCCCAGATTTTGTAATACACCTCTATTAAGAAAGGCTCTCCCCCGTAGAACTTTGCCTCTTGGAGGAATGGCAGGAACTCCTCGATCTGTTCAACGAAGGCATCGTCGTAAGGGTTCCGGAGGGCGGGGAGTCTCTCCCTCGAGCTTCGGATGGCGGATGAGGCCCGGCCGTTGCACATGATGCACTGGAGATTGCAGGTGTTTGCGATCTCGAACTCCATCACCTTGGGCATTCGTTCTTTTCTGGCGTGGGAGTATTTGTCGTAGGCGCGCGGCTTGAGAATGGAGAAACAGCGATGGACAAAGAAATACCTGCAGTGTTCGCAACCATAGGAGAGGTCATTGTGTTCCATATACGTTCGGAGGTTCCTGCCCGGTTCTCCCCGCCAGATCTCCCGGACGGACTTCTCGGGATACCTCCCCAGTTCGACCTTCTGATTGTAATCGCAGGCCAGCGCCCTGCCTTCCAGCGAAAAGCTCATGTTGCTGAACGGAACGTAACAAACCAACCGCTTCGGACCCAGCGGTCTTTCCTTGTTGTAGGCCCTCACGATGTCGGGATCCAAGGAGTTGTATTTGCCCGTGCTTGCCGGAATCCTGAGCAGTGTTGACTTCACCTTCCAGGCCGTCTCGCGCGTTCGAAGGAGGCCCGAAAAGAGCCTTTCCGGAATGGCTCCCCGCATCCTTCTCTTTACGGTCTTTCGGTCCAACATGTGAGCGAGACCCTTTCCCCGTTCGCGACGCTTCCGGCAAGGGATTCCATGGGTGGGAACGATCGGAGCCGGCCTTCCGCAGGGGGATGATGGGGGCAAGAGGCTCCGGGAGCCCGAAGGGAAACCGCCTTCCGAAAGGATACAGAATGCGCCGGGTGTGTGTCAAAAACAGCGCTTTCTTGGGCGCTTTCGTTTTTTCCCTCCCGAAGAAAACGTACCCTTCAGCGGTTCGTTCGTGTCCTGTGCAAAACAGACGGTGTGCGCCCCGCCTTGTTTCGGATGGATTCGCGCTGCGTGCACGACGATGCCAGGCCATCAACCGGTCGACCTCTTCTGATGAAAAGGCCTAGCTGCCCTCGGGCAAGGATGAACCGGCTTCTTTTGACACCTGCTCTTCCCCTTCTGTATCTTCATCGGATACGCCTTCCTCTGTTGACCTCCCGTCCCCCGGAATCCGGCTATGGACAGGAAATACGTCCGTTCACGCTGGATCGAGAGCCGGCTTGCTTTGGCGGTCGAGAAGCCCCTGCTCTGCCGTGTCACCCCTAGCGGCAAGGGGTGTCCACAGGTCCGCGAGTTCACCGGCGGGGGGCTCCCTGTGGACGGAATCCTGGCCTTGCGGGAAACGGATGAGGCCATCCGCAAGGACACCCGCCTCGAGAAGACCTATGCAACCTGACCGTTCGTCAACCCGGGTGTACCGTCCGCCTGGCAGACGGGACCCGATGCTGATCGCCATCCTGGTTGTGGCCTCCCTTCTTCTGCTCACAGGGATCCATTGGGGGCTTCCGGTGGCCGTCCGTCCGGAGACAACCGCCCCTTGGGGGAGTGACGAGGTCGGTCCGCTGGAACCGTTGGCCGAGGCGTATTCCTTGTTCACTCGATCGGGCGTCGAATTCCCTTACTACCCGTTGTTCCATTATGTGGTGCTGGCCTTCTGTTACGCTCCGTACATGATTTTTCTCTTCCTTTCCGGAAACCTCGTCCCAGCACCTTCCTATCCTTACGGGCTCCAGGATCCGGTGGCGACCCTGCAAGTACTGGTGATCATTGCCAGGACGGTCTCGTGCCTCATGGCCGTGGGGGTCGTCTGCCTGGTCTATGATCTTGCACGCATGTTCTGGGGCCGCGCTGCCGCGCTTTGGGCCGCCGCCATGACGGCGGTTGTTCCGCTGTTCGTGTATTACGGGAAGGTCTCCAACCTGGACATTCCTTACCTCTTCTGGCTTCTGCTAGCCACCCGTCATCTGGCACGCATTCTCTTCCAGTCAGGGGGAATCCGAAGTTACGTCTTGTTCGGGGTCTTCTCTTCCCTGGCCGTCTGCACCAAGGATCAAGCGATTGGATATCTGGCCCTGTATCCCCTCCTGCTTGTCCTCTTTCGGTTTCGCGGGTCAAGGTCCCACCGAATGTACCGACGCCTCGCCGATTCCCTTCTGGGTCGCGAGATGATCGTGGGACTGGGAATGGCCATCCTCACATTTGCCCTTGCCAACAACCTGCTGTTCGGATTCGACGGTTTCGTGCGGCACATTCAACTCGCATGGGAGACGGCCTCCGACTATCGTGCGTTCCCCCCGGATATGGCGGGCCAGATCTCCCTCTTGGCCGCGTGCCTGTTGCACATCAAGCTCAACCTCGGGCCTGCGATCCTTCTCGTGATCCTCGGGTTCGCGATCTGCGTTTGGGAAAAGAACGGGATGGTCCTGGCCCTTCTCCTGCTGCCCACCGTCGGACACCACGCGATGATTCTGTCCCGGGTAGGATACGCCCACCCCCATTTCCTGATTCCGACGCTGGTTTTTCTGATCGTCCTGGGAGCGAAGACCGTCCCTTTCTTTCGCCGAAGATCCTCTCGCCTCCTCATCGGACTTGTGGCCGTTGCGTCGCTCTGCTATGGGTTGGCCTTCTCCCTGGATATGGACTATTGCCTCTTGAAGGACGCACGGTACAAGGCCGAGGGCTGGATTCATGAGCATGTCAAGGAGGGCTCCGTATTCGAGGCCTATACGCCCAATGCGCGCGTGCTCCCGAGGGTTTGGAACCGGCACAACGTTTTCGTCCTTGCGGATCCGGAGATGCGGGATCGCAAGCTGCAGGCCCGAAACCCGGACTACATCCTTCTGGTCGACGTGTGGTTCTGCCATACCCGGCTGGATGAAGCCGCGGATGAATTCGTCGGAAACCTGCAAGCGGGAGCGCTTGGATACGAAACGCTTGTGGACTTCACCACGCCAACCCTGTTCTCCATGCCGGTGCGCATGATCCCTTTCATCGCACCGAATGTGAAGATTCTGGGCAGGCGTTCCCCATGAGCTGAATGGAAACCGGGCAAGGTTCATGAATCCATGGGGTGAGGCGGACCGGCAGCCCCGGGATTCGAGAAAGGGATGGCGCATGATACGGCGCAGGGCGTCCAGATTCTACAGGGGGCTGCTGAAGGATGTGATCCAGGCGGCGCGGAAGCGGCAGATCGTTCAGGGCGCCCATGTGGCGGCGTTCGAAGAGACGTTTGCCGCGTTTGTGGGTACGCGGTATGCCGCGGCTGTCTGTTCCGGGACCCACGGCCTGGATCTCCTCCTGGATGCCATGGACCTGAAGGAAGGCGACGGCGTCATCCTGCCGGCGTATACCTTCCAAGGGGTCGTGGAGTTGATCCGGGGGAAAGGGCTGATTCCCCAGCTGGTGGACATCGAGTTCGATTCGCTCAATATGAACCCGGATCTCATCGAGGAGAAGATCGATCCGCGAACCCGGGCCATCGTGGCGACCCACCTGTTCGGGCTCCCGTGCCACCTGGGAAAGATACGGGAGCTGGCCGTACGACACGGCCTCCGCGTGATCGAGGACTGCGCGCATTCGGCCGGCGCCGCGTACGGGGGCAGGAAGACGGGGGCGTGGGGGGATGCGGCTTTCTTCAGTTTCGAACTGTCGAAACCGCTGAACGCCTTTGGCGGAGGCATGATCACCACCGATGACCGGAACCTGGTCGACCGGGTGAAAGAGAAGGTGGCCCACTACCCGGCGGCCGGCTCGAAGATCCTCACAAAGATAGGGGTGGCCTACCTGGAATCCCTGGTCGTAAGCTCCCCCCTGTTTCCGCTGATCGCATACGGACTCGCCTCCGAGACGGGGCAGAGGATGATCCGTGGCCTCTATTTGTCGATTCAGGGAGGGATTCGGGGGGAATACTCCCGTTTCACCAACCTGCAGGGGCGCATCGGGCTCCAGCAACTCGAACACCTGGAGGATCGGAACCGAGACAGGGATCGCGTGGCAAGGGCCTATCGCAGCGCGTTCTCGGAGCCGCATTGGAGGCAGGTGTCACCCACCGAGGCGGGCAGGGTTTTTCACTTCTACGTGGCCAGGGCGCGGGGCGGAGCCACGGTGGAAGAGGTTCGCAGGGCGGGCGTCAGGCGTGGCGTCGACCTGGGAATCGGGGAGGAACTCACCCACGATTGTTCCTTTCTTTCCGAAAACCCCGGAGAATATCCTCAGGCTTCCCGGGCGTTTCAAACGGTGCTCCAGCTTCCCCTGTACGACGGCATGACCGAGGCCGACGTGCAACGGGTGGCCGGGCGGCTGGCCGGATGGTTGCTTGCGGAAAACGCGAAGGAGAATCGGCCTTGAGCCCTCGCGATCTGCTGGTCCTGGTTCACCCCGGGATGGGGTTTTATGACAGTGTTGCCAAGGATATTCCGCTTGCGCTCCTGTCCGCGGCCAGGAACGTGGACTTTCTTGAGCTTGGGTTGGTCGACCAGCGGGTGGCGGGATGGAAACACACACTGGACGGGTTCCTGCGAAGGACTCCGGCGGCCGTGTGCTTCACCGCCCTGACCGGACAGCAAACGAAACACGCGCTTGACACCTCCCGTTACGTGAAATCCGTGGACAAGCGTATCCCGGTGGTGTGGGGGGGGATACACCCCACCTTCGCCCCGGAGAGCACGATACGGAACGCCCACATCGACCTCGTGGTGACGGGCGAAGCGGAATACGCTTTCCCGGAAGTCTTGACATCCTTGCAGTCCGGTCGCGCTCCGGTCACCCAGGGGGTCTGGACCAAAAGAGACAGGGAGGTCCTCAACACCGGGCCGCCCCCCGAGGGGCCGGAACTCGACGGCCTGGGCTTTCCCAGGCTGGATCTCCTGGATTTCCGGACGTACGACCAAAGGGCCCACCTGAACTTCGGCAATGTGTTCCCGGTGGAGACCGGAAGGGGTTGTACCTGGCACTGTGCCTTCTGCTACAACTCCTCGCCGCATCGCCGCAAGAGACGATCCATGTCCGCGGAGCGGATCCTGGAGCAGGTCCATCACCTCAGGCGATATGTTCGCTTCGACGGGGTGAACTTCATCGATGACAACTTCTTTGCGGATGCGGAACGGGTGAGGAAGCTCCCGGACCTCCTGGCGCAGGCGGAATGCCGGTTCGTGTGGGGGATCGAGACCGGCGTACATGAACTGCTGGCTACGAGCGAGGACCTGCTGCTGGACCTGGAGCGTCTCGGCTTGAGGTGGCTCAGCATCGGGGTGGAGTCGGGATCGCAGAGGATTCTGGACCGGGTGGGGAAAAGGCTGAAGGTGGAACAGGTCAGAGAATTGAACGCCAAACTGTCCAGGACCCGAATCAGCGCGATGTTCAACTTCATGAACGGGTATATCTGGGAGGAAGACGAGGACCTGAAGAAGACCACCTCCCTGATGCTGCAGGTCTTACGCGACAACCCGAACGCGTCCGTCCAGGCGTTTCAGGCGGTCGTCCCGTATCCCGGCACGCGGTACTTCCGGGAATTTGAGCGGGCCGGACTGGACACGCCGCAAACCTTGGAGGCGTGGGGGGACTGCAACCCTGACGATTGGCTGGACCAACAGCCGTGGATGACGAAGCGAAGAAAAAGGCTGTTGAAGACGCTCTATGTGGCCTCTCTGTTCATCGACAGGAAGATCCATTCCCATGCCGCCCGCACGGGCCTGTGGGTCCTGGTTCTCCGGACGTTTCGGTTCGTGTATCGACCCCTGGCGTGGGCAAGGCTGAGGTTCAATTCGTCGTTCCTTCCCCTGGAAGTCGTGGCCTTTGAAACGGTCAAGAGGTTCACATCCGGGAAGGGCTGAGATAGGGCGCAGGAAAAGGACGAAGCCCTCCTCTTTCCGAACGTTGCCCCAGGGGCGAGTCCAGCGGGCTGCTCTCCGTTTTCAGCGGCCGGCCTGGGGCCCGAACGGTTCCGCATCACGGACCTTCCTTCCAGATCGGGAAGAACCCCGGAGCCATGAAGAAACCGGAAACGCAAGACATAACCGGGGCCACAACCCGGGGCCCCGTTCTGCTGCGGTGGCACACCTGCTTGTCCATGGCGCTGGCCGTGGGCATTCTGGCGGTTCTGATCTCGGCGCTGGATTTTCGGGCTGTGTGGAGGGAACTGGCGGGATCTGCGTGGGGTTGGGTGGCGGCGGGAGCGGGCGTTCACTACGCCACCTATCCGGTTCGTGGCTACCGCTGGCAGCGCTGCCTACGCCACGTGGCGGTCACGGGCGGAACGTGGCGGTTCACCCTCGTGGTCTTCTTTCACAACTTCGTGGACAACGTGGTTCCTGCCAAGTTGGGGGACCTGTACGGCGCCCACCTGGCGTTCATCAACTGCGGGGTGCAGCGCTCCGTCGCCTTCGGCTCGCTGGTCTTCTTGCGCCTCCTGGACGCATGGGTCATCCTGGGGGCGGCGGTGGCCTCGTTCGTGGCGCTTTCCACCACCCGGCTGCCCCCGGCCGTGCGGTGGGCCCTGGGCGGCGGAGCGGCCCTGGCGCTGCTTGCCAGCACGGCGGTTCTTCTGCTTTTCCTGCTCCGCCGGGCGCCTTCGCACTGGCCGGGGAGACGCCTCCGGCACATCCTGGATCTGGTCCGCCTCGGCCTTTCACCCCGCAGACGGGAGTTGCTGCCCCTTGCGGGATTGACGGCCCTCCTGTGGGGCATGGAGACGGCATGTCTCGCCTTGATGGCGAAGGCCTTTGGGGTTGGACTGGGTCCGGCCGAAGCGGCCTTTGTCACAACCTTACCGGCGATCGCCTCGAGTTTTCCTCTCACCCCGGGGGGCCTGGGTGTCGTGGACCTGACCCTGGTGGGTTGCTTGAGGGTCTTGGGCATCGGGGGACTCGTGGCGGTGTCCCTCACCATCGTCAACCGGTTTTTCGATTACTGGCTCCACGTTGCCGTCGGTGTACTCCTGTGGGCGGCCCGAGGGTGGCTCGGTTTCCGCACGTGGCGAGACGTCCCCTCCGCGGCGCGCCACGAGGTCCTCGGCTCGCCGGTCCAACATCGTGAGAAAACCCATGTCCATTGACCGCATTCTGCTCCTCCGGGTGAGTTCCACGATCGACAAGGACGTGGACCACCCCCAGTTCATCGATCCTTCGCTCCCCCTGAAGCACATTCAGGCCGGGCTGGACCGTATGAGCGGCGTGCAGACGACCCTCCTCGACGGCTGGCTGTACCCCATGTCCGTGGAGGATCTTCTGGCCTATACCGCCCGGATCCACCCCGACCTGGTCATCGTTTCCTCTTCGAGTTATGACATCCAGGTTTCCAACGCCTACGCGGCAGCCGTTCGCGTTGCCAGACCGGAAACGATCGTGGTCGGGATCGGGCAAGGTCATTACATCCATCGAGACCTGGAGGCCGAGCCGCTTGCGCATTACGATGCCGTACTGCTGGGAGAACCCGAAGCCGAGGTCTTCCGGTTGCTGGAGCGTATCCGACGCGAGGGGACCCACAACGATGCCTGGCGCGCGCACTACCGGACCCTCTTCCAGCGCGGCCATCGCTTCATCATCCACGATCCGGATGCCTTGCCCTTCCCGTCCTATACCCTCCGGGAGATCGCATCCTACCGCTCGCTCTATCCGGTTCCGCTTCCCGGCCGGGCGGTCTGGGGTTTCTTGATCGCCACGCGCGGATGCCCTCATGGGTGTGTCTTCTGCAGTGAGGTCATGCGCTCGAGCGCTGGCCGCACGCTTCGATCCCGCTCTCCAGGCCGTGTGGTAGACGAAATGGAACACCTGGCGGCGCAGGGCGTGACGGTTTGTTCCTTTCAGGACGATAGCTTCTCCGCGCCCAGACGCGTTGTCCGGCAACTGCTTGCCGAAATGATCCGCCGGGGTTCGAAGATGCCGTGGATGGCGCGTGTGCGCGTAGACGAAGTGGACCGTGACCTGCTGGCTCGGATGAAGGAGGCCGGCTGCTTCCTGCTCGCCTACGGCGTGGAATCCGGCAGTCAGCGGGTGATCGAACAGATGCAGAAGCAACGCCGCCCCGAGCCCTGGGCCGACCTCTGCCGGCGCGTATTTCGATGGACGCATGAAGTCGGCATCAGTACCAACGCCTTTTTTGTAATCGGCAACCCGGCGGAAACCCGGTCCGAGATCGAGGCAACCCTGCAACTGGCCATGGAGCTGAACGCGGACACGATCCAGGTGCATTTTTTCACCCCCTACCCCGGATCCATCGCCTGGAAGCAGCTCAAGGATCGCTTCGTGGGAGTGGACCCCCGTCGGATGTATCACTACGCCCGTCCCTTGTTCTCGCTGGCCGAGGTGTCGGTGGACGATCTGATCGCGCTCCGCAGGACCTTCTACCGGCGCTACATCTTCCGATGGCGCTTCGCCTGGCGGCACGCCCGGCGGTACGCGCGCTTTTACCGGGACAATCCTGACGTCTTACGGGATATGCTGGGGATCCGGAAGGTCATGTGAAGGGGGGAGCCGACGCCGGGCCGCCGTTTCTGGGAGCGGGTGGATCAGGACAGAAAGTACGTATGCGTCGGGCACAGGACATGCGGTCGCGAAACGGTGGCGGCCGTTGTCGTGCACCGGCTGCGGTCCAGGCGTCTCAGTCTGTGTGAATCGAAAAAGCGGATCTGCTTGGCCGAGATGGAATGGACGATGGTCCAGTGATCCCAGTAGGGCCCGCCCAACCCCATGAGAATGGCGCGGTGCTTGTCTTCCTCGAGGAAGCGGGTCATGGCTTGCCAGAACTCGTCCAGGGGTGTTTCCGGCCGATGCTTGAAGGGCATGGCGCGCGTTCGGATCTTCTTGCCCAGGACATCCCGCAGAATGCCTCCGATCTTGGTCAGTCCGATGCCTTCGGTCAAGACAACGCTGAGGTCACTGCTCCGTTCCAGGTAAACGACAATCTGTTTGAACAGTTCCCTGGATTCTTCTTCGTTGATTCCGTTGACGATGCGCGCCGCGTTCACGATGCTGTAGATGGCGCACAATCCGTCCAGCGCACCTTGAAAATAGGGTTTCATTTCGATGTCCCGGAGCGGTGAAGGTCCGATCAAGAGAGAACATCCAGCTCCGGATTGAAAAAAGCCGGATGTCGCTGCGCGGCGAGGTTGACCATGAAGCTGGCGAGGACTCCATAGGAAAGGCCGGCCGCTTCGGCCGCAACCACCATGCTGGTGTCCGGGCTGAAGTCGGCGTTGGGGTTGATGTCCAGCACGTAGTACACCCCGTCGCCCAACCGCACGTCGATGCGGGCATAATCCCGGCAGCGCGTCACCCGGTAGGCGTCCATGGCCGTGCGGTTCAGGCACGTCATCTGCGCCTCATCCAGGGGCGCCGGCACCAGCAGTTCGATCTTTTCATAGTGCAGGGAGCCGGGGGTGAATTTCGAATCGAAGGTACACAACCGGTCCCGCATGTCTTCCAAGGCGTTGAAATTCATCTCCGCTGCGGGCAGCGCGCGCACCAGCCCGTTCCCCCAGATCGTCACATGAAACTCGCGGCCGTCGACGAAGTCTTCCACGATCACGGGCTGGTCGAACGTCTCCAGCACGAACGCGAGTCGGGACCGGAGCGCCTGCGGATCCGTCACCACCGCATCGGAGGTAATCCCCAGGCTGCAATGTTCAAAAGCGGGTTTCACAATGGCGGGGAAGCGACCCCACTGGTCGGCGTCTTTCGCCTCGCGAAACACCCTCCACACCGGCGTGGGAATGCCGCTGCGGTTCAACAACGCCTTGGTCGCGGCCTTGTCCCAACTGCACGCGAGCACATCCGGGGGCGACCCCGTATAGGCGAAGTGGAGCTGCTCCAGGATTTCCGCCACCGCGGCGTCGCTTCGCGGCTTTCCGGGCAACTCTTCACACCAGTTGAAAACCACGTGTTTTCCCGGGTCGAACGACTGGAGCGCCCGGGCCACACCGTCGTCCAGGATCGGAACGTTCACCACCGGATGGCCTTCCCGGCTCAGTTCCGCCTTGAGCATTTCCGCGCCATCCAGCGCGGCGGATTTTTCGCACGGCGCCCAAGCGGGATCCACGTTGTAGAGCACCAGTACCGGTATGTCGGTTCGCCTTTGGATCGGTCCGGTCTCCTTTCCTATCCAGGCAAGTGGAACCCCATGACAGCTCCCAGGACCACGATGAGACGATGGGTATGTCCAACTTCGCGACGCGAACAAACGGGAAGAGGATAGCGTGGGACGCTGCCGGGTGTCAAAAAGAACCGTGTGTGGAAATCCGGGAGTGGGCCATCGGGATCTCCTTCCCCCCCGATGCGTCCCTCGTCCTCACGGCCCTTTCGGGGCGAGGGAAGGAAAGAAGGCTTTCCCGGTCAGGAATCCGGCGAGACGGACGAGCGCCCAGAGGACCCCGATGGGCACCAGGACCGTCTGAACAAGAAACACGGTGATCAGGTCCACGATGTGCTCGGCGGTACCGGAGAGCCTGTCCAGCATCTCCTCGATTCGTTGATCGAGTTCGGCCAGCCCAGCTTTCCAATCCGAAGCGCCCGGCGTGCTTCCCACGAGGTTCGTCATCCTTTCCCAAAGGCCGGGACGGGGTTGTCCGGAAGACCCCGCCGTTTCTTCTTCCGGCTTCCCTCCGGTCCCGGCGATCTCGCCGGGGTCCACCGCCGCCCGAGTCTCTTCCATGACCAGCCTGGCCTCCTGGGCCTTCTGTTTCAGGAACAGGTCGTAGATCTCGCCGGTCGCCAGCGCCAGAACCGGGATGCAGAAACGGACGACAAAGGACACGATGAGGAGACGGTATCCCCGCCGCAACCAACGTGCCCTGCGGCTTCCAGGAAGCCAGAGGGCCACGAGGAGAACCAGGAGGGACAGGGTCAGGAGCACCTGGAAACCGAGCCAGGCTCCGATCTGGAGCAGGACCTTCTGCATCGCCAGGGAGGCGGTGCTCACAAGCAGGATCCAGGAGAACTGCTCCAGCAGGTCGTTCAGCGGATCCAGGATCTCGCCCACCGCCAAGGAGGTGCCCATGCCGAGGGGAGCCAGGGAAATCTTGGTTTCCTGGATGATGGAGATCAGGGCATTCAGCCCCCTGGCCAGGGCAAAGGTGGACAGGGCGGACGTCAGGGATGCGTCGTAGAAGTCCCCGGCCCGCTGGTCCAGGTCCCCCAGAACCGGCGCGCGAGCTGTCAGGTCATTTATGCCCCCTGCATGGGAAACCGCCAGTAGCGCCACGAGCACGGCGCTGGCCACAGCGTTCTTCACGTACCTTCGTGCCATGGGAATCCTCCGAATTTCCTCCACGGGCAGCCCCATCCTGATGCGGGGAAGATCATCGAGCACCGCCGGAAAGGAAAGCCGGTGAACCGGCCGCCGTGGAAGCGATACGGGGCGCCTCAGCCGTTGTCTCTCTGGAGGTCATCGTTCCAGCTGATGGTCAGCTCCTGGACACCGAACTCCATGGCCTCCTCGTAGGAGTCCATGAAGATGTCGATCTGGTTACGCTTCCGCTGGTGCATCCGGTCCAGCACGACGAGCCTGCCGATGCCGTGGACGTGGACCTCCCGACCCCTGGTCAGGCCCATCT
>Ga0068714_10006714_pt1 | contig 11564 bp, 9 predicted proteins | sample MTBNYHSulfiMetaG_FD_62988 | JGI IMG/M metagenome (GOLD analysis project Ga0068714, IMG submission 62988) | Enrichment culture microbial communities from rom New York Harbor, USA that are MTBE-degrading - MTBE-NYH (New York Harbor Sulfidogenic)... | ecosystem: Environmental > Aquatic > Marine >... | reverse complement strand
GTCCCCCCGGCCGGGGCGGCCGACCCGATCAAGCTGACCTACTCCAACTTCTTTCCGCCCACCCACATCCAGAGCAAGCTGGCCCAGGCCTGGTGCGACGAGGTGGAGAAGAGAACCAACGGAGCGGTCAAGGTCGAGTACTTTCCCGGCCAGACCCTGACCAAGGCCACCCAGGTCTACGACGGGGTGGTCCAGGGGCTCTCCGACATCGGGTTCTGCCTTTTCGGCTACACCAGAGGCCGGTTCCCCCTGATGGAGGTGGTGGATCTGCCCCTGGGCTATAACTCGGGCAAGATCGCCACCCAAGTGGTCAACGCCGTGGCCGACAAGTTCAAGCCCCAGGAGCTGTCCGACGTCCAGGTCATGTACCTTCACGCCCACGGCCCGGGGCTCCTCAACACCAGGAAGAAGGCGGTCAAGACCATGGCCGACCTCAAGGGCCTCAAGATCCGGGCCCATGGCTTCTCGGCCAAGGTGGTCAGCGCCCTGGGGGGAACGCCGGTGGCCATGCCCATGCCCGAGGTCTACCAGTCCCTCCAGAAGGGGGTCGTCGACGGAGCCCTCTACCCCCTGGAGGCCCACAAGGGCTGGAAGCTGGGGGAGGTGATCGATTACACCACCCTCAGCTTCTCCATGGCCTACACCACCAGCTTCTACGTGGTCATGAACAAGGACAAGTGGGCCGCCCTGCCCGATGAGGCCAAGAAGGCCATCGAGGAGATCAACAAGGAGTGGATCCCCCAGCACGGCCAGGCCTGGGATGACAGCGACGCCGAGGGCAAGGCCTTCTTCGAGTCCAAGGGTCACAAGCTCATCGAGCTGGCGGCCGAGGAGGCCAAGGCCTGGAAGGCGGCCATCGCCCCGGTTTTGGACGAGTACGCCAAGGAAGCCGAGGCCAAGGGCCTGCCGGGCAAGGAGGCCTTGGAGTTCACTCAGAAGACCCTGGCCGAGCTGTCCAAGTAGAACCCGGCTACAAGGGGGCGGCCGTCGGCCGCCCCCAACCGCCAGGGACATCCCCAACCCCCAACCACCCAAAGGAGGCTCAAATTGGCTGTGGTCCGGCAGGTGGACAGGCTGGTCGGGTGGATTAAGCGCTTGGGCGGAGCGGCCCTGGTGGGGATGATGGTCCTGACCTGCGTCGACGTGACCACCAGAGCCCTGGGGAGGCCCATCTTCGGGGCGGTGGAGATCGTCAGCTTCATGGCCACCATCGTCCTGGCCTGCGCCATGCCCATGACCCATGTGGAGAAAGGCCACGTGGGGGTGGACCTGGTGGTCCGCAAGCTGCCGAACAAAAGCCAGCTCTGGATCGACCTGGTCACCGGGTTGGTCAGCGCGGCCCTGTTCGGGGTGGTCTCCTGGCAGATGTTCGACTACGCCCTGACCATGGCCGGCTCGGGCGAGGTCTCCATGAGCCTGGAGCTGCCGACCCATTTCATCATCTTCGTGGTGGCCCTGGCTTTCGGGGTTCTTTGCCTGGTGATCCTGGTGGAGGTCTGGGCCAGGATTAACCTGCTCAGGGGTCGAAAGGCTGACGGCTCATGAGCTCGATCACCATCGGCTTCATCGGGATCGGTCTCCTGATCCTGGTCTTTTTCACCCGGATGCCGGTGGCCTATGTCATGACCCTGGTGGGCTACCTGGGCTTCTCCTACCTGGTCTCCGGCTCGGCCGGGCTGAAGCTTCTGGCCCGGGACTTTTTCGACGTCTACTCCTCCTACGGCCTGACCATCATCCCTCTTTTCATCCTCATGGGTCAGATCGCCTTCAACGCCGGAATTAGCCGGAGGCTCTACGACTCGGCCTACAAGTTCGTCGGATCCACCCGGGGCGGGCTGGCGGTGGCCACGGTGGGGGCCTGCACCGCCTTCGGGGCGGTCTGCGGCTCCTCGCCGGCCACGGCCGCGACCATGGCCACGGTGGGGCTGCCGGAGATGAAGCGCTACGGCTACGGCCTGGAGCTGGCCTCCGGTTCGGTGGCCGCGGGCGGGGGGCTGGGGATGCTCATGCCCCCCAGCGTGGTCCTCATCGTCTACGGCATCCTGACCGAGCAGTCCATCGGCGAGCTCTTCGTGGCCGGGGTCATCCCGGCCATCTTCATGACCGGCTGGTTCGCCGCGGCAGTGCTGGTCTACTGCTGGCGTTATCCCGATCAGGGTCCGGCCGGGGACAGGTTCACCTGGAAGGAACGGTTCCGCTCCCTGGCCGAGACCGGGGAGACGGCGGCGGTCTTTGTCCTGGTCATGGGCGGGCTCTTCTCCGGCGTCTTCACCCCCACCGAGGCCGGCGGGGTGGGGGCGATGAGCGTCCTCCTGGTGGCCCTGGCCAGGCGTCAGCTTTCCTGGCCGGGTTTTGTCAAAAGCGTCTACGAGACCCTCCGGACCTCCTGCATGGTCCTCCTCCTGGTGGCCGGGGCGGTCATCTTCGGCCACTTCCTGGCCATAACCAGGATCCCCTTTGTGGTGGCCACCTGGGTGGCGGGGATGGACCTCCCCGGTTGGGCCATCATCGCCCTGATCTGCCTGGTCTATCTGCTCGGCGGCTGCGTCATCGACGCCCTGGCCCTGATCATGCTGACCATCCCTATTTTCTACCCCATTGTCATTGATCTGGGTTACGATCCCATCTGGTTCGGGGTGATCATCGTCCTGGTGACCCAGATGGGGGTCATCACCCCGCCGGTGGGGATAAACGTCTACGTGGTCAACGGGATCGACCAGGAGATTCCCTTGGAGAAGATTTTCGCCGGGGTAATGCCCTTTCTGCTGGCCCTGATCGTGGGCACGGCCTTTATGATCGCCTTCCCCCAGATAATCCTCTGGCTGCCGAGGTTGATGTATTAAAATCTTGGGGGCCCCGGGGGCCGGGGAGGATGACTTGACGGCAGGCGGGAGGGTGAGGGGACCGTCGGGGCGACAGGAGCACCCCGGAGATGTAACGAGGACCGCCCAAGGAAAAGGGAACAGGGGAGATAATTTAAATTTTTACAATGATTTTTGGTTTATATGGTGAGCTGGCGGGTTGCAACCTTGGCCGAGGGGAATAATTTGTCGGCCTTCACCCGTGGGGATAAGCCGATTCGGCCGCATCTGCTGGACCGAAGTGATCCTGGCCAGAGGGTGACGGTGGCTTCGGGTCCAAGGCCGTGCACCTGCAGCCGACTCGACTCGTGAAATATCCGGGTTAAGGAGCGCTCATGGCCATTATTACCATTTCCCGACAGGTGGGCAGCCTGGGCGACGAGATCGCCCGGCGGCTGAGGGACGTGCTGGGCTACAAGCTGGTGGACAGGGATGACTTTGCCAGGCTGGCCAACCAATACGATCCCGAGTTCGCCTCCAAGCTGGGCAAGATAAGCCAGGAGGAGGGGCCGGGGATCCTGGAGCGGCTGTTCTTCTCCACCCCCATCTACCTGAGCCTCTACGAGGCCATGATCTTCGAGCTGGCCGCCCAGCGAAAGGTCATCATCCTCGGCCGGGGAGCCCAGATCGTCCTCCGGGACGTCCACCAGGTCTACCGGGTCAGGGTGGTGGCCCCGACCCATCTCAGGGTTCTCCACATGCGCCAGGTCCACGGCATGTCCACCGATGAGGCCCTGGAGTTCGTCCGCAAGCACGACTCCCGGCGGCGCTCGGTCATCCGCCAGGTCTTCGACCACGACCTGAGGGACTGGGGTCTCTACGACATGGTCCTGAACACCGTCCATCTGGACGTGGAGGCCGGGGTGGAGATCATCAAGATCGCCATCGAGAACCTCAAGCGGCTCCAGCCCATGGAGGAGGTGACCAAGGTTCTCCTGGGGCTGGCCCTGGGCAAGAGGGTCGAGGCCAGAATCAGGGCGGAGGTTCTGCCCTCCCAGGAGGTGGAGGTTCTGGGCGAGTCGGACGGGACGGTGACCCTGATGGGCTCCCTGGCCGCCAAGGAGGACCGGGCCCGGGCCGAGGAGGTGGCCGCCTCCTACCCCGGGGTGACCAAGGTGGTCAACAAGATCAAGACCTCCCTCTTCACCTTCGGCTACTGATGGGGGCCGGACCGCGGCTCGGTCAAAATCCCGACCTTCGACCCGGGCCAGGGGTGGAGGTCATCGACCGCCGGCTCCTGGCCCCGCCGGAGAGGCCGGGAGCCTACCAGGCCTTTCCCACCCTGACCCGAGTCGGGCCGGACCATCTCCTGGCCGCCTTCCGTCAGGGAAGGATCGAGGACGACTGGCAAAGGGAGCTGGGGGCCCACGCCGGGAAGGGTGACGTCCTGGTCAGTGATTCCTGGGACGAGGGCCGGACCTTCGATCCTCCCCGGACCGTGATCGACCACCTCTCTGAAAGGACCAACGAGCTCGACAGCCTGGTCACCGGCCTGGGCGAAGGGAAGGTGATCCTCGTCACCCGCTCCCACGGACCTGAGCTTTACGGCTCCTTCTGGGCCTTGAGCCGGGACGGGGGGCGGACCTTCTTCCCCCGCCGGCCCCTGGAGATTCCCCCTCCCGGGGTGGGGCCGGAGGAGGACCGGAGGATGGTCTGCTACGGCCACGCCATCCCCGACCAGGAGGGCGGCCTGCTGCTGTCCTTCTACACCTATCAGCGGCCCGGCCCCCAACAGACCGGCCTGGCCCGGTTGGACCCGGCCACCACCGAGGTGGAGCTCAGGGGCTGGATCTGGGAGGGGGAGCTGAGGTCCTGCTGGCTCAACGAGACCTCGGTCCTCCGGCTGGATGACGGCCGCCTCCTGGCTCTTTGCCGGGAGGAGCCCTGCCTCTCGGGCCTCCATCGCTCCTTCAGCGCCGACAACGGCCGGACCTGGTCCAGGCCGAGGACCACCGGGCTCTTCGGCGAGGCCTCCAACCTGGCCGTCCTGGCCGACGGACGCCTGGCGGCCATCTTCCGGGGGCTGCCCTGTCTGCCCCAGGAGGAGCACTTTCTGGGGCTGTCCTTCTCCGAGGACCAGGGCCGGACCTGGACCAGGCCCCTGGTCCTGGAGACCTACAGCGGCGGCCGGTTCCACGGCGGCTACGGCGACCTGGCGGTCACCGGCGGGGGCGACCTCCTGGCGGTCTACTACGTCTGCCAGGAGGATGAGGACCCGGTGGTGGTGGCCAGCCTTTTGGAGGTCGGAGGCTGAAAAACGCTCCGGCCTCCTCCGGATTCAGGCCGGCTGAGCGCCTCTCCATCGACCGACAGCGGGTCGGTCCCCGGAGGCCCGGCCGGGGCAATCGTCCCGGCCCCGCCCGCCCCCGCTCTCGGAACCGTAAAAGGAGCCGGGCTTGTCCGATTGGATTAAGATCATTCTTTTGGGCCCGGTCAGGACCTATCTCATCCGGGCCGGAGAGGGTTTCATCCTGGTCGACGCCGGCAAGCGAAGCAAGGAGGCCAGGTTCGCCCGGGCCCTGGCCGGGCTTAAGGTGAGCCCGGAGAGGATCAGGCTGATCGTCATCACCCACGTCCACTACGACCACGTGGGGAGCCTGGCCGGGATCAAGAGAAGGTGCGGCTGCCCGGCGGCGGTCCACGAATCCGAGAAGGAGTTCTTGGAGGCCGGCGCCCATCCCGTTCCCCCGGGGACCAACGCCCTGGGCCGGGCGGTGTCCTTCCTGGGGCGAAAGCTGGGCTCGGGGCTGATGTCCTTTGAACCGGTCCGGGCCGAGGTGGCTTTAGGCGACGAGTACCCCCTCCAAGACCTGGGCCTGGCGGGGAGGATAATCGCCACCCCGGGCCACACCCGGGGCTCGGTCTCGGTTCTCCTGGACAGCGGCCAGGCCGTGGTGGGGGACGCCGCTTTCAACGTTCTGCCCTTTGGCCTGGGCCCGATTATGCCCCCCTTTGGGGCTGACCCGGGGCTGATCCTGGGCTCTTGGCAGAAGCTTCTGGAGGCCGGGGCCAGGGAGATTTATCCGGCCCACGGCCGGCCTTTTTCGGCCGGGCGGCTTGAGAGGGCCCTGGAGCATTACTCCCGGGGGACGATCTGATCGTTCGTCCTCCGGCCCGCCGGCGGCCGGGCCGGCCCCAAGGCGGAGGCTTGAGAAAGGGAGATGGAGGTCTCGGTAGTTCCGGCGGCGGCGGGGGGCCTGGAGGAGTTGGAGGGGACGGTGGTGGTCCTGGACATTATCCGGGCCAGCAACACCGTCCTCTCCCTCCTGGCCGGCGGGGCCGGGCAGGTGGTCATCGCCGCCGACCTGGAGCTGGCTTACTCCCTGAAAAGGGAAAACCCCGACTGGCTGCTGTGGGGGGAGCGGGGCGGGATTCCGCCGGAGGGGTTCGACGGCGACAACTCGCCCAGCAGGGCCCAAAGGACGGCTCTGGGCGGAAAGTCGGTCATCCTGACCACCTCGGCCGGGACCCAGGCGGTCCACCGGCTTGGGCGGGCCGGGCAGGTCTTTTTCGGCAGCTTCGCCAACGCCGCGGCCCTGACCCTGGCCCTCAAGGCGATCGGGCCCTCCACGGTCAACCTCCTGGCCATGGGGTTCAGGGGCCGGGAGCCGGCGGTGGAGGACGACCTCTGCGCCGAGTACCTCCGCGCATCCCTCCTGGACCGCCCCCCGGCCTATGGGCCGATGAGGGAGCGGATCCTGGCCGGGGCCGGGGCAGAGCTCCTAAGGCGCCTCGGCCTGGAGGAGGATTTGGAGTTCTGCACCCGCCTGGACAGCCACACCATCGTTCCCCAGGTGTTCTTTGAAGGCCTGCCCACGGCCCGGGCTTTTTCCTCTCCTCCGGGTTAAACCAGCGGCCTGACCGGGCCAGACCCTTACGCCGCTCCGGTCAGGGCGGGGTCCAGATCGGCCCGCTTCAACCTGGCGTAGAGGGTCTTGCGGCTGATGCCCAGAATCTTGGCCGCCTGGGACTTGTTGCCGCCGGTGGCCTTGAGCGCATTGAGGAGGAGGGTGCCTTCGGCGGCGGTGGTGATCCGGGCCTGGCTCGGCCCGGCCAGGGCGGGAGAGGCGCCCGGGAGGCCGGTCAGGTCGGGGACGAAGTCCTCGCCGTCGAGGATGGGACCGTCCTCGAGAAGGATGGCCCGGCAGAGGACATGCTTCAGCTCCCTGACGTTGCCGGGCCAGGAATGCTTCATCAACCGGCTCATGAACCCCTGGGAGACGCCGATGACCTCGCGGGCGAACTGGGGCCCCAGGTCGGCCAGGAAGCTGTTGACCAGGGCCGGGATGTCCTGGGGGTGCTGGCGCAGGGGCGGGACCTTGAGGGTGATCATGTTCAAGCGGAAGAAGAGGTCGGCCCTGAACCGGCCCAGCTCGACCAGGGACTTGAGGTCCTGGTGGGTGGCGGCGATAATCCTGGGGTCCACGGTAATGGCCTTCTCGGCCCCCACCCGGGAGATCTCCTTCTGCTGGAGGACCCGGAGGAGGCTGACCTGGGCCTTGGGGCTCAGCTCGGCCACCTCGTCCAGAAAAAGCGTCCCCCGGTCGGCCAGCTCGAACTTGCCCAACCTGCGGCTGACGGCCCCGGTAAAGGCCCCCTTCTCATGGCCGAAGAACTCGCTCTCCAGAAGGGTGTCGGGGATGGCCCCGCAGTTGAGGGTGATGAAGGGTTGGGAGGAGCGGTGGCTGAGACCATGGAGCTGGACGGCCACCAGCTCCTTGCCCACCCCTGACTCGCCCTCGATGCAGACGCTGACGTCATAGGGGGCCACCCGCTCAATCAGCCGGTAAAGCCTGGTCATGGAGGGGCTGGCTCCCACCAGGCTGCCCAGGCCGCTCTGGGGGGAGGACTGGTCCGCCCGGCGGGGCACGGCCCGGAACTTGCGGACGTTTTCCACGATGAGCTTGGCCACCGGAATCCGCTCAAAGGAGCTGCCCCCGCCGTAACCGTGGATCCTGGTCCGCTGGTAGAGGACGGCGCTGTCCTCGGGCAGCAGGACCGCCCCGCCAAAGAAGAGGCAGATGGGATCGGCCCCGGTGGCCCAGACCGCCTCCAGCATCCTGTTTATCTTGACCGCGGCGTGCTCGATCCGGTCGGCCTTCTCGAAGATGTCGTGGGTCTCGTGGGTCCAGCCCATGTTGAGGACCAGGGCGTCGACCTTGGAACGGGCCACCTGGGCCGCCTCCTCGGCGGTGAAGACGAAACCGAAGGTCACAAAACCACGCCTCCTGGCCTCCTGGAGCATCTCGATCTCGGCCTCGATGGTGAAGCCTTCCCGGGTCATGGCCTGGCGGAAGGTTCCGTCGGTTATGCCCACCGCCGGCCAGTTGGTTATTCCGGCGATGCCCAGCCCGGCCAAGGTCTCCAACCTTTTCTCCAGGGGCTGGACCGGATCGTTGGGCATCAGACCGGCGATCAGGGGAACATTCCGGACCCGCGGCATTATCTGGGTCCGGAGGAGGTACTCGGTCTGGTCGTTGGCGTTGCCAAAGGGCAGGAAGGAGCCCATGGAGCTGACCCCGGCCATTCGGTACAGGCCGGCGTTGAGGACCATCAGGAACTGAACCCCGCCTTCGATGGCGTAACGGGCGATCTGTCCAGAACCGGGGATGACAAAGACCAGGGGGAACCGGTCCCGCCTGGCTCTGGTCAGGATGGCCCTCAGGTCGGATGGACGTCCAGACATCCGAGCCCCAGGTGTAGAGATTAGGGAGATGTTTACTCTGACCCAATCCTGTTAACTAGGGTAACAACTCCCGGCACCCACCGCAAGGCGGAAGCCCCCTGAAAAGAAGAACCGCTCCTGCGTCTGATGCCTAACATGCAGTAATAATAGAATTATATTCCATAGGACTTCGTCCGTCCAGCCGCTGGTCTGCTTCTTGCTTTTCAATCCGGTGCATTCATGGTCATCCCAGTCAGCCTCAATAAGCAAGGAGAAAGTCATGTCCGAAACCGTATTGATGATCGGGGCCTTCGACGTCAAGGGAGAGGAGTACGACTTTACCCGGAAGCTGATAGAGGCCCGGGGTTGCCGGACCCTGACCATGAACATCGGGGTTCTGGGCGGGACCGACCTGTTCCCCATCGACATCGACAGCGCCGAGGTGGCCAAGGCCGGGGGCGGGGACATCAATAAGCTCCGGCGGGACAAGGACCGCGGCGCGGCCATGGCGGCGATGTCCAAGGGGGCGGCCGTCCTGGCCCGGAAGCTTCACCAGGAGGGGAGGTTCGAGGGCGCCTTCGGGATGGGCGGCAGCGGCGGCAGCAGCGTCATCTCCAAGGCCATGAGGGCCCTCCCCATCGGCGTCCCCAAGGTCCTGGTCTCCACCGTGGCCGCGGGCGACACCACCGTTCTGACCGGGATCAAAGACGTGACCATGATCCCCTCCATCGTCGATGTGGCCGGGCTCAACCCCATCAGCGAGAAGATCTACAAGGAGGCCGCCGGGGCCATCTGCGGGATGGTCAAGATGGACTACACCCCGTCCATGGAGGCCAAGCCGGTCATCACCGCCTCCATGTTCGGCAACACCACCGAGTGCGTCAACATGTGCCGCGAGGCCCTGGTGGGCAAGGGCTACGAGGTTCTGGTCTTCCACGCCACGGGGACCGGCGGGAGAACCATGGAGGGGTTGGTGGATGAAGGTTACGTCTACGCCGTGCTGGATATCACCACCACCGAGTGGGCCGACGAGGTCTGCGGCGGCGTCTTCAGCGCCGGTCCGGACCGGTTGAGCGCCCCGGGCCGGGCCGGGATCCCCCACCTGATCGTTCCCGGGTGCGTGGACATGGCCAACTTCGGTCCCCTGGCCACCGTCCCGGAGAGATACAAGGACCGGCTGCTCTATGAGTGGAACCCCAACGTGACCCTGATGCGGACCAACGTCGAGGAGAACGTCAAGATGGGCCGGATCTTCGCCCAGAAGGCCAATCAGGCCAAGGGCCGGGTGGCCTTTCTTCTTCCCCTGAAGGGGGTCTCCATCCTGGACAGCCAAGGAGACAGGTTCTGGTGGCCGGAGGCCGATCAGGCCATGTTCGAGGCGATCAAGAAGGACCTCAAGCCCGGCATCAAGGTGGTCGAGCTGGAGGCCAACATCAACGACCGGGCCTTTGCCGACAAGGCGGTGGAGATGTTGATGGATCTGATGGCCCAAAAGTAGCCGCCCCCAAAGGGGGGCGATGGGAAAGGGGGTAGGAAGATGGCTTTCACCAGGCAGCAGGTGCTGGAGCGGCTTCGCAAGAGCATCAACAAGGGCGTGCCGATCATGGGCGGAGGCGCCGGGACGGGAATCTCGGCCAAGTTCGAGGAGGCCGGCGGGGTCGATCTGATCGTGATCTACAACTCCGGGCGGTTCCGGATGGCCGGCCGGGGCTCCCTGGCCGGATGCATGCCCTACGGCGACGCCAACGCCATCGTCATGGAGATGGCCAATGAGGTCCTGCCGGTGGTCAAGAACACCCCGGTCCTGGCCGGGGTCTGCGGCACCGACCCCTTCCGGGTGATGGAGGTCTTCCTGAAGCAGATCAAGGAGGTCGGCTTCTCCGGGGTCCAGAACTTCCCCACCGTAGGGCTGTGCGACGGCCTGTTCCGCCAGAACCTGGAGGAGACGGGGATGGGGTTCGACCGGGAGGTGGACATGATCCGCCTGGCCCACGAGATGGACCTTTGCACCACCCCCTACGTCTTCAACGTGGACGAGGCCAAGGCCATGGCCCAGGCCGGGGCGGACGTGGTGGTGGCCCATCTGGGGCTGACCACCAAGGGCTCCATCGGGGCCACCACCGCCTTCACCCTGGAGGACGCCCCGGCCAAGGTCCAGGAGCTGTGCGACGCGGCCAAAAAGGTCAATCCGGAGGTCATCTGCCTCTGCCACGGCGGCCCCATCTCCATGCCCGAGGACGCCGAGTACGTCCTTAAGCACACTGAGGGGGTTCACGGCTTCTACGGGGCTTCAAGCATGGAGCGGCTGCCCACCGAAGTGGCCATCACCGAGCAGATGAAGAAGTTCAAGGCCATCAGGTTCTGACCTGGTTCCAGGGGGCTTTCGGGCCGGGGCCGGGGCGAAGGTGACCGGGCCGGTCCCGGCCCGGAGGCCAGGGTCCAGGATCCGGCTCCCAGGGCTGGCCGCCCGGTCAGGCCGGGCAAACCTCGGAGCTTGGTTCAAGGGAGCGAGGGGCGGGTGTTTCTGGTCAACATGTCCATCCTCAACGGCCTGACCCTGGCCGCCTTGCTGTTCATCGTGGCCAGCGGGCTGACCCTCTCCTTCTCCCTGATGCGGGTGGTCAACCTGTCCCACGGAGCCTTCTACCTGGCCGGCGGGTTCGTGGGGATGACCGTGCTGAAGGCCACCGGGAGCTGGATCCTGGCCGTTCCCGCGGCCGGCGGCCTGATCACCATCCTGGCCCTGGCGGAGGAAAGGTTCTTTCTGCGCTGGGCCAGGGGAAACGATCTTATCGAAACGCTGATCTCACTCTCGGTGGCGATCATTATCTCCGATCTGGTTCTGGTCATCTTCGGGGGGTACCCCAAAACCATCAACATCCCCGCGAGCTTGAGCGGGGCGGTGGAGGTCCCCCTGGTCAAGCTGATGTACCCGGTCTACCGCCTCTTCATGCTGGGCCTGGCCCTGGCCCTGGGGATCGGGCTGTACCTCTTCCTAAGGCGGACCAACCTGGGGATCACCATCCGGGCCGGGGTGG
>Ga0068714_10006711_pt1 | contig 11568 bp, 6 predicted proteins | sample MTBNYHSulfiMetaG_FD_62988 | JGI IMG/M metagenome (GOLD analysis project Ga0068714, IMG submission 62988) | Enrichment culture microbial communities from rom New York Harbor, USA that are MTBE-degrading - MTBE-NYH (New York Harbor Sulfidogenic)... | ecosystem: Environmental > Aquatic > Marine >... | reverse complement strand
CGAAGTTAATCCACCGGCGGATCGAGGCCCGCACCAGGGTTTTGAGCTGCTCGATCTCCGCCCATCGGGCGCGATACTTCGAGGGTACGGCCTCTTTGACAGCATATTTTGTGCCAACAAAGCGAATCCGGTTAGGTAGCTCTTCCTGAGTATCCCCCGGATACAGGACTCGCAGGATCATCTCCGGGATGGGCATCCCGTTGCTGGTAAAACGGCACTCGCAGTAAGGCTCCAGAGCAGGTCGAAACTCATCCAGGTAGTCATAACCGCAATACCAAACCGTCTCAGCTCCCAGGGCGCGCATCCTTTTCAGCGCGTTGAGCACCTCACCGATCATCTCGCAGGGGATGCCAACCCCGCAAATATGAACCTTTTGCCATCGCCTGCCCGCGAGGTCCGCCAAGGTACGGACGATGCCGCTCTTGCTGCTGAGAAACACTTGAGCGCCCGGGTTCGCTGCAAGCAACAAGGCCGCCGCGCTCGCGCCATCCTCGCCGGGAAAAGTCACAATCGCAATAGACTTTCTGTTTCCGCCTTTCCGCGCCATCGTTTCTCGCCTCCGTCCGGGCTGATAGATGCACTGCCAGCTTGAGAACGATAGCGCGAAGCAAGGAACCGGTCAACCTCTGGTGGTCAATTCTTAAGCAAAGCAGAAACTCGCCCGGGCCAAGGCCGGCAGGCGGGTTTCCCTTCCCTCTTTCCTCCGGGCTTCTCTCCAGTGGAGCTTCGCCGGGTGACGAGTAGCGGTCTGCATCAGATATGCCTAGGCCAGGGACATCAGTTGGTCGCTCAAGGCGATGATCAGATCCCGCTTGGCGAGTTTCTCGCGCCAGGGGGCCGGGATAGCCTCCGCTCCATAGAGCGCCCCGGCCAACTGACCGTACACCGCCCCGACCGTGTCTGCATCGTCGCCCAGATTCACCGCCATCAAACAACCGTCGCGGAAGGAGCCGCCATCGTGATAGAGCGCCCACAGCGCCGCTTCCAGACACTCGACCACGTATCCCCCGGCGCGAATCTCGGGCGGGTTCTTGCGCTTGAAGGATCCCCGGGCGATTTTCTCGATCGCCGGCGCCAGCGGCCGCCCCTCCCAATAATCCGGGACAGGACAGTAGCCTTCCTCCAGAATAACTTTCTTGCCGGCCCCGTTGACGACCGCGCACAGCAGGCCGCCGAAGTACCGGCAGGCATCCACCGCTTCGCGGGCGGCGTGGGTCGTGCGGGAACTGTCCCCGGAGCGCTCGATAGCCTGCTCCGGATCGCCCGCATAAAACAGAGGCACCGGCGCAAGGCGCATCAGGGAGCCATTACCGGCTGAGTTCGGATCGGCTGACCCGCAGTAAGGCTCGCCCGTTTTACAAAACCAAGCCAGCCCGGTGCGAACCGTGTTCCCGATATCGAAGCATCGGCTGTTAACGCTGAAATATCCTTCTTTCCACCAGCGGACGTACCGCTTGAGTTGATCCGCCGGGTCAAATCCTTTCCGCTCGACGAGACTTTCCGCCAGGCAGAGCGCCATCGAGGTATCGTCGGTCCACTCGCCCGGCTCGAGATGAAAGGGACCTCCGCCGACCATATCCTTGATCGGCTGAAAAGCGCCCGGCCGCTTGAATTCCAGCGCGGTTCCCAGTGCATCGCCTGTCGCCAGGCCCAACAAACTTCCCCGGTATCGTTCGATCAGCTTCATCGTGCTACGACCTCCCTTGACTGGATTCCCTCAGCGGGACATTGAACACTATTCTCTCCCGTAGGAGCCTTACCCTTCGTTTACCTCCAATTCCGCGGGTTTTCTCGAAGGTCGCCCGCGCCATCAGGCCGCCACTCTCTCGAAGGACGCCATCTGCTGGAGCGCCACCTGCCGATCCCGGCCGTAGGTCGTTACCCAGATATACTGTCCCCGGCTCTCCCCCTCGGTGATGACGGCAATCATTTCCCGCTCCCCGATCACCAGCCGGAAATACCAGGAGCGGATGCCTCTGCGCATCCGCTGCGAGTAAGCGGGACGGTAGCCCAAGAGAGCTATCTGCCAGGGCTTCAGCTGGGCAGCCCTGAAGAAACGCTTGCACGCCTCCTTCTTGGAAAGCACAACACCGGCGCGCTCAGCCATCCGTTGCAGCGCATGCCGACTGATGAGGAATTCCTCAGCCTTGCTCAGTCTCAGAAACCTTTCCCCGTTCATCACCCATCCCTCCTGCCGTTCGATTTCCATCACCGACTCGCTTCCGCTCCAGTGCAAGCGATATGCCATCCCCGGCTTTCCCCGCAGCTCCGGCACCTAACTGCTTTCGAACTCGGGGATTGCGGTCCCCCTCGTCCTCGGCGGTGATCCACGGCTGACCGGTCAGGTGATAGGATCCTGACGGTCAGGGTTTGACCAGGCGCTGGGCCGCCCGACGCGAACCGCCTGGCACTTGCCGGGCGGGCCCACTCCAAGGCTTTGGAATGTCAGCGGTTGGGTTCACCCTCGACCCCGTGGCGGTTCCTGGCACCTGAATTGCTCCAGAGAAACGCAAGAGGTCGGCTGTACCAAGACGATAAGGGAGAAAGTCCAATGACCCGACAAGCGGATGTACTCAAGAGTTTTCAGGCTTATCTGCGGCAGGTCGCCATCGGAGAGGCGATCTACCATCAGAATCTAACCCTTTTCCCGCTTCTGGGCGGAGATGAGGAGAATCCCGCTTATGTGCTTCTCGGCCCGGCGATCGAGAGCGGGCAAGCCGAGGTAACGGAAGTCAGCGAGTCCGGCTCGGTTCCTGAACTGGTCGTGATCAACCACGGCGATCTGCCCATCCTGATCCCCGAAGGAGAGATCCTCGTGGGAGCCAAACAGAACCGAGTGGTCAACATCACCTTATTGGTGGCCGCTCACTCCAAGGTGATCCTTCCCGTCAGTTGCGTGGAGCAGGGCCGGTGGAGCTTCTCTTCCCGGAGATTCCGCTGTGGGAGCTACGCGCACCCGACACTGAGACGCAAGAAAACAAGCAGCGTGCACCGAAAGCGGGAGGCCACCGGAATGCCCTTCAGTGACCAGGGGGAGGTCTGGGACGAAGTCGCCGAGTTTCATATGAACCTGGGCGTTTCTTCTCCGACGGACTCCTTGACCGACAGCTTCAAAGCCGCCGAGGAAGAAGTCAAAGACCAGCGAAAGCGTTTCGAGCTTCCCAAGAACGCTGCCGGGTTCATCGTGGCGCGGGGAGAGCAAATCCTGGGGCTGGATCTGTTTGATTCGCCGGCGACCCTTCAACAGCTCTGGGAGCGCTTGGCGGATGGCTACCTCATGGAGTCCCTGAGGGATCGCCGAAAGCTTGCGGAGACAAAGCGCGAGATCGTCCAGCGATTCCTGGAGCGGCTGCCGGAATGTGCCCGCCCCTACGATAAAGCCATCGGACTGGGGACCGAGCTGAGGCTGGAGAGCGAGGACGTCATCGGCTCAGGGCTTTGGTACAACGACAAGGTGTGCCACCTTTCGGCCTTCGCCAACGTTAAGGCGTGAGCGCACAAGCGCGGTTGCATGCGATAAGGAAGGCCGTTACACTTGTGGAGTCGCTTGGCTTGGGTGCAGGCGGTATGCGCCGCTGAGGCGCATTTTACTTCCCGGGCAGCAAGGAGAACCATCGGATGGGACAGACAGAACTCTACCTGGCAGCGAGTTTCCGCCAGCTTTGGGAGGGACGCCTGGAGCCTTGGTTTCGGCAGGTGGCAGGCAACTCCTGGCGGCAGCGCCTTCCCACCGCAGTCCTGGTTCCGACGTGGAGCTACGCGTTCTTTCTCAAGTCTAAGCTTTTAGCGTCGGGGATCGGCTGCGCGGGAATTTCTTTCTGGACACCGAGCGGCTGCCGGGAGTACCTGTTCAGCCGATTTCCTGATTTGCCCGAAGTGGTTCTTCGAGAGAACCTGAGTTTCCTGCTTGCCGCCGGCGCGGAACGAATTCCCGATAACCCGGTAGCCCAAGCGGTCGCCGCCGATCCCGACAGCTTGCTGAGATGCCTCGACGCGCTTTGGTCGGCGGGATGGGATGGCCGCAGTTGCGACTCCGACGCCATCCGGGAGGTGAGCGAAGGCCTCGAGCGGCAGCTGGCCTCAGCGGGGCTGCTGACCTTCCAGGATGCGGAGCGTTGGATCCTGGACAAGATCCATTCACGGCGCAATCAGCAGGGCGATGATGCCGCCCTCATTGAATCGCTCCTGGTGGTCGGGCTCGATGGTTCGCACTGGCCGAGGCGGCAGTTGATCCAAGCCGCTCTTGAGGCGTCGAAAAACAGTTGCATTGCTTTTGTCGAGTCGCTGACGCAGACGACCGACATTGATCGCGCTTGGGTGCAACACTGGGAAGCGCGCTTTGGAAAGGTTGCTCTCGTATCAGGAACAGCCACTCCCCCTGAAGAAAGTCGGAACGAGAAGCGGAACGCTCCAAAGAGCCGGACGACATTCCTCATCGGGAAAAACCTGGGGGAAGAAGCGGCAGCCATCGTCGCCCAGGCGATCCGGTTTCTCGGACAATCGGACTGTGCCCGGTTGGGGATTCTCTTTGCGGGCTACGGCCCTCTTTGCCGCGAGACCGCCCGGCGGCTGGCCGAAGGAGGCATTCCCTTCAGCGATGCCCTCGGCCATCGGAAGCCGCCGCCCCCGAGCGACACGGGATGGAAGGCCTGGCTCAATTTGCAGCGGCAATGGCGGATGGGCGAACTGCTGCGCTTCGCGGTATCAAACGAGGTGATCGAACTGTTCCTGTCGCTCGAAAGCGACGAAGTGCGCCAGGTGCTCGATCACGCCTTCGGTGAAGTTCTGGTAGATGACCTGGACGTTCTGGCGTCCTACCTGCAAGACTCCGAGAATCCTTTGCACCAAAAGCTGGCTGAGCAGTTGGCAAACCTCGTGCATCTTCCCGAGAAAGCGACGCTGCAAGAGTTTCTGGACTGTACCAAGGCCGCCCTCCAGCAAATGCAGGATGAGAGGCGATTTCCCTACATTGCTGAGCGGGCTGCTGCGCTTTTGAAGAATAGCACCCAGCCGATTTCGCGCGATCTCTTTTTGCGGTGGCTCGACAAGATTACCGAATTCCGAAGGATGGAGCAAGCCACATCGGGCGATCATCCTTATGCCAAGGTTCATCTTCTTCGTTATGAGGAGGCCTCCGGGCAGGAGTGGTCGCATTTGATCCTGGCCGGGCTGAACGAAGAGGGCTGGCCGCCCCGCTTCGAGGCGTCCGGTTTTCTGTCCGAACGGGCGATCGACGAACTCAACCGGCAGGCGCGCCAGCAGAACGCAAGCAGAGCGCAGCCCGGGGCGACCGGTGAACCCAAAGGTATCCTCCCGGGACCGCGAGAAAGGCGCCTTATTACCGAAAGCCGATTTCAAGAGCTGCTTGATACCGCTCGCTCGGGGATCGGTGCAACGGCGTCCCTGACCGACGAGACGAATCCGGGCGACCGGCTGCCGCCGAGCCGGTTCCTGGTCAACCTCTATCACGCGGAGCGGAAACAGGTTTTGACCGACAAAAGAATGGTGGCCCTGCAGGAACAGACTTCGGCCGGGCTGAGCCAATCTTCCCTTCCCTGCCCCGGTGAACCGCCGGAGAAGGCCGAGGTCGAACAGACCGCCATTGCCTACCAAGCCCGGCGGGTGGAAGGGATTTCTTTCGGCGAATATGAATTCTGTCTGTCGAAGACACCACCGGCCCCGCTCTATGTCAGCTGCAAGCGATGGGAGAGCGCGCTGAGGAAGCCGGCTGAAACCTGGATGGAGGCTGTTCTGGGCGTGAAAGCCTCCCCGAGCGGGCCTCCCGATGACCGCTGGAGTCTGGTAACCGGCTCCTGGGTCCATCGCTGGTTGAATCGGGCCGCGGTTCCGAAGGACTCGAAGAGCTTCTTTCCCTTTCCCAAGGAGGCGAACTTCCTTGACGCGCTGGACAAGGCGGCGGAGACAACCCGGCAGCGCGTGGAAAGCGCCTACGCGAAGGCGGGGCGGTCGCTGCCGGTCTGGTGGCAATCGGGTTGGGGCCGGGCGCGTATCATTGCCCGCCAGTTGGCCGGGCGCCTCCTTGCCCTCAAGGACTGGCCTTTTATGTCCAGCGAACACTCTGTGCCCCGGGACTTCCGAGTCCCGTTGCCGAACGGCCGCGAACTTCAAATCCGGGGCCGCCTCGATCTGCTCCTGCTGGAGAAGAAGATCGAACAGTGGCGATCGGATGGAACGCTTTTCATCCGTGATCCCAGCGAGATCGAAACGCTTCTGCAGGGACAGAGCGCCTGGATCATTGATTTCAAGACCGGCAGAGCAGATACCATTGATCCCGGGAAGTTCGCCAGTGGGACTGGACTTCAACTGGGTCTCTACGCCCTTGCCCTTTCCCGGATGGGCGCGGGTGAAGTGTTCCTCAGTATTGCCGGGCCGGAGGAAGCGCCAAAGAAAAAGGCGGTCCTCGCCGAGCTGGAGGACCTCGCACCCGTCTGGGAGGAGCTGTGCCGAATGCAGGACAGCGGGGTCTTCGGCGTTCACGGCGAACTTCGCCCGGAGTTCGGTCAGGCCGCCGAGTACCCTCTCGCGACTCTTGAAGTCAACCCCGAGATCCTGAAAGAGAAATGGGAGCTGACGCATCCCGCACTGAAGGAGGCGGCTAAATGAGCGCTTCGTCGTCAAAACTCTCCGACCAGAAGCTGCGCGACCGGTTCCTGAAAGAAACCGATCGGAACTTCTCGGTGATCGCGCCGGCAGGGGTCGGCAAGACCGAGGCGATCGTTCGCCGGGTAATCGGGATGGCGGCCGAGCCTCTGCCGATCGCCCGCCAGAAACTGTCCACCCTTGTGGTCGTGACGTACACGAACCGGGCCGCCCACGAGATGCAACACCGGGCACGCAACGGCATGCTCGAAAGCAACGCCGACCCGGAGCTTCTCGCCTCTTTCAACCAGGCCTTCTTCGGAACCATCCACCAGTTCTGTTTCAAGCTGCTTCGAACCTATGGGCATCACTTGGGACTCCCCAGCGCGCTCGAGGTGCTTGCGGATGAGGAGGCGCTCTGGCTGGAGTTCATCCGGGGCCTTTCCGACCTGCCGGCCGGCGTCGCGGACGATACCGTCGAGCAATGTCTGAGGCATCTCTCAGCGACCGATCTGCTGGCAGTCGGACGCCGGCTGCCTCCGGGCATTTCCGTGCCCCAAGTGCTCCGGCCTTACCCGAACCTGAGCTTCGCCGATCTGCTCAGCCATCGGCCCGAGAACAAGCGCTCCGAGAAAACCGTTGCCGAGGGACAGGCCCTGGTGCGGCACTGGCTCGAGGCGCTGGACTCCGGCCTCGCTCCGCTTCCGATCCCGAAGTACTCCAAAGGCGATGCCCGCTTCAAGGAGTGTTGGAATGGGGCCTTCGCCCCGCTGCGGCGATGGCTCGGCGAATCTTGCGCCATCGTGGGAGCGCGCATCGCGGACGCTTTTCAGGCGTACCGGCTGTCCAAGGGGCAGCTGACCTATGACGATCAGATCGCGCTTGCCGCTCAGCTGGTGGACGACCCGGTCATCGGCCGGCAACTGCGGGAAGAAGCGTATCGAATCATTCTCGACGAGGGGCAGGATACCGATCCGATGCAGTTCAAAGTCCTGCTCGGCTTGGCTCGCCCCCCGGAGGCGCAAGGGGACTGGCTCGAATCCGGCAAATATCCGCCGCGTCCCGGGCATTTCTCGATGGTGGGCGATCTGCAGCAGAGCATTTATGGCAAGCGAGCGAACCTGGCCGTCTATGCCAAGATCCACGAGAAGCTGGCCGAGAGTCCCGGCGGCGAGGCGCTGACCTTCTCGGTCACCTTCCGATGTGATCAAGAGATCATTGACCGGGTCAACGATCTGGCCCCGGCGATGCTCGACGGCACAGAGGGTCAGGTGAAATACGTTCCTTTGCGTCCCCGGCCAAAGGTCGGCTCGGGGCAAGTCATTCGCCTTCCGCTCCAAAGGCCCGACAGTTTCCCCGAGAAGCCCTCCATCAACGCGGTTGCGGCCGAGGAAGCGCGGCAGTTGGCGTCCTGGATTAAGCAACAGGGGCTGGAGAAGCTTCGCGCGCCCCAGTGGTCCGAGGTGGCCATTCTCTGCCCCCGGAAGCGCTGGTTCGATCCACTGGCGCTCGCCTTGCGCAGGCAGGGCCTGCCTTTTCAGAACCAGTCCACGCGGAACATTCAGGGCGACAGTCCGGCTTACGCCTGGTTCACCGCGCTGATGGTAACGCTGGCCGAGCCGAACAATCATTTTGAAATCGTGGGCGTCTTGCGAGAAGTCTTCGGCCTTTCGGACCAGCAGTTGGCGGAGTACTGCGGGGGCAATGGGCGCCTGTTCCAGATTGAATCGGAACTGGCCGAAAGCGACCCGGTCGGAGAAGTCCTCGCGATCCTGGCGCGCACCCGGCAGGCGGCGCTCTCCCTGCCTCTGCGGGATGGAGTCGAGCGGATGGTGAAAGACACCGCCCTGCGCCGGCGGCTGGGCCAACTGTCCGAGCACACGCCCGAGCTACTGCAAGAGGAGCTGGACGGCCTGTTGCTTCGGGCGGCGGAAGCCGAAGCAAACGGACTGTCGCTGCCGCAGTGGGCGGAGGAGCTGCGGCGCGGCTTCCTCGAACCCCGCGAGGAAGAACCGGTGCAGCCAGAGTGCATCCAGCTGATCACCTGCCAGAAAGCGAAAGGCCTCCAGTGGCACACGGTCATCCTGTCCGGATTTCACCGATTCATTCATACAAGCTGGGGGCTCTATCCCCGGGTGCTTTACAGAAATCCTTCTTCTCCCCCCGTGGTTGCCTTCGACAGCAGCGAGATCCCCGCAGATCTCGATGAACAGATCAAGAAAAGTCAGCGGCAAGAGAATCAGAGACTCCTCTATGTGGCCATGACAAGGGCAAAGCGCACCCTGATTCTTCCGGATGGCAGCGAACTGTACAAGGAATCCGACGACTGCTTTGCCTCGCTTCTCGGGCTATCCGAGCCGGCCAGCGAAGCGATATGGAGCGGCCTGCCGTGCGAGCCGACTTGGGAAGAGGAGGCGCCTGAAAAGGCGGAGGCAGCCGAGCCACTCACGCGTGAAGAAATCGAACCGGTCAGCCCCGCGCTCGTTGAGCGAGCGCTGAGTCACGCGGGGCGCTTTCCCCGGCGGGTCCTACCGAGTTACCTGGCCCACACTCAAACTTTGGAAGAACCCGAGGCTCGCGAGCGGACTTTCGGACCGGAGGAAGAGACCCCGGAGCCATCCGATCGCGAGGAGGCCCTCGACTACGGCACCTGGTGGCACAAGCTGATGGAGAAGCTTGATTGGGGGAAAGATGTCCCAAACTGGGATGAACACTTCGAGAGGGAGTGCTCCCGCTGCTCCCAACCGGAACGAGCCAGGACGGAGTGGGCGCGTTTCAAGGACTCGGACACGGCAAAGCAGCTTTCCGGGAAGCCTCTGATCATTCATTCCGAAATGCCGCTGCTGCTCTTGCAGGAGGATGGCAGTTGTCTGGAAGGTGTGGTGGACTTGGCGGTTCTCGACCCGCAGGCGAAGCGCTGGCTCGTGCTCGACTGGAAGACCGATCGGGTCGAGACGGAAGAAGCGGGCGCGCTGCTCGACCGATATCGTCCGCAGATTCAAGCCTATACTCAGGCTTTGACGCAGATCACCGGTCTTCCCGCGCGGGGAGCCATCTACTCCACCCACACCGGTCTCTGTCTTGAGGTGCATTGAGGGCAGGCATCCCTGGGATCATCGTTGTCTTGTTGGGACCAGCCCGGAGTTCTCACAATCAATGCTTGATAGAGGCTGCAGCGTGCAACATCCGGCACGAATCGAATACACGAAATAGACTACGGCTAAGTTCCCCACGCGAAACTCCAAAGACCTCTCGAGCTGGAATCTCGGCGACTCTGCGGCCTTGCACAACAACGGTTGATAAGGAAGTCTGTGTGCTGTTTAAGGCTCGGAGTGATGACTCGCCCCCGATCGGTCAATGGCTTTGTAATGCAGCTTTCCCGCAGTCACGGTATGCTCAATCACTCCTTCTGCACTCAATTCCTCGATGTATTTGACAGCCTCATTTCGGTGTATTCCCAGTCCACTCGCGATGTCGTCGATCGAGCAAGGGCGTCTCTGCAAAAGTCCCAAAATACTCTCTCGCCCGGCGGCGAATTCCGGCCGTTGATGAACCCCTCGAAAGTCCGCAATGACCTCGGCGCGCGGGGTAAACAGCGCCGCCAGTTCGTACAAACGCTGTTGTCTCACCATAACGGCGAATTCCTCCGCTGGCGGCCGGGTCACCGTGTTGAGCTGAACTCGATCCGGGTTGATCCGCCTGACCTGGCCGGCCAGTTTCTCGATGTCGGCATCGGCTACGTTATGTCCGGCCAGCAGGAAGACCTCCAACCAGTACTGCCCCTGAAACTCAGCCCGAAACTGAATCAGGCCTTCCATCATCCGCTCGAAAGAAATCTCCGGGTGCGGGCGATTGACAGCTCGAAACACGGCCTCGTCCCCGGCGTCGAGCGAGGGGATCACCAGGTCCGCATGCATGAGCTCAGCCCGCACCTCCGGCTGCCACAGCAGGGAGCCGTTCGTCAAGACTGCGACGGGAACCTGGGTCATTGTCTTGATCTGATCGATCAGCTCGCCCACCCGTGAGTACAAGGTCGGTTCGCCGGATCCGCTCAGCGTAATGTAATCCGGTTTTCTGCAAAGCGCGGCTCTCAGTTCCCCGAGGACTTCTTCCAGCGGAACCCACTCCTTGCGCTCGATGGTCTTATTCGTGGTGCGGCCCAGCTGGCAGTAGATGCAATCATAACTGCACGTCTTGAACGGGACCAAATCAACCCCCAGGGACCGTCCGAGACGACGCGAGGGAACAGGACCGAAAATATGCGACGCCATCACTTCACCTCCATGGCCCTGGATGGAAATACAAATCGCGAGCCTACACCGACCCGCATATATCCATCACCAAAGTGCTTTTTCATGAGTTGTCGGGTCGGTTCGCCGGAGCAATGACAGGGCCCTGCTTTCTCAACGCCAAGTGCCTTCAGGCCGGCAATCACCTCCAGAATCTCATCAGCCGAAGCCCCGCTCATATGAAAGCCGCCCAGAATCGTATAGATGGGGCTTGGGGCACGTGCTTTCACCGCGCGGGCCATCGGGACAATTCCCGGATGGGCACAGCCGGTGATCAACACCGCGCCATCCGAGGTCTCGATCCAGAGTCCTTGTTCCCGGATTCCCACGCCCATGACACCCGTTGTCCAAGCTTTTTCGCAAACCTGACAGGGGCCGTCCGTTTCGACGACCGTAGAGGCCAGCCGGCTTACTCTGTGCTTGAAATCAGGAGGAAATGACGGCGGGAGGAACACTTTCACATCTCCATTTGCATTCAGGAAAGGACCCAAACCACCGGTATGATCGCCATGAATATGGGATAGAACGATCGAATCAATCTCCGTCGGTTCATAGTTAAGCTTCGCCATATTGGACAGGAGCAAGTCACCGGAGCCGCCGGTGTCAAAAAGGATGGTTTCGGGCAATCCCTCGATGACGCAAGCAAATCCCCACGCGGTCTCTAAACGCTCATCGAACG
>Ga0068714_10006710_pt1 | contig 11569 bp, 6 predicted proteins | sample MTBNYHSulfiMetaG_FD_62988 | JGI IMG/M metagenome (GOLD analysis project Ga0068714, IMG submission 62988) | Enrichment culture microbial communities from rom New York Harbor, USA that are MTBE-degrading - MTBE-NYH (New York Harbor Sulfidogenic)... | ecosystem: Environmental > Aquatic > Marine >... | reverse complement strand
TTCACTGGTGTGCCAACAGGAGCAGCATAATCCACCCCGTGGTGTGGCCTCCGGATCTTAAGAATGGGATGTAACCTTGAGCCGGAGAATCTTGAACTGATCCTTGAAAATCTTACAGGGGATTTCAGAAAGGCTTTCCGTAAACTCTGACCCTGGTCATCAAAAAAGGTCTTCACCCCATCCTGCATGAAGGGAATAGCCCAGAATTCCTTTCCCATATGCATAAACCATGCACCGTGAATCCTGCCAATTTCCATTGATACGGAATCAACAAATAATTCATCATATACAACCCTGAAACTATCACCAACCTGCAGTCCGAAAAAATCTATCGACCAGGCATAAATTTCCGAAAGCACATTGGCAAGAACTGGATTGGCGGAGTGGTCAATAAAAGCATTCCAGAGCGATGTCTGAATGCTTCCTGCAAAATTCCTCCTTAGAGTATCTATTTGTTTCTCTCCACCCCAGACTTTGATGCTGTCATTAAACTGAAAAACAATATAATTTACAGGATCCTTTTCATAAACGAGGTAAGATAAAGAAGAAATACTGTCATTATCTCGAAACTCAACATATTTATTGCCTGCCCTGAATTTTTTCACATCAAAGATATCACGTACTTTCCTTACAGCTTCCTCAACCTGGATATTGTTTAATCCCAGCTCATACATTAAAGAAGATAACATCTGGTTTCTACGAACATGCCCGGAAAGGATATTAAATGAATCTACAGGTAATCCATACCGGTAAATGATCTCAGGAAGAGGCGGTGCTTCGTCAGGGATGATAGTTAATTCTTCTGTTTCTTCCTCTTTCTCAAAATTGAGCCAAGCAATATATACGCATAAAATGGCAAGAAGACATATCAGTGTTGTTTCAATCCTGTTACGCGTCATTCCCGGATAATTAAACTACAATATTTATAATTTTTCCCGGCACAATAATAATTTTTTTCGGGGCTTTCCCTGCCAGCCATTTCTGAGCGACGGTGTTCCCGAAGACTTCTTTTTCTATCTCATTTTCAGGCATATCCAATGGAAGTAATAATTTAAATCTCATTTTTCCATTGACGGAAACCGGGTATTCAAATTCTGTTATTGTAAGATATGTCTCATCATAAGCAGGTATGGATGAATCGAAGATCGTGCTGGTATGCCCCAGCTGGTGCCATAATTCCTCAGTTATATGAGGGGCAAACGGTGCCAGGATGATCAGCAGGTTCTCAAGGATCTCTTTATTCGTACATCTTAATTCAGTCAGATGATTGACACAGATCATAAACTCCGCCACAGAAGTATTGAACGAATATTTTTCTATGTCCTCACTTACTTTTTTTATGGTCCTGTGCAGGATCTTTAATTCTTCATCTGAAGGATCTGTATCGACAGGTTTAATATTTCCATCCTCATCAAAAAACAACCTCCAGAGCTTCCTGAGGAATTTATATACGCCGTCAATACCGTTGGTGTCCCATGGTTTGGATTGTTCGATAGGCCCCAGGAACATCTCATACATGCGCAGGGTATCGGCTCCGTACTGACCAATAATATCATCGGGATTAATTACATTATACATTGATTTGGACATTTTCTCGATAGCCCATCCACAGATGTATTTCCCGTCTTCAAGGATGAACTCAGCCTCTTTATTCTCCGGGTTCCACTTCCGGAATGCTTCTATATCCAGGACATCATTATGAACGATACTGACATCCACATGAATGGGTATCACCTCATACTGTTCTTTCAGATTTAAGGAAACATAGGTGTTTGAGCTCTTTATCCTATAGACAAAATTGGACCTTCCCTGTATCATGCCCTGGTTTATCAGTTTTTTAAAGGGTTCATCCATGCATAAAGTTCCGATATCATAAAGGAATTTATTCCAGAAGCGTGAATAGATCAGGTGTCCGGTGGCATGTTCGATTCCCCCGACGTACATATCGACATTTTGCCAGTATTCAATAGCGTCGCGGGAAACCAGTGCCTTATCATTTTCCGGATCCATATACCTGATATAATAAGCCGATGAACCGGCTGATCCGGGCATTGTACTGACCTCATACCTGTATCCGTCTTTTGTCATCCAGTCTTTTGCCCTTGCCAGCGGAGGTTCTCCGTCCAACGTGGGTTTGAATGCATCTATCTCAGGCAATATCAATGGAAGATTCTTGAGTTCAAGAGGATAAGGAAGACCGTCTTTATAATAAAAGGGAAATGGCTCACCCCAGTATCTCTGGCGGCTGAAAATGGCATCCCGGATACGGTAGTTTACTTTGGGGTAACCCAAACCACGCCTCTCCAGTTCCTCATTTACCCGGCGGATGGCATCAGGGACCTTCAATCCGTTGATAAAATCTGAATTCACCGCTGTCCCATCCCATGAATCATAAGCTCCCTGGCTTATATCACCACCTGAGATGACTTCCACGATCTTTATTTTAAAATGCCTGGCAAAAGCATAATCCCTTTCATCATGTGCAGGGACAGCCATAATAGCACCTGTTCCGTATCCACCCAGGACATATTCCGATATCCACACTGGCAATTCTTCACCAGTGAACGGATGAATGGCGTAACTGCCTGTAGAAACCCCTGTGATTCTCCTGGCTTCAGATATTCTTTCCCTTTCTGTACGTTTCTTTGTATACGCCAGGTATTTCTCCACATCTGCCCTCCTGTCCTCCCTGATTAAAACATCCACCAGTTCGCTTTCCGGAGCCAGAACCATAAAAGTAGCCCCGAAAATAGTGTCAGGTCGGGTGGTGAACACCTGTATTTTCGATGTACTCTCTTTAACCGGGAAAAATATTTCAGCTCCTTCCGAGCGCCCGAACCAGTTCCGCTGTATCTCCTTAAGAGAATCGGACCACTCAATTTTATCCAGTCCATCCAGTAATCTGTCGGCATATGCAGTCACCCTGAGCAGCCATTGTTTCATCTTTTTCTGTTCCACAGGATGACCACCGCGGATTGAATAACCTTCCCTGACTTCATCGTTTGCCAGTACGGTTCCAAGGACCGGGCACCAGTTAACGACAGTCTCAGCCCTGTATGCAATGCGATAGTTCATCAGTATCTCCTGCTTTTTATGCTCATCCCAGCTATTCCATTCATCAGAAGTGAAATTGATCTTTCGCGTGAAGGCCGCATCAATGTTCCCTGTTCCGTTCTTCTCAAATTCCTTTATAAGCCGGGATATGGGTTCTGCTTTCTGTATCTTGCTATTGTAATAATGATTGAACATCTCGATAATGGCCCATTGGGTCCACTTATAATATGCCGGATCGGAAGTCCTCAGTTCCCGGTCCCAATCATAGGAAAAACCTATCTTATCCATCTGCTCACGGTATCGCGCAATATTCTGATCCGTTGTCACTGCCGGATGCTGTCCCGTCTGGATGGCATACTGCTCGGCCGGAAGACCGAAAGCATCATATCCCATAGGGTGAAGGACATTAAATCCCTTCATCCTTTTATACCTGGAATAAATATCGGATGCAATATACCCCAGGGGATGCCCGACATGAAGCCCTGATCCTGAGGGATATGGGAACATATCAAGAACATAAAATTTGGGACGGCTGTGATCAATACCCACCTTATAGGTCTTATTTTTTAACCAGTATTCCTGCCATTTTTTCTCTATTTCTTTCGGATTGTATTCCATTCACTGAAGACTTGATTTTTTTACAGAGGACAAAAGTAGTAAAAAATAAATGAACGTGGGAAGTCACTTTTAAATGTGAAAATGTATCAATGTACCAATGTACCAATTCCGCTAAATCGAGACAGGTTGTGCTGATATTCGAGAGTAGCAGGATTTGCGAGTCTGCCCGACTACGTCATTCAGGCGGGTTACCTCACCTTTTCCGCCGACTGGCGGATCCGGAGAGCGAAGGAAGAGAAAACTGATTGCGAACAGACCCGACCGATAGCGTTGGGATGCCAATGTGCTAATGTGCCAACCGGGAATTCCTGAATACGTAATTTCAAAAGTACAAGGCCTGATGTTTTAAACTAATTATCTTTTCATTATCATATTTTAATTAGCACATTAGCACATTGGCACATTTGATCAATAATTCTTACATTTGTGAACAATGTAATTCTGGTCCCGTAGTTCAATGGATAGAATGTCAGATTCCGGTTCTGAAGGTTGGGGGTTCGAGTCCCTTCGGGATCACAGAGTATAATAAAACGGGGAACTTTATGTTTCGCGTTTTTTCTTTTTCCTGGCATGCCGAAGGGATCCCGCAGAAGCGAAGCGAAATGCGGGAAGTCCCTTCAGTTATAAAAAAGTGATTTTTATCGATGCCATCCATACCAAACAGGGTAAAGCCGGTGATGTTTGTAATTTTTTCCTTCAGATTCTATTGAGATCTTCATTGATCAAATCTTCATGATTTTAATTTTCTGACGGCTCTTAAACTCGGTGTATCATTGAATCTGAATCTACCTGCAGATACATATATCATCGCTACCGAAATTAATATAGATCTTGAATTTGGTGAAGAGTTATCGTCTGTTATAGCTCAAAGATACCCGGAAATTCTTAAGAATGTAAATTGTTTGATCAGCCGGATCTTAAAGTAAGAAATTGTATGAATTTTTTATTTCTTGCATAGATAACAGACCTGACAGGAGTGAAATGTTTTGTTATTCTCTATAAATAAATTTTTAAAGCAAATTTTTTGTTGTTTATTCTTTTCTTTGTAATTTGCTAATTTACAGTCTTTCCAAAATTAAGTTTATTCAAATGAATAAGAAATTTTAAAACCCCATTCATGAATGAAAAACCAAAAATTCTGATCATTGAGGATGATGTTGATCTGGTGGCAGCAACCAAAAAAATGTTGGAGAATAAAGGTTTTGATATTTTGGTTGCCTATGACCCGGAAGAAGGTTACAGGCAGCTTTCTGAAATAAAACCTGATTTAATCATTCTTGATGTAATGTTTGGAAGTAAGGGTGAGTCAAAAGGCTTTGATTTTGCCAATAAAATACGAACCGAAAAAACATGGGCCTCCATTCCCATTTTGATGGTGACAGCTATAAATATAAAACAACCTTTCTTTAATTTTTCTCCTGAAACTGATGGTGAGTATTTACCAGTTGATGACTTTATTGATAAACCAATAAAATCGGATGATCTTTTTAATAAAGTTGAATATCTCCTGAAACAAAAATCCAGTAAATGGCAGAAATGGCCTGAGAAAGAATAATATTTGAAATTTTTTAAATTTTCTTGTTTTTCTTAAATTTTAAAAGAAATCCTATCATTACAGGATGAATAAAATATAAGATAAGATAGTATTCTGCCAAAGTAGGTTTACTGAATAAAATTCAATTCTTAAGGAGAACCGGTGGAGAATAAACTGATACCTGCTCATATATTATTTGTTAAATGGTTCATAAGAATCAGGTGGATAGCTATTGTCACTCTTATCATTTCAAATTATGTCGTTAAGAATATATTTCAGGTAACAATCCAGGATATACCTGTTTATTTCCTTGCATTCTTACTTTTTATACTTAATATTTTCCACAGCATCATTTTAAAAAATATAATTAAAAAGGAAAAAAGGGTAATTTGCAAGATTAAACAGGAAATTGATTTCCAGATCATAAGTGATCTTATTATCCTGACAATTATACTGCATTATTCGGGAGGAATTGAAAATCCCCTGGTTTTATTTTATTTCTTTCATCTTATTATTGCCAGTTCGATATTTTCTGCACTTAAAAGTTACATTTATGCAGCATTCGCGATATTTCTTATTTCTGTATTAACAATACTTGAATGTTACTCCGTTATTCCGCATTATCACATGGAGGGATTTGTGGATCATGATCTGTATAAAAACACATTCTATCTTTTCGGAGCAGGATTTGTTTTTACCTGTACATCAATCCTTGTCGTGAGTTTGTCTCACATGATTATTAACCGATCCATCAAAAGTGAGGAATCTTGTGCTGCAATCAATGTAGAACTGGAAAAAAAGGATAAACTGAAAAATGAATATGTCCTTCATGTCACACATGATATTAAGGGTCATCTCGCAGCAATCCTCAGTTGTCTGGAGGTAATCCGTAAAGGAATAACAGGTCCGCTGAATAAAGAACAGGAGAATTTTATAAACCGTGTTTTTGAACGAACTGAATTACTTTCAAATTTTGTAAAAAACCTGCTGAATCTTACAAAAATTAGGCTGGAACATCGCAGTGAATTTGAGGAATTTTCACTTAGAGATCTTTTAAATAAAGTTATAATTCCTATACAGATTCTTGCCAGGGACAAGTCACTAAACTTTAATATAAATATTGATAAATCAATAGATAAAATTACGGGTAATCCATATACAATTGAGGAATTATATTCCAATCTGCTTTTAAATGCCATCAAGTATACACAGCCAAACGGTCAAATCTCTATTACGGTAAAAAACCGTCTAAATCACATAGTATCAGAAATTACAGACTCTGGTATGGGTATTCCCTCCGAAGAAATAGTAAATGTATTTGATGAATTTTACCGTGCTTCCAATGTTCCCAAAGATGATAATACCGGTTCGGGACTGGGTCTTTCTATTGCTAAACAAATCGTCAAAAATCATAAAGGCCGTATATGGGTTAAAAGTGAAATCGGTGCCTGGACCCAGTTTACTTTTATACTGCCGAAAAATCCTGCTGTTAATCCCTGATGGTTTGTTCACTTATCCTCACAATAATTGATCAGGAACCTGATTTTTATTTTTATACCATGTCAAAAACGATTTACTATATTAATGTGAGTTTATATTACTTTTTAATCACAAGAATTCCTGAAAATTTCCGGGTCATTATTTCTAATAATGGACATTGGGTGAAAACTTCATGGTTATTCAATAGCCTGAAGATCAATTCATATGCATTCCATCACAAGATCGTTTATGACAAGGGATAAGCCTACTACTTATCGGCATCTAAAATCAAAGACCGAAATGAGGCGTTGGTACATCATATGACGTTTCGTGTTCTAATTCTGGCAAAATACATTGCAAATGAACGATAAAGGAAGTGAGTCCATTTGCCGAACGGGACAATTATCAATGCCCACTGGACCAGAATAATAAAATGGAACAGATAGAGCCAGAGGTTCCTTTCGATTAAATCCAGGTCAACAAATAAACGGACAATAAAGGCAGTCAATCCCATCAGGGCCAGCCATACAACAAACATCCAGTCTGAAGCCTGTGAGAATCTGCTGATTTCCTTTTTCTTCCTGATGCGTTCATAAACAAAAACAGTAGTGACGACGAATATAACCACACTAACCGCATAACCGAGAATAATAACAAAAATGCTTTGGCTGGAAAACCAGTCAAGGACCACTGTTGTGAAAAGTAATGTCAGATAGGAGAGCACAAGAATGAAATGTTCAAACCATCTTAGCTTATTATCATCACATCCCAGCGTTCTTTTTTGGGTGAACATGTGCACTAATAAATCCCAAAGACTTTTAATATACGTAATAAGAGGTACTTTATATTTTGGTTTAACTATTGTGAACCACCACATCCTGATGAGGTTGGGAATAAATATCAAAGTAAAAACACCTGCTATTGCTGCCATTTCAAAAATATGCCCGGCATGCATTATTTCTTCAGTATTGAAACTCTTCAATGCCCCGAGAACCAGAATCCCGGCTGCCGTGATTATCAAAGCCAGAATGGTAAGCGGTATCGATTTATATAATAGTCCCGAAAGCCCTGTCCAATCATATTTTGATGTCAGCCATCTTCTGAGCGACATCATCAATTCACCCGGATTTGCTGTTTGAGGACAATGGGTGGTACATTCTCCGCAATAATAACAGAGCCATGGTTTGAGTGAGGATTTAATATCATCCTGCATGCCCAGAACGCTGAACCTTATCATTTCCCTGGGGAAAGAATCTTCTCCGGTGGAAAGGGAACAAACAGCAGTACAGGTACCACAGTTATAGCATGCATTAAAATCAAAAGCACCAAATTTTTTTAATTTCTTCCCAAATTCCGAGTCAATTGAAGCCATCACTTTTTCAGTTTATAGTAATAGTATTCATCCATATCATCAATGTCACCGATTTGTATTTCCCCGTATTTAACGAGGGTCAGGACATAAAATGCAACCTCATGTTTTGGCATTCCCAGTTTTTGTGTTAATTCATCAATGCTCATATCTTTTTCAGAGAGAGCATCACGGATATCCTTTTTGATTTTGATAAATTGTTTCAGGTTATCCTTGACCGACTGAGTAACCTGCTGTTTTTCTCTCAGGTATTTAAAGGTTTTTCCCTTTTCAACTTCCATGACTAATATTTCTAATTTAGTTACTTGTCAATTCCTCTGCAAGTGCATTGATCATGCTTTCAATTTCATTATCCGAATAGGCAATAAGGTTTATGGCATTTACAGGACATACCGGAAGGCACATGCCGCATCCTTTGCATATGGAGTTATTAATTTCAGCAATGGCTTTTGAGTTTGTCATCACTCTGCTTATCACATCGAAAGGACATGCTTCCGCACATGCGCCGCACCACACACATAGATCTTTATCTATCGTGGCGATGACAGGTTCCATCTCCAGTTCTCCTTTACTGACATACGAATATGATTTTACAGCTGCCGAGAGCGCCGAATTAGCCGACTCCATAATATTCTTGGGTCCCTGGCATGCCCCGCAGATTGTAATACCGTCAATCACGGTTTCCACAGGGCGCAGTTTCATATGTATTTCATTGAAGAAATTATCCCGTCCCCTGGGCAGTTTTAAAAGCGATGCAATTGAATTGTCAGACCGGGGAACCATACCGGTTACCAATACTACAATATCGGCTTTAACAGAAATCTCTCTTTTTCCGGTAAGGATATCATTTATCTTAACTATGGTTTCACCTTTGTCTTTCATAACGACAGGAGGATCATCCTCATAGGACTGCAGATAGATGTCTCCTCCTTTAAGTGACTCAGCATAAAGCGTCTCTTGTTTTCCGTAGGTCCGGATACCTCTTGTGAAATGATAGTTGGTAATGTTTTTAAACTTACTTCCTGCCTGTATTGCTGCATGAATGACAGATGTGCAGCAATAGCGAGAACAATACTTATTTTCACCATCTACCTGGCGGCTTCCCACGCAATAGATATATGCTATTTTTCTGATCTCTTTACCGTTATATGTCAGTTTCTTCTCATTGATATCAATCAGTCTTTTGAACTGGGGTAGAGTAATTACATTATCTAGAGTATTATAGCCGAATTCATCTTCGACAGGTGTATAGGGATCGAATCCTGTCGCCACAAGAATAGAGCCGACATTAATATCTATTATCTCTTCTTTTTGCGAAAAATCAACGCTGGGACAAATTTTTTCACATTCTCCGCAACGGGTGCAGTTTTTGATATCAATTACCGGGTATTGGGGATATTCGCTCGGGAAATTATGATAAATAGCTTTCCGTTTTGTTATGTTAAAGTTGAATTCATCCGGTACTTCAACCGGGCAGGCAGCAATAGCTTTGTTAAGGTTTCCCTCGTCGCATTCCTTTTTTATGTATCGGGGAGTCAGTTTTATTTTAATTTTAAAATCGCCAATACTGCCACTGCAATTCATTATCTCTGCTCCTGTAAACAAAGTAATATTATCACGTTTTAAAATATCATTATAAAGTTCCGTGACAATCTCCTTCCCGGTCTGGCTGGTTGTAAATAGAACATCCCACTGGGAAGTTCGTCCTCCTATGAAATGCTCCCTTTCAATAAGATTAACCGGACATTTCATGTCAGAGAGTTCAATGGCAGCTCTCATTCCTGCAATTCCTGCCCCGATCACAGCGATAGCTTTTTTGGTTGGGAATATAATTGGTTCAAGAGATTTAGCAAGGCGTACCCGGGCAATTGCAGATTTCACTACATGAATTGCCTTCTCCGTGGCACCATTCTTATCATCAGAGTGAGCCCAGGAGGCCTGTTCCCTTATATTTGCATGGACATAGTTGTATTTGTTCAATCCGGCTCTTTCCGTAACCGCCCTGAATGTCAGGAGGTGAAGTTTGGGAGAACATGAAGCAACGATAACTCCGTCGAGTTTGTTGTTTTTGATATCTTCGATCATCTCTTTCTGATTGGCATCACCACAGGCAAACATGGTGGTTTTTGCAATTAATACACCTTCTTCATGCTCCACTGCATGTTTTACCTTTTCAACATCAACATAATCAGAAATATTTCCCCCGCAATGACATATATAAACACCTATTTTCCTGTTCATTTTTCACTTATTAAATAAGTTATTGCTTCCGATGAGGCAGAGCCTGCCGAAAGTATGGAATCAGGAATATCCATTGGTCCTGATGCTGTTCCGGCTACAAATACCCCTTTTATGCTTGTCCTGGCCGGACTTGAAAGAGAATCTGACTGATAAACGAAACTGAAATCATCGCATTTCAGCTCCTCCTCCGGAAACATTGATAATGGTTCGGTGTTGGCCAGTGTGCCAACGGAAAGAACAACAAGATCATGTTCTGCTTCCTTTAATTTATTTTCGTTTATATCCTCATACCTCAGTATCAGATCACCTTTTTCATTTTCTGTTATCTTGCCAATCTTTCCTTTAATGAAATTAACGCCCATGCCTTTTGCCTGGTCATAAAATTCTTCAAAACCTTTACCGAAAGATCTGATATTGATATAATAAATTGTCACATCCGCCATTGGAAGTGCACCCATAAGCAATTGCGCCTGTTTTATCGAGTACATGCAGCAGATCTGGGAGCAAATCGGATTACCAATAGTATCGTCTCTTGATCCCGTACACAGGACATAGGCAATTTTGCAGGGGACCTTGCCATCCCCCGGCCTTAATATAGTATTGAATGGCCTGGTGGGAGCCAGTTGTCTCTCCATCTGCATGGATGTAAGTACATTTTTATAAAGACCATACCCGTATCTGGGGATCTTCAGCGGGTCAAACAGATTAAACCCGGTGGCGATAATAACAGTCTTAATATCTATTTTATATTCTTCTGTCGTCTGGGTAAAGTCTATACATTTCGGAGGGCATACTTTTTCACAGGCTCCGCACAATGTGCAATTTTCAATATCAATGGCAGCTACCCTGGGGCTGGCAATGCTGAATGGAATATACGCTGCCTTCCTGCCGATAAGATTATACTGGTATTGATCCACAACATTAACAGGACAGGCATCCTCACATAGCTGACAACCCGTGCAATCTTCCGCGATAACATAACGTGGTTTTTTAATGACCTTCGCTTCGAACTTGTTTTCCCCTTTTTTGATTACGGAAGATACTTCACTGCCTGTGAAAGTTGTAATTCCCAGATGCCTGGAAATCTCTGACACTTTGGGAGTTGTTATACATGCTGAACAATCCAGGGTGGGAAATACTTTACTCAGAAGGATCATCTTTCCTCCAATAGAAAGATCCTTTTCAACCAGGAGAACCTTAAATCCGTTATTTGCCAGATTCAGTGCTGCTTCACCGCCTGCAATACCACCACCGATAACGAGTGCATCAAAGGA
>Ga0068714_10006709_pt1 | contig 11571 bp, 13 predicted proteins | sample MTBNYHSulfiMetaG_FD_62988 | JGI IMG/M metagenome (GOLD analysis project Ga0068714, IMG submission 62988) | Enrichment culture microbial communities from rom New York Harbor, USA that are MTBE-degrading - MTBE-NYH (New York Harbor Sulfidogenic)... | ecosystem: Environmental > Aquatic > Marine >... | reverse complement strand
GCCCCGCCGGACCAGCGCCGCGATCACGACTTCGGCGTAGGTGGTGTCGAGCCGCGCGCCTCCGGTGGCGAAAACGTGGTGGCCGAGGCGGGTCGAGGCCGCAACACTGAGTCGCTCGAGGGTGTCTCGGGCCGCGGCGCCGTCGAGGCCGGTCAGCACCAGTCGGACGTGGATCTCGGGGAAGGTGGCCCGGTACTGCACCTTGAGGTTGGCGCCGAGGGGGAGACCCTGGTCGAGGCCCTGTAGCCGTTCGCCCACCTCGCTCTCCCCGAGGCCGAACACCTTGAGGGTGGCGAGGTGGGGCGGTTCGCCGCGGAGGAAGGAGAGGAGGTGGGGGATCACCGATTCGGACAGCATCCCTTCGAGCTCACGCGGGACGCCCGGCATGAAGTAGAGCCAGGAGCCGTCGGCGCGGGCGCGAAAACCCACCGCAGTACCTCGGGGGTTGGGGAGGATGACAGAGCCCGCCGGAAGGTCGGCCTGCTTGGCGTTCGACGGCGGCATGGAGCGACCTCGCGAGGCGAAGAAGCAGCGCGCGTGCTCGAGCGCCTCGGGAAACCGCTCGAGCGGGACCCCGAGCGCCTCGCCCGCGGCGGCGGCGGTGAGGTCGTCAGTGGTGGGCCCGAGGCCGCCGCTGACCAGCACGGCGTCGGCCCGTGCCGCAGCTTCCCGCAGCGCGTCGACGATTTCGGTGAGGTCGTCGCCCACCGAAGCCATCCGGGCCACCGCCAGACCGGCCTCCCCCAGCCGCTCCGCCACGACGGCACTGTTGCTGTCCACCAGACGGCCCTCGACGAGCTCGTCGCCGATGGTGAGGATCTCGATCCGGTTCATGCCATTCCTGCCACCGGGCAAGGTAGACGTGCGGGGTGAGGCGGTCAAGCCCGAGGCGGTCCCTTGACACGCGCCCGCTGTCCGGGCGAGAGTTACCGAGTCCGCTGGCGTCGCTCGGCGACGTCTGCGCCGTGGAGGACTATTCATGGGTCTGCAGATCGACTTCGCACACCTGTCGGCAAAGGACGTGCTCGACCTGGCCATCGCGGCAGAGGCCGAAGCGCGGGAGAACTACGAGCAGATCTCCACCTGGCTCAAGGGGCGTGGCAACGCGGACGTGGCCGAGTTCTTCACCACGATGGCCGGGTTGGAGCAGATCCACTGCGACCAGATCTCGGAGCAGCGCCGGCGGCTCTTCGGCGACGAACCCTCGAGCCACCGGGACACGGCGGCCTGGGAGGTGGAGTCCCCGGACTACGACCGCATTTCCATGGACATGTCGATCCGGTCGGCCCTGGAGACGGCGCTGGACGCCGAGGTGAAGGCGCATGACTACTACGCCGGTGCGCTCGAGTACATCAGCGACCCGGCGGTGACGGCTTTGTTCGAGGAGCTGCGCCAGGCCGAGCTGCAGCACCAGCGGATGATCCGTCGTCAGATCGGTCGCCTCGAAGGCAGGGAGGAGCCCGAGAGCTGACCACCTCGGTCACCTCGCCGTCGCGCCGCTCTGCCGCGGGCGCGTGACCATTGGGTCGGGAGGACACCATGAACCGACAGGCCCTTGCTGGGGGGTTGTTACTGCTCGCGGCGATCTCGCTGTCTTCTGCCGCGGCTTCAGAGGAGCCGGCGGTGGCGGTGGTCGCCCTCGGCGAGCCGCTGCTGGCGGGAGAGGCTGAGGCATTGCTCGAGGAGGGGCTTGCGGACGCGCCGGTGCGCGTTGTGGACGAGCGAGGGCTACCCCTGGCGGACATGGCGTTGGGCGACCGGCAGGGCCCCCTGACCCCGGACCTGGTCGCCGGGCTGAAGGCGCACGCTGACTTCCTGGTGCTCGTGCGGGCGGAGTACCTGGGCGGCAGGCCGCTGCAGTTCGAGGGCGGGTCGGAGGTTGCTCACCAGGGGCGCGTCACGGTGACCCTCGTCAACCTCCGGGACGACGGGGAGCCGCCTCGGTCCCTGCTCAACCAGCGGCTGGAGTACTCCCACCTCGGCGTGACCGAGGCGTTGCGGCCCGTGCTGCGCTCCTGTCGGCCGGAGCTCCTGCGCAGTCTCGGAGTGCAGTAGGCGGCGGTGGGCGGCTGGCCCTTTCCCGTCGGCGCGGTTCTGCTGGCAGCGGCAGTGGCTGCGGGAGCTTTCGGGGCGCACGGACTCAGAGGGCGGGTCGACCCCCGCGGCCTCGAGCTGTGGGAGACCGCGGTCCGGTACCTGGTGATCAGCGCCCTTGGTCTCATCGCCGCCGGGCTCGCCGGCAGGCTCGAGCCGGGGCGGCCCTGGGCCCTGCCCGCGGTCCTGCTTGGAGTCGGCGGGGTGGTCTTCGCCGGCACCGTGGGGGCCCTCGCCCTTGGCGCGCCCCGGTGGCTCGGCGCGGTGGCGCCGGTGGGGGGGCTGCTGATGATCGCCGGCTACGCTGCCCTGGCCGTCGTCTGGTTGCGGGGCTGAGCGCCGTCGCACCCAGCTCCGTTCCCGGTCCCGATGGACGAACGGGGGAGCTGAAAGACGGCGTTCGACAGCCTGAACCCATGGGCCAGAGTTCGGGACCACAACCAGGTCGAGCGGTCCGTTCTCCGGGAGCTCGGCTCAGGTCGCACGGGTCCCGGGTCGCGAGGCGCAGAGTCTCGCCAGCACCGCTTCGGCCTCGGCCACGGTCCGCGTGATCACCTCGGCGGCGGTCGGGACGTCGTGCACCAGGCCGGTGACCTGACCGAGCGGGAGAACGCCGTGCTCGAGATCGCCGCGGGTGGTCCCGACCCTGAACGCTTCGAATCCGCGCGCCATCCGGGCCATGGCCACCGACCGCTTCCAGCCGGTGAACAGGATTCCCACCACCAGCTTGCCCCACGGCAGGCCGAGGAGGCGAGCGATCTGGCGGGAGCGGAAGAGGGCGGTCACCGGGTTGACGGGCGCGCGCATGAGATGCAGAGCACCCTCCTCGCGGACCATGCGTGCGGGCAGGCCGTCGACCTTGTTGGTGACCAGGGTGTCGGCCACGCCCCGCTCCACCGCCACCTGTTTCATATCCTCGTGGACCGGGCTCTCGCGGGTGCTCATGAAACGGGTCCCCATGGCGATGCCATCGGCGCCGAGGGCGAGGGCTGCCGCCAAACCGCGGCCGTCGGCGAACCCCCCGGCGGCGACCACCGGGATCTGGACCTGGTCGACCAGGGCGGGGACGAGGACCAGGGAGGTGATCGTGCCGCCGTGACCGCCCGCCTCGTGCCCGGTGGCGATGAGCGCGTCGGCGCCATCGCGCTGCGCGGCGAGGGCGTGTTTCTCGGTGGCGACGGTGGCGATGACCTTCCCGCCGTACCCGTGGACCGCGGCAGAGAGCTTGTCCCCCTTGCCGAGGGAGTAGTTCAAGACCGGTACCTTCTCTTCGATGAGCACCCTCGCGTTGCGCTCGGCCCCGGGGAAGTAGAGGGTGACGTTGGCCGCGAAAGGACGATCCGTGAGCTCGCGGGTGCGGCGGATGTACTCCCGGCTCTGCTCGGCGTCGAGGACGCCTGTGGCGAGGATGCCGAGACCGCCGGCGTTGCACACCGCGGCAACCAGCTCCGGGGTGCTGATCCAGCTCATGCCCGAGAGCAGGATGGGGTGATCGATTTCGAAAAGCTCGGTGACCTTGGTGCGCATGACGCCCTCCCACGGACAGGGGCATTGTGTCACGAATCGCCGCATCGCGGCAGGGAAGGTTCCGCGCTGGAGGCGGGTTTGCGTCGGGGGAGGGAACCCGTCATGCCGCTGCTCCGCCCGAAGAAGCCCGCCGGCGCCAAGGCACGCTTTCGTGCCTTCTCGGTGATCCGTTGCCCCGTCAACGGCCACCAGGTCTCCTGGTGCCGCGGCCTGTGCACGCCGGTGGACGGGCACGGCATCTGCGGGCGTCTCGCCCCCCACGCCATGGTCGACAGGACCCAGGCCGCCATCGCCGCCTACAAGTCCGGGAAGAGGCGTTGAGGGCCGTCGGCCCATGGAAGCCCACCCAGAACGCAAAGGCGCTATGGAATCTCGCGCGGGCGCTGCCCACAATACGCCCCGGACAGCCGCATGCACGCCCCCGGTCCCGCCGCCGGCCGCCCGATCCCTGACGACGGGCCGCGGGCTGCAGGGGGCGGGTCTCGGCTGACGGGGAGCAGGGTCGGGGTCGTTGCACTCCCGATCCCGATCCTGGTCCCGCTGCCAGCCGCCAGCCGCCAGCCGCCCGCACCCCGAACCCGAGCCCCAGGGCCCCACCGAGCACGGTCCAGATTGCGCCGCTCAAGGTCCATTGATACTGGCTTTCCGCGGCGACAGGCAGGTCGAGCACGGTTGAAGCGCGCTTCATGCTCGTAGGGAGGAGCAAAGGGACGACCTGTCCCGAGCGCATACGAGGGAAGGGATCTGCCTCAACGAAGGCGCTCCCTCCGCTGGGGCAGATCCCTCCGCTCCCCCTCGCTGGCGCTCGGGGCCGCGTTCGGGATGACATGTGAGCTGAGGCGCGCGTTCAACTGGGAACGTGAGAGTTGTGCGGGATCTGCGGTCGAGAGTCTCGCCACAGCGGACCGACTTCCGGGCCCGGACCAACGCAGGGGCTGCTGACGCTCGCGCTGCCGGCGCTAGGATGGTGCGGTGAGTAGACCTCGCCGCACGCCCGACCCTCCGACCTACGACCTGCGACAGCTCGGGGAGGGCCTGGACCTCTACCGGCTTCTTGACCGGCTGGCGGACGACTGGACCGCGCTCGCCCAGGAGCTCGCACCCGCATTGAGCCTGGTCCCCGTCTTCGCCGCTCGGGCGGCTTCAGAGACGGGCCGGGAGGAGGAGCGCTTCCGGCGCACCACCGCCGACCGCTACGCGCTCGAGCTCCTCGCCTGCCTGGTCATGGGTCGCCAGCACTGGCCCGAGTTCGTCGCCTGCCGGGACACTTTGCTGCTCCTGCCGGACTGCGCGCGGGCGCGAGTGGAGGGGTGCAGGCGGGAGCCCACCAGGTACGGGCCGCGCTGCACCGGCTGCCACCCGCGTTGCACGATCAGGAGCCTGACCGAGACCGGGGCCCGCTACGGTGCCGACGCGTACTTCGCGGAGATGGGCCACGAACGGCAGCTGAAGGCGATGCGGCGGGGAAAGTACCGTGACCTGTCGGTGGTGGGCGTGGCCTGCATCTGGATGCTGGCGCAGGGGATGAGGGCGGCCGAAGGGGTGGGCGTCCCCAGCCAGGGCGTGTTCCTGGACTACTGCGGCTGTGAGCACTGGTGCGAGGAGCCGTTCGCGACGGCTGCGGCCGTCGAGCGCCTCGACGGGATCCTCGCCGCCAAAGCAGGCGGCGGTCCGCCGCCGTGGAAGAGGCCGGTGGATCTGGGAGGGCGGAGATGCGACGAGTGACAGGAATCGGCGGCGTGTTCTTCAAGGTCAAGGACCCCGCGGTGCTGCGGGCCTGGTACCGGGAGCACCTGGGGATCGAGTCGGAGGAGTGGGGGGCTGTGTTCCACTGGCGGGAGGACGGGGATCCCGAGCGTCGCGGGTACACGGCGTGGGCGCCGTTTCCCGCGGACAGTGACTACTTCCCCGGCGCGGTGATGGTCAACTATCGGGTCGACGACCTGGACAGCGTTGTGGCCTCTCTCCGGTGCGAGGGGGTCGAGGTGGACGAGAGGGTCGACGAGGGGGAGCTCGGCCGTTTCGCCTGGGCGACCGACCCCGAGGGTAACCGTCTCGAGCTCTGGGAACCGCCGGAGGCGGCACCCAAGGGGTGAGCGCAACGCCTCCCCGGGTCTTGAACGTCGTCGACACGCTGCTATACTACGCATCGCGCCGGAACATCGGCGCGCGAGGCTGTAGTTGGCAGCAGGGGCGCCGGCCCTGTCCGGCTCGAGACACGAAGGGACCCGTGATGAGGCTGTACGTCGGAAACCTCCCCTATTCGACAACGGAAGACGAGCTGCGCGGCATGTTTGCCGAGTTCGGCGAGATCGCCTCGCTGCGCATCGTGACTGACGCGGACAGCGGTCGGTCCAAGGGCTTCGGCTTCGTCGAGCTCACGGACGACGAGCAGGCCAAGGCGGCCATGGCCAGCCTCAACGGCAGGGACATGCAGGGTCGTGCGATCGTGGTGAACGAGGCGCGACCGCGGCCCGAGCGCAGTGGTGGCGGCGGTGGCCGGCGGGGAGGCGGCGGCGGCGGGTACGGCGGCGGCCGGGGTGGGTACGGCGGCGGGCGCGACCGTTACTGACCCTCGGGCCCCTCGAGGGCTGAATCCGTTTCTTCTGTCGTTCGACCGGCAGGTGCTCCGTCAGGGGCGGCTGCCGGTCTCTGTCTTTTACCCCGGGAGCGAGCCCGGGGGGTTGGAGGTTCGAGGTGGTTGACCAGCGCAAGGCTGCCATGGCCAAGCGGCAGCGGGAGCGAGCACGACAGGCGAAGAAGCAGGAAAAGGCGGAAAAGCGCGCTCAGCGGCTGGAGGAGAAGAAGACCCGGGAGTCTGGCGATGTGGACTACGACCCGGACCTCGAGGGGATCGTCCCCGGCCCGCAGGCACCTCTGGACGATTGAGGGGCGGCCCGCGCGGTGGGCGGTGGTGCCGTGGCCGAGCCGGTAGCGCGAGGCCACGAGGGACCACATCGGTTCCAGGCGAGCATCTTCTTCTGAGACGGCCTCGAGGCAGCGGATGAGGGATAGCTCTCGAACGAGGGACCCGAGGTAGGCTCGGTGCAGGTCTCCATAGGGAATCCCATCCTGTGGTAGAGTCCCTGCAGGTACATCGAGCCTATCCTTGCCCGCGGTTGGTTTGCGTGGCGCTCTCCTTGTGCGGGCTTTGGGTGGGCAGTACATGGCCTGCTCGGCCAGGAGAGGGGATGGACCAGATGCGGAGGAGAGGGGCTTTCGTAGTCGTGGTCGTGTCGACACTGCTGGGTGCAGGATCTGCCGTGGCAGTCGGACCGGATGCCGACAACGGCACGGTGGTAGGGGTCCCACCTGCGGTCGGGACCCAGGGTGCCACCGTGACGCGGAGCGACCCGTGGGTGGCCCTGCCGGCGTGCCCCGTTGGCGTTTCGCGTCCCGCCGGGGCGGTCGTGGGTGACCGGTTCTACGTCGTGGGCGGGGAGGAGAGCGGTGGCATTCGCACCGGGTACGCGCAGGAATACGACCCGGTCACGAACACCTGGGACAACTCTAATGCCCACATGCCAACACCGTCGTCGAACCTGTGCGCGGCGGTGATTGGCACCGACATCTACATCCCCGGTGGGTACACCGGGTCCGTGTACTTGAACACCCTGCAGGTCTACCACACGACCACCAACACCTGGGAGACGGTCGCAACCGACCCGCTCCCCGTGGGTCTCTCGGGTCCGGCATGCGCATCCCACAGCGGCAAGGTCTACGTCTTCGGTGGGTCGGCGGCCGGGACCTACGTCGACACGACCTACGTCTACGACCCTGCCGCAGCCGCCGGGTCCCGCTGGACGACCGGTGCAGCCGCCCCCGTCGCCGGCGCGTACGGCGACGCCATCTCGGCGGGGGGTTACCTGTTCTACGCCGGCATGCGCAACGCGACCGTCGACCTCGCCACCGTGTGCCGCTACGATCCCACTGCCAACTCGTGGACCACGATGCCCTCCCTCACCACCGCTCGCGCAGCAGCGCGGATGTGGACCTACGAGGGCAAGCTGGCGGTGGGAGGCGGCGGATGGTCCTCGTACCTGACCTCGGTGGAGGAGTACGACCTGAGCACCGGCACCGGCGGCACGTGGACCGCCGGGAACGCCCTGGTCGTCGGCAGCCGGACCTTTGCCGCTGCTCAGGACGACGTCAACGGCGTCCTCTACAAGGGCGCGGGCTACAACGGCACCTTCATGACCGCCGCCGAGAGCTCGAACTACGTGATCCCGGTGGAGCTGATGAGCTTCAGCGTGGACTGAGCCCAACCGACCGAGAGAGTGCGCATGGCGCCCCTCGCGGGGCGCCGTTCCTTGTGGAGCGGAGTCGCGTTTCTCGACTCGGCGGCGCCCCGGGGTTCGAGACCACCACAGCCGGGGACCGTCGCCGCCGGGGAGCCCGTGGAGCCCCGGTCGCGGGGGTCAGGCCCCGGACGCTCGAGCGTGGGCGAGGTCGGAGGACGGTGGAGCCGCACCCCCGGGCCGCGCCGCCACCTCGGCGTCGTACTCTCCCTGGATGATGGGGATGGCGATCTTGCAGAGGAAGGTGAACACCAGAAAGCCGAGCGCGAAGATCCCGGCCCCGACCCGCACCTCGGTCAGGGTTGGCGCGTACTCGTAGATCTCGCCCAGGGTGTCGGGGGTCATGCCCGGGATCACCAGGGCCATGCCTTTCTCGATGTAGACGCCGGTGTAGATCAGCAGACATCCGAGGTTCAAGGTGACGAAGTTTCTGCGTGTGGCGGGGATCAGGAAGAGCAGGAACGCGACCACGCTGCACAGGATGGACGCCCAGGCGTAGGGCACCAGCCCGGTGTGACCGTGCAGCCCCGAGTAGAGGTAGCGCGTGTGCGCCAGGTGGTGGGTGGATGAGTAGTACTCCTTGAAGATTTCGGCGCCGAACAGGAACAGGTTCAAGAACATAGCGTAAGCCATGAGCTCGGCGATCTTCCAGATCGCCTCGTCCTTGATGTCGATCTTCGACACGCGCCGGAGGATCTGGAACAGGATCAGGAGCACCGCCGGCCCGGAGCAGAAGGCGGAGGCGAGGAAACGCGGGGCGAGGATCGAGGCGTTCCAGAACGGCCGGGCAGCCATGCCGTTGTAAACGAACGCGGTGACGGTGTGGATGGCGACTGCGGATGGGATCGAGAGGAGCAGGAGGGGGACCACGAATCCGGAGCGGTAGGGCCGGCGGTGGAAGGCGCTGTACAGCAGGTGGACGACGATCACCACGTTGAGGAGCAGGTAGGCGTTGAGGACCAGGACGTCCCAGCCGAGCAGCGAGGTCGGGACGTTCAGCTGCCCCAGCCCCGGGATCAGGTGCCAGGCGCGATCGGGTCGGCCGATGTCCACGGTGACGAAGAGGAGGCACATGACGATCGCGCTGATCGCCAGGAGCTCGCCGAAGATGGCAATCTCCTTGATGGGCTTCCAGTGGTACACGTATGCGGGGATCACCAGCAGGACCGCTGCGGCCGCCACCCCGACCAGGAACGTGAAGTTGCCGATGTAGAACGCCCACGACACCTGGTCCCGCATGTTGGTGACGATGAGGCCGTGGCGGAGCTGGTGGACGTAGGCGCCTCCCCCCCACAGCAGCAGCACGAGCAGGAAGCCGATCCAGACCGCGAAGGTGCGGCCCCCGCGGAATGCCAGGCGCGCGCACCCCGAGACGAACGCCCAGATCTCGCTAACTCGCATTATTCACCGGGGTTCGTCGCGAAGCCGGCGAGGCGCCGTGCGCAGCAGAAGTCCGGTTAATCATGCGGGCTAGGTCGCATAGAAGTAGTAGAACGTCGGTTGGGTGTTGAGCTCCTCCTTGAGGACGAAGACCCGCTTCTCCCGCAGGAGGTAGCGCATCTCGTCCTTCTCGTCGAGGAGGTTGCCGAACTTGCGGGCGCCGACCGGACAGATCTCGACACAGGCGGGATAGCGACCGCGGCGAACGCGTTGGACGCAGAACGTGCACTTCTCCACCACGCCGCGCGGGCGCGGGCGGTTGCCGAGGACGTGGGTGTCGGGGTTCACCGCTTCGCTCGGGATGGTGGGCTCGGCCCAGTTGAAGCGGCGGGCCCCGTAGGGGCAAGCCGACATGCAGCAGCGGCAGCCGATGCACCAGTCGTAGTCGATGACGACGATCCCGTCCGCGTCCTGCCAGGTCGCCTTGACCGGGCAGACCTTGGTGCAGGGGGGCCGCCGGCACTGCTGGCAGGCCACGGGGACGTAGAAGTGGTCCTCCTCGGGCACCGTGGCAGGGTCGTAGTAAGGGTCGGACTCGAGCAGGTCGATGCCCTTGTCCTGCTCGATGGCGAGCACGCGGATCCAGTGGATCTGGGGATCACGCGACTGGTTGTTCTCGTGGACGCAGGCGTAGACGCACCGTCGACAGCCGATGCACCTCGAAAGGTCGAGCCCGTAGCCGAAATGCACGCCTTCGAGTGCGCGGTCCGAGGCGACCCGGATCGCCGTGCCGTAGCGCTGGCTCAGGGAACGCTCGAGGTCCGCCAGGCGTCGCTCGACCTCGGCAGGGGAGAGCTCGACGAACCGCGTGGCGAGCAGTCTCTCGGCGTAGGCCGCCGAGCGTCCGGCCAGGGTCGCACAGGTTGCGGCGAAGATTCCGGCACCGGCGGAGGCGAGGAAGCCGCGCCGATTGGCACGCTGCTCGAGGCCCGGTCGGCGTCCCGGGCTGCGGGGTTCACTCATCTCCGCCTCCCGAGGCGGGTTCGCCCCGGCCGAGGAACGCCGGCGAGATCGGCGGGGGCAGGGGTTTCATGGGCGCGAAGCGCGGAGCGTGAGGGTTGTGGCAGTGGGCGCACAGGAGGTAGCTCTTGGGCCCGTTCCAGAAGCCGCGCCGGCGGCCGTGAATGCCGTGCCGCCAGTCCCGGAAAATCGTGCCGTGGCACTGGCCGCAGAGGCGGTAGGACTCGTCGAACCCGATCAGGGTCCCGTTGATGAGGCGCAGCCGATCGCGGTCGTCGGGGTTGTGACAGTCAAAGCACCAGCGATCCGGGGGTCCGTGGTCGAGGTGGATGTCGCCGTGGAAGTCCTCGAGATCCCTCCGTTCGACGTTGGGCTCCATCTCGGCGTGGCAGCCGGAGCAGGGGAAGATGTCGTCCTCGGAGAAGGGCGGGGGCGGGACGGGGAACGCCTCGCCGGGTCCCCCGACCGCGGCGGCGACGATCTCCGGCAGCAGGGGTTCGTCGAAATCGGGATGGGGGAAGTCCTCCGGGGCGAACGCCCGGGTCACGGCCGCGTGCTCCTCGAGCCGCTCCCGCCCGCCAGCGAGGATCGAAGCCATGGTGACGAGGGCGATGATACCGAACAGGATGAGCAGGACGATCAGTGACGAGGACTCGGGCAGGACGAACCGACGGTCCCCGGACGGGTCCTGGGGTGACGTTTCGTGCGCGCTCATGCCAGCGACAGCAACACGGTCAGTCTGGTCGCCTCCACCTCGCGATGCTCCCCATGTCGGCAGGTCAAAGCAAGCGACGTGCCATCGGCGGGAGGGCGGGAGATGCAACGCTTGCGGTGTCATTCCGCGGTGTGCAGCGAGACCCGGACTGGGGGGGATTTCCAATTCCGACCCATGAAGTGGGTAATTTTCCGCGGCAGGGTCGGGAAGGACCCGGCTCTTCGTCCGCTCCTGCCGACCAGCCCTCGCCGGGCCACTGACCTCAGGGATCCGAGAGCTTGTCGGTCATGATGGCGAGGATCTCGAGGTCGGTGGACCGCATGCCGGCGTTCGTCAGCCGGCCGAGGTTGGCGAGGGAGGCGAGGCCGTCGTTGCCGACGATACCGTCGGTCGGCGGGATGCCGATGCCCGACAGGGCGAGGGAGGCGGCGCGGTAGGCGGCGTCGACCGCGGTCATGACCTTGAGGCCGCAGCCGATCTTGGCGCCGTCGCAGACCATGCCGGCCACGTTGCCGACCATGTTGGTGACAGCCCGGG
>Ga0068714_10006708_pt1 | contig 11574 bp, 7 predicted proteins | sample MTBNYHSulfiMetaG_FD_62988 | JGI IMG/M metagenome (GOLD analysis project Ga0068714, IMG submission 62988) | Enrichment culture microbial communities from rom New York Harbor, USA that are MTBE-degrading - MTBE-NYH (New York Harbor Sulfidogenic)... | ecosystem: Environmental > Aquatic > Marine >... | reverse complement strand
CAGTCAGGGCGGTACCGAGACTGATCAGGGCTCCTTTATGGGCCATGTCCGCTGGTTCCAGTCCGACAACGAAGGCCCGGAATACTCCCATCGCGGTCTCAACAATATCGACGAAGCCGGATACCGCAAGAAAGCCCTGTCCGCCGGTTTCCATTATAAAGTGAAAGACTTTTATCTGGTCGGACATGTCATCGATTATTATACGCCCCAGATTGTGGAATCGGACCGCCAATATTTTGGCAATAATGGCGGCTGGTCACGGTATCATTTTATGTCTGAAACAGGCTACAATCACACTTTTTCAGACAAACTCTCGCTGAACAGCAAAATATACTGGCAACACTACGACGAAAACTCCCGCTGGGGTGGCGTTTCACCAGTCAGTGATGAAGCTGGATACTACTTTGATCAAAACGATGTCACAACCCAGACTGAACGCTATGGCGCTGGTTTCCAGGTGGCCTGGTCCGCCACCTCATGGATGCGTTTGATAACAGGTGCTGATTATGAAGTGAACAGAATCGTCGAGAAAAACGACCTGCTCTACCGAAATGAATGGGACTCTGAACCGGATGTGACCTTATATGCCCCGTCGACCACAGTTTCAGAAACAGGCTTCTTCCTGCAGGACACGCTCCATTTCTGGGACAATCGCATCGGTTTGACCCTCGGCGGCCGGTTCACCAACAACGAGTTGTTCGGCGATTTCTTCACACCTCGTGGTGGTCTGGTCATTTCTCCAATCAATTGGTTGTCCGCCAAACTCCTTTATGGTGAAGCGTATCGGTCGCCAAGCGGACGCGAACTCTTTACTGACCCGAACGGAGAATGGACGGCAGGCAACGAGGACCTCGAACCGGAGGAGATAAAAACCATCGAAATGCAGCTTGCTTTTCACCCCATCAGAAATCTGGATGTTTCGCTCACGTATTGTGACATCAAGACTGAAAACGACATCGAGGAAGCTGAAGAAGATTCAGTTCCCAGCGGACGTCAGTGGAAGAATTTGACCGGCACTAAAACAAAGGGCTTCGAATTCGAGTTGAAATATGAGCGTTCTTTCTTCTCTACGTTCATGAACCTCAGTCAATATGATATTACGAATCAGGAAACCGGGGAACAAAAGAAATTTGTGCCTGAAACCATGTGGAACATCGGGCTGTCGGTCATGCCAACCGAAAGTTTTCAGGTCATGGCCATCTGGAACCACATCGGCGAACGTGACAAAGTCGATATGACCTATGATTATCATTTGAGCAAGATGGAGGCCGGCTCATTTGACCCCGGCGTCACTTACGAGGATGCGACCATGGGCGGCAAGAAGTACGATGTGGTCGACCTGACCTTGTCCTGGAAAAATCTGCTCGACACCTCATTCATGTCCGCATCGTTCTCAATTTATAATCTCCTGGATGAAGAGTATTCCGATTTTCCTATTGATCCGGGCGATGAGGGCAAAAAACTGGACACAGGATACCTGCGACAGGGACGGAATTTCCTGCTCTCGCTCATTTTTCAATTGTAATTTAATGACGCGGGACCAAAGAGCGGCACATCACGTCCCGGTCAGGTATCAATCGTTCTCCAGACCGGTATGGTGGCGGGCCAAATGCAAATAATAACGGATCAGCGACCGCATTCCCAAAGCGGTCGCTCCGTAAGGTTGATACGAGAATTCCTCTTCCCGGAATTCATGGCCACCAATGTCGATGTGCATCCAATGTGTCCCGGTTTTGATGAACTCCTGTAAAAATAAAGCGCCCATGATCATCGAGGGGGCATCATCAATGTGATTTTTCAGCTCAGCGACGGGCGACAACAACTTTTTGCGGTAATTCCTGAACAAGGGCATGTGCCAGCAGGCCTCACCGCTGTGCCAGCAGGCGTTTTTGAATTGCTCGATCATCATGTCATCATTTGAAAAGAAAGGAATGATATCGGACCCGAGGGCTGCTTTCGCTCCTCCGGTAAGTGTCGCAAAATCAATGATATTACTGATTTTGAGGTTCTGCTGCATGTAGGTCAGTGCATCAGCCAGTATCAGCCGGCCTTCAGCATCCGTGTCAACAACTTCTATGGTCTTACCGGACATGGATTCAAATATATCGCCCGGTTTATACGCCCGCCCACCCATCATATTTTCAACTGCCGGGATAACCCCTACAAAATTGAGACGTGCTTCGAGCATGGAAAGGGCCATGGCCGTCCCCAGCACAACTGCTCCGGCAGTCTTGTCCAGGTGCATGTGGCTGATACTTGTTTTCGTCTTCAGGGAAACACCACCACTGTCAAAGGTGACCCCTTTGCCGAGCAAACCGTACACAGGATCAGTGTCATTCCCCTGACGGTGTTCAACGACGATGACCCGAGGCGGTTGAGCACTACCGGCACAAACTGCCGTGATCATGTTCATGTTCAACCGGGCGATCTCATCTTCCTCGAGGACCGTGACCTTGAAATTATATTGAGCAGCAAGGTCGCAAGCTATTTCAGCCAGCTTCGTCGGCGTCAGAACATTTGCCGGCTCATTGCAAATATTCCGGGTAAAATTTGTCGATCGGGCAATGAATGCACCCATCCGAATGGCTTGACTGATTATCTCGGGATCAAAATCAACCTCAGCCGGAAAATATATCCCGAATTTCTTGATCTCATCAGGTGCTGCTTCAGGCAAATACTTGGTAAAACGATATTGTCCAAGCAAAAAACCCTCGACCGCCGCGGTCGACGAATCCTTGTAACGAAAGCCCTTGGGTAAAAATCCGAGATGGATGCCAATGTGCTGACAATTGATGTCACGCAACCAACGACCCGCAACCGCTGACATCCCACGCAGACGATCAAGAGATAAATCACTGCTGTGACCGAGACCAATACACAGCACCCGCTTGGGTTTGATTTCCCCACGACAATGGATGAGCGTGGTGTAACCAAATTTACCCGTTATCTCACCGTCCTCGACCAAAGGCCGGACCAATTGGCAAAACGGCCCCTCATCGCCACAGATAGCTTCCGTCAGGAAGTCCGTGTCCTCGAATGCACCCGTCAGCACTGCGTCCGCTTCAATATCAGAAATTGTACTGTTTTTTACCTCAATATTGACCATCTGCCGTGTCTCCTCTTTTCTATGTTAAGCCTTAAGGCCAAATCATTCTTATACCAGCGTGGTCCTTTTTTCGATTTCGAGAACCGTTCGCTTCGCTCACCGAGTGCCAGCACGAATACGAAATACCACGAGAGCAAAATAGCAGAATACACCAGAAAGATCAATCTCAATTCATCTCCACCTTGCTATTTTGACTGTCCCTCTATTGTCCTTTTCATTCTATTTTGACTGTCCCCATTTAAGCATTCTATTTTGACTGTCCCCATTTAAGGGCTTGACCGGAAACAGGTTGCGTGGTAAAGTGCAGTGAAACAATGCCTAAGGAGGAAACCAATGGTCCAACACGAAAAGAAACCGGTGCATCCCGGGGAGGTCATCCGTACACAGGTGATCAAACCGCTCGGATTGACGGTGACCGAAACAGCGGAATATCTCGGTGTGACAAGAAAGACACTGTCAGCTTTATTGAATGGCAAGGCCATGCTCAGTCCGGAAATGGCTATCCGGATTGGGACCGCAACACAGACATCGCCCCGCGAGTGGTATTTTTTACAGGCCGAGCTGGACATGTGGCACGCCAGCCACAAGCGGATCGAACGGGAAGTGACTGTATTTGAGAATGCGGCATCCATTAAACTGGTGAAACCCTGAACCTGACCCCTGATCGGACAAGTTGAATATTGGTTTTGTCGTCGAGATATCGCGGGTGACCCCATTTGTATTTTATGCCTGAAGTCCTATGATTCTGAGCACAGCTAATCTGTTCCCTGTGGTGATCGCGAATTGTGGTGCAGGATTTGAGGAACGGCCTGAATATGCAGTGGATAAGGACTATTTTCCAGCTTGGCTTCCTGGTTGCGACTGTTGCAACTGGTTTCCGTTATGCCATGGGCTGGACCATGACAACTATCGAGACATACTGCCCTTTCGGGGGCCTCGAAACAGCATTGTCTCTGTTGACCCAAAAGCAATTTGCCTGCGCAACCGGTGAAAGGAACCTGGCCCTCTTTATCGGCTTACTGGTCCTGACGGTCCTGACCAAAAAATCATTCTGTGGCTGGATTTGCCCGGTCGGAACATTATCGGAATGGTTCAGCGCACTCGGTAAAAAAATATTCAATAAACGTCGTCGAGACAACGACTCGAATGTTCTTCATGCCCTCGAACCTCCCCGTCATGCCGACCGCGTCCTGCGATTGCTTCGCCTGCCGGTCCTCGTTACCATACTCTACTTTACGTTTAAAACTGGTGAACTGATTTTCAGGGGTTACGACCCTTATTATATTATTTTCAGTTTTCACGGTCACGATGTTTTTTACTGGAGTTACATCATCCTGGTCGTGATTCTGCTGGGGATCATTCTGTTTCCTATGGCCTGGTGCCGCTATTTATGCCCGTTGGGAGTCGCCCTGTGGCCCTTCTCACGAATAGGGCGGCTCCGTCTGGTCCGAGTCGAGGCCCACTGCTCTGACTGCCATGCCTGTGAGATTGCCTGTCCTCATGCCATTGAAATTACCGGATCGGAACAGGTCAAGAGCGGTGATTGCACGCTCTGCTTTGAATGTCTCGATGCCTGTCCCACGGAACATGCGCTCGAATTACGCCTGACCTGATGAGGTGACCAAATGAAAGTGACAACCTGGTCCGTCCCTCTAATTATTATTGTTATGATTGTTCTTTCGGTAACAACATCGCGACTTTTTGCAATTCCTAGCCTGACCATAGATTTTATAAAGCCTGAACAGACAACTGGACTCTCCACCCGTGTGACAACCCTGATTGTCGAGGGAGTCAAATGTGTCGATACAGCGCGAGCAGCGAGCAATGCCGTGGCCTTTAAAAAAGGAGTTGTGCGTTTTACGGCCTTTGCTTCATACAATCGGGTCGAAATAACCTACGAGCCAACTCTGATCAGTCCAGCGGACATCAAGGCTGCGTTCGAGGGGCCGATCTTTGACCCGGAAACCGGCGAGTTCCTGTTCAATCAGTTCAAAGTCCGCTCGATTGACGGCCTGGCTTCGCCATAGCCGAGACCATTCATTCATATTCCCGGGTTATCAGATCGGGCCCTTTCACTCATGGCTACCTGACGTATGTGAGAAAAATTAAAGGCATATTGACATCCAATTCCTACAGACATACTAGTTAATTATTTGAAATCAAAGTCACGCACCAGTGAAGATCAACTTTTTCAGGGAGGTTTCTACATGAAACGTTTCACCATTGTTCTCCTCATTGTCGCAATTATGACTGTTTTCCCGGTTATCGCCTTAGCCGGTGATGATTGCCCCCATTCTAAAGCCAACGCCGAAAAGAAAGCCGACGAACAGCCACCAGTCAACGTGGCAGTCTATTCCGTCCCCGATCTGAGTCAGGACGTTGCCGTAAAAATTGCCAGCGTTCTGAATGAAAACAAAGGGATCATGGGAGCAAAGCCTGACCTTGAAAACAAACAAATGTCAGTCGTCTTCAAAACAGAATTAACCAATCAGGATGCGGTGACCAAAGCCCTGGTCGAAGTATCTCCACAAACCACGTTCGTTTCGGTTCGGGCCGCTGAGGAAAAAGACATAAAAGATTGCAGTAAATGCCCCAGTCGAAAGACCTGTCAGAAGGCTAAATCCTGATTTCCTGCGACGTTTTCAGCCAACACGTGGTTGCGGTGGGAGATGTTTGGGATCATCAGTTATCGGGTCAGTTCCAAGTCACCGAAAAAGCTCGTGCACCACGGGCTCGAGTTCAGCCCAATGCCTGATTTCGCGGCAACATAAATCAGGCTGACCGGCCATTCCCGTCGGATTGTACCAGATCGGATGCATTCCGGACAGGTGTGCCCCAATCACGTCATATTGCTGCGAATCGCCGGCAAACCAGATCTGATCTGCATCGAAACCGAGTTTTCGGGCCGCAAGCTCGAAAATCATCTGATGAGGTTTACGGAGGCCGTAATCGGAACTGGCGATGACGAACTCGAATCGTTCCTTCAGCCCGAACGATTCGAGATCATCACTGATGAGACTGGCCGGAAAAATAGTATTGCTGACCACACCTTTTTTAATGGAATACCGGTCGAGAACATCCAGAAAATGGTGGATGCCATCGGCTAACCTGTAGCGGACCGCTGCTTGGCGAAAAACTCGCTCACTTTCAGCCAGAGACAGACCAAGGTCCAGGCCGAAACTCTCATAGACCAGCTTCAGAATGACCCCGCAACGGACTTCAAGCATGACCGTATCACGCTGCGAAAGAAACATGGCGATCAGCTCATCCGCCCTTTTCTGCAGCTCCTCGAACCTGACTCCTGGCGGTTGTTTGAGCTGGTTGAACAGGGCCAAATTCCCTGACCGCAGATCAAATAATTCGTGATGGACCAGTGTGTCACCAAAATCGAACAAAAACCCTCGTAGTTTAGCCATATTGTCCGCCCTACCGATCACCCGGATCACAGGTTATTTGATTTGAAATGGTCTCAGCCCCATTCACGATTCATTCCCGGAACATGTCTGTCTTCTATCTGCTTCCCCGCTAAAAGTCAAATGACTGACGTCAATCAGGGCATAACAACAATGAATCAAGAGGAGACGTGACCTCTATTTTAATGGTGACGTCTGAACTCACCCATGCTATTATAAGTCTTTATAAATTGAATGAACAGTTCATATGATAGTGAAGAGACATGGCCCATGAATGAAGCTGACAAGAGCAACTTTTTCCACTTTTTTCCCAGTGTAGTATTAGCTGTGGTGCTGTTGCTTGTTCCAACCTCCTGTCAACAACGGGACGGAGACATGGCCGATCATGGTTGCCCTGAGGCCGGGGTTGTTGTGGAATCGGTCGTATCTCACAGTAACAGCGAACGAGCCGGACTCAGAGAGGGAGATATTCTGCTGTCTTGGAAACTCACCTCAGCGGTTCAAAGTGCTGAAATTGAGACACATGGCACGATCCTGTCGACGTTTGACTGGTGGAAACTGGAACTCGAATATGCCCCACGAGGGGAAATAATCCTGACTGGTGCACGAGCGAATCAAGCAATTGACTTTACGGTCCGCCTCAGTCCCGCTGAGGTTATGGTCAGGCCTGCACTTGATCCTGTTTCGGTGAAGGACCACAATCGGGCCCGGCTATTGATGGACCAGGGCGACTTCAACCAGGCGAAGCAGATCTGGGATAAGTTAATCCGAGACTATCAGCAACGTAGTTGTCCGGAAATTGTCTGGTGGTTTCATGATAAAATCGCGACCGAAGCGATTGCTATCCGACACCCCCAGAGCGGGCAGCTTCTGGAAACGAGTCTGGCCCGTGCTGAGCAGATTAATCGTCTCGAAGCCCGCTTGATCACGAGGTTAAAGCTTGCTGTAACCTTGATTTCGCGCAATGATTATGATGCGGCCGAAGTACATCTTTCGGCCTTACTCGACCTGGAGAAGCAGCATGGAATCGAGGGTCTACAGCACGCTCGCAGCCTTTCGGAAATGGGTAAACTACGCTGGTTTCAGGGGCGTCTCGATGAAGCTGAACAGTATCACCAAGTGACCGCCGCAATCAGATGTGAATCTGCCTCGCAGAGCCTCGATTATGCCTCCAGCCTGAACAATCTGGGTATCCTGGCCGATGAGAGGGGCAAACTTGACCAGGCAGACCAGTATTATCGTGAGGCCCTGGCCATTGTCCAGAACTATTTCCCGGAGGATCAGAGCAGTATCGATTTTCTCAATAATCTGGCAGTGCTGGCCCACAATCGAGGTGACTATGAGTTGGCCGACCATTACTTTCAACGGGTCCTCAAGCTGGATATGGCCCAGGAAAAGAACAGTCTGAACGTAGCCAATAGTCTGGCTAACCTCGGTATTATTGCCCACGCCCGCTACGACTACGAGACAGCCGAGCACTATTTTCTTCAGGCCTTGCAGATCGAAGAACAGCTTTCACCGGGCAGTAATCAGGTCGCCCTGAGCCTGGTCAATCTGGGAGCAATTGCCCGGAAGCGACGCGATCTGGATGCCGCAGAAGCCTATTTCACGAAAGGATTGACCATTCTCGAACAGCACAGCCCCGGTTCTCTTGTGGTGGCCAGAAATTACAACAATCTCGGTAATATTGCCTTTGATCGAGGTAACCTGAGCAAAGCGTTCGATTACTATTTCAAAGCCTTGACCATGAAGCAGGCCTTGGCTCCCGACAGCCTTGAGTGTGCCCGGACTTTATTCAATCTCGGCCGAACGCATGATCGCAATAATGAACAGGAATTGGCCCGTAAAGCTTTTGAAGAGGCACTCAAAATAGTCGACATGGTCTCCCCGGAAAATTCGCTCCGGGCTGAAACGCTTTACTCTCTCGGCCTGTTGTCTTATCGCCGGAATGAGGTCGGATCAGCTATCGATTATCTGTGCCGGGCACTCGATGTCCTCGAACATCAAATCAGTCAGCTTGGCGGGCATCGTGGGGCCAGGACTGATTTTCAAGACTATTTCATCAAATATTATCGGGATTTGAGCGATATGTTGAGCGAAGCTGATGACCCGATTCGGGCGTTTGATGTTCTGGAAAGGTCGCGGGCCAGACTCTTTCTCGAATTCCTGTCTGATCGCCAGCTTACTTTTACAGCTGATATAGTTGCCGATCTCGAGACCCAACGACAAAAGCTTTCACAGCACTATAATTCAGTCCAGGAAAAGCTGTGGACACTTAGTCCTCTACAACACACATCAGAAATGAACGACATCCAGCACACCCTTAAAACTATTCAGGCTGAATATGATAGAGTTGTCGCCAGTATCCGTGCCCGCTCGCCACATTATGCGGCCCTCCATTTCCCTGTGCCGAAAACCTTTGCCGAAATATGTAACTGCCTCGCCCCGGGAACAGCCATGCTGTCTTACAGCGTCAATACGACACAGACTACATTATTCATGGTCATGGCCGGGCAGCGAAAACCAGTGACTTATCAATTGCCAATCGGAATGGCTGAATTACGTCAAAGAATCACTACGTTCCGCAGTCTTTTGACCAAGCCATTTCGCCCGGACCAACAAAGGCTGGAGATGTATGATCAGGGCAAACAATTGTATGATGTGCTCATCCAGCCCTGCACCAAGATGCTCAAAAATTCACCCACACTGCTCATCGTCCCGGATGGTCCGCTCCATCTTTTACCCTTTGCCGCACTCGTTCAGTCCTATCACTCGGGGAGTGGAAAACGAGGCGAGGGTCCTGGCGGAACCTATCTGGTCCAGTCGAAATCCCTGCATCAGATCGTTTCAGCAACGGTCTATTGTGAGCTGAAGGAAGAATGGCAACACTGTGAAATCTCTCATTACACGACCGAATTCGCAGCCTTTGCTGACCCGATCTATCCAAAATTCAAACAAGAAGAGGAGCAGCCCCTGCTCAGCTTTCTCAGGTCACAATACTATGAACTGGCTCCCTTGCCGGAAACGAGAACAGAGGTCGAGCGCATTGCCGGTTTCTATCCTGGGAAAGCCACTCTCTTCATTGGTCCAGAGGCGACAGAAACAAATGTGCTGTGTGAATTGCGAAAAGCACGCTATGTTCATTTCGCCTGTCATGCTTTCATCGATAATGTCATCCCTCTCAATTCGGGATTGCTCCTGTCTATTCCTGATCAACTCATGGGCAACCAAGAGAACGGTTTCCTGCAAGCCTGGGAAATATTACAACAATCCACGACCTCAACTGAGCTCGTAGTTCTGTCCGCATGTGACAGCGGACTCGGCAAAGAATCGGGCAGCGAAGGCCTGATTGGTCTTACTCGATCATTTCATTATGCTGGCGTCCCCTCGATCGTGGCTACTTTGTGGCCCGTATCTGACTCCGCCAGCCGTGACCTCATGGTCTCATTCTATCACTCACTCAGCCAAGGCAAATCAAAGGCCGAAGCGCTCCGTCTGGCACAACTCCAATTCCTGCAGCCAATGCAGCCAGACCAAGGCAAACCCGGAAAATACTCCCACCCCTTTTTCTGGTCAGCTTTCCAGTTGTATGGATATTATTAAGAGTATTTTAGGGGACAGTCAAATAATTTTCTTTTAGGGGACAGTCAAATAATTTTCAACGAAGAATAGATTTGGGAATAGATTTGGGGACATACAAATTATCCCGGATTGTATGATCAATACGTATTCATGAATTCGCTGAACAAGCATATTCGTGAAACAAGTGTCGGAGCAGCGTTTTCAATGTCGCTGTAGATTCCAATGGCACAATCCGGGAGAACACTACTGAAACCATTTCATCAGGACGGAAGAATTTCTGCATTATTAGGAAATAATGAATTGTAATTACTGCTCTGTGGAGACAAGAGCGTAAATTACTACTCATTAATTGGATAACGGAATCAGACAAAATTGGCGAATCGAAGCGATGATATCGCTCGAAGTAGCAAATTAGGAAGAAGTCTGACAGACATTTGTCATAATCAGGCAAACAACATTACTAAATTTCGATTACTTTTGGACCAAAAAATTGTGTCTTTGTTTGCGAGTATCTTTAATCCGAACAAATTTATTTCTTTAAAAATGTGTCGTCAGACTTTATTCCAGGCGAAGCTTGCGTATGGTAAAGAGGTCATGTAAACTTCCTGTGGTAATCATCTTTTTGGGAGCTATCCGTTGTCCCTGCCGATCGACACTCGTCTGAAAATATTCCTTGAACTCCTTGAAACGCTCGATACAGAATTCCTTACTCCCGAGAAATACTCCTGAAGTAAAATGGTGCCAACGCTGCAGAAATGAAATAATGCCAACCTCGGCAAAATTGGTGGTCTGGGTCTGCTTACCTATGTCTGACTGAATGCGACCTTTGCCTTCTCCATCGACCAATCCTTCCTTATAAACCAATCTCAAATACTGCTTGATATCATTCGTGCTGCACTGATTTGGATTTTTTCTCTCCGGTTTATCTGCGTCAGACTTTGTCATGCCAATCTCGACTAATAAGGAAGAGCTCATGAGTCGGGTCAGTGTTTCATGGTCCAACCAGGCTGACGCCCGACCGCCAGTCACCAGATGACTCAAACCACAAAACCGAAAAGATTCAGGACGTTCGACAAGACCTGCCCGAATGCTGTTCAGCTCGACATAGACCATACAGGCCAATAACGCCCTTCCATCCTCGAGCATCACACTCCTGAAACGCTCCGACCAGACATGCCCCTGATTGTCCCGTTTTTTGTTGTGCCAACGCGAAAATCGTTGCTTCAGGTCCTGCACAAAACGCGACAGATCAGCAAAGCGACATCGGTATCCCGGCGCATCGCTCACGTGCCAGGGACGCCAATTCCTCTTCTGTTTGCCCTCATTGTAATAAATATTGAACCGCTCTTCTACATCATTATCACTCATTTCTTCAGGTGGCAGCATCCGCACAATAAGGTGAAAATGATTACTCATCAACGAAAACGTCACCACTTTGACAAAATACACCCGCGACAGCATCCGCAGAATACC
>Ga0068714_10006707_pt1 | contig 11574 bp, 10 predicted proteins | sample MTBNYHSulfiMetaG_FD_62988 | JGI IMG/M metagenome (GOLD analysis project Ga0068714, IMG submission 62988) | Enrichment culture microbial communities from rom New York Harbor, USA that are MTBE-degrading - MTBE-NYH (New York Harbor Sulfidogenic)... | ecosystem: Environmental > Aquatic > Marine >... | reverse complement strand
AGGGCCCCGCAGAGCGCCGCCACAACCAGGTAGCGGGCAGGGCCCAGGGGGGCCAGCCAGGCGGGGGGGTGGAACAGCAGCCACCCGATGGCGAGCCCGAAGGCGATCGGCAGGACCTTGAGCAGGGTGACTTTCATGGCTCGAGTGTACCGGAAGCTCTCGGCTGTCAGCTGTCAGCTCCCCCCGCGCGGCTGGCGGAAGGCCCAGGTGTAGGCGGCGACGTTGACCACCACGACCGCCGCCGCCAGCCACAGGTGCAGGTGGTGCCACCCCTGCGGGTACAGGACCCCGCCGAGATAGTGCTCGACGAAGCCGCCGCCGTAACCCCGCTGCCCGGCGGTGCGGCGGAGTGACTGCTCCAGCGGGGTGAGGGGGCACACCCACCCCCACACCTCGACCGCCGTACCGTACAGGGCGCAGGGGAGGTGGACCCAGGCCAGCCGCCTCCACCGCCGCACGAGCAGCCCGCCCAGGGCGACGAACAGCACGAACGCCAGGTGGCCGACCACCAGGAGGTCGGCCCCCAGCGAGGCCAGCGTACCGGTCATCGAAGCGCCCCGCGGCGGCTCATACCACCAGTATGGCGCCCGGAGCAGCCTCGGGCACGCCCCACCCCGGGTCAGACCGTCACGATGTGGGTGTTCCGAGGGGGGAGCAGTGCCGCTGACGCTGTCTGCCGCCCCTGCCGGCTGCCGCTGCCACTGCCCCTGCCGCTGCCGCTGTCGCTGTCGCTGCCGCTGCCGCTGTCGCTGTCGCTGTCGCTGTCGCTGTCCGCCGTCCCTGAGCCGCCGTCAACGGCCCGGCTCTGCGACCCGGATGCGGGCGCCGACGACGCGGTACCCCGAGCCGGGGGGAAACGCGAACACCGGGTTCAGGTCCAGCTCGGCGATCTCAGGCACCGCCTCCACCAGGCGGGACAGCCGCAGCAGCGCCTCTTCGAGCGCCTCCAGGTCGGCCCGGGGATGTCCCCGGTATCCCTGGAGGAGCGGGAATCCCCGGATCTCCCTCACCATGGCGCGGGCGTCGAGGTCGGTCAGCGGTGACACCCTGAAGGCGACGTCGCCCAGGGTCTCGACGTGGACGCCCCCGAGACCGAACGCCACCACCGGCCCGAAGGTGGGGTCCTCACGGACCCCCATCATCACCTCGGCAGCACCCGACAGCATCGGCTGCACCAGGACCCCGGTCATCACCTCCCCGCGGCCGTCGGCCTCGAGCCTGGCTCGCATGGCTGCAACGGCGGACCGTACCGCGCCCGGACCCTCCAGGCCGAGGGCGACCCCCCCCAGCTCGGCGCGATTGACGATCGCCGGGGAGGCCAGCTTGACCACCACCGGGTAGCCGACCCGGCTCGCCACGCGCACCGCCGCCTCCGCGCTCACCGCCACCCCGGAGTCCGCCATCTCGAGGCCCGCCGCCTCCAGCACCGCCCGCACCTCGTCGACCTCGAGCCAGCCGGCGCCACGCTCCGCGAGCCGCCGCCGGCACGCGTCCCGGCCGTCGACCAGACGCTGGTCGTCGAACTCCGGGAACACCCCGGGGTCGCTCGACCGCCACTCGGCGTACGCGGTGACCTTGCCCAGGTAGCGGCCGATCGCCTCCGGGAAGGCGTAGAGGGGGATCCTCTCCCCGCCGGGGGCGTGCAGCGCGTAGGTGACCGCCTCGTCGCCGACGATGGAGGCCATCACGGGCTTCCCCAGACCCGCCCCGGCGCTGCGCGCGCCGTCCACCCCGGCCGCCACCCCTCGCCCCACCTCCTCCGGGGCGGCCACGCCCACCGGGACGTGGAGCACCACCAGCGCATCCACCTCGTCGGCCACGAGGAGGGCCTCAACCGCCTGCCGGTAGCTGTCCGCCGTCGCCCCGGTGCCGAGGTCCACCGGGTTGCCCCCCAGAACCGTTGGCGGGATGGACGCCCGGCTGGCAGAGCTCAAAGTGGTCAGGACGAGTCCGGCCGAGGAGAGGGCGTCGACGCACAGTGTGGCCGGGGCCGAAGCATTGGTCAGCACCGCCACCCGCCGCCCCCGGGGCAACGGCTGCTCGGCCAGGAGGCGGGCAACGCCGAACATCTCCTCGAGCGTGTCGGCCCGGATGACGCCGGTCTGGGCCAGGAGCGCCTCGACCGCGGCGGCAGGGGTCACCAGGCTGGCGGCGTGGCTTCCGGCGGCCGCGCTCGTGGGCGCCGCCCAACCCGCCTTGACGGTCATGATCGGCTTGCTCCGGCCCACCCGCCGGGCGATGCGGGCGAAGCGCCGGGGGCTGCCGAACGACTCCAGGTAGAAGAGGATCACCCGGGTCGCCGCGTCCGACTCCCAGAATTCGAGCAGGTCGTTCCCCGACACGTCGGCCCGGTTGCCGAGGCTGACGAACGACGACAGCCCGAGGCCGATCCGCCGTGCCAGCGCCAGGATCGCCACCCCCAGAGCCCCGCTGTGGGAGCCGAGGGCCACGGCGCCCCGCTCCGGCACCAGCCCGGCGAGGGAGGCGTTCAGGCTCACCTCCGGGGCGAGGTGGAGAATGCCCATACAGTTCGGGCCGACCATCCGCAGACCGTGAGCCCGGACCTGGTCCACCAGGAGCCGCTGCCGCTCGGCCCCCTCCTCGCCGACCTCGGCAAAGCCCGCCGAGATGACGACCACCGCCTTGACCCCGGCGGTGGCGCAGCCTTCCACCACCCCCGACACCGCCGCAGCGGGCACCGCCACCACCGCCAGGTCGACCGGCTCGCCGATGGCCTCGACCGACGGATAGGCGCGAATCGACAGCACGTGGCTGGCGTAAGGGTTGACCGGGTACACCGGGCCGTTGAACCCCCCCTGGACCAGGTTGGCGATCAGGCGGTGACCGAGGCTCGACGGGTTCCGCGAGGCCCCGACCACAGCCACCGAGGCGGGCTCGAACAGCGGTCGCAACGAGGCGGCGGTGAAGGTCCGGGCGCGGATTCCACGCCGGGCGGCGGGGTCCTCGGCCGGCGGGCGCGTGCTGATGAGAAAGCTGATCAGCCCCCCCTCCTGGCGGACGTCGGCCTCGAAGCCCGCGAAGCGGAACAGGCGCAGCGCGGGGCGGTCGTCCTCTCCCTGGACCCTCCCCACCAGGCGGCCCACCCCTCGCCGCGCCCCCACCACCGCCAGCCGCTCCAGCAGCAGGGTGCCGACACCCATCCGGCGAACGGAGGGGGCCACCGCGATGGCGACGTTGGCCGCGTCCCGCAACCCCTCGAAGCGACGGAAGGCGGCGAAGCCGACCACCTGCTCCTCGCCGGCTCCGTGGACCACCAGCGCCTCCCCTGCCTCCTGGTCTGCGAGCCGCTCGAGGAACGCCGGCAGCTCGTCCTCGTCGAGGCGCAGGCTGGCGACCACGTCCGAGCGCTCCGCCTCCTCCAGGCGACCGAGGAAGGCCTGGACCTGGAGCGCGTCCTCGGGCAGCGCGCGGGCGAGCCGCATTCTCGAGCCGTCGCGCAGGACGAGGGTCCCGCTCTCCGGCCCGTCGCTCACCACCTGCGGGCGCACCCGCCGCCGAGTCGTCGTGCTCATGACCATACCTTCGCTTTCGCGGCGCATTGTACTCCCGCTCGGCGTCGCGCGCCCGGAGATCGGGAAGCCGGCAAATGGACGATCCCCGGGTCACCGCCCGTACACTTGAGCGGGACGACCGCCGGTGAGCCGCAGACCCCCTCGCATGCACCCCTGGCTGGCGCGCGGAGCAGCCGCAACCCTCGGCCTGGCCCTCATCGAGTCGCTCGCGTTCGTCGCCCTGTGGCTCAACGACGGCGCCGCGCCCACCGGCCCCCGCCGGGCGGCCAGGATCACCGCCGTGCTCGAAGCGACCGGCGCGGCGGTCTCTTCAGGGCCGCCGCTCGAGGTGGTCCACCCCTACCTCGGCTTCGTCTACAACCCGGAGGCCGACACCCCCGCCCTGCGGGGTTTCCACCACGCGCCGATCTCCCGCTTCGGCTTCTTCGGGCCCGTCGCGCCGAGCCGGGGCCGCCGCCCCGATCGGCTGGTGGTGGGGCTCTTCGGCGGCTCGTTCGCGTCGTGGACCTACCTCGACGCGCGCCACGTCCTCGAGGAGCGGCTCGAGCGGGACACCCGCCTCGCCGGACGCGACGTGGTGGTGCTCGGGGCCGCCCTCGGCGGCTACAAGCAGCCCCAGCAAATGCTCGCCCTCGCCTACCTCGGGGCGCTGGGGGTCCAGCTGGACGTGGTGGTCAACCTCGACGGGTTCAACGAGGTGGTCCTGCCGACGCTGGAGAACCTCCCGAAGGGGGTGGCCCTCTCCTACCCCCGCAACTGGTACCTGCGGGCGGCCGAGGTGCAACCCGGGCCGGTGCTGCGCCTCGTGGCCCGGATCGACGCCTTCGAGACCCGTCGGGCCTCCGCCGCCCGCGCCGCCCTCGCGCCGGTGCTGCGCTCGAGCTCGACCGCCCACGTCCTGTGGCGGGTCGTGGACCGGGCCCTCACCCGCCGCATCGGCCGCGCCGAAAGTGATCTCATGCGGGCCAAGGGGGACGACCGCAGCTTCGCCCGCACCGGGCCGCCGACCGACCTCGGCAGTCGCACGGACGCGCTGCGCGAGGTCGCCCTCATCTGGCGCGACGCGTCGCTGCAGATGGACCGGCTGGCCCGGGGAGGCGGTGGCCGCTACCTCCACTTCCTGCAGCCGAACCAGTACCTCGAGGGGAGCAAGCCGCTGGGCCCGTCCGAGCGGGCGGCCGCCGTCGACGACCGCTCGCCCTACCCGGACCTCGTGCGGGCGGGCTACCCGCTGCTGCAGGCGGCAGGCATGGACCTGGCGGCCGCCGGAGTCGAGTTCCACGACCTCACCGGCCTGTTCGCGGGGGTCGAGGAGCCGCTCTACCGCGACACCTGCTGCCACGTCACCGCCGCCGGCAGCGAGCGGGTGGCGGCGGCGGTCGCCGACGCCATCCTGGCCGGGCCGCTGTGAGCGCCTGGCGTCACTCCCCCGGCAGTGCGGGGGGCGGGGGCGACGGGGGGACGTCCTCGTCCGACCTGCGCCACGTGCCGACCAGCACCGTCAGCACCGCCAGCATCAGCTCGTCGACCATCGGCACCATGTCGGGGACGACCAGGTCGACGGCGAAGAGCGCCAACAGGACGAGGAACAGGTGGGGGTACCGCATGCGGGCGAGCAGTCCCTGCAGCCAGGGGCGGACCGGGGCGTCGTCCGAGCTTGCCATGGCTCCCACTATACCTCGTCGCGCAAGCCGCCTGCGGGGGCGAGGTTCTTCACGGATGGGTCACGCTTCGAGGGACCGAGCGCGCGTCCTCGTCCTGGACCTGGTCGTGGACCAGGACCAGCCGCGAGGCGCACTGTGGAAGAGCGGGTCCAGGTCCAAGTCCAGGTCCAGGTCCACGACGAGGTCCAGATCGGGGCAGCGGTTGCTGGTGCGCCAGGCTAGGTACCCCGGTAGCGCGCCATCCCGGTCGCCTGCCGGGTCCGGATCAGCCCCCGGCGGAGGAGGTTCTGGAGGATGACCCGGTTCTGGAGCGGGGAGCCGGGGAGCTGGCTCAGCACCTCCTGCACCGTGTAGCGGCCGGTGATGCGGGAGAGAACGAAGCCCTCCGCCGGGTCGCACTCGAGCTTGACCAGCTCCCTGAGGTCGACCGCCAGCTCGAGCGTCGCCGTGGGCTCGAAGGCCCTGGCGTCGAGGCGCTGCTCGATCTCCCCCTCGAGGCGCATCGCCGCCGCCACCAGTTGCGGCTCGCCGCCGTACTGCTCCACCAGCGCGCTCAGGAGACGCAGTGCGTCGAGCAGGCGATCTCGCTCCATCCGATCGCGGATCTCCGCCACCGCGCCGTGCCACGGCGCGTGTCGTGCCCCCGGCACCGCTGCCGGCTCCGAGGGTGGCGGCGCCACCTCCACCTGTCCCCGGCGGGCGGCGTCGAACACGAAGGACAGGACCGCGAACTCCGGCAGCCGGCAGTGGAGGGCGATCTCCTCGACGGTGCGGCGACCGTCCATCACCGCGACGATGTCCCGCTCCTCGTCCGTCGCGGGCCCGAGGTCGGCCCCCGGGACGGGAGCCGGCACGTGGCGCGGGCCCGGGATGACCGACCTCATGCGCCGCCGCTCGTCCCGCTGGCGAAAGCCCTCCAGCAGCAGGCTGTGCATCGACAGCTCCACGTCGAGGGCGTCGCGCTCCGGCAGCTCCCCCTCGAGAAAGCGAAACTCCCCCTCGTCCCAGGCGATGAGGTCGTAGATCGTCTCCTCGGTCCGGACCCTGATCAGGTAGGTCATCTCGTCGAAGGTGACGAACCCCAGCTTGACCGCCAGCTCCCCCAGCATGAGGCGACTCTCGTCCTGGAGGGAGATGGCCTGCTCGAGCTGCTCCTCGCTCATCAGGCCCCACCCGACCAGGTAGTAGCCGAGCATCTCGCGCGGGTGGTCCGAGGCCACCGCGGCCAGCACCCCGCGCCGGAGGTAGACCCTTTTCGTGCAGCGCGGGCCTTCGATGACCAGGGTGCCGCTCTTCTCGCTCGCCGACAGCCACTGCACCAGGTCGGCGAAGGCCATGGTGCGGAGGTTGCCGGCAATGGACATCGAGCTCCCCTGGGGCCCCGGCGGGCGGGCCCGGTCACTATAGCCCGGCCGACGCGGGGCTGTCAGCGATCAGCTCCGCCAACCGGCCCCGAAGCCCTCCGCGTCAATCCATCGCGGGCCCGAACGTGGACCGCGTCGTGGTCCAGGTCCAGGTCCAGGTCTAGGTCCAGGAAGAAGGTACAATCCCCTGCGGTGGATCGGATCACCCTCACCAGGCCCGACGACTGGCACCTGCACCTGCGGGACGGCGACGCCATGGCGGCCGTGGTGGGCCTGACCGCCCGCAGCTTCGGCCGCGCCATGGTGATGCCCAACCTGGCGCCGCCGGTCACCACGGTCGCGGCCGCCGTCGCCTATCACGACCGGATCCGCGCCGCGCTGCCCGACGGGAGCCGGTTCGAGCCCCTGATGGCGCTCTACCTCACCGACCTCACCCCGCCGGGGGAGGTCCGCCGCGCCGTGGAGAGCGGCGTCGTGGCCGCCTTCAAGCTCTACCCCGCCGGCGCCACCACCAACTCCGAGTCGGGGGTGACGTCCGTCGACCGGGTCGTGCCGGTCCTCGAGGCCATGGCCGAGGCGGGCCTGCCGTTGCTCGTCCACGGCGAGGTCACCGATCCCGACGTGGACATGTTCGACCGCGAGCTGGCGTTCCTGGACCGGGTGCTGGCGCCCCTGGTGGAGCGTCTCCCCGGCCTCAAGGTCGTCCTCGAGCACGTCTCCACCCGCGAGGGGGTGGACTTCGTCGCTTCGGCACCGCCGCGGGTGGCGGCCACGGTCACCGCCCACCACCTGCTCCTGAACCGCAACGCGCTGCTGGTGGGCGGCATCCGGCCGCACCACTTCTGCCTTCCGGTGCTCAAGGGCGAGGAGCACCGCCGAGCTCTGGTCGAGGTGTTGGCCGGCGGCCACCCCCGCTTCTTCCTGGGCACGGACAGCGCGCCCCACCCGCGGTCGCGCAAGGAGTGCGCCGCCGGCGCCGGCGGCGTCTTCACCGCCCACGCTGCCCTCGAGCTCTACGCCGAGGTGTTCGAGGCTGCCGGTGCGCTCGACCGCCTGGAGGGTTTCGCCGCGCTTCACGGCGCCGCCTTCTACGGACTGGCGCCGAATACTGATCGGGTCACCCTGGTCCGGGACCCGTGGCCAGTTCCCCCCTCCTACCCCTTCGGCGACGACGAGGTGGTGCCGCTGCGGGCCGGCGGCACGGTCGGCTGGCGGTTGTCGGGCTGACACCCGTCGTCGCTTTCATGAGATTTCGTCTCGACGTTGCCTAAAGCTCCCGATAGAATGGAGGGTGGGCACGGCCCGCCCGACCAGGGCACCCGCGCCGTCTCCAGGAGCGTCCCCATGGCCACCGTCAAGAAGAGCAAGAAGACCATCGGCATCCTCACCGGCGGCGGCGACGTCCCCGGGTTGAACCCGGCGATCCGCGCCGTCACCGTGCGCGCCATCCGCGAAGGCTACAAGGTGATCGGCATCCGTCGCGGCTGGGCCGGCCTCATCGACCTCGACCGCCGTGACCGGTCGACGGTGTCGGATCACGCCTTCGAGCTGACCGAGGAGGTGGTGAACAAGGTTGGCCGCACCGGCGGCACCTTCCTCCACACCTCCCGCACCCGGCCGAGCCACGTGCCGAAGCGCGGTGTCCCGGACCACCTCCGAGAAAAGTACGGCGAGGACAGCAACGACCTCACCGCCGAGGTGCTCGAAAACCTCGAGTTTCTCGGCGTCGACGTCATGATCCCGATCGGCGGCGACGACACCCTGTCCTACGGCGTCACCCTGCACCAGCAGGGGGTGCCGGTCATCGCGATCCCCAAGACCATGGACAACGACGTGCCCGGGACCGACTACTGCATCGGCTTCTCGACCTGTGTCACCCGCACCATCGCCATGACCCACGCCCTGCGCACCACCGCCGGCTCCCACGAGCGGTTCCTGGTGCTCGAGGTCTTCGGCCGCTACGCCGGCTTCACCGCCCTGCTGCCGACCATGGCCGGCGCCGCCAACCGCTGCGTCATCCCCGAGCACCCGTTCGACATCGACCACCTCACCGAGCTGCTCTCCGCCGACCGGGCGAAGAACCCGAGCCGCTACAGCGTGGTGCTGGTGTCCGAGGGCGCCACCATCCGGGGCATGGACTCGATGATGTTCGAGGGGAAAGAGACCGACATGTTCGGTCACAAGAAACTGGGCGGCATCGGCGACGTGGTCGCGGCCCTGTTGAAGGAGCGGTCGCCGAGGTTCAACAACGGCTCGCGCGTCGACATCATCTCCCAGCGCCTCGGCTACCTGGTCCGCTGCGGCGACCCCGACGCGGTCGACTCCATCGTCCCCATGGCCTTCGGCAACCTGGCCATGGACCTGATCCTGGAGGGGGAGTCCGGCCGCCTGGTCAACGTCCGCAACGGCCGCTACGACAACGTCCCCATCGAGGTCGTGACCAGCCGCAAGAAGGTGGTGGACGTGCGCAAGTTCTACAGCACCGAGCGGCTGCGCCCGCTGTACAAGAAGTTCGAGGCCACCCCGCTGTTCATCATGACGTCGGATTTCTAGCTTTCAGCTGTCAGCTCTCAGCTCCCCCGCCCACCCGGGGCGGGTGACGATCGGAGGTACGGTGGCACCCCCTGAGCATCCCCTCGGTCGAGGGCCGGCGCAGCTGGTGGCGACCTGTAGCCGCGGGCTCGAACCGGTGCTCGCCGCCGAGCTCGAAGGCATCGGCGCTGGGGACGTCGCCACCGGTCGCGGCGCGGTGACCTTCGACGGCGACCTGACCACCCTCTACCGGGCCAACCTGGAACTGCGCACCGCGATGCGGGTCCTGCTTCCCCTCGCCTCGGGGCCGGTGGGCGACCGCGAGGCCCTGTACCGGCTGGCGGTCGCGGTGCGCTGGGAGGGCCTGGTCCAGCCGGGGGCCACCTTCGCGGTCGAGGCGGTGGGCCGCCACCCCCTCCTGGCCGCCCACTTCGCCGCCGTCGTGGTCAAGGACGCGGTAGCCGACCGGCTGCGCCGGGTGCGGGGAAGCCGCCCCGACGTCGACCGCTCCAGGCCCGACCTCGGCCTCCACCTGCGCCTGGAACGGGAAGCCGCGTCGTTGAGCCTCGACGCCTCGGGGGAGCCGCTGTCCCACCGCGGCTACCGCCCGGCCGGCGGCCCCGCGCCGCTCGCCGAGTCCCTGGCCGCCGGCATCCTCCTCCTGGCGAGCTACGACGGTTCGCAGCCCCTGCTCGACCCCATGTGCGGCACCGGGACCCTGGCGGTGGAGGCGGCGCTGATCGCCACCCGCACCGCCCCCGGCCACGCCCGCCGCTTCGCCTGCGAGCGCTGGCCGGGGCACGACCCCGCCCTTCTCGCCCGCCTGCGGGACCGGGCCCGCGCCCGAACACGACCGGCGGCGGCGGCAATCCTTGCCCGCGACCTGGACCCGGCCGCGGTCGCCGCCGCCCGTCGCAACCTCGAAGCCGCCGGCATGGCCCCCTGGGTCCGGGTCGAAGCCGGCGACCTCGACCTCGCCGGCCTGCCCGCCGGCTCCCTGGTGGTCACCAACCCCCCGTACGGCCACCGGATCGGCGAGGTGAGCGATCTGCGCCCGCTCTACCGCCGCCTGGGCGACGGGCTCAAGCACCACGCCGCCGGGTCCACCGCCTACATCCTGGTCGGGGATCGGGAGCTCGCCCGCGAGCTGCGCCTCGCCCCCCGCCGCCGGGTCGTGCTCTTCAACGGCCCCATCGAGTGCCGCCTCCTGGAGATCGACGTGGTGGCGGGGAGTCACCGGGGCTGAGAGCTGCCGCCGGGGTGCACGGGAATCCGGCCGCGCCTCATGGTGGGCGGGTCCGGATCACGAGCCACGGTGGCGGAGTCAGGCCGCGCCGAGCGCCCCAGGGTCGACCAGCTCGAGGCCTTCGACCCGCTCGAAGTGCTGCCGGTTCCTGGTCATGATCGGAGCTCCCATCTCGAGCGCCGTGGCCGCGAGGAGGAGGTCTTCGTTGCCGATGAGCCGACCCTCGCGCCGCAGCCGGCGATACTGCTCGGCCGCCCGGCGGGCCGCCTGCGCGGTCAGCGGGATCGGCTCGACGGTCGCCTGGAGGGTCTCGAGCTGCTCGACCTGGTCCTGGCGCTGCGCACCACAGAACAGCTCGTAGAGCGAGACCACCGAAAGCCCGGCCCTCCCCTCGAGGAGCAGTCGTTCGACCGCTCCGGCGCCGGGGTGAACGCCGGAGAAGAAGTCGATCCAGACGTCGGCGTCGACGAGGATCATGCGCCGCTGACCCGCCAGCCCGTCCGCTCGCGTCGGATCGCCTCGCGCACCGCAGCTGCGTCCTCCCTGCTCCACGCCCCACGCAAGGCGAGCAGCCTGGACAGGCCGGTGTCGGCGGCCGCCCTCTCCGCCAGGTAGTACTCCAGCGCCTCGACGATCACCTTCGAGTACCCGCGGTAGCCTTTCCTCGCCGCGACCGCCAGCACCATGGCCCTCAGATCGTCCGGCAGCTCGATGGTTGCCCGCACGACGTCCCTCCGCCGCCACGAGTTTAGCATGAGAATGCGTCAGACAGATATGCATCCGCATGCGGATATTCCGCTCCGCAAACCGCAAACGCCCGTCCGTTCCGACCTCGGCGCAGGCGGGAGGCCCACTCAACCGACCGAAGTCCGATCGGGAACTTCGGAAGCGATTTGACGTTACTCCCCCCGGAAGGAGAGCAACCCATGCGCCTGAACCCGTCCATCGTCGCCCTCGCCGTGACCGCCCTGCTCGCTCCCGGTCTCGCAGCGGCCGAGACCCGCCGCTTCGAGCACCGCTTCGACGCCCGGCCGGGAGCAACCGTGGTGGTCGACGTCAGCATTCACGAGGTCGACGTCACCGCCCGCCCGGGCGCCACCGTCGACGTCGAGGTCGTGCTCGACAGCTCGTCCGAGAAGCTCCTGAAGCAGTACGAGCCCCGCTTCGAGGACAGCGCCGGCAAGCTCCTGATCCGCTCCGTCTCCGAGGAGACCTCGTGGTTCGGAAGCGGTCGG